>ERZ1673695.16-NODE-16-length-347336-cov-33.948059_pt1 | contig 347336 bp, 259 predicted proteins | sample MGYA00580225_ERZ1673695 | MGnify/ENA primary metagenome ERZ1673695 (study PRJEB41218, sample SAMN15661739) | gut metagenome | host: Homo sapiens | place: Canada: London | collected 2015-08-20/2019-03-30 | study: EMG produced TPA metagenomics assembly of...
AATAGGAATATGAAGGTTTCAAATAAATATTTTATTACGGAGTTCTACCAGAACTTATATAGCATTGCGTTTATCCGGTTGTAAATCTATTAAATTATAACCGAAATAAGCAATAATTGTTTGAATAAAGATTATTATTTTTGTTTATATTAACACAATAATGTCGCGTTTCCCAGCACACTCGCATCAGCATTAACATTTGTTTGTAGCAAATAGACAGAGTTCTGGTAGGACTTAGTTCTTGTTTTGGCTGTATGTATGTAAATGTTAAACCTGTTATTTAACTTTAGGATAAAGTGTTATGGAAATTTTCATTATTAATTCACCTAAACAATCTGACTTTATGAGGAAGAGCTTTGTTATGTTGGTACTATTCTGCATTGGGATATGTACAAATGTGCTGTGGGCACAAGGAAAAGTAAGCGGTGTTGTGATGGACAAAGAACTGAATGAGCCTCTTGCTGGCGTAAATGTTCTACAAAAGGGTACGACTATTGGAACCGTAACTGATTTCGATGGAAAGTATTCTCTGGAAGTTGGTGAAAATGCAATTCTGGTATTTTCTTATTTGAGTATGAAAACAGTGGAAGAACCGGTTAACGGACGTTCTGTTGTTAATGTTTCTATGGTTTCCGATTCTGAACAATTGGGCGAAGTTGTTGTAACTGCCATGGGTATCAAACGCGAATCGAAAACGTTGTCATATGCAGCCCAGACTGTTGGCGGCAAAGACTTGAATGAAATTAAAAACGTAAACATGATCAACTCTTTACAGGGTAAGAGTGCCGGTTTGCAGATCACTCCGAACTCTACCGGTGCGGGTGGTGCTTCCAAGATCCTGTTTCGTGGTAACAAATCTATTAATGGTAGCAACCAACCGTTGATTGTGGTAGACGGGGTACCTTTGATGATGAATGTGTCTGATTCACAGGTAAACAGTAATTATGGTGGAGGTCGTGATGGTGGTGATGCCATGTCTACGATCAATCCGGACGATATTGCTCAGATAACTTTATTGAAAGGTGCTTCTGCGGCGGCTTTGTATGGTGCTGTGGCTGCCAACGGTGCAATTATGATTACTACTAAATCGGCATCGTCGGGTAAAGTGTCGATCGATGTATCGAGCAATACAACAGTGGAAACAGTTGCTTCGTTGCCTAAGTTCCAGAATTCTTACGGAATGAGCAATGAGGGTACATTCAGTTGGGGGGACAAATTGTCGACTACTGCTCCAAATTATGCGAAAGATTTCTATCAGACTGGTTTCACTACCAACAATTCAATTGCTTTGAGTGGTGGTAATGAACACATCTCTTCTTATTTTTCTTATGCGAATGTAGCTTCTCACGGTGTAACACCGAAAAATACCTATATGAGTCATAACCTGTTGGCTAAAGTCGGTTTCCACCTATGGAAGAAAGTTCATATTGATGTAAGTGCCCGCTATAATAATCAGGATATTGAAAACCAGGCAGCAGCCGGTTTTCTGGGTAATCCGGTTACCGGTGCTTATTTGTTCCCGAGAGGAGAAGACTGGGATCATTACAAAAATAATTACGAGGTGTATAAACCTTCTTTGAACGCAAATGTCCAGAACTGGACGAATGTTGCCCAGGAACAATTCTCCAACCCTTACTGGATGGTGAACCGTCAGAAACCGACTTCAAACCGTAACCGTTATGAATTCGGAGGTAGTGTTAAATATGATATTATGGAAGGTCTTTCCGTTACCGGCCGTTTGCGTTACGAACGTGGTGATGAGAAATGGATATATAATGAATATGCTTCCAGTACAGGCGGACGTAACCAGATGGGTACTATGAAGGATTCCCGTATTTTCAGTGAACAGATGTATGGGGATATTCTGGCAAGCTATAATAAAAGTTGGGAAGATACTTATACCTTATCAGTAACGGCTGGTAGCAGTTTTACGAAAACAACTGGTTCCAGTGTTGATTTGATCGGTTGGGGTGACTCCAAGTTCTCGGTTGTAGATGGCAAACCGACCGGTAGTGCTTATTATCCGAATATCTTCTCTCCGGCTAACTATTACCGGATGACTACGACTGAATCATTGAAAGAAAAACGTTTGAATTCTGTATTCGCGACTGCTCAGTTCGGTTATAAGGAAGGTTTGTTCCTGGATGTAACTGCTCGTAATGACTGGTCTTCTGCTTTGGCATATACGGATGGTGTTTCTTTCTTCTATCCGTCAGTAGGTGCCAGTGCTTTACTGGATAAGTTTATTGACTTTGGCAAGAATGTTAATATGTTTAAGTTGCGTGCTTCTTACTCAATGGTTGGTAATGACGTTCCTATTTTTATGACGAATCTGCGTTATGAGTTGGGTGACCAGGGAGCTTTGACGCCTCCCGAAAATGCACCGTTCAAAACATTGAAACCGGAAAAGACAAATTCTCTGGAAGTTGGTTTTGACGGAACATTCTTTCAGAATCGCCTGGATGTGAACCTTACATATTATAAGACAAATACAAAGAACCAGTTCTTCTCAATCTCAGCTCCGTGGGAAACAGGTCTGAGAAACCGTTATGTAAATGCCGGTAATGTGCAGAACCAGGGTTTTGAAATTGGCTTGGGTTGGCATAATCAGTTTACCGATCATTTTAGCTGGAGTACAAACTTCAACTTTGCTTATAACGAGAATGAGATTAAGGAATTAGTGGATGAACTACCTGACGGTTTGACCCTGGCTGATTATGGCGGAGCAAAAGTGATCCTGAAGGAAGGCGGCCATTATGGTGACTTGTATGTTCGTCAGATCAAGAGAGATGACAACGGTAAACCTGTTGTTTCTGAAAACGGTGCTCCCCAGTTGGGTGGTGACGGTATTCAGGATCTGAAATATGTCGGTGATATGAATGCTAAAGTAAATATGGGTTGGACCAATACATTCCACTATAAAGATTTCACTTTGTCATTCCTGATCGATGCAAAGGTGGGTGGTAAAGTAATGTCCATGACCGAAGCAACATTAGATGGTTGGGGTGTTTCCGAACGCTCTGGTGCTGCCCGCGATAATGGTAGTGTTGTGTTTGAAGGAGTAACTTTTGATCCTCAGAAATTCTATTCCGTAGTAGGTGCAACAAACTTCAATTCGCAGTATGCTAATGAGTTGTATGTTTACGATGCAACGAATGTCCGTTTGCGTGAGTTGTCTTTCGGATATACGTTCCGTAACCTTTTCGGTATCGGAAAGAATCTGAATGCGTCTTTGATTGCCCGTAACCTGTTCTTCTTCTACAAAGATGCTCCGATGGATCCGGATGTATCTGCCGGTACCGGAAACGGTTGGCAAGGGGTTGATATGTTTGCGTTGCCTTCTTCCCGTAGTGTTGGTCTTAATCTGAAATTAAACTTCTAATCTTGATTATCTATGAAATTAAATATATTATTCAAATATGCAGCCGCTTTGGGCCTGACTATTGCCTGCGGCACGATGATTGTCGGTTGTACTGATAATTTTGAGGAACTGAATACCAATAAATATGAAGTCGATCCGGATAACATGCCGTTTGAGGCTCAGTTCATAGAACCGATTACTTATGTATATGCTCCGCAGCAAAATATGTTCCAGTTTTGGACAAACCTGAGTGTAGATCTGTTTGGCGGTTATTTCATGACCCCTCACAACTTTGGAGGTAACGGGAATGCCGATTATAAATTGAACCGCGGTTTCTGTGGCGGTATGTATGAGAATTTTTATCTGCATATCTTCAATAATACCCGCCGTCTGATCAATGCCTGTGATGAAAAGGGTATCAAAGATTATGCTGCCGTTATGCGTGTTGTCCAGGTTTACGGTATGCTGATGACGACAGATGCTTACGGACCTATTGCCTATCAGTCTGTATTGGATGGCAATGATGTGGCTTTTGCTTATGATACACAGGAAAGTGTTTATAATAGTATGTTCACTTTGCTGGATGAAGCAATAGAAGGTTTCAAAAATGGAACTTCAGCCGCAGCAGACATGCAACAGTTTGATTATTGGTGCAAAGGTGACCGCTCTTTATGGATAAAGGTTGCTAACCAGTTCAAACTGCGTATTGCGATGCGTATTGTAAAAGCGAATCCGACGTTGGCAAAACAGAAAGCGGAAGAAGCGTATCAGGGTGGCGTTCTGACCTCTGCCGATAAAGATATTCTGATTGATCAGGGTTTAAGTAATGAATTGACCCGTATGTTCGAATGGGGTGATTGTGGCGTCAATGCATCTTTGGTAACTATTATGGAAGGTTATAAGGACCCTCGTACACCGTTGTATATAACGAAGAATACTCAGGAAATTGTAGCCGAAGACGGATCTAAAATAGCTGTAGATACTAAGTATCTGGGCATACGTGCGGGTTGTGAATTACCTTCGAAGCCGAATAAATGGGGTGGTTTCTCAAGTGTCGTTTGTTCTTATGCTACTCCGTTCCCGGTAATGAAGGTGGCAGAAGCTTATTTCCTGCGTGCAGAAGGTGCTTTGCGTGGTTGGAGTATGGGTGGTAATGCCAAGGATCTGTATGAAGAAGGTATCCGTATCTCTATTAATAATGAGTTGAAATACAAAAAGGCTTATGTGAATGGAACGGTTGATATATCTGAACAAGATATCGAGAATTACATCAATGGTACTACAACGCAGATTGACTTCGTAGATCCGATTGACTCTAAAAATAGTTATAAAGCAATGAATACAGTGCCGGTTAAATGGAATGATGGTGCAAGCAATGAAGAAAAGCTGCAGCGTATCATTACGCAAAAATGGCTGGCAAACTTCCCGTTGTCTACAGAAGCCTGGGCTGAATATCGCCGTACAGGTTATCCTAAACTGTTCCCGGTTCGTGTTAACAGCAGTAACGGAACAATTGATACGGATGAACAAATTCGCCGTCTGATTTATTCTGAAATTGAAATCAATACAAATAATGCAGAATTACAGAAAGGTATTGATCTGTTGAATCAGGAAAACTCAAGTGGAAAATTTACCGGCGATATTGGTGGTACTCGTGTCTGGTGGGATAAAGCAAATGTGGGGAACTTCTAAATTGCAGATTCTGTTAGATAGTTAAAATAGAAAAAGGCTTCCTGTTTCAATGCAGGAAGCCTTTTTGCTTTATTCTAATATACCTTTCCCTTGGCGTACAATCTCAAACTCATCTGTGGTGCAATCTACAACCGTTGAGGCTTCGAAACCACCGTAACCACCGTCGATAACGATGTCCACCGTATTTTCATACTTTTCATGGATCAGCTCCGGATCAGTCGAATATTCGATCACGTCATCGTCGTCATGAACAGACATGGTCAGAATAGGGTTTCCCAGCTCCTTTACCAGGGTCCGGATAATATTGTTGTCCGGCACACGGATACCGACTTCTTTCCTGTTTTTGTATATTTTCGGCAATTCGCTGCTTGTCGGCAGGATGAAGGTGAAAGGACCGGGCAGGTTTTTCTTCATCAACTTGAAAGCGGAATTGCTTACTTTGGCATATTCGCTCAAATTAGAAAGATCGTAACAGATGATGGAAAGGTTGCTCTTTTGCGGATTGATACCTTTCATCTGGCAGATCTTTTCAACTGCGCGGACATTCAGTGCATCACAGCCGATCGCATATACTGTGTCGGTCGGGTAAATGACCAGGCCTCCGTCGCGAAGGACGTCGATAACCTTGTCTATTTCCCTCGGATTGGGATTTTCGGGGTATATTTTTATTAACATAACTGTCAGCTATTTACGGCTGGTTAGCCGTAAATAATATTTCCGTTCTCGTCGGTAAATTCTTCTAACCCTTTGCTGTACTGGTTCATGGCGCGAAGGCTCATGCCCATGCTTGAGAAGCCACCATCGTGGAAAAGGTTCTGCATAGTAACCTTGCGGGTCAGGTCGGAGAACATTACGATGCAGTAATCTGCACATTCTTCGGCTGATGCATTACCCAGCGGACTCATCTTATTGGAGAAATCCATCAGATGATCCATACCTTTCACTCCGCTACCGGCTGTTGTCAGGGTCGGCGACTGAGAGATCGTATTGATACGTACTCCCTTTTCGCGTCCGTAAATATAACCGAAGCTGCGTGCAATCGATTCCAGCAGGCTCTTGGCATCCGCCATGTCGTTGTAACCGAAGAAAGTACGCTGTGCTGCCACATACGATAAAGCAAGTACCGAACCGCAATCGGCGATAGCATCCTGCTTTTTGGCTACCTGGAGCATCTTGTGGAAAGAAACGGCGGATATATCCAATGTCTTTCCCAGCATATCGTAATCCAGGTCATCGTATGTACGTTTTTTGCGCACATTCGGACTCATACCGATAGAGTGCAATACGAAATCTATTTTTCCTCCCAGTATTTCTACTGATTTTGAGAATACCATTTCCAGATCTTCCACGCTAGTGGCATCTGCCGGCAGCACTTCAGCGTTCAGCTTTTTAGCCAGGGCGTCGACTTCACCCATACGTACGGCAACCGGCGTATTACTTAATGTAATAGTTGCCCCTTCTTCCACAGCCTTTTCTGCCACCTTCCAGGCAATCGACATCTCGTTCAGCGCACCGAAGATAATGCCTCTTTTACCTTTCAATAAATTATGACTCATACCTTTATTTAATTTATTTACGGCACAAAAGTACATAAAATGTGCAAGATAAACAATTTATGTCCGGCTTTGCTGCATAACTTGTGGAGAACTTCCCTTAAAAGAAAAAGCCCGGACGCATATTTCTGCATCCGGGCCTCCTGTTATTTGTCGGAAAATTATTCCCTGTAATAAACTCTTTTTACCCGTGGAGAAACTGAGGTCAGTATCTCGTAAGGTATAGTTTTAAGCTTGTCGGACAGTTCGCTTACCGGAAGTTCTTCGCCGAAGACGATGACCGGGTCGCCTTCCTGGGCGTCTGTGTCGGTCACGTCGATCATGCAGGCATCCATACAGATATTTCCGACGATCGGACAGCGTTTTCCGTTGATGGAGACTTCGCCTCCCCGGTTACTGAAATGACGGTCCAGGCCGTCGGCATAACCGATCGGGATAATGGCGATGCGCGAATCACGGTCCACATAAGTACGGCGGCTGTAACCGATGGAGTCGCCAGCCGGGACATGTTGTATCTGAAGGATGGTGGTACGCAGGGTACTGACATTGCGCAGGCCTTTTATGCCGGAAGCACTTACACCGTATAGTCCGATTCCCAGGCGGACCATATCCATCTGATAGTCCGTGAAACGTTCGATTCCGGCAGAGTTCAGGATATGTTTGATGACTTTATATTCCAGGCCGTTTTCCAGTTCGGCAGCCGCCTGGGTAAATGTATTCAGTTGTTTCTTTGTGAAATCATCGAAGATGGATGAGTCGCTTCCCACCAGATGGGAGAATACAGAACGTGCCGTTACGCCACTTTGTTCTTTCAACCGTTCACAGATGGCCGGGACGTCATCCGGTTGGAATCCCAGACGGTGCATTCCCGTGTCTATCTTGATATGGATCGGGTAGGAGGTGATCCCCCGTCGTTCCGTTTCCTTTATCATGGCATCCAGCAGGCGGAAGCTATATATCTCCGGCTCCAGATTGTTTTCAAACAAGACATTGAAACTGCTGAATTCCGGATTCATTACGATAATAGGGATTGAGATGCCCTCTTTACGGAGTTCCGCCCCTTCATCGGCAACGGCAACGGCCAGGTAATCGCAACGATGTTCCTGTAATGTTTTAGCCAGTTCGTATGAACCGGCCCCGTATCCGAACGCTTTTACCATACAAACCATCTTGGTTTCCGGTTTCAGTTTCGAACGGTAATAGTTGAAGTTATGCACAACCGCGTCCAGGTTTACTTCGAGGATCGTTTCATGCACTTTCTTTTCCAGTAACTCGGAGATACGTTCGAAGTGGAAGTGGCGTGAGCCTTTTATCAGGATCAGTTCGTCTTTGAACTTCTTGAATGTCGGTGATTTGAGAAATTCATCCGTGCTGAGGTAAAATTCCTTTTCGATATCGAATGCACTGCCATATTCTTTCAGATCCCGTCCGATACCGATAATCCGGTCGATGTTTTTACGGCGAACCAGGTCGGCAACCTTTTTGTAAAGCGACTTGGGCAAGGTACCTGATTGCAGGATATCGGAGAGGATCAACGTACATTTCAGGTTCTTGTCCACATGACGGCTCTGCTGGAAGTCGAGGGCGATATCCAGTGAGTTGATATCCGAGTTGTATGTGTCGTTGATCAGCATGCAATTGTTGATGCCTTGCTTCACGTCCAGGCGCATGGCGACAGGCTCCAACAGGGCAAATTTATTGGCATCATTTACGCTGGTCGGCTTCAGATAAAGCATTACTGCCAGGCAATGGATCACATTTTCGATGGAAGCATCGTCGGTGAAAGGAATGACATATTTCTGAGTCAGCCCGAGCAGTGTGCAAAGGATGACTGTTTCTTTCTCTTTCTTTTCGATCTTTTCGATATAAAGCGGTGCATCCGAGTCTGTCCGGCTCCAGGCAATCGCCTTATGTGAAAGGCAGGCCGATTCGATACAGTTGGATATAAACGCATCATCCCCATCATATATAATAGCTTCGCATTCATTGAACAACGTTAGTTTCTCCAGGCATTTCTGCGTGGTGGAAATGAAATTTTCCTGATGTGCTTCTCCGATATTGGTAATAACACCGATAGTCGGTGAAATGATCGGGCGCAGGTTTTCCATCTCATCCGGTTGGGAAATGCCGGCTTCAAAGATTCCCAGCGTATTCTTGTCGCTTATCTGCCAGACAGATAGCGGCACGCCCAACTGTGAATTGTAACTGCGTGGCGAGCGGACAATGTTGAATTCCTTGTGCAATAGTTGATAAAGGAACTCCTTTACAATCGTTTTCCCGTTACTGCCTGTAATGCCGATCACCGGGATATTGAACTGTTTCCGGTGATGGGTAGCCAGTTTCTGAAGTGCTTTCAACGTATCTTTTACCACCAGGAAATTTGCTTCTCCGAGCGATTCGAACTCCGGAAGCATTTCGCTCACTACAAAATTGCGGACGCGTAGTTTGTAGAGTTCCTTTATATATCTGTGTCCGTCGTTGGTCTTTGTCTTAAGGGCAAAGAAGAGACTTTGTTCCGGAAAAGAAAGCCGGCGACTGTCAGTCAGCAAAATGCTGATGGTGCTATCCTGCAAGTTATTTGCCTGCGCACCGATAATTCTGACGATTTCTTTTATTGAGTATTCCATTCTTTACATTAGTTTAGACTTTATTATTTCCATCTCTTTTGTACTATCAAAGGAAGGAAATTTCTCGTTAATTCGTTCCATCTTTAACAAAGTTTGCGAGATGAAGCGTTTATAGGCTTCACTTTCGGGTTGAAACGGGCGATGATTAATAGCCTTTTGGATCTCTGCCCATTCTTTAAGGAAGCCTTTCGTTTCATCGGATAAGAAATTTTCTGTAAAACGTTGCCAAATATAATCAACAGCGAGCTCCGAAGGATGCAGCATGTCGGTTGCATAGAAGCGGTAATCGCGCAGTTCGTCCATCATGATTTCGTAGGCGGGGAAGTAAGCGATCCGTTCCGGATAGGCCGTCTGAAGCGTATCGGCTGCCAGTAGCAAAGTGGCCTTACTGAGTTGATTGCCATGTGCCCCGTCTTTCCAGTGGCGTATCGGACTGACGGTGAAAAGTATCTTCAGGTCCGGGCATTGTTCCCATAAGGAGAGCAACAACTCCTTCCATTCCGACACAATCTCCGCCACGGATAGCATCGAGCGGTCAAACATTTTCTCCGGTAGCTTATGGCAGTTTGCTACCACCTGGCCGGAGCTTTTCAGCCGGTAGACATAGGCAGTCCCCAGTGTGATCACCATATATCCGGTTTTCCTGATTTCTTGTGCCGAGGCAAACAATCTGTCGTTAATCTTTTCCAGGCACTCTGTTTCCGAGGTGGAAGAGAAACGGCTGTGGTGCGTAAAACTATGATATACGCCTTCGTGCCGGAATAAATCATTTGCTGTAAACCGCTCCGGATGCAGCAGCATTCGCAATGCGGCAGCGATGGATGCCGGATTATACAGTGTTCCGAACGGATTAATATCGACATTGAACTTGTTCTCAGCTAGCTTCGCCCCGATATTTTCCGCAAAACAGGAACCGAGCAGTAAGATGCGTTCCTGCCAGGAAAACCGGAAAGGAGGCTTGGGTATTTTGATAGTGGTGTATAGTTCCATATTATTCCGTAGGGTCGTTAGGTAACGGGCCGGCTGTTGGTTGCTGGGGCGAACGCCTGGTGTAGAAAGCTCGTTTTCCGCACCAGCTCTTTTGTATCTGATTGTCTTCAAGCAGCTGTTCCAGATCTTTTTTAGTCTTTTGCCGCGTGCATTGGTTCAGGCTGGCAGCAACCGTCAGGTTGATTGTCCCATAGTTTTTTATATACCACAGGATACGTTTCTGCCGGATATCGGCATTGTAGTTTTTTTTCTCGCTGGTCCCTTCCCGCCGTTCGATACGAACGCCCCGGAAACGTTTCTTCAACTCCGGATCAGCACGGAACTCCACGTTCTTAAACTCAATGGATGCCGAGCGTATATCTTTTTTGTTTTCCACCTGCTGCTTGCATCTCAGCGTTACTGAAAACGTACCGATCCCTTCCAGATGTACGCTCTGGCTATTACTGAGGCAGAAGTACAACCGATCGCTGATTGCCTTGATTGCCCCTTTGATATCGGCTGTCGTGAAAGTGCTCATGCTCTCGATCATCCGCGCCAGTTCGTTGGTATTGACGGTCTGGATATTGATAGCTCTGGCATGTAACGTCGGCTTCTCTTCCCCATTTCTGGGGGGATTGGCAAATAAGTCGTATTCAATACTCATATTCCTCCTGATGTTTAAGGTTTAACGTCATGACTATTAAGGATTTTTCTCCCTAATCTTATTTATGGAACAATTTCTTTCCGTAAATGTAAGGTTAGGAATACAAATATGTAAGGAATGCTTTACTTTTCTGTAGTGTGTTCCTTTCATATTTAAAAGTCCGTACCAAAGGTAATAAATCTCCTGATATAAAGAATTAATTATTCGGTACTTTTTCTTAGTTCTAGTAGGATTATTGGGTATGTGTTGTAAAGTGCTGAAAGAAAAGCTATATAGTTATATATTAATGTACGCCCGTACATTAATATTATTGAGTAAAAAATGTGTGAAAAAATAGAGTGTAATTGGTTGATTAATAAAGTGGCGATTGAGAAAAAGCCGTGGCGAAATAAAACGTTCCTTTAATCTCGCCATTTTTTTGGGGGGGCTTTCCTTTCGTTTGTGAAAGGCCCTGTTTTGTACATTGTTTGCTATTCGATTGATAAGAAAGCATATAGACAGATAAAAAATATCTTAAAAAGAATGGTTGGTATGAAACTAATTCTTACTTTTGTTGACGAGAAAAAAGGAACGTTTAAACTCGCCATTTTTCGGGGAGTGGAACGTTTCTATTGTGAATTGGACTTATTACACTTTAGTATTAATATTAAATTATTTATTATGAACAAAAAGTTTACTACTTTGGTAGCTAGCGCTTTGTTAGCTATTGGTTCATTTTCGGGAAATGCAGCTGGTATTCCTTCCTTAGACTTGGGAGTAAACACTGGTTTGTATCAGTTGCAAGCTGGCGATAAATTCCTGGCTATCGAAAATGACAGTTTGAAATTGCTTACAACTCCGGGCGATTTGACTTTAAATACACTGTGGTGTGTTGAAGTTCAATCTTACAATCAAGGGCAAGCAATTAAATTTGAATTCAGAAATAAGGCTAACGGTGAGGTTTTGGAAGTTTCTGAAGATTATTTGACTGGTGTTGCTGTAAATGGTACTACTGCTGATTTGGAAGTTGGTGGTGCTATTGGCGGTTGGGCTTTCTCAAATGCTATTAACCCTTTGCAATCAGGGAGACCTTTGTATTATTATGTTGATGCAAATACTGTTGTTGCATTAAATGCAAGTACTGCAACTGATGCTGCCGGTAATAACTATGTGAATTTAAAGAAATTTGCAGCAGAAGAAGAGAATAACTATGATGCTCTCAAATTTACTTTAGTAGAAGCAGCTCCTATGACTCTTACTGCTTCTCAGATTAATACAATCTTGGGAACTCAGGAAGCTACAGAAGGTGTTCAGTTGACTTTTGATCCGAATAAGAACAAAACTTCTCAAGTGAACTATTTTACTGACGCTCCGTTCTTGGCAGAAGAGATAGAGGGTGATGATACTTGGGTTCGTATCTTGAATAAAGAGGATGAAAAATATGTATATGTAGATACTGCTTATGTTAATAACAACGGTGAAAGATTCTTAGGTTTTAATACAACCGATGAAGAATTAGGCACAGATATTGATGATCAGTCTAAGTTTACATTTACTTATTGGCCTTCTATCGATAGCTTGGTAATTCAGGTTAAACAAGCTACTTATGATGCAGACGAAGATGGTTTTGCTAATGATTTTGTAAATGCTTTGACTGTTGATGGAAATGTAAGTGTTACAGGAGTAAGCGAAGATGATAAGAACTATGTAACAATTCAGGATTTGGTTAGTGCTGATGATATTCGCATTGTAACTATCTATGGCAAGAAAGAAACTGAGATTAAGTTTAATCTTGGAACTTGCGGAGAACCGGCTCAAAAACATGAAACTACTATCGCAGAAGGTTTGTATTTGATCAAGAATAAAGCTGGTAAATATCTGGCAATGCCTATCCACGAAGATTCTACTTATCATTGGGTTTCTTTGGAAGCTAATGTAAATCCTTGGGATATGCCTTCATTCCAGTGGGTAGTTGAACACACTAGTAAGAAAGACAATTCTCCGATTTCTATCATCAACCGTGAGTTTGGTAAAGAAAAAGGTACTGTAGCTGCAAGTTTGCAATTGAAAGACAATGCTGATGCTGTTATCAATGGTGAAGCTGTACAGGTTGTAGTTAAAACAGTTGGTGAAGCAGATGCTGATAAGGCAGGTTTCCAGAAAGCTACATCTGCAATCATGAGTAATAAATATCTGGGTTATAGATTCTTGGATAAAGACTCTTTGACTGTGACTTCTTACAAGTTGAAATACTGGACTTCTTTTGCATCTGACGATCTGTATATGGGTGCAATGAAGAGCGGTGACTCTGTAATTTATGTAGGTGCTAAAGATAATTATGTGCTGAAAGCAACAGGTGATGCTGCTAACTATGGTTACAAAGGTAATGTATCTGGTTTGTCTCAATTGGTTCGTCAGGCTTATACAATGAAGTCTAAGGGATCTGACAAAATGGTTGTAGAAGCAGGTGAAAACAGAATCGCTGTTTCAAATGCAACTAATGCTCAGATTGCTAAATTCTTCTTCAAAGCTAACAACAATGTAGAAGGTACTATTTATTATGCATTGGTTGATACTGCTTATAAGATGGCTCCGGATTCTCTGCGTAAAGTAGGTGTTGATGAAAACAACAAATATCTGAAGAGACAAGTAATGACAGAAACTCGTACTTCTGCCTTTACTGTAGAAGTAGACAATGCTCCGTTGTATCGTCGTTTCAATTCTGCTTTGGAAGGTGTTGCAGGTGATGCTACTGACACATTGCGTTTCTTCGAAAGATATCGTAATGAGTATCTGCAACTTGAAGCTAATAAAAACTTCATGGTTGAAGGTATCCAATTCTTAGGAATTGATGCTGTTGATAAAGCAAAAGATGGTTTATCATTCATCGTTGATACTGCATGGGTAGAACGTGCAGGAAGTAGAGGCTATATCAAACCTCAATATTTGGTTTCTCTGGCTAGCGAAACAGCTCCTACTATTACAATTGTTGAACGTTGTCCGGTTTGTCAGGCTTTGATTGAAGCAGGTAAAGATGCTCCTGAACAATGTATCCATGATAAAGTTTATACAGTACCTGGTCACGTAAGAGGTCACTATTTGGTTAACTTTGTAGATTCAGTAGCTGCAAATAACTCTAATAATGCAATTGCAAAAGATTACAATTGGGGTAAATATTCTCGTGTAGGTTTCGTTGACGGTGTTCACGTTGGTGATAGCTTGTATCTGTTGATTGGTCAATTCGCTGGCATTGCAACAAAAGATATTGATTTGTCTGCAATCAAGAAAGCTAATGATAAATATATTGCCGATGGTGGTGCAAAAGATCGCAATGGTAATGGATATTATATCAAGAACCTGAGAGGTGATGCACACAAAGCATATACTTGGTCATTCCGTTATGTAGATACTGATGCTGCAGTAGAAGAAATCGAAGAACCGAATCGTTCATTCTTGTTCGAATCACTGCCGTTGAATGCTGCTGATGTTATTGCTCCTTCTAAAGCTTCTTGGTTGAAGATGCAGAATGGTTGTCTGGTAATGTCTGATGCTAATGCTTCTACATTTAACGAAGTTATTACAGGTGGTGATGATGCTTTGATCTTCAATGTAGAACCGGGTTCTAAAGATGACATTGCAACAGATGCAATCGCTCCTGAAGTATCTACTATCAGTGTAACTGCAACAGAAGGTGCTGTTGTTATCAAGGGTGCTGCTGGCAAGACTGTTACTATCAGCAACGTTCTTGGTCAGACAATTGCTAACACTGTAATCTCTTCTAGCGAAGCTACAATCTCTGTTCCTGCAGGTGTAGTGGTAGTAGCTGTTGAAGGTGAAGCTGCTGTTAAGGCAATCGTAAAATAAGAATAATTTTAAACAGAAATAAATTCTAAAATTTCCACGAGTTGGAGTCTAGGTGTTGCATGCAACGCCTAGACTATCCATCAATTACCCTGTGACAGGCGAACAGGTGGTTATTAATATTAAGTAATAAAATAAAGTTCTTACTGTAATTTCTCCCGTGAGGAAGGAATACAGAAAAAACAGCCTCTGCGATCTTGTGTCGTAGGGGCTTTGTTGGTTGCAGTTGTTTTGCATGATAAAATAGGTTGAAAATGAAAAAATGTAATTAATTTAGCTGCCAGGAAATAGTGTTAATACTTGAAATCGATATGGGAAAACTGGATAAACAACAAGAGTACTTTGTTTTGTCTGCTTTGAAGCAAGACAGCAAAGAGGCTTTCTCATTATTGTTTCAGACCTATTATACCGATCTTGTATTGTTCTGCGGGAATTTTATAAAAGACAAAGATTCTTGTGAAGACATTGTTCAATCAATCTTTTTAAAACTCTGGAACGAGAGGAAAAACATACAGATTGAAACTTCTTTGAAATCTTATTTGTTGAAGGCTGTCCGTAACAGTTGTTTTGATGAATTTCGTCATCTTGAAATTGTCCGTCAGTATGAGACGGAGTATGAAAATACAGTACTTGATTCTTACGATACGGAAAATTATGTCTTGTATTCAGATTTGCATGACCATTTGCGTCATGCCTTGGAACAGGTGCCGGAGTTGTATAGGGAAGCTTTTGTGTTGAATCGCTTTGAAGGATTGAAATACAGGGAAATAGCAGAAAAACTGAATGTATCGGAGCGGACAGTTGAAGTCCGTGTCAGTAAGACTTTGGAATTATTACGGAAACATTTGAAAGAGTTCTTCATGCTATTGCTTTCAATCGGTATTCCCTAAAAAAAGTTATAAGCCATGTGGGAAATGATTCCCCGGACGTCTTAAATACTATAAAAGAGAAAAAATGACAGACAAAGATCAAATACAACCTATTATCACAGCTTATCTATCCGGTAAAGCAACGGCAGAAGAACGCCGTAAACTGGATGATTGGGTGAAGCAATCTCCTGATAATGACCGATATTATCAGGAAATGCGTAATATATGGCAGGTGATGCACCCCGCTTTTACCCCCTCTGAGATTAATGTATTTGAAGCCGAGAAAAAAGTTTTAGCAAATATCGCAACCACAAGGAGGAATATCGCCCGTACATTAATTATCTATTGGCAACGTATGGCTGCTGTCCTTGTCATCCCTTTGTTGATCATCTGTACTTATTTATTTTTAGAGAAGGATAATGGGGTGTATGATGCGATAGAGTATCAGGAAGTGAAATCACCTCACGGTACTTTCTCTGAAGTCCGTCTGCCGGATGGAACGAATGTCTGGCTGAATGGTGGAAGTACCCTGAAATATCCCTTAACTTTCCGGAAAGGCGAGCGGGATGTTTTCTTGAGTGGCGAAGGATATTTTGAAGTGCATTCGGATAAAGAAAATCCTTTTATCGTAAAAACCGATCAGATAACTCTCCGGGCTACCGGTACGGCTTTTAATGTGGAGGCCTATGGAAGTGATTCTATTACTGCTGTTACTATGGTTAACGGAAAGATAGATGTCGCTTTCGGAAACTCTTCACCTGTTGCTATGGTTCCGGGAGAACGAGCTTCCTTTAATAATCTCACGAAACAATGTCTTATTGCAAAGACTGATCCTTATAAGTGGTATGCCTGGAAAGACGGACTGATGATATTCAGGGATGACCCATTATCGTATGTCTTTAAGCGCCTGGGATTAACTTTTAATGTGAATATAGAATTAAAAGATCCTTCTTTAGCTAATGCACCTTATCGTGCTACTTTTGAATATGAATCGTTGGATGAAATATTGCGTTTACTTGAAATGAGTGCTCCTCTGCATTTCAAGCAGAATAAGAGGGTGAAGGACCGGAATAATGCATATGAGAAGCAAACAATAGAAGTGTATAAAAGAAAAAGGTGATGAAAAATATCACCTTTTTATCTTCCGAATAAAGAAAATCTGATTTTAAATAAAAAAATGACTTTTCAGTTGTGGTAAAAAACAGCTGAGACGTCTTAGTTATGTATGAAAAGATAATTATTATTTGTTCACTATAAAAATCTGATGCCTATGAAGTAGTCAATTATTAAGATCAATGAGTAAGCAGCTTTAAATAAAAAGGAAAGGTGTGCGAGACCTTTCCTTTGATTGTTTAGCTGTTTAAAAGTTTTTAGTCAACCTTATTTTTCTAACTAAACAAACAAATGTATGAATTCCATTTCGGATAAAAAAATCGAAAGGCTAAGTTTTGCCATTAAAATTTTTCGAGTTATGAGATTATGCTTGTTATTTATAGCTTTAAGTCTAACGCAAGTTTTTGCCTCGGTATCTTATTCTCAATCAACTTCATTGACGCTCAAAATGAAAAATGTTTCTATTGAAGATGTATTGAATAAGATAGAGGAAAAAACAGAATTCCGCTTTTTGTATAATAAAGACGTTGTAAACGTGGGACAAAGAGTGAATGTTTCTGTTAATGAAAGTAGCATTTCGGATATTCTGAATAATATACTGAAAAATACAGATATACATTATACTATTAGCGATCGTCAGATTGTATTAAGTAAAAGTGGATTATTCGCTTTGGTTAGTAATGAACGGATTGTGACCGGGATAGTGACTGATGAGAATGGAGAACCAATCATTGGTGCTAATATTATAGTAAAGAATGATCCGACACTAGGAGGGATTACTGATGTCAATGGTAAATTTAGTATAACAGTTCCTGAAAAGGCAACATTGGTTATTTCTTATATAGGATATGAATCCAAAGAAATAGCTGTGACTAATCAATCTGCAATACAGGTCGTTTTAAAAGAAAGCCACAGTCAATTGGATGAAGTGATCGTTGTTGGTTATGGCTCGACATCAACCAGAAAAACGGTAAGTTCAGTAACTAGTGTAAAAACAGATAAGATAGACGAACTGCCATATACAAGTACATCTGCTGCGTTGCAGGGACGTGCTGCCGGTGTAATTGTTCAGCAAACAGGAGGAGAACCTGGTGGAACAGTTCCTACAATTTCTATCCGCGGTGGTGGTACTCCTCTTTATATCATTGATGGTATTATTCGTGAACCATTGGACTTTAATGCTTTGACTTCTTCTGATATTGAATCAATATCAGTATTGAAAGATGCGAGTGCAACAGCTGTATATGGTGCTCAGGCTGGTAACGGTATCGTTCTTGTCACTACTAAGAGAGGAAATAGTGAAAAGATCAATATTGATTATACTGCAGGTTTTGATTGGAGCAGACCGACCATTATTCCGGACCGGGTCAATGCTGTTGAATATGTAACGGCAGCCAATAAAGCGGCTGAATATGATGGTCGTGGAGCTTATGCCATGTACTCGGAAGATGTGGTCAATAAAGTGTTGAACCATTCTGATCCGGCTAATTATCCGGATAATGACTGGCTGAAAATGGCAATCAATAATTTTGCACCTCAGATGCGGCATAACCTGTCTATGTCGGGTAAATCTAAAAATGGTGTGAAATATTATACTTCTCTGGGTTATTTAAATCAGGAATCTTTATTTAAGCAGTCCCATAACAATACTTTTAAACGCTATAATATCAGAAGTAATGTTTCTTCCTCTTTTGATAATATCGGTTTGGAAGTGGGGCTGAATCTGGATGCAATTTTGGAAAAGAGAAATCCGAATCCATATGGTCAGTCACAGATTTGGAGAAACTTATTGGCGTATAACAAACCAATAGACGTGGCTTACAATCCTGACGGGACTTACAGTGCTTTCTCTGTTCATCCATTGGCCTGGCTGGATAAAGAATCGGGATATGACCGGGTTTCGGATAATATATTAAACACACAACTTTATGCAACCTGGACGTTACCTTGGGATAAAGGGTTAAAGTTTAAAATTTTGGCTAACTCCCGCTATTCTAATTATAATGAAAAGTATTTTAAATCCAGTGCTCCCCAATATTCTCCTTCCGGGGTATTGAAGGAGGCTGCCCCATCTGAAATGTCACTGACAAATAGCTGGTGGCGTAATAATACATTGGAGGCTAGTGTGGAATATAGTCGTGCTTTTGATCGACACTTCCTCGAAGTCCAGGGAGTGTATAGCTATTATAATACGACAAATGAAGAATTCAGTGCATCGAGAAATGGCTTTATTTCAAATGATTTCGACCAGTTGTTTGCCGGAGACGCATCTACACAGCAGAACACCGGAACGGCTCAGGAGGGAGCACGTATTGGGTATGTGGGACGTTTGAGATATAATTATGCTGATAAGTACCTGTTGGAGGGAAACTTCCGTTATGATGGTTCTGATAATTTCGCAAGAGATCAGCGTTGGGGATTTTTCCCATCAGGTGCTGTTGCATGGGTTGTTTCGGAAGAAGGCTTTATGAAGACATTGAAGGATAAGCAGATTATTGATTTCTTTAAAATCAGAGCTTCTTATGGACAAGTGGGGTTGGAAACCGGAGTTGCTCGTTTTGGTTATATTCCTACTTATTCATATAACTCTCAATCTGCCGTTGTAGGAGGTGAGTTTGTTCCAGGTTTTACAGAAGGGAATCTGGTGTCGAATGCTTTGAGTTGGTATACAAAAGATGTATTTGATATTGGTTTTGATATGGCGTTCCTGAACAATCATTTGAATTTTACTTTCGATTATTATTATTATAAGACGAAAGGATACTTGATCTCTCCTCAGAATCGTTATACAACTACATTGGGAAAAGATCTTCCACAAGTAAAATCGAATAGTATCCATCGGCGGGCTGGTTATGAAGCAATGGTAAGATATAAGAATAAAGTCGGTCATTTGAATTATGATCTGGGTTTCAATTTTACGACTTATGATGAGTTGTGGGAAGTAAATGAAAGTGAATCGGAAGCCACTTTGAAAAACCCTAAAAAGCGTTCAACCCATCAAAAGAATTATTATGGAAATGCGTATCAGTCAAGTGGTATCTATCAAAGTGCAGCAGATGTCCTTGATAATCCTCGTTTCCTGAGTGCTACGGAATTGAAACCGGGTGATCTGGCTTATATTGATGTAAATGGTGATGGTAAAATTGATTCGGAAGACCAAGTGAGAATCGGTAAACCGTTCTTCCCGTCATTTAACTATGGCTTTGATTTCAATTTGGATTACAAAGGCTTTTTCTTGTATGGACTATTTCAGGGTACAGGACCGCGTTATGTTGAATTAAGCGGTTTGATGAAAGGTGGTAATACTATGGAGATGAATTATAAGTATCAGCTGGATTTCTGGACTCCGGAAAATGTGGATGCGGCTTATCCCCGTGCTTCTTCTTATCAGAATATTAATAGTTCGAACAATACGCAGTCTTCTGATTTCTGGATTAAAAATGCAAGTTATTTCCGTTTGAAGAGTCTGCAGTTCGGATACGATTTCAAGAATATATTGTTGAGGAATGTGAATGCGATTAGTAAATTGAAATTATCGGTAATGGGGACCAATCTCTTTACTATCTCTGGTGTGAAAGATTATTTCGATCCTGAAGTTGTGGATGGTAGCGGACAGGGATATCCTGTTCAACAGACATTCTCAGTTGCATTAAATGTTGGATTTTAAAAAGAAACAAATATGAAATATATAGCAATTTTATCGACTTTTATTCTTTTGTTTGCCTCATGTGCAGATGATCTGGATAAATCTCCATTGGATAAATTTTCAGAAGATAAGGTGTGGAGATCTGCAGAAGGAGCACAGACTTTTATTAACGGGACTTTATATGTATCCAAGTTGCTGACGGAGAATGCAGATGACTGGAGTGATAATTCAGTTGTCAACACAGAGATGAGCGCTGCTGTCAGAACAGTTCGCGAGTTGATGACGAATGCCAATGATTATGGTTGGAACAAATTCGGTGAAATCCGCCGGTGCAATCTGATTATAGAGAAGGTTACTGCTTCCGAAGATATAAAAGAAGCGGATAAGGAACCTCTGATCGCACAGGCTAAAATGCTCCGTAGTATTGTTTATTATACTCGTGCCAGGTTGTTTGGACGCTTGATGATCGTTGATCGCGTACTGACTCCGGATGACGACCTTATGTTTCCTCGTTCGAAAACGATAAAAGAAACTTATGATTTTATTATTAATGATCTGACTGAAGCTGCGGAAGGATTGCCGGTGACTGCATCTGCTGGTGCTTTGACAAAAGGTGCAGCGTATGCTTTAAAAGCAGCTGTTTGTTTGCAGGGAGCAGCTTTTTTAACAGATTCTAATGAGAAAAGGGACTATTATCAGCAAGCAAAAAAAGCGTGTGAAGACTTGTTTGCATTGGGTATTTATTCTTTGGAAAGCGATTATGGAAAACTGTTCAATGATTATTCTACCGGGTTAAGTTCGAAAGAGGTGATTCTGGCCACTTATTATTTATCAGAGACGACAAAGATGTCAGGAACATGGATGCAATCTATTGTCCCTAACCAGGGAGCTGGAAAAATACCGGAAGAGGTGGCTGCTGTATGGCCTGTGGAAAACTTTGAGGGGTGGCATGATAAATCTCCGTCTCAGGATTTGGTTGACGCTTATGAGGTGGTTGATGCCGACGGGAATGCTAAAACATGGGATGAAACATCTTACTATAAGAATTTCAAACCGAATGTCGATTATGTAAGTAATGCAATCTATAGGAACCGCGATGCCCGCTTTTATTCAACGATAGCTTACGACTCAGTCAAATATTTTAATTCAATCATTACAACACGTGTTGGTGGAAACTTGTATTATTTGAATAATAAGGAGAAAGACCGTCATATGACAAAAACAGGTTATTTATATATTAAGAACCTCTATCAGGATAAATCGGTCATTGCTGGCGTGCCGACAGACTGGCATTTGATTCATTTGCGTCTGGGACGTTCGTATCTAGACTATGCGGAAGCTTTGTTGAGACTGGGGGAAACAACTACAGCAATTGAATATATAAATAAGGTTAGAATGACTCATGGAAAGTTACCAGCTTTGTCGACAGCTCTTTCCTTTGATCAAGCCTGGAAATATTATAAACAGGAACGCCGTGTTGAACTGGTGCAGGAAGAAGATAGATATTGGTCTTTACTCCGTTGGGGAAAAGAAGACGGATTGGATGAAATTGAAGAACTTAATACACCTCCGACAGCAATAGAGATTGCGGCTGATGGCAAAAGTTTTGAGATCATACCGGTTCCGGTTGTAGGTCCGTCTAATGATAGAAAATTTACAACCAGAAGATACTTTTTACCGATACCCAAAAATGAAACAATTCTGAATGAAAAGTTGTCGGATGATCAGAATCCGGGTTGGGAATAATTATGAATATATTAGAATTTATTGAATATGAAACAACTGATATTAATTAAGTACGTATTGCTCTCTTTCTTGTGTATCTGTTTGTCATCGTGTCTGACGGCAGGATTAGATGATGATCTGCCTGTTTATACAGAGGCGGAAGTAACGGCATTCAATTTTGAATATCGCTGGACTATACAGGAGGGTATTAGCGAGAAGTTACAAGTAAAAACATTGACTGCACAGACGAAAATCAATCAGGCAGAAGGACTTATTGAATGTGCTATTACAGTGCCTAAAGTTTCCGGAACATTTACGGAAGAAGTAAGAAATCAGGTTTCCTTATCCAAATTAATAGGATATGCAACTATTTCAACTGCAGCATCGATTGCGCCTGTAGGTTCTGCTCCGGTATTGGGGAAAGTTGGAGATTTTTCTCAATCAGATATGGTCTATGAGGTGACTGCGGCCGATAATAAGAATAAAAAGCAATGGAGATTGGTGATTACAAGTTTTACTAAGTAGCTGTAACCATATGTAAGAAGCACTCTTTTGGAATAAAGCTAAGCGATTATTCTTTAAGAGTGCTTTTTTGTATTTATAATATGATTTGACAGAATAGAAATTGAGTTAAAATGAAGAGATTAATATATTTATTTATCATCTTATTCCATTCTTGGTTGTATTGTTATGCAGAGTCAGGACAACGGATCAGTGTATTGGATTTTGGAGCAATACCGGATGATGGGCTTGATGATTCGGAGAATATTCGTAAAGCTTGTGAATATTGTAGGGATAATAAATCTACCGTCTTGTTTTTTCCGCCAGGTCTGTATAATTTCAGGGATTCACTGGCATTACAGATTGAGCGAGAGGCTATAAACGGAGTATATGGAGAGAATGTACAAGGTCGCTTATTTAAACCGGATGCCCCTTATGTGAAAGCATTGGATTTGTTTGGAGCGGAGAATCTGGTTGTGGAAGCGGAAGGTGCTATATTATTATTGGAGGGATGGTATGAAGTTGTTTCGATAGATAAGGCCCGGGAGGTAACAATAAAAGGTTTGAGTATTGTTTATCGGAGGCCGCCTAATACGGTGGGGAAGATAACTAAATTGAATGAAGGTAGCTTTGATATGCAGATCGATCCTGAACGGTATTTTTATTTGGATAAAGATGTAACAGGCAGAGTTCATTATGTGGATGCTATGAGAGAGAGATTATATACTGGTGGCAGAGTTTCCGGAAAAGAGTTGCTTTCGAAAGACATGATCCGGATTTATACTGATTTCAGACCTTCTACAGGTGATTTCTGTGTATTGCGTCATTCCGGGCATTATCGTCCTGCAATTATGATAAAGGAATCGTCTGATATTTATATTGAAGGAGTTAAGATTCATAGTCAGCCGGGTATGGGAGTTGTCGGACATCTGTCGGAAAATATAACTTTAGAGAATCTGCAAGTGATTCCGGAAGCTGGTATGATTATTTCAACTAATACGGATGCAACACATTTTACTAGTTGTAAAGGAGAAATTGTGATAGAAAATTGTAAATTTGGAGGGCAGGGAGACGATTGCACAAATATTCATAATTATTATTATACAATTGTTCCCCAAACAAAAAGATCTGTAGAAATAAAAATACAAAATGCAGACCTTCATGCTTTATCATTGGATTATCCGGACGTTGGTGATACTTTGTTGGTTGTGAATAGGAGTAATTTGATGGAGAAAGAACATTTTATAGTGGAGCAGGTAGATACGTCTACTGTAGACTGGAGGGTGAGTGTGACATTGAATAAAGACTGGCTTATCGGTTCTCCGGATCTTTATTATATGACAAATATTACACGTCGTCCCTCTGTTCGGATTACGAATAATACAGTGAAGAGTCACTTGGCAAGGGCATTTTTGATAAAAAGCAGGAATGTTCTTATCAATAAAAATGTAGTACAGAATAGTACTGGAACGGCTATTCAATTAGGAGCTGAGGCTGGTTGGCGTGAAAGTGGTCCGGTGGAGAATGTGTTGATTGAAAATAACTGGATTTCCGGTTGTGGTTATGCACAAGGAACTCAGGGAGCTTCATCCGGAATCAGTATATCTGTATCCGGTATAAGAGAGAAGACGGGTTTTTTAAACAATAATATTCTTATTCGGAATAATATTATTGAAGCGGTAAATGAACATGCTATATCGGTTGAAGACGCGAAGAGTGTTCGGATCATCAACAATGATATTTCGGGATGTCCGCATCCTGTTTACATGAAAAATACTGAATCTGTAACGGTGAAGGATGTTCGTTACTCTGATTAGTAATGGAATTATAATAAAAGTAATGTGTGAATAACCATTTATATAATAAAGTATCATGAAGAAGTTTTTATTTGTGTTTTTATTCTGGACTCTTGTTTGTGGCGGAACTCTTTCCGCTCAAAACCGTTGGTCGATCAACCCCGACGGCAGTATCTCCTGGAATGTCAAAGACCGTATCCCTCATTATGACCATATTGAGATGAGCGGGCTGAAAGTTTCGACTGTGCTCCGTTACGGGGTGAATGCGGACGGCTCTTTTGAACTGAATAAAAGTATGGTTTGGCCCATGTTGCGCACTATCCCGAACAATACGCATGCCAGCCTGATGCGTCGTTTTGCCTGGAATGCAACGGACATGGTGGCGGTGAACGGACAATCGTTATCCGGAGAAAAGGTGAATAAGATTACGCTGGATGGGAAAATGACTGTAGAAAGTGCCATCGGATTATCGCGTAATGCAAAGGCTGAACTGACACGCATCATTTTCCCGGCGGTGGCGAAACCGGCCGTTTATGAAAAGTATATCCTTCGGAATACAGGTAGTTCGCCTCTTACGGTGGAAGTGCCCGAATCGCGTGCCGTGATTAACACAGACCCGGAAAAAGGAGTGGACGGCAGTTATAAATTAGTCTCGGAAATTATCGGGGCAGCAACCAAACAGCTTCAGCCGAAAGAAGAACTTGTTTTTTATGCTGCTATCACCGGCTATAAAAACGGTGAAGCAGAATTGAAACCTGATGTGGAAAAGGAACTTCAGGAGCGGAAGGAACTGATTGCAGGCTTTTGGAATAACCTGATTCTCGAAACACCGGACCCAGTTGTCAATACCATGTTTGCCTTTGCCAAAATACGTGGTGCTGAAAGTATTTACGATACCAAAGGCGGATTGATGCACGGTCCTGGCGGTGAGTCATATTATGCCGCTATCTGGGCAAACGACCAGGCCGAATATATCAATCCCTTCTTCCCTTATCTCGGATATGGAGCCGGAAATGGCTCGGCCCTTAATTCGTTTAAACATTTTGCCCGTTTCATGAATCCGGAGTATGAAAAGATACCGAGTTCAATCATCGCAGAAGGTATTGATGTTTGGGGTGGGGCCGGTGACCGTGGCGATGCGGTAATGGTCGCTTACGGAGCTTCCCGTTATGCCTTGGCAAGAGGTGACAAGGCGGAAGCCGAAGAGTTGTGGCCTCTGATTGAATGGTGTCTGGAGTATTGCCATCGTAACCTGAATGATAAAGGAGTGGTCGCCTCTGATTCGGATGAACTGGAAGGACGTTTTCCTGCTGGAAAAGCCAATCTTTGTACCTCTTCATTGTATTACGATGCGTTGCGCTCGGCTGTCTATCTGGGAAAAGATTTGAAGAAGCCTTTTTCTGTATTGAGTGCTTATGAAAAACAGGCAAGAGACCTTCGGGAAAATATGGAAAACTATTTCGGAGCCAAAGTCGAAGGCTTTGACACGTATCAATATTATGAAGGAAACGATGTCCTTCGTTCCTGGATTTGTATTCCTCTGACTGTTGGAATCTTTGACCGCAAAGAAGGTACGATCAATGCCCTGTTCTCTCCCCGCCTGTGGACGGAAAACGGTTTGTTGACCCAGGCAGGCAGTGAAACATTCTGGGACCGTTCCACCCTTTATGCTTTAAGAGGCGTATATGCCTGCGGGGCAACCGGGAAGGCAACAGAATATCTGAAATTCTATTCCAATCAACGCCTGTTAGGTGATCACGTGCCTTATGCTATCGAAGCCTGGCCGGAAGGAAGTCAGCGCCATCTTTCTGCAGAAAGCGGATTATATGGGCGTATCATCACGGAAGGAATGTTCGGTATTCGTCCGACAGGACTGAAATCCTTCACTTTTACTCCCCGTTTGCCGTCGGAATGGAACAGTATGAACCTGCGTAAAATAAAAGCATTTAATACAACATTCGATATCGAAGTGCTCCGTGAGAATGGAAAACAGTTAGTTACTGTCAAATCCGAGGGGAAGACACTATTACATAAAGCCATAAAAGAAGGAGAAATCGTTTCTGTTAAACTAGACTGATTACTAATCTATTACAGTTTTCTCGTAGTTCCCTGCTTTGGAAACTGGCGTTCCCTGCCTGGGAAACTACAATTCCCTGGGCAGGGAACTCTGATTTCCTCCCGAGGAAACTCCGGTTTCTTGGGAGGAAATTGTATTTATCTCCCTGTTTGTTCCATTGTAGAACCACACTATTGTTTGGGTGCAGCCTTAATCTTTTGTCTACTTTTCTATCAAGAGAAAAGTAGGTCTCCCCCACCTGTTGATAACTTTTTTGTACTTTTCTCATATATTTCTTGGAAGGTAATTTGATAAATGTTTAATTTTACCCACAAATATAGTAAAGTGCCCGTTGCCAACGAAGTAGGGTGCTTTTGTTTAAGGGAAAGTTTAACGTGTAAAACAGAAAATGGAAGAGAAAGAGACTTGCTATCATGTACCGGTGATGCTCGATGAAAGCGTGAAAGGCCTGAATATTCAAGAAGGGGGTATCTACGTGGATGTGACCTTCGGAGGTGGCGGACATTCACGCGAAATCCTGAAACGGATGGATAGCGATGGCGAACTTTACGGATTTGACCAGGATGCCGACGCCGAACATAATATTCCTGATGACTCCCGTTTTGTGTTTGTTCGCAGTAATTTCCGTTATTTGTATAATTTTATGCGTTATCATGGCGTAGACGGCGAAGTGGACGGGCTATTGGCCGACCTGGGCGTTTCCTCTCATCATTTCGATGATAAAGACCGTGGTTTCTCTTTCCGTTTCGACGGAGCGCTGGATATGCGTATGAACACCCGTGCCGGCCAGACGGCTGCCGATATCGTAAACAACTATACGGAAGAAGCATTGGCCGACGTCTTTTACCTTTACGGCGAACTGAAAGTTGCCCGCAGGCTGGCCTCATTGATTGTCCGGACACGTGAAAACAAAAAGATAGAAACAATCGGAGACTTTCTGGAACTGGTTAAACCCTTTACCGGAAAAGACAAAGAGAAAAAGTTCCTGGCACAGGCATTCCAGGCCCTTCGTATCGAAGTGAACGACGAAATGCGTGCCCTGAAAGAAATGCTGCAACAAACCCTCCAGGTCTTAAAGCCCGGCGGACGTTTGGTTGTAATCACTTACCATTCTCTGGAAGACAGGCTGGTAAAGAACTTCCTGAAAACAGGAAATTTTGAAGGAAAAAGCGAACAAGACTTTTTCGGAAATGTACAAACGCCATTTCGTATGGTAAATAATAAAGTAATTGTGCCTTCCGACGAGGAGATTGAAAGAAATCCCCGTTCGAGAAGCGCCAAATTAAGAATAGCGGAGAAGAAAGGAAAAAAAGAGAATTGAAAATTAGGTTCGCGTTCGTATAATTTTCAATTAAAAAGGGAGTTATGGAGGAAAAACAACAACGTAAAAAGTCAAAGAAAAAAGAGAAACGTCTTTCTCTTTTGTATGTGCTGGGCGGTGGTATCCTGAACGAGGATTTTATCGTTAAACACACAAGAATGATTGTGCTTGTTGTGATAATGATATTTTTCTTCATCGGCAACCGCTACACCTGCATGCAGAAACTAAGGGAGATCGACCGCCTGCAACAACGTTTGCGCGACATTCGTTTCGAGGCATTGTCTATTTCATCGGAACTGACGGGCAACAGCCGTCAGTCGCAAGTAGAATTATTGATTGAAGAACAAGGTATTGAACTGGAAGGAGCCAAAACTCCGCCGTATGAATTATATAAATAAATATGGCAGAAGAGAATGAACCAATAGAAATCGCCCCGAAAAGTAACCGTATATTATTCTGTTACTTTCTTGTCGTGCTATTATTGGGGCTTATAGCAGTGGGCATATTGTTTCGCACGTTTGATACAGCTTTTGTGGAGAAGGAGAAATGGGAGAAGGTGGCCGAAAGCCAGAAACGCCCGAACCGTCTGATATTACCCGGACGTGGAAACATCTATTCTTCCGATGGAAAGCTGATGGCTACCAGTGTGCCTCGTTATTATACCTATATCGACTTTCGTGCCGACGGATTTTCTGTCGATACGTTCCGGAATTCGAAGGTGAACGGGGTGGATTCGCTGGCCGTTTATCTGTCACGTAAATTTAAGAATCGTACGCCGGCCGGCTATAAGGCGCATCTGCTTCGCGGACTGAATAGCAAAAGCCGTCAGTATCCCGTTTATGAGGGGCGTGCTTCTTATACCGACCTGAAAGAGATGAAGAAATTCCCGTTTCTCCGTTTGAGCCGTTATAAGAGTGGATTCTATACGAAGGAAATGGTGCAGCGCCAGAAACCCTTTGGGACACTAGCTTCCCGTACTATCGGAGATATTTACGGTGAGATTGAAGCCGGAGGTGTGACCAAAGGAAAGAACGGGTTGGAGTTGCAGTACGACTCTTTGCTTCGGGGTGAACCCGGAGTGAGTTCGGTTCGTCGTGTTGGTGGCGGATGGACGAATGTTGTTGAGATAGAGCCGGTCGATGGCATGGATATCCGGACTACGATCGATATCAATATCCAGGATATAACCGAGAAGTCATTGGTCGATATGTTGAAGAAGATTGACGCCGAATCCGGAACAGCCGTTGTCATGGAAGTGGCGACAGGCGAGGTGAAAGCGATAACCAATATGGGCCGTATCCGTGAAGGCGCTTATGCTGAAACCAAGAACCATGCAGTAGCGGATGAGATAGAGCCGGGTTCGACCTTCAAAGTCGCCTCTATGATGGTCGCTTTGGAAGACGGAATCTGCCAGCCAAGCGATACGGTGGATGTGGGCAAAGGTATTTATATGTATAAAGGTGCCCGTATGACCGACCATAATATGAATAAAGGCGGTTACGGTCGTATCTCGGCGGAGCAGGCTATCTGGTATTCTTCGAATATCGGTGTGGCGAAGATTATTCTGAAAGGGTACGAAAAGAACCCGACTAAATATGTGGAAGGTTTGTATAAGCTGGGCTTGACTATTCCGCTGAACCTGGAAATCCCGGGAGCCGGACGTGCCAAGATTCGTATGCCGAACGATACCGCCTTGTACTGGTCGAAGACAACATTGCCCTGGATGTCTTTCGGATATGAAACGCAGATACCGCCTATCTATACGCTGACATTCTTCAATGCCATTGCAAACGGGGGAAAGATGGTGCGCCCGATGTTTACTAAAGAGATTATGCACAACGGAAAGACGGTGCAGAGTTTCTCGACAGAGGTGTTGAAATCGTCTATCTGTTCAGACAAAACATTGGAGATTATCAAAGATATGTTGCTGGGCGTAGTAGAGAAAGGAACCGGTAAAGCCGTTCATTCGGATATCATCCGTATAGCCGGAAAAACAGGTACGGCGCAGATTGCTTCGGGCGGTGTTTACCGTACAAGCGGGCACCAGGTTGCTTTCTGCGGATATTTTCCGGCCGACGAGCCGAAATATTCCTGTATTGTCGTTATCCGCCGTCCGCGTATCGGTTATCCGTCCGGTGGAACGATGTCCGGGGGCGTGGTAAAAGCCATTGCCGAGAAAGTATATGCCAGCCATATGTCGTTTGATGTGCGTGATATGGAGCGCGATTCATTAGCCGTGATATTGCCGGCTGCAAAGAACGGGAATCTGGAGGCACTGGAAAATGTATTGGATAAACTCGATGTCGACGCAAATACAGATAGCCTGGAGACAAAATGGGTTGTCGCAAAGCGTGAAGAAGGCGAAGAAGAACTTTATCTGCGTGACCTGACAATCCGTGAAGGCCTGGTGCCGAATGTGATTGGAATGGGCGCTAAAGATGCGGTTTTCCTGCTTGAAAGTGCCGGTTTGCGTGTTGTATTGGATGGAATGGGACGTGTTTCCGCCCAGTCGATGGGAGCAGGCACACGGATAGCCAAAGGACAGTCCATTCGCTTAACATTAAGATAATAGAAAGGGGAGGTTTCCGGACCTCTCCGTAAACAGATAGAATATGGAACTGAAGAAATTGATTCATACGTTGGATGTACTGGAAGTCGTAGGAACAGATGATGTAAAAATCGCAGGTATCCAGTCTGATTCCCGTAAGGTGGAAGACGGCTTTTTGTTCGTGGCGGTAAGAGGCACGGCAGTCGACGGTCACGCTTATATCGACGGAGCCATTGCCAAAGGTGCCGTAGCGGTAGTCTGCGAGGAAATTCCATCCCTTTCGGAAGAAAATGGAAATCCTTCCGGGAGAAATGTCATTTTCATCCGGGTGAAAGATTCGGCGGATGCATTGGGTAAATTGGTTTCGACCTGGTATGACAATCCTTCGGATAAGTTGACGCTGGTGGGGGTTACCGGAACGAACGGCAAGACGACTATCGCTACCTTATTATATGAAATGTTCCGTAAGATGGGACATAAGGTAGGCCTGCTTTCAACTGTATGCAATTACATTGATGGCGAAGCGATTCCGACCGATCATACGACACCCGACCCGATCACCCTTCACAGCCTGATGGCACGGATGGTGGAAGCCGGATGCGAATATGCTTTTATGGAAGTCAGTTCCCATTCGATCGACCAGAAACGTATTAGTGGTCTTTCGTTCGACGGTGGTATTTTTACCAACCTGACACGCGACCATCTGGATTATCATAAAACAGTAGAGAATTATCTGAAAGCCAAGAAGAAATTCTTCGATGACCTGCCTGCCGACGCTTTCGCTTTGACGAATACCGACGATAAATCAGGACTGGTAATGCTTCAGAATACGGCAGCAAAGAAGCTGACCTATTCATTGCGCACATTGGCTGACTTCAAAGGAAAGATTCTTGAATCGCACTTTGAAGGAACCGAGATGATTATTAACGGCCGTGAGGTGGTTGTCCACTTTGTAGGCCGATTCAATGCTTACAACCTGCTGGCTGTTTACGGGGCTGCCGTTTCTTTGGGCAAAGACCCGGAAGAGACGCTGATTGTGTTAAGCACGCTTCATTCGGTTTCCGGCCGCTTTGAAACGATACAGTCTCCGAAGGGTTATACGGCAATTGTCGATTACGCCCATACGCCGGATGCTTTGACGAATGTGTTGAACGGTATCGATGAGGTACTGAATGGCAGAGGCCGCATCATCACCGTGGTGGGTGCCGGAGGAAACCGTGACAAAGGCAAACGTCCGTTGATGGCAAAGGAAGCCGCTAAGCTGAGCGACCAGGTCATCCTGACTTCTGATAATCCTCGTTTTGAGGAACCGGACGATATCATCAACGATATGGTGGCCGGACTAAGCAAGGCGGATATGGAACGTACGCTCTGTATCACCGACCGCATGCAAGCCATCAAAACGGCAGCCATGTTGGCGAAGAAAGGCGATGTGATCCTTGTTGCCGGCAAGGGACACGAAGATTATCAGGAAGTGAAAGGTGTGAAACATCATTTTGACGACCGCGAAGTAATAAGAAATATATTTAATAGTTGACAATTGACAGATGATAGTTGACAGTTAAATGTTCATCACAAATAACTGTCAACTGTCAATCGAAAACGAAGTTTTTATGTTGTATTATCTTTTTAATTATCTGGATCAGCTGGATCTCCCTGGGGCGGGGATGTTTAAGTACGTATCATTCCGTTCCGGACTGGCGTTGATCCTCTCTTTGTTCATCTCGACAGCGATCGGGCGCCGTATCATCGACCGTTTGCAATTATTGCAGATCGGTGAAACCGTGCGTAATCTCGGACTGGAAGGACAGATGAGTAAGAAAGGTACGCCGACAATGGGAGGTATCATTATTATCATTGCCATTTTGATCCCGACATTGCTTTGCGCTAAGCTGAACAATATTTATGTAATCCTGATGATGGTGACGACCGTTTGGCTGGGTGCTCTCGGTTTTGCTGACGATTATATCAAGGTCTTCCGCAAGAATAAGGAAGGGATGCACGGCAAGTTCAAGATTGTCGGACAGATCGGTCTGGGACTGATTGTCGGACTGGTGTTGTTTATGAGTCCGGATGTTGTGATAAAGGAGAATATGGAAGTGCGCCATGATAATGTAATTGAAGAAGTACATTATCATACGGTGGAAACCAAGTCGACCAAGACAACGATCCCGTTCCTGAAGAACAATAACTTTGATTATGCCCAACTGGTCAGCTGGGCGGGCGATTATAAGGAAGAAGCAGCGTGGCTGGTATTCGTGCTGATGACTATCTTTGTGGTGACGGCCGTTTCAAACGGGGCGAACCTGACCGACGGGTTGGACGGACTGGCTGCCGGAAGTTCTGCGATTATTGGGGTTGCTTTGGGGATATTGGCTTATATGTCGTCTCACTTCGAGTTTGCTTCTTTCTTGAATATCATGTTTATTCCGGGGGCGGAAGAACTGGTGGTCTTTGCGGCAGCCTTTATCGGGGCGACAGTCGGTTTCCTGTGGTATAATTCATATCCGGCACAGGTATTTATGGGTGACACGGGTAGTTTGACGCTGGGAGGTATTATAGCTGTGTTTGCCATAATTATCCGTAAAGAGTTGCTTATCCCGATTCTTTGTGGTATTTTTCTTGCTGAAAGTATTTCGGTGATGGCACAGGTTGCTTACTTTAAATATACAAAGAAGAAGTATGGCGAAGGTCGTCGCATATTTAAAATGACGCCATTACATCATCATTTCCAGAAAGCTGGGAATGCTGGTATACAGGCGTTGATACAAAAACCGTTCAATGTAGTGCCCGAATCGAAGATCGTGGTGCGCTTCTGGTTGATCGGTATTATTCTGGCGGTTATTACGATCGTCACATTGAAGATGAGATAATAAATATATATAAACGTGGAAAGAATTGTTGTATTAGGGGGAGGAGAAAGCGGTGCAGGTGCTGCCGTATTGGCGAAAGCGAAGGGATTTGACGTGTTCGTTTCCGACTTTTCGTCTATCAAACCCAAGTATAAGGAGATGCTGGACACCCACGGAATCCGTTGGGAAGAGGGACAGCATACCGAAGCCGACATTCTGAATGCCGACGAGATCATCAAGAGCCCGGGAATACCCGACAAGGCTCCGATCATCCAAAAGCTGAAAGCACAGGGGACGCATATCATCTCCGAGATCGAATTTGCCGGACGATACACCGACTCGAAAATGATCTGTATCACTGGTAGCAATGGGAAAACAACGACCACCATGCTGACCTACCACATCCTGAAAGAAGCCGGACTGGACGTCGGGTTGGCAGGAAACGTCGGTAACAGCCTGGCCTTACAGGTCGCCGAAGAACCGCATGCGGTCTATGTCATCGAACTGAGCAGTTTCCAGTTGGATAACATGTACGACTTCAAAGCGGATATAGCTATCTTACTGAATATAACGCCCGATCATCTGGACCGTTATAATTACGAGATGCAGAATTATGTGGACGCCAAGTTCCGCATCATTCAGAACCAGACGTCTGAAGATGCATTTATTTTCTGGAACGACGACCCGATCATTGCACGCGAGATTGCCAAGCGCCATCCTGCGGCTACTCTTTACCCATTCGCCGAAACACATGAAGACGGCGTGAAGGGATATACGGATAATAAGCAAATAGTAATTGAAACCTCAAACGGAACATTTACAATGGATCAGGACTTATTAGCATTAACGGGTACACATAACCTGTACAATTCGTTGGCTTCGGGTATCGCCTCCAAGGTGGTCGATATCCACGATGAGAATATACGGGCTTCACTGAGTGACTTTACCGGGGTGGAACACCGCCTGGAAAAGGTTGCCCGTGTACGCGGAGTAGATTATATCAACGATTCGAAAGCAACAAACGTAAACTCTTGCTGGTATGCCTTGCAAAGTATGACTACCAAGCTGGTACTGATACTGGGCGGGACGGATAAGGGTAACGACTACTCCGAGATTGAAGAACTTGTGAAACAGAAAGTACGTGCCTTGATCTTCCTGGGTGTCGACAATGCCAAGCTGCATGCCTTTTTCGATGGGAAAGTAGCGCAGATAGAAGATGCCCGCTCGATGGAAGAAGCGGTAAACAAAGCGTATAAATTGGCAGAAAAGGGAGATACGGTCTTGTTATCCCCGTGCTGCGCCAGCTTCGACCTCTTCAAGAGTTACGAAGACCGTGGCGACCAGTTCAAGGCCTGCGTACGCAGTCTTTAATTTCCGGTTGTCGGAATAACGCTTTTCCGATGGTCGGAACAGTGCTCTTCCGATGGTCGGAACAGTGCTCTTCCGATGGTCGGAACAGTGCTCTTCCGATAGGTGGAACAACGCTATTCCGATGGTCGGAACAGTACTCTTCCGGTCATCGGAAATATAAATATCGGGAATCCGGAGATTGCCGTAGTTTTAATTTGAATAAAAGACAAGTATAGAATGGATCTGGCAAGTAAATTATTTAAGGGCGACCGGGTGATATGGATCATCTTCATGTTCCTGTGCCTGATTTCGGTTGTTGAGGTGTTCAGTGCCACGAGTACGATTGCCTACAAGAATGCGAATCATTGGGCGCCGATCGTTCGTCATGCCACTTTCCTGCTGGGCGGGTTTGTGCTGGTTTTGCTGTTGCACAATGTCCCGTGCCGGTTCTTTCCGGCGTTTATATTGTTGCTGCCCGTCTCGGTGCTGATGTTGCTTGTCACGCCTTTTGTTGGGATCAATGCCAACGACGCGCACCGCTGGCTGGAGATATTCGGTATACAGTTCCAGCCTTCGGAGTTTGCCAAGTTGGCCTCCATTGTGTTTATCGCCTTCCTGCTCAGTAAGCGGAGTCGTTTTACCGACGACCAGATATTCAAATACATACTGATCGGGGTGGGAGTGACCTGTGTGTTGATTCTTCCGGAAAACTTTTCGACGGCGTTTATGCTGTTCGGGGTCTGTTTCCTGATGATGTTCATCGGCCAGTTGCCATTGATGAAGTTGGGGAAGCTGGCGGGTGTCCTGATATTGGCACTTATCTTGTTTATCGTTTTGCTGCGGTTTACGCCGGCAGGGGTGACCCAATATTTGCCGGACCGTTTCAGTACCTGGCAGGGACGTTTGGAGCGTTTCTTCGACGGGCATGAATCGGATACCGACGAGAACGGAGTATATAAGATCACAGACGATAATTACCAGGTCTCCCATGCGAAGATCGCGATTGCACGCGGAGGAGTGTTCGGACAGTTGCCCGGTCATGGTCTGCAGAGAGATTTTCTTCCGCAGGCCTATTCCGACTTTATTTATGCGATCATTATTGAAGAATTGGGTGTGGTAGGCGGCGTATTCGTGCTGATGCTTTATATCATGTTATTGGTGCGAGTCGGGATGATTGCGCGAAAGTGCGAGAAAGCCTTTCCCAAATACCTGGTGCTCGGGTGCGGCCTGTTGATCGTCGTGCAGGCGCTTGCCAATATGGCGGTGGCCGTCAATCTGATACCGGTAACCGGTCAGCCGATGCCGTTGGTCAGCCGTGGTGGTACTTCGACGGTGATATCCTGCATTTATTTCGGGATCATTCTGAGTGTAAGCCGTTTCGGAGCCAATATGGGTAATGAGGAAGATGAACTTCCGGAAGAAGATGAAACCGAAGGCGCCGGTGCAGCCCCAGCCATCACGGAGGAAGAAATCTCCAACTGGGTGCCCGACACACAGCCTGAAACAGAAGAAGTAGTAACAGAGACAAAATCAAGAGAATGAAGGAACAGTACCGTATAATAATAAGTGGTGGCGGAACCGGAGGACATATCTTCCCGGCTATCTCCATTGCCAATACCTTCAGGAAACGTTTTCCTGATGCGGAAATCTTATTTGTAGGTGCGGAAGACCGGATGGAAATGGAAAAGATTCCGGCCGCCGGCTATGAAATAGTAGGTTTGCCGGTGAGCGGTTTCGACCGTGCCCACCTGCTCAATAATATAAAAGTGCTCAACCGTCTGCGTAAAAGCCTCGGACTGGCGAAGAAGACGATCCGCGAGTTTCGTCCGGACATTGCAGTGGGAGTGGGCGGCTATGCCAGCGGCCCGACGTTGTGGATGGCGGCTTCGCTGGGCATCCCGACCCTGATACAGGAGCAAAACTCTTATGCCGGAGTAACCAATAAGTTGCTGGCAAAGAAGACCTCGAAGATATGTGTTGCCTACGACGGTATGGAGAAGTTCTTTCCGGCCGACAAGATTGTGATTACCGGAAACCCTGTCCGCAAGGATCTGGAAGAAGCGACCGACAGGAAAGAGGAAGCGCTGGCTTTCTTCGGTCTTTCTCCGGAAAAGAAAACGATACTGGTAGTCGGCGGTAGCCTGGGAGCCCGCACGATCAACCGCAGCATACAGGGCGACCTGGATAAACTGTTCGCTTCCGATGTGCAGGTGATCTGGCAGACTGGGCGTTATTATTACAGCGAAGCCACCAAGCATCTGAAAGCCTATCGCGGCATGCCCATCTGGTGCTCCGACTTTATCACCCGTATGGATTATGCCTATTCGGCTGCCGACCTGATCATCTCCCGTGCCGGAGCAAGTTCTATTTCTGAACTTTGCCTATTGAAGAAACCTGTCATCCTGGTTCCTTCCCCTAACGTGGCGGAAGATCATCAGACAAAGAATGCCATGGCTTTGGTAAACAAAGATGCAGCGATCATGGTTTCAGATAAAGATGCTGAACAGCAACTGGTAACGAAAGCCCTGGAGGTTATCCACGATGACAAACGTCTGGCTCAGTTGAGTAGTAATATCGAACAGTTGGCCCAGCATCAGAGTGCAGACCGTATTGTCGATGAGATAGTAAAGATAATAGAGAAGTAATAAAGAAAACAATATGAATATAAATACGATAACGGCTGTTTATTTTGTTGGAGCCGGAGGAATCGGGATGAGTGCCCTGATCCGTTACTTCCTTTCAAAAGGAAAACAAGTAGCCGGATATGATAAGACTCCGTCCGACCTGACCACACAGTTGAACCGTGAAGGTGCCGTTATTCATTACGAAGATAATATCTCCCTGATACCGGATGCTTTTAAAGACCCGGCTAAGACTTTGGTTGTCTATACGCCCGCCGTTCCCGAGACGCATACGGAGTTGGCCTGGTTTTGTCAGAATGGTTTTGAGATCATGAAACGTGCCCGTGTCTTAGGTGAAATCACCAACTGTTCGCGTGGCCTTTGCATTGCCGGAACACATGGTAAGACAACGACCTCTTCCATGCTTGCCCACCTGCTGAAACAATCACATGTCGATTGCAATGCTTTCCTGGGAGGTATCCTGAAGAACTATGACAGTAACCTGATGTTGTCCGATAAAAGTGACCTGACCGTGATCGAGGCAGACGAGTTCGACCGCTCTTTTCACTGGCTGACACCTTATATGGCTGTCATCACTGCCGCCGACCCGGACCATCTGGATATCTACGGCACAGAGGAAGCCTATCGTGAAAGTTTCGAACATTTCACCTCGCTGATCCGTCCCGACGGTTGCCTGCTCATGAAGAAAGGCATCAACGTAACGCCCCGGCTGAAAGAGGGTGTGAAACTCTATACTTATACCGGAGCAGAAGAAGCTGATTTTTATGCTGAAAACATCCGTATCGGAAACGGTGAGATCTACTTCGACTTCGTTGGCCCGGATATCCGTATTGCCGACATTCAGCTGGGTGTTCCTGTAAAAGTAAATATAGAGAATGGGGTTGCCGCTATTGCCCTTGCCTGGCTGAACGGCGTGACTCCGGAAGAAATAAGAAAAGGTATGGCTTCCTTTGCTGGTCCGAAACGCCGTTTCGACTTCCATCTGAAGAAAGATGCTATCGTCCTGATCGACGATTATGCCCATCATCCGGCTGAACTGGCTGCCAGTATCCAATCTGTGAAGGAACTTTATGCCGGACGCAAGGTAACGGGCATCTTCCAACCGCATCTGTATACCCGGACACGCGACTTTGCTCCCGACTTTGCCGCCAGCCTGTCGCTATTGGACGAACTGATCCTGCTGGATATTTATCCTGCACGTGAAGAGCCTATTCCGGGGGTGACTTCGGAAATCATATTCAATGCTGTCACCATCCCTGCCAAGAAGCTGATTCGTAAAAGCGAACTGCTCGACCTGGTGGAGAAGGAGGCAGATACGTTTGAAGTTGTATTGATGGTTGGAGCCGGCGATATAGACCGGCTGATCGAACCTGTTAAACAAATATTGGATAAAAAATTGTGATTCGTATAGTTTCCATAGTAGTCGCTACACTGTTGTTTTGTTACATCGTGTTTGTATCCTTCTTCTTCCGTGAAATGAGGCAGGATAAGGTATGCCAGGACCTTCAGGTCGTGGTGAAAGACAGTCTCGATAAACATTTTGTAAGCGAAAGCGATCTGGTGACGATCCTTAAAAAGGCTGATCTGAACCCGATCAAGAAGCCTATGGATGCTATCAACACCGACAGGATAGAAACCGAACTCAAAAAGAACGAAATGATTGCCCGTATCGAAGCCTATAAGACACCTTCGGGAATCATAAAGCTGGAAGTTGAGCAAAAAATACCTATCTTGCGTGTGATTAGCTCCCGGGGAAACTTCTACGTGGATAACCTCGGCACTACGATGCCGGTCAGTTTCCGTTACGTCGCCGATGTCCCTTTGGTAAGTGGATATGTCGAAAAAGAGCTGGCGGTAACCGACTTATACAAATTTGCATTATTTTTGCAGGAGAATGAGTTCTGGAATAATCAGATAGAACAGATTTATGTTCATCCTGACAACGAAGTGGAACTGATTCCCCGGGTGGGAAACCACCGTATTGTACTGGGTACTTTCGACGATTTCCAGGAAAAGCTGGATAACCTCCGGCTCTTCTATGACAAGGTCATACCGAAAGTCGGTTGGGAGAAATACAGTATAATAAATTTAAAATACAAAGATCAGATTGTTTGTACTAAAAGATAGATGATATGGCATACACAGACTTTATAGCAGCCATCGACCTTGGCTCTTCTCACATGGTCGGTATGGTAGGAACGAAGAGCCCGACGGGAGCTCTCTCGATTATTGCCTACGAAGTTGAGAACTCCGCTACCTGTATACGAAGAGGATGTGTATATAATGTGGAAGAAACAGCAAATAAGATCAAACGACTCATCCTGAAGCTGGAAAATAAACTTGGCGGTGCCCGCATCGGAAAGGTTTATGTTGGCATCGGCGGGCAGTCGCTGCGCTCTATCGACCATACCGTTCCCCGGATATTGGGTACCGACGGGGTGGTGACGGAAGAGGTCATCAACGGCCTGTATGAGGAATGCCGCAATTATCATCCGGATATGCTGGATGTGCTGGCTGCCGTTTCTCCTACCTATTTTTTAGACGATAAACCTGAACCTAATCCGGTTGGCATTCCCTGTACCCGGATTGAAGCTCGCTATAAGCTGATTGTCGGACGGCCTTCGTTGAAACGTTATGTAATCAACAGTATTGCCGACCGTGCCAGAATAGAAATTGCTGACATTGTCGTTTCGCCGCTGGCCCTGGCCGATGTGGTGTTGACCGACAATGAAAAGGACCTGGGCTGTGCCCTGATCGGTTTCGGTGCCGGAGTGACTACGCTGACGGTCTATAAAGCCGGACAGCTGGTGAACCTCTCCGTCATTCCTTTCGGAGGCCATTTGATTACCCGCGATATCACCAGTCTCCATCTGGTTGAAGCCGAAGCGGAACGCGTAAAGCTGACCTACGGTAGTGCCCAGATGGAGAAAGATAATGATTTGAGCATTCAGGTAAGTTCTGCCGATGGCATGGGATTGCGCGAGATCAAACTCGCCGACCTCAATAATGTGATCGAGGCGCGTATGAAGGAGATTCTCGAAAATGTATATGCCCGCCTTGAAGCAACCGGCCTGATAAATTCGCTCGGTGCGGGTATCATTATCACCGGTGGTGGTGCCGCTCTGAAGAACCTGCCGGAGGTGATCCGTGAACGTCTGAAGATGGACGTGCGCTACTCTGCCGTGCGTAAGGGTATCGTGGAAAGCGGGGAAATGATTGCCAACAATCCCGAATATGCCGTTGCTGTTGGTTTGCTGGCAAGAGGAGCAATAAACTGTGCCCTTTATATACCGCCTAAGGTAGATCCTATACCGGAGAAGAAAGAAGAGCCGGTTGAGGAAGAACCTAAAAAGACTCCTGAGCCACCTAAGAAGAAACCGGAGAAGAAGAAAGGTCCCGGCTTGTTCGGACGTCTCACTAAAAGTATAGACACGTTTGGTAAGGGTTTGTTTGATGACGAAGACGATATAAAGTAACAACAGCGAATGTAATAAAACCGGAAGACAATGGACGACACAATATTAAGTTTCAATTATCCGACAGATACTCCTAAGATCATCAAAGTAATTGGTGTTGGAGGCGGTGGTGGTAACGCTGTTACCCACATGTACAAAGAAGGTATACATGATGTTACATTCGTTCTGTGTAACACCGACAACCAGGCACTGAACCGCTCGGACGTGCCGGTCAAAGTGCCTCTGGGGCGTAACATCACCCAGGGACTGGGAGCCGGAAACAAACCCGAACGGGCCATGATGGCTGCCGAGGAAAGTATGGAAGATATCCGCAAGATGCTGAGCGACGGTACCAAGATGGTCTTTATCACTGCCGGTATGGGTGGTGGTACGGGAACGGGAGCCGCTCCGGTAATCGCTCGTTTTGCCAAGGATATGGGAATACTGACGGTCGGTATCGTTACAATCCCCTTCGTCTTTGAAGGTGAACGCAAAATCATCCAAGCGTTGAACGGGGTGGAAGAGATCAGCAAGAACGTGGATGCCCTCCTGGTTATCAACAACGAACGTCTTCGTGAAATATATTCCGACTTGACCATGACGAATGCTTTCGGAAAAGCCGATGATACCTTGACCATTGCCGCTAAGAGCATTGCCGAGATCATCACTCTTCCGGGTATTATCAACCTCGACTTTGCCGATGTCAATACCACTATGAAAGATGGTGGCGTAGCTCTTATGAGTAACGGTTTCGGTGAAGGGGAAGGTCGTGTGCGCCAGGCAATAGAAGATGCTCTGAACTCTCCGCTGCTGAACAACAACGACGTGTTCAATGCTAAAAAGATATTGTTCAACGTATCGTTTGGCGAAGAGGCTGAGCTGCGTATGGAAGAAATGAATGACGTACACGATTTCATGTCACGCTTCGGACGTGACATCGAAGTGATTTGGGGTACGGCAATCGACAATACATTAGGGACGAAAGTCAAAATGACTATCCTAGCCACCGGTTTCGGTATGGAAGACATTCCTCAGATCGCCGAAAAGCGTCAGATCGAGCAAGGCCGCATGACCGAAGAGGAACTGCGCCTGGAAGAAGAACGCCTGAACAAGGAACGTGCCGAAAAAGACCTGATCGACAAATATTACGGAGCTTCCGGTCAGCGTATGCGCCGTGTGGCAGCCCGTGCAAAAGCGGTTGTGTTGAATCAGGATGAACTGGACGACGATGCCCTGATCGCTCTGATCGAAGATAATCCTACTTATAACCGTGACCCGAAGGTGATTGCCCGTGCTCGTTCCAAAGTGATGGGTGACGAGATCCCGGTTTCATCTTCTGCGACAACGACTCCTTCGGCGCCGCGTAGCGAAGGGAAGAAACCCGATACGGGCGGTAAGCAGGTGATAAGTTTCCGATAATTCTTAAAAAAGAAATTAGATATGGATTTGTTTGAAAAAGTCAGCGAAGACATTAAAAACGCAATGAAGGCAAAAGACAAAGTTGCCCTCGAAACATTGAGAAATGTAAAGAAGTTCTTCCTGGAAGCTAAGACAGCTCCGGGTGCCAACGATACCCTGACGGATGCCGATGCGTTGAAGATTATTCAGAAGCTGGTAAAACAGGGCAAAGACTCAGCTGAAATTTATACTCAGCAAGGTCGTGTCGATCTGGCTGAAGCCGAACTGGCGCAGGTAAAAGTGCTTGAAACTTACCTTCCGAAGCAAATGACAGCCGAAGAACTGGAAGTTGAGGTAAAGGCCATCATTGCCCAGGTAGGTGCTGCCGGCCCGAAAGACATGGGCAAGGTTATGGGCGTAGCTTCTAAAGCCCTTGCCGGTAAAGCGGAAGGACGTGCTATCTCTGAAACGGTAAAACGTTTGCTGAATAGCTGATATTTAGAAAGAATTGAGCTATCCCCTTCCCGTGCTTGACACGGGATCGCAAAGGCCAAACCGTATCCTATATACTGCCGGTTCTTCTGCGACCCCGTGTCAAGCACGGGGACAAGGTAGTTCATATCTTATACTAACTAAACCATCAGGATATCCCGTTTGTGTATCGATAAATATCCTTTTCTGAATAGACCAACATTCTAATAACTCTTTATAATGATAACCTTTATCTGCTGCCTGGCAACTCTTATTGCCGGCTATTTTATCTACGGTTCTTTTATAGAACGTATCTTCGGGGTGGACCCTTCCCGTACAACCCCAGCTTACACCCATCAGGACGGAGTCGATTACATTCCGATGTCTTCCTGGAAAGTTTTTATGATTCAGTTTCTGAACATTGCCGGCCTTGGTCCGATCTTCGGTGCTATTATGGGCGCAAAGTTCGGTACGGCTTCTTTCCTTTGGATAGTCCTGGGGACGATCTTTGCCGGAGCTGTCCATGACTACCTGGCGGGAATGCTTTCATTACGTCATAACGGGGAAAGCCTTCCGGAGATTATCGGACGTTATCTCGGAAATAACTTCAAGCAATTCATGCGCGGCTTCACTGTGGTACTGATGATATTGGTCGGTGCCGTTTTTGTAGCTGGTCCGGCCGGTTTACTGGCGAAGCTGACACCGGAGTATCTTGATGCTACATTCTGGATATTCGTGGTATTTATCTATTATATCCTGGCTACTTTATTACCGGTTGATAAAATCATCGGAAAGATTTATCCGCTGTTTGCCGCAGCCCTGCTGTTTATGGCAGTCGGCATTCTGGTGATGTTGTTTGTGAATCATCCTCCCCTGCCTGAGTTGACGGACGGGTTAGCCAATAAGCATCCGGAGAATCTACCTATTTTCCCGATCATGTTTGTAAGTATTGCCTGCGGAGCTATTTCCGGGTTCCATGCGACACAAAGTCCGTTGATGGCCCGTTGCATCAAGAGCGAAAAGATGGGACGTCCCGTCTTCTTTGGTGCGATGATCACAGAAGGTATTGTTGCTCTGATCTGGGCGGCTGCCGCAACTTATTTCTATCATAATAACGGGATGGGAGAAAGTAATGCTGCTGTAATTGTAGATAGCATCACTAAAGAATGGCTGGGTACGGTCGGAGGTATCCTGGCTGTCCTGGGAGTTATTGCCGCTCCGATCACTTCCGGTGATACGGCATTCCGTTCGGCCCGTTTGATTGTAGCCGACTTCCTGCATAAGGAACAGAAAAGCATGGTAAGCCGTCTGGTGATTTGTATACCTTTGTTTATTGTGGCGATCGGCATATTGCTCTATAGCTTGAAAGATAAGGACGGTTTCGATATGATCTGGCGTTATTTTGCCTGGACAAACCAGACGTTGGCTGTATTTACCCTTTGGGCACTGACAGTTTTCCTGGCACGTTCCAAAAAACTGTACATCGTCACCCTGATTCCGGCCCTGTTTATGACAGCCGTTTGTTCGACTTATATCTTTGTCGCCCCTGAAGGTCTGGGAATGGATGTTACTGTTTCACAAACTATCGGCTGTATCATCACCGCTATAACTCTGGTGGCATTCCTTTGGTGGAAAAAGAAAAATAAAACAGTTGAGTATTAACTGTTGCTTCCGAGCAAGTATTCAACCAAAATAAGAAAGGCATTGCCAACTCTTTCGAGCAGCAATGCCTTTTTATTTTATCTTCCGAAGAACCCGCTTTTGGCGGCTATTCTCCGGGATATGTTCATTAAAGTACCTGGATACCTTCTTCGCGGGCCTGTTCTTCTCCTGAAGGAGTGATCAGTTTGTAACCCTTACCGTGGATGTTGATGATTTCGATTCCGGGATCATCTTTCAACAGTTTACGAAGTTTAGTGATATACACATCCATACTGCGGGCATTGAAGTAGTTATCGTCTACCCAAATAGTTTTCAGTGCATAATTACGTTCCAGAATTTCATTCGCATGAGCACATAACAGGCTCAGCAGTTCGCATTCTTTAGTAGTCAGCTTAGTCACTTTGTCACCGATAGCCAGTGTTTGTTTCTGCGTATCGAATAAGAAATTCCCCAGCTTGTAGAAAGGAATGTCTTTCATCTTCTTGCCTTTCACACGGCGAAGGATTGCTTCGATACGAAGCAAGAGTTCTTCCATGCTGAACGGTTTTGTCAGATAGTCGTCTGCACCGATCTTGAATCCTTCCAGAATATCTTCCTTCATCGTCTTTGCAGTAAGGAAAATAATTGGAATATCAGGATTTATAGAACGGATCTCCTGTGCAAGAGTGAAACCGTCTTTTTTCGGCATCATCACGTCTAATACGCAAAGATCATATTTGCCTTTGGTGAAACCTTTGTAACCAGCTTCTCCGTCAGAGAAAAGATCTGTTACATAACCTTTTGCCTGTAAGTATTCTCTTAATAGCATACCCAGGTTTTCGTCGTCTTCACAAAAGAAGATTTTCAGTTTTTCTTCCATAACTAACTTTTTATAAGAGGTAAAGTAATAATAAATTTTGTTCCTACATTTCCGGGTCCCATTTCAGCACGGATCGTACCTTTATGGTCCTCGATAATCTTACGGACGTAAGCCAGTCCCAAACCGAAACCTTTTACGTCGTGTACATTCCCTGTCGGTACGCGGAAGAAGCGGTCGAATACTTTCTTAAGGTATTCCTTCTTGATTCCTATACCATTGTCTTCAACGGAGATCAGCAGCTTTCCGTTGTTGTCGTTCCAGGTTCTTACCATCAATGTAAGCGGCACTTCCGGACGGCGGTATTTTACTGCGTTGTCCATCAGGTTAAACAATACATTGGTGATATGCATTTCATCTACGTAGATGGACGAATCGGTTGCCTGCAAGTCAATGTCGAGTGAGCCATCATACTTTTCTACTTTCAGGACGAAGGTGTTCGCTACGCTGATCACCAGGTCGTTTGCATCTACTTCTTTCAGTTTGAATGCTGCTTTCTGCCGTTCGAACAATGACATTTGAAGCACTTTTTCAACCAGGAAGCCTAATCGCTTCGTTTCATCATTTATCACGCCTGATATATGTTTGAATACATCGGGGCTTTTCGTTATATCCGAGTCTTTCAACATCTGTGCCGCCAGCGAGATAGTGGAAACCGGAGTTTTCAGTTCGTGCGTCATATTGTTGATAAAGTCGTTCTTCATTTCTGACAGTCTCTTCTGGCGGAATACAATATATATGGTAAAGATAAATGTTACCAACAGTATCAGCGAGAAAAGAACAGACGGTACAATAAATGTTACAGAACTTGAAATATAGTCACCTTTTGTAGGGAAGTATACCTTCAGATAATTCAGCTTTGAGGGAGGATCGTTCGGGAACAATACGTACGTAATTATATCAGACGCAATAGGTTCCTTCTTTATTTCCCCACTCTGGTACACGGTTTTCCCGTCTTTGTTTATAACAAAAAATATGAACGGCAGGTTCAAACCATTGTTAATAAATTCTGATTTTAAGTAATTGTTCAACTTCTTAAAATCGACACGCTCCTGAATCGGTTTAAGGTTTGCCGTATTTAATATATTCACCAAAACTTCCTGCATCAAAGCATTCTGATATTTAAGACGACGCATAAGTGTTTTTTGCAGATCCTGGGACGTACTGATAATATTATTGGACGTTTGTTTTTTGTCCAGCGATGACAGCGGTTCGAATTTCTGACTGAAACTGTGTAGCTGATCTATTTGCAGTATATTACCGTTGGCATCCTTTATTTGTAGTTTCTGCTGGGTGATTGTCTGAGCAATCTCTTGGGGATCCTGGTTATTTTGCAGATAATAACTCTCGTCACGCTTAAGATCTTCTTCCAGATATCTCTGCGTTTCATCCAACTCCAGGTTTTTTGAGACCTGGTGCAGGCTTCTTTTGACTGTTTCATTGAATTGCTCGCTGCTTTTTTTGAGTATGATGCTCACGTACTTAACCTGTAGGAAAAGCAAACCAGCAAAAGCAAATGCCATCACAACTGCGAGTAACCAAATCGTAGATTTCCTCATTCTAAATACTTTCTCTTTTTAACAGAACAAATAACGCTCATTTTAGTTTAATATTTACACAAAAAAGGTAAAAATAGCGGGTCGTTTATATTAAAAAAGGTTTACCGAATACTCTGATTTTCTTCTTATTGTCTTTTAAAACAACCGTTTATGCTAATTAACATCTGTCTGTGTATATATATGCATCTTCATTTCTGTTTATAAAAACATAATTATTGATTATTTTGTTTCAACTTATGCAAAAAATATGAATTCTGATGGAAGAATTCGCATCTCCATGTTCGTGCATACGCGTCAGATAGTATAATGTATAACGGATACAGGTGCTGTTTTATTTTATCCGGCAGTAAAGAACATATGGCTTAAGTACTTGAAACTTCTTAAAAACTTTTGCCGAATGCATTCAAATTTAATTATTAGCTATATCTTTGCTGCTGACAAGAGTTATGCAAGATGGCACAAGAAGGTATTACACAAATTGATGTAAAACAGGTATTACAGCAGAAAGCGCCCTCCGTGGCCGGTAAAATACCCGGTTTTATTGTCAATTATCTGATTCGTACCATTCATCAGGACGAACTGAATGATATCCTAACCCGTTATCATGATAAGGATGGGGTTGATTTTATGCAGGAACTGATCGGTTATTTTGACCTGACCCTGGAACTGGTGAACGAAGAGAACATCCCGGCGGAAGGCCGCTATATTTTTGCTTCCAACCATCCGTTGGGAGGGCTTGACGGTATCTGCCTCTCGGCAGTGATCGGACAGCATTATGACGGAAAGATCCGTTACCTGGTCAACGACCTGCTTCTCTACTTGTCAAATCTAAGGTCCATCTTTGTCCCTATCAACAAACATGGTGCGCAGGGTAAAAACAATGCCCGGCTGATCGACGAGGCTTATGCTTCCGAAAATCAGATCGTGACGTTCCCCGCAGGACTTTGTTCGCGTAAGATAAACGGACAGATACAGGATACTGACTGGAAGAAATCGTTTATCCAGAAGGCAGTCGAACATCAGCGGGATGTCGTTCCGGTATATTTCGAAGGAAGAAACTCTAATTTCTTCTACCGGTTGGCAAGTCTGCGCAAGAGGTTGGGTATAAAGATGAACTATGAAATGATTTATTTGCCGGATGAAATGTTCCGGTCTAAGCATAAAACGTTCCGTATCCATTTTGGCAAGCCTGTCCCGTGGCAGACTTTCGATAGCAGCAAGAAGCCGGTCGAATGGGCCGAGTGGGTGAAGGAACTTGCTTATAATCTCAGGAAAACATAGACTCTATAATATATGCAAGACATTATTAAGCCGACTGATCGTGCTCTTCTGAAGTCGGAGTTGACGAAAGAAAAGAAACTCCGCAGCACGAATAAGTCAAACAATGAAATATATATTGTTACAGCCCACGACGCTCCCCATGTGATGCAGGAGATCGGGCGTCTGCGGGAAATCGCATTTCGTTACTATGGTGGGGGAACGGGGTTCCCGGTAGATATCGACGAGTTTGATACGATGGAGGACGCTTATCGGCAGTTGATTGTCTGGAGTCCGGAAGATGAGCAGATCCTGGGCGGTTACCGTTTCCTGTGCGGTTCGGATGTCAAGTTCGATGAGAACGGGAAGCCGATGTTGGCTACTTCGCATCTGTTCAATTTCTCGGAAAAGTTTAATAAAGAGTTCCTCCCTTATACGGTCGAGTTGGGCCGTTCTTTCGTTACTTTGGAATATCAGTCTACACGTGCTGGCGCAAAAGGATTGTTTGTGTTGGATAATTTGTGGGATGGATTGGGAGCTTTGTCGGTAGTCGATCCGAGTTTGCAATATTATTTCGGGAAGGTGACGATGTATAATACGTATAATACGGAAGCACGTAATATGATTCTTTATTTTCTGGGGATGCACTTTCCGGATGCGGATAAGCTGGTGACTCCGGTCTATCCGTTGGAAACCGATACGGACATAGAGAAGATGAAGGAGTTGTTCCGTTATGATAACTTCAAGGACAATTATAAGGTATTGAATCAGGAAGTACGTAAATTCGGTATCAATGTGCCGCCGCTGGTGAATGCCTATATGAGCCTTTCACCGAAGATGCGCGTGTTCGGGACGGCCATCAACCATGAATTTGGGGATGTGGAAGAGACCGGTATCCTGATTGCGATCAATGAGATTCTGGAAGACAAGAAAAAACGTCATATAGAAACTTATCTGAAAGAGGAAGGCCAGACGGCTGATCTGATAAGAAAAGCGGAATAACCTAGGGATGATTTCTGTTCACGAGGGCCTCATAAATGTTTTTGACGCCCTCGTGAATGTTTATGAGGTCCTTGAAAATGTTTATGAGAACGTCAAAAACAGTCTTTATACTATAGTCTGACAGAAGACACGTTATCCGTGTTCCATAAACAGGCACATCTATTATTGGCACTAACCCAATTTTTCCTGTTCCTTTTGTTTTCTCCACTCCTCAGCTACTTCGACCAGGCTTTCATACCATTTCTCGCCGAACTTGCGGATAAGCGGTTCTTTCAGGAACTTATATAAGGGTAGTTTCTCTTTTTGTCCTAATATTTCTGCCGCTTTACATATTTTCCAACGGTCGTAGTTGACAGCCCGGAAGTCTTTGTATTGGGTTACACGGACAGGATAGAGATGGCAGGATACCGGCTTGTAAAAGGACAGTTTCCCTTCACGGTAGGCTTTCTCGATAGCACATTTACAAGTACCGTCGCTGTCATAACAGGTAAATACACAATCTTTGTTGTCAACGATGGAGGTGACGATATCACCTTCGCAGTCGATATAGGCTACGCCTTGTTTGTTGATAATTGCCTGGGCTTCGGGTGACAGGTCGTTCCATACGACCGGAAGCGCTTTCTCCAGTTTGGCAATCTCGCTTTTCTCAAGCGGGGCACCGGAATCACCTTCCACACAGCAAATGCCTTTGCACTGGGCAAGGTCGCAGATGAAATTTGCCTCGATCAGGTCCAGGCTGACCAGAGTGTCGTCTATTTGGATCATTTTGTTATCAGGGAAGAGGTAATAAATACCCCTCTTCAGGGAGGACATGAGGGTTTGTTATTGAAGTTTACACACCCCCTGCCCCCTCTCAAGAGGGGAAAAGTTACTATTGGTACAATAATTATTTGATCAATGATTTTCCTGTCATTTCTTTCGGTTGCTTCAGCCCCATGATATGAAGGATTGAAGGAGCAACGTCTGCCAGGATACCGTCTTCAACTTTAGCGTCTTTGTTTTCTGTTACATAAACGAATGGAACAGGATTCAAAGAGTGAGCAGTGTTGGGTGTGCCGTCTTCGTTCAAAGCGTGGTCGGCATTACCGTGGTCGGCAATGATGATTACTTCGTAACCATTCGCTTTGGCTGCTTCGACAGTGTCGTTCAGGCAAGCGTCGATAGTAACAACAGCCTTTTCGATGGCTGAGTAAATGCCGGTGTGGCCTACCATGTCGCCATTTGCATAGTTACAAACGATATAGTCATATTTCTTTGTGTAGATGGCTTCAACCAGTTTGTCTTTTACCTCGAAAGCACTCATTTCCGGTTTCAGGTCGTAAGTGGCCACTTTCGGAGACGGAACCAGGATACGGTCTTCACCTTCGAACGGAGTTTCGCGTCCGCCGTTGAAGAAGAAAGTAACGTGTGCATATTTTTCTGTTTCGGCAATGTGCAGCTGTGTTTTACCGACTGATGCCAGAAATTCGCCCAGTGTATTTTCTACATTGTCCTTGTCGAACAGGATATGAACGCCTTCGAAACTAGCATCGTACGGAGTCATACAGAAATACTGCAAGTTCGGAATAGTCTTCATTCCGGCTTCCGGCATATCCTGTTGAGTCAGGACGACTGTCAGTTCTTTGGCACGGTCGTTACGGTAGTTGAAGAAGATCACAACGTCGCCTTCTTCGATAGTCGCTACCGGCTTACCGTTTTCTACGTGTACGATCGGTTTGATAAATTCGTCTGTTACACCTTCTGCGTATGACTCTTCCATTGCCTGAACCATGTCTTCGCAAGGTTTACCCGTGCCGTTCACGATCAGGTCGTAAGCCTCTTTTACGCGTTCCCAACGTTTGTCGCGGTCCATTGCATAGTAACGGCCGATGATGGAAGCGATCTTTCCGCCTGTTGTTTGCAGGTGATTTTCCAGCTGTTCGATAAAGCCTTTACCGCTTCTCGGGTCCGTGTCGCGACCGTCCATAAAGCAATGAACATATGCTTTGTCGATTCCGTATTCTTTGGCGATATCCGCCAGTTTGAACAGGTGTTCCAATGAGCTGTGTACACCACCGTCGGAAACCAGTCCCATGAAATGGATCTGTTTGCCGTTTTCTTTGGCGTAGCTGTAAGCACGTTTGATTTCCAGATTATCGAGGATTGTGTTCTGGCGGCATGCGATATTGATCTTCACCAGGTCTTGGTAAACGATGCGGCCGGCACCGATATTAAGGTGGCCAACTTCCGAGTTACCCATCTGTCCGTCAGGTAAACCAACATTTTCGCCGGAAGCCTGCAACTGAGAGTTTGGGTATGTTTTCAACAGTTCGTCCCAGTAAGGAGTGGGAGTGTTGTAGATTACATCATCTTTACCACGGTCGCCGATTCCCCAGCCATCGCAGATTAATAAAAGTGCTTTCTTGCTCATGATTGCCTTGTTTATATTGTTTATACTTATTAAATATCTAATACCGGGCGCAAAGATAAGCATTTCTGATGTAATATTATTTGCCTTTAAAGTATTACTTTTGCAGGTAGATATGGAAAAGAAGATATACGACAACGATCTGGGAACCATCCTTCTCCGTACTGCCCCGCGAGCTACCCGTTATACGCTGAAAATATCAAAGGGAATGATCACCGCCACTATGCCGGTCGGGGGTGATGAGGGGAGAATGTTGTCCTTTATTGAAGAGAACCGGCAAAAACTTCTGAACGCTCTGAAAAAGCATCCGGCACGTCCGTTGCTGAATGAAACTGCCAGATTGGAAACAACTACTTTCCTGCTACATATTTTCCGGACGGAACGTGCCAATTTTTATATGAAATTGGACAACAGTATCCTGCATATCGCCTGTCCGCTGGAAACCCGGTTTGAATCGGACGAGGTTCAGCTCATATTGAAAGGTTTTCTGGAGAAGGCATTGCGGCATGAGGCAAAACGTCTGTTGCCGGACCGTCTGAAGACGTTGGCAGACCGGTATAAATTGACTTTCACGAGCGTACGGATCATGAACAGCAAAACCCGCTGGGGAAGTTGCAGTACGCGTAAAAGTATCAATCTCTCCCTTTCGCTCATGCTGCTTCCCTGGCATCTGATCGATTACGTCCTGCTTCACGAACTTTGCCATACGGTGGAGATGAACCACAGCGACCGTTTCTGGAAACTCCTGAATGAGATAACGGAAAACAGGGCGTTAATGCTCCGTCAGGAGTTGAAGAAATACTCCATACTGTAACACCTTCCTCCTTCACACCTTATGCGCCGGGAGGCACCGGTGTTGTATTGCGTTTACTGTGCCAGTGAGAACCGTAATGCAACACCGTAGTTGGAGTTGGATGTCGGATAAGATGCATTCGAGATCAGCGGCTCATTGATCTGCAAGTCATAGAAAGCACGCAGTGTCAGTGCACGGCTCAATCCGTAATCGGCGGAGAACTGGATCGTTTTGGCAATATTACCGCTGGTTGCCTGTGTGAAGCTATCCTCGATCTTACGGATCAATGACTGCATCTTGTTGTATGAGAAGTCCAGACGCACGGTCAGGTCATTGCTGAAATCACGCGTTTTCTTCATCTTCAATATCTTGTTGAACTCGGCGAACTTATATCCCAGTCCTATGGTGTACTTATTAGATAGTGCTTCCACAATCTGGTAAGACGAGATATTCAGGTTCAGATTACGCGTTGTCGTGTAATCGGCACGGATCGTGATATTGTTCAACATGGTCGCATCCACTCCCAGCAACGGGCTGAAACTCTCCGTCAGGCTGACGGAAGAGATGGAGTAAGGTGAAGACGGGGTAGGAGCTTCGGCAGCATTCTGTGTAAATCCGAGGTTGTCACCCAGTCCGGCATCTACCCAGGTCGAATAAGTTTCGTAGGCACCGACATTGTAAGTACAGCGATACTGATGGGTCAGCATGACCGACTTGAAATGTTTCTTTATGGCCGGAATGCGGATCAGTCCGTCGTAGGTGATACGCCAGTTCGGCAGCATGCTGCGGATAGCCGGGAACGGGGAGGATGAAATCTTATTAGGATCTTTCCCTGTATAAGCGGCCAGGAAGGCCGGGATTAGTACATCGGCCGAGTTATGGCTGACTCCGCCGCCATGTTCTTTATTATATTCTTTACCTCCGTATTGAGATTGTCCCAGGAAACCGGAATTCGGATAGGTTGTTCCTGTATAGCGGCTTTCGAGGCGGTTCGCAATAGTCTCACGGTATTCGATAAACTTATTGAATGTTTCCGATGCATAGTTATTACTTGCATTGCCGACGCCTTTGAAGAAACTACCCAATGCGACAGTCGTCATCGTAAAGTTTCCTCCGGCCAGTTCCGGCATACCGGGATACATATATTGTATATCGGTGTTGCGGGTATCGACGCGGTTGGCATTCAGGTCGATCTTCAGTCCGGTGATAGGCTCCAGGTTCGCCCGGATATTCAGGTTTTTGGCACTGCTCATGACGGCCGGATTGACGTTGCTGGTGTTTTCAACCAGCCAGCCACGGTCTTTGGCGTCGTAGAGGAAGTCACGGTTTACGGCTCCGAAAGCAAAGCCAAGTCCCGGTGTCAGGCCGAAAGGCGAGCGGCCCTGTCCGAAGATATCACCGATCATTGGGGAGAATCCCGGAACCGACATACCGTCGGTCGTCGCATACTGGATATTGATACGGCGTATCATCATCAGGAAGCGGCTGCCATATTCTGCCGTTTTGTAGAGGAAGTCTTCCGTCGCTTTCGGACCCGGCTTGATAGTCAGTTTCAAATGAGCCGTATCCTGGTTCAGGATCATTACCTGTGCAAAGTTGATCGGCTTGTATTTGATGGCATAGACTTTGCCGTCGGCTCCGCGGGCGGTAATGCGCACCTTCTTGGTGAACATACCGTGTTGTACGACTGTTCCGCTGTCCATATTCAGTTGGATATCTCTTTCCAGTTTGATCTCTTTCTGTTCTTTCTTTTTGGTCGTGGTACGGGTGGCCGAGAACTTCTGGTTCACTTTCTTCAGGAACTTGTTCTTGTTGTAAAGCGATTGCAAGTTCAGGCTACCCTGCCAGTCGATCTGGCGCTGGTTGGTAATCGTGTTACCGAGCTCATATTCGGTGTTGGTAATGGCTCCACGGTCCCAGTTATACTGCGCGTTGTAAGTGACGGAACTGTTTACCCAATCCAATACCGGGATATACTGTAACGGCATATTCCAGGTCACGTTGAATGTCTGGTCGTATTTCAAAGGCGTACCCAGGTCGGCGATACTTTGTTTTACGGAATCTTTCCAGATCTGATACTTATCAGGGGCGAGTTCTTTGTTCACCTGTACATACGGCTCTTCGATCCGGGCATTTGTTCCAGAGGTAAAGGTCATGTTCAGGCTGTTCGTGAAGTCCCAGCGCAGGCTGAAAGCACGGTCCCAGTAGAACTCGGAGCTGAAGGTCACTTCAGGTTTGTAGCCGGTGTTTTCGAGGTCGCGCAGCTGCATTTCGTTATAGTTACGCATCATGGCTGTCTGGAAACTGATGTTCGACGGCAGGTAGTTCAGGCTGAACTGCTTGATGTAACGGGTGTAACCGTTGTTCTTCTTCAGCTTCTGGAATGGGCGGAACGGTTTCGCATACGGTGTGTAGTTGTAGGCGAAGTTACCGCGGTAATCCTTGGTCGTTTCATATTCCGTTTCCGGATTCTGCGTTTTCGTCTGGCTGAATGAATAGCCGATCGAGAAGTTTGCCGGGTCGTAAGGCATCGGGGTCTTGCTACGGATATCCGCTCTTACGTTATTGAATGAGATACTCTTGATGACGGTCTGGTCGACAGCCATACTCTTGATAGAGTCTTTTTCGGCTTTCGTGTCGACAGCGTCCAGGGCATCACTCAGTTTAATATCCTGATCGAGCGGGTTATATTTTGCTTTTGTCTGATCCTTGGAGTAGGCATAATACATCGGGATGCTGACCTTCGCTTTTTCCGGGAAGAATTTACCCCATTCGATGGTCGTAGCCACGTTGTATTGTGTGAAGTCGTCGATGCGGCGTTCTGCCAGTGACTGGTCGAGGGCACCGAAACCAGCTGTTTCGATACGTCCGCCCACATTGACCGTACCCAAGTCGGAGACAGCCACGTTCAGGTTGGCGTTGGCCGCCCAACCGCCTTCTTCGTTAAACTCGCTCAGACGGAGTTCGTTTATCCAGACTTCACCGCTTTTAACTACATTTTGTCGGTTACGGACACCGATCATGATCGTTTTTACTTCCGAGAGGCTCGGGTTACCTACGATGCTGATCGTGTTGCCATTCTCGTCCATTTCTGAATAGACGGTATTGAATGTAATACCTTTGTCTCCTGCCCGTTTCTTCTTGTTGCGGCTTAGTTTAAGGTTGGTCAATACTTCAAGACGGAAGTCAAGCATGTTTTCCGCCGGCCAGATTTCTACGGCCTCATAAGATCCTTTTACCGGGGTAACTTTCAGCGGAACTTCATATTCGTAGTAATTATTTTTATAGTCGGAACCTAAGCGAATGAATACAGACAAATCTCCGTTGGCAAGGGATGTGTAATTATCCGCATCTTCAGGCAATGCTTCTGCGTGGGTAAACAGTTGTAACCGTTTGTATTGACGCAGATCGTAATAAGTATTCTTGTAAACGGCACGTGCGTCCTTGGCAGCCAGGTCACTGACCTTCATGGATAATGCCTGTTCGTTCTGACGAGTCAGTTGAGGCTGGCTAGGGTCAGCAACACGGCTTACTCCCGGAGGTGTCATGTAAGGAATAGGAGTCCGTCGGCTGTTTTCTTCTATATTTACAGAAGATACTTCGAGTGTGCCATTGAATAATGGCGGAACTTTCGGGTCGGACAGATCCTGCTCGTATGAACGCCATTCACCGCGTACCAGTTCGAATGTTCCGAAACGCAGTACGGTCGGTTTAGAGAATTGCGTCATATACATACGCATAAAGCGAATGCTCTTGAAGTCGCTGATAGCTCCGACAGTACGGTTGTATTGCTTAACAGGGATTTTGAACAGGTACCATTTGGCCGGATTGTTTCTGTTGTTATTTTCGTTATCCCCATTTGGTAATTTGGGATAGGTCGTTTTCATATCCACAATGAAGTTCTTCCCTACTTTCAGGTCTTCCGGACGAATAGATACTTTATATTCGAAATACTTTTCGTTCTTGTTCATGGTGTTATCCTGATTCAGGTCTTCCACATCCGGATTCTTGGAGGCGGACGTGTCGTAACGTTCTCCTGAAGTTCCGCTTTCGGCGGAGTTGCCTTCAGTACCATTGTAACGTTTGTAACGGTTTAAGATACTGACAGTGTCTCTGTCTAATTCCGTACCACGGAAATAACGGTATTTGTCAGTACCCGGATTCCGCAGAGGAGAGTATTCATCTTGTAACATTGCATCTATTAACTCCGGCGATAACTTTGTCATAAGTTTTTCAATAAACTCCTTGTATGCCGGATAATCCCGTTCTTCCTCTGCCGACAAACCGTTGAGTCCGACGTCCTGTCTTGCACGTGCGCCTGACGTATTGTCGAAGGCATAGACTGTGCTCTGCTGCTTCGGAACAAGTCCCCAGACAGTGGAATCTACCCTGCTTCTGTCACCGTCGATAGGTAATCCGTTTTCATAGAATTTCTTTCCGTCTTTCAGGACATCTTCCGATATTTCACCCAGGTTGAAATACAGGTCGCCGCCTTTAGCCGTAATACCTTCTTGTTCTTCATAGAGATAAGGGTCGAGCATCCAGAATTCGATGTATTCGATATTTGCTGTTTCGAAGTCGCTTTGGTCGATCTTACGCATGATACCGCCCCAGCGATTTTCCGGCTTTTGTAATGTTCCGTCAGGATTGACAAAGTCGGCATCCAGGTTGTACGGACCACGTTCATTCGGGTAATAAGCCAGGTTGAGCGCCTGGATCGTACTTGTTTCATTGTAACCCTGGTCTCTGTCCGGGAACAATTCGTCTACATAAATGGCACGGACATAATGGTTGGATAATTGCTCTTTATCATTACGGATATGCGTCGGAGCCTGACTGGAATTTTTACGGTTGAATAACCCGTCCACATAATACCATGCCAGCAGTGCACGGTTTTTACCATATTCTATATCGTTTGTTTTGCTTGCTTCTGGGAAAAGGGCATTAGCGCTATTATCCCAAGGCACGCTGGCGAGTTTCCACGGATACGGGTTCAGCAGGTCGAAGCCGCTTTGTGTCGATTCGAAATCGTCCAGATAAGAGTAGCCTCCGCTATATTTGTTCTCATAATGGCCGGCTATCAGATGGGCAAATTCTCCGGTGAATGCTATCTGGCTGGGTTTTGTCAGGTTTAGCAACGGTAGTTTGTCAAATGTGTTTGTCAGCCATTGGCTTTCCGCCTTGTAGGCGATGTTGAATCCCCACAAGGTGTTTTTGATGGATTCGTCGCCAAATACCGTTTTGGTCGTCAACGGCATTTCAGACATATGCATAATGGTGGCCCCCAGCGAGAAGTCGGGATTGAACTGGTAGTTGAGGTCCAGTCCCATCATTGTTTTTCGCTGCATATTGTAGGCCGTCTGGTTTTCCAGCGAAACGCTGACAGGAGTTCCGGCAGCAATGATACTTTCATTCAGGATAGTAACGGTTCCCGACGTATAATCGACCGTATAGTCCACATTTTCCGTCAGTGTGGCACCTGCTGCCGTTACACGTACCGAACCGCGTGCCACGTTGCTGGCTCCCAATTGTATTTCGGATGCGGAAGAGGCCTTATATTCTCCCCGCATGATGAATTTGTTTTTTTCAGCGATCTGACGGGCGGCTGTCTGGGTCGTATCGTATAATTCCTGGAATACATATTTATCGGCAATTGCCGGGCTGACAACTTTTTCCAGTTTCTCTTTCAGGCTGGAACCGAAAGGTTCGATGGTCGGGAAAATCACCCTACCGGTGGACGCCTGTACGGTGTATCCTTCCACAAAGTCGAAATATCCGTCCGGATGCGATTCGTTCTGAGCGTTCAGGCGGTCTGCTCCCATCAGGCGTATCCAGATTTGTCTGGACAACGTGTCGGTACGTGCTTCCGGCAGATAGTTTATATAAGTACCGGTCGTATCGCTTTGGTACATGACATCCAGACGGAACTTTTCTTTCTGGACAGAGTAAGCACCCAGGGAATAGATATTCTTCATCATCAAATCCCAATATTTCATGGGGGGAGACATATTCGTGCCTCTCAGTAACTTCACATACAGGCAGTTGCTGGGATTTGTCGGATTGCTGTCGGAAAACTCGCCGACTCTTCCTGTCCGTTTTCCACTGGCATCGGAATATTCATATTCAAAGGCCACGGCCAGCATCTGTCCTTCCTGTAAACTCATATTCAAGGACAGATATCCCAGTTGTTTGTCGTAGATATATTCGGAGTTCGGATCCAGCAAGCGGGCATTCTCTATGGCTTCATATTCGGAACCTCCGGTGAATCCGGTTAATACGCTTTCTACATCGCTGATTTGGCGGGCGCCGGAATAGGTGGTGGTCATTTGGTTGTATAGGTCATTCGCATTATTGGCAGGATATGATCCGTCCTTAATCGGGAATGCACCGGGATTTGCCATATAGGCTGCGTCGTTTTCACCGATGTCGGTAAAAGCGACGATGTTACGAGCCTGGTCGTAGTTACCTCTTGTGTTGGTCACCCAAACTTCCAGTCGGGTAATATTCAGAGTTGCTTTTATCTGAGGCAATTGGCTGACAGCGTCGTTGTATCTGTTCCGGAAGTAGTGCGCCAGGAAGAAGTGACGGTTCGCATCATACTCGTCGATCTTCAGTTCAAAATCCTTGGTCTGTACGCCACCTTTGGAGTTTACCGTTTTTGATTCCGAGTTCTGCTGTGCGAACAACGCGTTCACCCTCAGTTTACCGAACTGAAGGTCTGCTTTCATACCGAACAAGGCAGCTCCGCCGTTGATCAGCGAGTTGCTTGTCGTCATCGACACGTTACCGGCTTCCAGTGATTTGATGATCTCATCCTCTTCGCCCGTATAAGCCAGTTTCAGCTTTTTGGAATCGAAGTCGAAAGAGGTTTCCGTATTGTAGTTCATGTCGAAATTCACTTTCGAACCGACGGAGGCCTGTACATTCAACTGCACACTTTCGTCGAAGTTGAAAATGGTATTGCTGCGGGCGCGTTCGGGGAGTGAAGGGTCTTTCGTGCTGTTCCGCTTCAAGCCTAATGTGACTTCGGCCGACCCTTGTGTCTTTACACGTACACCTCCGGGACCGAATATACGTTCTGCCGCACCGATACCGAACTGCATATCTGCCAGGTTAAACTTCTTGTCTGCTTCCTTCTGAAACTCTTCTTCGTTTTTCTGGCGGTAGTAAGAACGGAGCGATTCCTGCATGCTGTATTTCTGATATTCTTCCGGACTCAGGTCGATCGGAGTGATCAGGTCTTTCTCCCCTAAACGGGAGCGGACAACATATCGTCCGGTCCTGATATCGTATTCAACGAAGGTTTTCACGTTTTCCGGATCGCGTAAATCTACCGGGGATTTTTTCAAGAGGTCTTTATAGGTTTCATCACCCTCCGGCACGGTTTTGGATACCGGATAGCGGGTTGCCGGGACAGTATCCTTCCCGTCGGGCATGTCGTCTTGTCCTTCAAGCAACTGGATATCCGGCAAGGACGCCGTATAAGTCAGGTAATTGGCATTCAGCGAGAGCATGCCGATCCCGAATAGCAGTATTGTAACCCAGATAAGATATTTAAGAGTCTTCTTTTTCATTTTAAATTGTCAACTGTCATTTGTAAGGGCGGTTCGCGAACAGCCCCTACCTGTCAACTATTAAAGCATTCTGAGTGCACTTTTTATCACTTGTTCCACAGCCAGCATCGGCGAGGTTTTCAGTATTGAACTGACTGCCTTTTGTGAAGCAGCCTTTTGGAATCCCAGCATAACCAGGGCGGCCACCGCTTCTTCGGCCACCGCACCGTTTCCTGCCGTGGCAGCCGTTCCCGTCCCAACCGTCGAATCGCCGGCTTTCACCTTGTTTTTCAGGTCGACCAGGATGCGCTGGGCTGTTTTCTGTCCGATGCCTTTTACTGAGGTCAGCGCCGTTTCGTTTTTGTTGGCGATAACCTGGATCAGTTCGGAAGGAGGAAGAGATGATAGGATCATACGTGCCGTATTAGGACCGACACCGGATACCGATGTCAGTAATAAAAACAACTCGCGTTCAACCTTTTGGGCGAAACCGAACAGCAGGTGTGCATCTTCACGTATTACTTCATATACGTAAATTTTCCCGGTTGGTTTACCGCTGAATGCGCTGTATGTGGTCAGAGATATGTTAAGTTCGTAGCCAATCCCTGCACATTCGATGATCATCTGTGTGGGAGTCAGTTCTACGATATCCCCCTTAATATATTCTATCATTTTGCGTCTCTTCTAGTTATTCGTACCTATTATAACGCAAAATTAAGCAAAAGCGTATATCAGACCTAAAGAAATATTCAAATAGGTGAATAATTATTCTCTTCCCGGATGTTCGGCAGTGAAGGTTTCGAAGCAGCCGCGATCTTGCAGGGTGACATAGCAGCGGCGGTTGTCAGGACCTCCGAATGTGATGTTGGAGGGCTTTTTGCCTTTCAGTTGTATTTCGCGGATCAGCTTGCCCTTCGGATTTATAACGGCTACCGTTCCTTTGTCGTAGCGGCAGAGATACAGGTTGCCTTTCACATCGCAACGGATTCCGTCCATGCCGAAGCCTTCGAAGGTGTGGAAAAGCCGTTTGTTTTTGAGTGTCCCGTCCGGCTTGATATCATAGACCCATACTTTGAGTTGTGCAGACTCGTTAACATAAAGTTTTTTACCGTCCGGGCTGACATCGATGCCGTTGGTCGTCCCCATATCGCTTTCCAGCAGAGTCACTTTGCCGTCGGGAGTGATCAGCCAGAGTTGCCCTTTCTGGTTCGGCCAGTCCGGATCGCTGGCATAGAGATTGCCGCCCGGGGCGAGGGCGATGTCGTTGGGCTGGTTCATCCGGGACTCATGTGCATACGTGCTGATCGCTTTGGTCTGCATGTCGACTTTCAGGATGTTATGACCGGTGTAATCGGCAACCAGCATGTCTCCGGCCTTGTTGAAGCGGATACCGTTGCCTGTCGAACCTTCGGGGAGCGTCACGAAACATTCGTGCGAGCCGTCCGGACGTACAATGCCTATCGTTCCTTCTTTTCCGTAGTTAACGGCATACAGATTGCCAGCTTTGTCGGTGGCCGGACCTTCTATTCCGTTGGTGAAAGTACCTTCCGGCAGTAAATCGGCTGTTTCCCGCTGTGCGGAGGTTTGTGCGCCGGCTGCCAGTCCTACGAACAGGCAACTCATGATTGTAAGGAATATTGTACGTGTTTTCATATCAAATCTATTTTATTGTTTCCAGAATCCCGGAACAAGTAATGTCAATACAGTAAATATCTCCAAACGTCCTGTCATCATCAGTAAGGAAAGGAACCATTTGGATACGACCGGAACTTCCGAGAAGTTGTCTACCGGCCCCAGTTTGCCCAGTCCCGGCCCGACATTGCTGATGGCTGAGACGGCAGCACCGATCGACTCTTCAAAGCCCAACCCGTCGAGCATCAGCACGGCACAGCTGAGTACGATCAGTGACATATAGGCAAAAGCGAAAGCCAGTACGCGGTGTACGACCTCGCCGGATACGATATGTGAATCCATCCTTACCGGGATAATGGCATGCGGATGGGTTTGTTTCTTGAATTCGTTGAACAGGTTTTTGGAAAGGATCACGAAACGTCCCATCTTCAGCCCTCCGCAGGTCGAGCCAGCGCAACCGCAGATGAACATCAGTATCAGGGCGATCATCCAGAAGAAAGGTCCCCAGGGAATATAATTCTCTGTCGCGAAGCCGCAGGTCGAAACCAGCGTAACCACCTGGAATGCAGCCTGCCGGAAAGCTGTCGGGAAGTCTGTAAAGAATCCGTGATACATGATCCAGCCGGTTGTTATTCCCGTCATGATCAGGACGAACCAGAAGAACCAGCGAAACTCTTCATCGAAAAACAACTTCTTTATATTTCCGTTCAGGCAGAAATAGATCAGGGTGATATTAGTTGCCCCGATAAACATAAATATCGTGATAACATATTCTATATAAGCCGAATGCCAATAAGCGATACTGGCGTTCTTGGTGGAATATCCGCCGGTAGAAATCGCTGTCAGGGCATGGTTTACCGCGTCATATAAATTCATCGGGCCTATCCATAACAACCCGATCAGCAGGACGGTAAGGAACACGTAAACACCCCACAGGCGTTTGGCGACCTGTGTTACACGCGGGCGGAACCGTTCGTGTGTGATCCCCGGTGTTTCGGCATTAAACATCTGTGTCGCTCCGCCTCCCAGGATAGGCATCAATGCTACGGTAAATACGATCATACCGATACCTCCCTGCCATTGAGTGAGGCTTCGCCAGAACAGGACGCCTTTAGGCAGAGCTTCTATATCGGTGAGAATGGTCGATCCGGTGGTCGTGAAGCCTGACATGGTTTCAAAGAAAGCATCCGTTATATTGTCGATATATCCTCCCAAATAGAAAGGCAACATTCCCAGCAACGAGAGCAGCAACCAGGTAAGCGTAACCGTCAGCATCCCTTCCCGTCGGCCGGCTGTGTATTCGTTTGCGCGGAAACCGATGGCATAGAGCGATATGCCGACCCCGAACAGGATTCCGCTGGAGATAAGCAATGGATAGAAATCGCCTCCTTTGTACAGGAAAGCGACCACTGTTGCCATCAGCATAAACAGTGTTTCGAGGATGCACATCATCCCCAGCATTTTTATTATGAAACGTATATTCAGTAACATACTAAAACATACTAATTAAAATAATCTTCCAGTTTACGCATGGCAGTCTCCAGGCAGAATACCACCACGTGGTCGTATGCCTGTATCTGTGTGTCACCCTTAATCATCATCGGTTCGCCGTCGCGTATCAGTCCGCCCAGCGTCAGGTCTTTCGGCAGGTGCAGGTCTTTCACCTGTTTGCGGGTGATTTTCGAATCGGGGCGTGCCACCAACTCGGCCACGTCGGCATTGGCAAAGGTCAGGAACTTCACGTTCGACACGTCGGCATCCAGCAGGAACTGATAGATATGACTGGCGGCAATCAGCTTCTTGTTGATTACCGAACCGATATCCATATTCTCGGCCAGCGGGATATAGTCGATATTCTCGATCTTGGCGACTGTCTTGAATACGCCGAAACGTTTGGCAGCCAGGCAAGCCAGGATATTCGTACTCGAATTGTCTGTCAAAGCGACAAACGCCTGTGCGTCTTTGATCCCTTCCTGCATCAGTAGCTCCGTGTCGCGTCCGTCTCCGTTGATGATCAGGACATTGCTCGGCACAACCTCGGCTATGCGGTGACTTTTCTCTTTGTTTGTTTCCAGTATCTTTACGCGGATATTATTCGGCAGATACTGGCTGGTGCGGATAGCGATGCGGCTGCCTCCCATGATAAAGATTTTCTTTACTTCCGGGTCTTTTTTGCCGGCATGCATCTGCACGTCTTTGATATGTTCTTTGGTCGTCGTAAAGAAAACGATATCGCCGGGCAGGACAAGGTCGGTACCGCGGGGGATAATCGTTTCATATTGCCGTTTGATGGCAACGATATGGTACAGCTTCTGTTCGTTCAGCAGTTCGGCCAGTTGTTTGTTCACCAGGCGGGAGTTTTCGCGAACCTTCACCCCGATCAGGATCAGGGCTCCTCCGAACAGTTCCCAGTACTGGCGTGTCCACGGGCGGCGTATCGCGTTGACGATCTCTTTGGCTGCCAACATTTCCGGATAGATCATCGAGTGGATGCCCAGCTTTTCGAACAGTTCTTTGTTTTTAGGCAACAGATATTCGTAGTTGTTGATACGTGCCAGAGTTTTGCGTGCTCCCAGCTTGGAGGCCAGGATACTTGCCGCAATATTCGTTGTCTCTTCCGGAGTAACGCTGACGAACAGGTCTGTTTTTTTTATGCCGGCTTCTTCCAGGTCGCGGATCGAAGTCGGATTACCAACCATAGGAAGTATCTCCATATTGGTGTTGGTGATGTTCAACCGTTCCTCACTCGGGTCCATCAGGATGATATCCTGTTTTTCCTGCGATAACATCTTTGCAAGATGCGTACCCACTTCGCCTGCCCCGGCAATAATAATTTTCATTTTATCAATTGTTACTCATTCCACCTGCCGCATCGTCCGGCAAATCGTCATTAATAATTAATCGTTCATCATCTTTCGGATTTCTCCGGCTATGCTGCCGGCATCCAGGCCGCACAATTTGTATAACTCGGGGATCGACCCGTGTTCAATGAATGTGTCGGGTATACCGATGCGTTTCACCCGCGGAGTATATCCGTTGTCTGCCATAAATTCAAGAACCGCACTACCCAGTCCGCCTTTTGCTACACCGTTCTCTACGGTAATGACGCGTTTGAACTTTTTGCCTATTTCGTCCAGTAATTCTTCATCGATCGGTTTCAGGTAAATCATGTCATAATGTGCAACCGATATTCCTTCACCGGCTACTTCTTCAATTGCTTTTATCACATCGTTTCCAATCGGTCCGATAGATAAAACAGCGATATCGTCTCCTTCGCTCAATTTCTTCCCTTTTCCGATGGGCAGGACATGCATTTCGTTACGCCAGTCCTTTTTCTCGCCTTTCCCTCGCGGATAACGGATTACGAACGTGCCCGTAGCCTCCTTGTAGCCCGTGTACATCAGGTTCCGCAAATCCAACTCGTTGAGTGGCGAGGCAACCGTCAGGTTGGGGATCGGACGGAGGTAAGCCAGGTCGAACACCCCGTGGTGCGTGGCACCGTCTTCGCCGACCAGTCCGGCACGGTCCAGGCAGATCACCATATGCAGTTTTTGCAGAGCGACGTCGTGTATCAGGTTATCGTATGCCCGCTGCATGAAAGAGGAGTAGACATTGCAGAACGGGATCATTCCTTCTTTCGCCAGTCCGGCGGAGAAAGTCACCGAGTGACCTTCGGCTATCCCGACATCGAAGGCCCGTTGAGGGAATGCCTTCATCATATAGATCATGGAACTTCCGGTCGGCATGGCGGGAGTGATACCCACGATCCGCTCATCCTTTTCCGCCAGTTCCACCAGCGTATGTCCGAAGACGTCCTGATATAATTGCGGCTCATCCAGGTTGTGCACGATGATGCGCTGGCCTGTTTCTTTGTTGAACTTGCCCGGTGCATGCCATTCGGTAGCCGATTCCTCGGCAGGCTTGAACCCTTTTCCTTTCTTTGTCTTGATATGCAGTAGCTTGGGGCCTTGCAAGTCTTTTATATCGTTCAGCAGCTTTATCATGTAGTTCACATCGTGCCCGTCTACGGGGCCGAAGTAACGGATGCTGAAACCTTCAAACAGATTATGTTGCTGGGTGAGCAGTGCTTTCAGGCTGTTGTTGAAACGCAGGATATTCCCCCGGCGGTCATTGTTGATGAGCTTCATCTTCCGCAGGCCGCGGTACACATCGTAACGCATTTTGTTGTAAGCCTGGCTGGTCGTGATATCAACCAGATACTGACTCAATCCTCCGACGCAGTTGTCGATAGCCATATCGTTGTCGTTGAGGATAATCAGCAGGTTGTTGGGGTTGGCAGAGGCATTGTTCAGCCCTTCGAAGGCCAGTCCTCCGGTCATTGCCCCGTCGCCGATCACGGCTATTACGTGGCGGTCGTGTTCCTCCTTCAGTTCCGAGGCGACCGACATACCCATGGCTGCCGAAATGGAGTTGGAGGCATGTCCGGCAATGAAAGCGTCATACTCACTTTCTCCCGGGTTGGGGAAACCGCTGATTCCTTTGAATTTCCGGAGCGTATGGAAAGCCTCCCTGCGTCCGGTCAGGATTTTGTGCCCGTAAGCCTGATGTCCGACGTCCCAAACGATCCGGTCGTAGGGCGTATTGAAGACATAATGCAGGGCGACGGTCAGTTCGACAGTACCGAGGCTGGCTCCCAGATGGCCGGGGTTTTCAGAAAGTATATCTATTATGTATTGCCGCAACTCTTCACATACCTCGCCCAATTTCTCCTGAGGCAACTTGCGTAAATCCTCGGGATAATTAATGACGTTTAATATATGTTCATCCTTGCAATCTATCATGTCCGCTAATTTTTGTGGCAAATGTAAAGAATTAACGGCACATAAAATAGTTTTGGCAGCGCATTTTCTATTTCCCGCAGCCGGATTGGGGTAATTTGTCGAATAAATTGAATTTTATTTTAATGCTCCCGTTTTAGCTTCGCCCTTATCCGGCTAAGGCTTACCGGGGTGATTCCCAGATAGGAGGCGAGGCATTCCAGCGGCATTCTTTGCAGTAAATCCGGATTGTCTTTCAGCAGTTCCCTGTAACGTTCGGATGCGGTTGTAAACAGGAGGGAGATAAGCCTTTCCTCCGTTTGCAGGAATTCTGTTTCTGCAAATTTGCGTCCCCAGTTGGCGATATGTATATCTTCTTCGAATAACTCATAGAGTTCTTTGCGTTTCAGCATATACAGCACCGAGTTTTCCATCAGTTCGACAGTTTCATATCCTTGCTGGTTGTTCACGTAGCTTTTCAATGAAACGATGGTGCTGCCTTCCCTGCCGATCCAAAAGGTTACTTCTTTGCCGTCGACAGGGATATAAGCCCTTGCAATCCCTTTCTCGATAAAAAATAGATTTGTCTCGGTTTTGCCCGTTTCCAATATGAGGTGGCCTTTAGGATATGTAACCTTTGACAAGAGCCTCTTCAGCTTGTCTACTGAAGATTCCGGCATCGGGTATATTTTGTTTATGATCTCGTGTATATCCATAGGTTATCCAATCGTTTTTACAAAAGTACTAAAAGTTACCTTTGAAAAAGGATTTTTTTGCAACCTTCTGCCGTTATTTCTTATCAAATGTAAAGAGCCGGTGAGAGGGGGGAGTTTAACTTTGCAGCCAAATTTTAAATGTCGGAGTTTATGAGTTGGATTATATTGATTGTTGCGGGATTATTGGAGGTATGTTTTGCCTTTTGTCTGGGTAAGACCAAGGAGACGGTAGGAAATGAATATTATCTGTGGGGAATAGGATTTGTGGTCTCCGTAACTCTGAGTATGTATCTTTTGGCAAAAGCGACACAGACTTTACCGATAGGTACAGCTTATCCGGTATGGACCGGTATCGGAGCTGTCGGTACGGTGTTGGTCGGGATTCTTTTTTTTCATGAACCGGCTACTTTGGGACGGTTGTTTTTTATTACGACTTTAATCGTCTCCATCATAGGGTTGAAGATGGTTTGATTTTCTGAATTTTGGTTATCAGCAAAGTTTTCGGGAGCACCGCGAACTTTGCTGATCCATATAAATAAAGTGAGTGGATTACAAGTTGTCTATTTCTTCAATTGACAGACCTGTACACTGGGCAATCATTTCTGTGTTGACTCCCCGCTTTTTTAAATTGGCAGCGATAAGGCGTTGTTCCTCAGTCTTACCTATTTTGATTCCCTTTTCCACACCTTTCTCTTCCGCATAGTCAATCGTATTTTTATAATCGCGATAGCGTTTCAAGGCTTCATCATACAGGATACGTTCATCCTTGCTCAGATTAGCCACATCTGCCACTTCTAGCAATTTGTCGAAGACGGCTTTGCGTGCCTTGAAAGGCATTCTTTCCAATGTATCCATATGTTTTAATAAATATAACCAACGTTCAACCGAAGTCGGTAAAGGGATTTATAAATTTCCCCATAACTAATGAATTTTGGTTGTCGTCCAATAACAGACGATGTGACAAAGGTAAAGATTATTTTAATAAACAATCGTTCTGAAGGGACTTTTTTTCGTATCTCCGTCCGTTTTTGCTGTTCGGCGAAGGCGAGTATGACTTCTGATATGACTGGTCAGACAGATTTGTGGGGAGAAAATTTGTAGAGTATGATTAGTGCGATTAGGAAGAAAGTCAATAAAATCGTGATTTGGGGCAAACCGGATTTCCTTTCTGCCTCTTTTCTGATCTCTTTTGTTTGTTTTGACTGCCTCTCCAATTGTTCCTCATATTGCCAGACGAGCGTTTGCAGGCTATCGCAGATGGCGGAGACGAATAATGTGTCGCGAAGATATTGGATTTCAGCGGTTGCCTGTCCGCTTTTTTGGATAAAGGCGGCGCCGGCTGGCAACTCTTTGAGGGCTGTGACCGGAATGGAAAGGTTGGCACGGCTTTCGGGGATTCGGGCAGTTTGAACTGTCAGGCGGCTGGTTTGCAGCAGGCTGTCGGTCTGCTGGCAAAAGGAAGCGGTGTGTTTGCGGCTCGAACAATTTGCGAAAAATAAGAAGATGAAAATGAATAGGCTGAATTTCATGGAGATTTTTAATGGTATGAATTTATGGGGTGTGTTTTGCAGTTGTCTCTTATTTATCTGTAAAGTACCTGCCAGCGGTTAAACCCTTCGCGATAAGACAGATGGAGGAACTTTTTGCGGCGGTAGAGGATTGCCTGGTCGAAAGGCAGGCCGGATTCTTTCAGTACTTCCAGCAGCTTTTCCGGCCCTTCGGCGATGTAGCAGTCGGCCGCTTCGCCTTTCGTGTGCTGTGAGTTTTTAACGCCGCCGGCCAGCAGGTTGACCGTTTCGTTGCGGTAGCCGCTTGTGATGGCGATTGCACTGCCGTAGCGGTTGCGAAGCGGTTGGAGCAGGTCGGCTACAAGGTTTTTCAACGCTTGAAGCGCTTGTGGGTTCGGTACGTTTTCAAGACCGTTTTCGACGGCAATCCGGCTGTATGTGAGTTCTTCGAAGGTGAAATTTCTACTAAGGTTCATTGATTTTGTTTGTATTTATAATCGACTCCGAACAGCGCTCCGGCAAACGTTGCAGTCTCACCGAAGGCCACCAGCACACTGTTATGAATCTCTCCCAGCGGAGCCGTCCAGAAGCCGAAAAATAAAAGGAGGATGCCGGCTGCGGTCAGCAGCACGGCAATCCATAATTGTACACTTTGTTTCTTCACTCGGGAAAGTCAGGGTTCGCCCAGAAAATCAAAGACGAGCGTCACCTGTTTAGGAGTTAAAATCTTTTGTCCGTTGTAATAGCCCGCATCTGTGAGGGCCTGCATGAGCGGTTTGTTATACACGAGCCAGCGTTTCAGTTGTACGCCGGCGCTGCGGATGCTGCTGTGCGGAAAATACATCGCACTCAGTTCTTTAATAGAAAGCGTTGTTGGTTTCATCGTGATAACAAAGATAATGAAAATTTTTCAATTAGCCGGGTTACTCGATTTCCGGTCTGTCGCTGCCTCCGCCGCCCCCTTCGGAGCCGCTGCCTTCGTCTTCTTTCTTTTCGGTAGAGGTGAAGGCAACCAGTTTTTTGGTATTACGCAGGGACGCGCCGGGTGTGAAGATCACACGTGCCCCTTTCACGTCGGCCTGGGTGAACGACTTCTTGTCGCTTGCGCCGTTGCTGGACAACGAGAGGCGGAAATTACCGAACTCGCCTAACTGGACGATACGTCCTGCACGCAGCTCCATGTCGAGGATGAAATTAAGGTTATCCAATACCGCTTTTACGTCGGCGCTGGAAACGGTAGATCGCGCTCCGATCATGACACACAATGTATCCATGTCGGTATGCCCGTTGTAGTCCGGTATCGCATAAATTTTTTCCTGTGCTGCACCGCCTTTCAGGTCGGTCACTTTTCTTGTTACTAATTTGTAGCCCTGGGCCATCGTTTAATTAATTGTTTTTAAGGTTGATACTTTGTTGTTTCGTCTGATTGTGGGTGCAAAGTTACGACTGGTCGGATAGGCGGAGTTGAGTTGTGTGCAGATAGATGCAGATAAGTCGTTTTTTTAGATAAATTCGAACAAATAACTATCGTTGTTTTCGTCGAGGATGCCGTTTTGACGGAGGACGTCGTAGACGTTTTCGAATGATTTTGTGCCGAAGCCTCTGAGACGCCTCAAATGATGCATCTTGAATATTTTGATTTCAACCAACAGTTCTTTGAGCGTACATATATCTACGGCACATAAACCGAACAGGACACGGTTGTTAAAATCAAACTTGTACACGGGTTGCAGGAGTATTTTCATCATGTTTTCCAGAAGCATCGGGGTAAGTTCATACCTGTCGACTTCTTCCGGAGGAATATTGCCTTTGTTACGCCATGACTCATAAAGTAACGACCGTAACCGATTGTTATCATACTCCAGGGCCATATTTTTTACGGTCAACTGATTTACTAACTCTGTCTGCGCGGAGAGTTGTGCTTGCAACTCGTCTTCCGATGTTTCGTTTTTACTGTGTTGTGTCATAACGTTATTATTTTAAAATGAACTGCCTATCCTCACGGACGGGCAGTTCTTACTTAACCGAAATTAAATTAATCAGGCTATCACCTGAAATTTATACCCCTCTTTTAAGTATAGTGAGTTCAATAAAGTCAAAAATAATGATCTTTTGTGTAAGATTATAAGATTGAAAGACGGCAGTTTAGGGCATAAAAAAAGCGTGTGACTGCGTCATATTATTGATTACACAGGTATTTCCAGACCCACATCACTCAATAATAGACAACAGCCCACGCCATATTTTATACACATAAGTATATACAACTAGCATGGGCATTTTGTTGCTATTATTCTGAGTGATGTCTAAAACTGGAAATTTCGTATAATCAGAATAATATCTTAAAATGCTTAACTTATAATTTATATCATCGTAAATCCGCCACCGCTGTAACAGACCTTCATACGACATTGCAAATATAACCTTTATTTATAAACAAACCTTGTTTATCTAAACTTTTTTCAATCTGACACCTTATTTCTGAAAGCCAGTCTCGAATTTTACATTATCTTCCCTTCCCTGTTTCACCCCATCCGGGTCCGTTTTCAATTTCTCCCGGATGAAATTTGATTTTCTTCCGAAAGAAATTATTTTTTCTCCCGGAAGGGCGTTTTCCTATAAAAAACAACAGCTTTCGCCGGAATGGGGAAATTTACAATAAGTATTTTGGCGATGGCCTATTTTTCGCCGTTGGAATTTAGTAAAAATCTATGTATTTAGCACGGATGCAATAGTTAATATTAATAAATATTCAACGAATAAAAGTATTTTCATAAAATCGCATACAAATATTGATTATTACTTGCTCATGTAAATTTAAACCCTTACTTTTGCATCGGTTTAATCAATCAACACCTGGTTAAATCTTAACTATTGTAATTTAATTATTTTAATTTTAAAGTAAACAATGACTAAAAGTGAAAAAGGCGTTTTAAAAGCCGGCCTACCTATGGAAAATTGCGTATCGACTCTCCAAATGAATGCGGAAAGCAGTGTCTTGTATGCCGGAAAAGGGCGCGGGCTGTTGGAACAGATCGGACGCGAAGGAATGAACGAATTCTTTGCGGGCGAAATCAGAGCCTACATTGCCGAATGTACATGCGAAGTCGGGCGAATGAACTGTATCCGTAAACCTTTCACGACCGAACTGGTCAAGTGGCAGAAGCAATTTGTCGCTTTTGAAAAAAGTATCGATCCGGCAGAAAAAGGCAGTCCTGCCTACGAAGCCTCCCGTATCCTGTTTGCTTATATGAAGAAGCAGATGAACGAAGCAGAAAACCGTGCCCTGCAATTGCAAAAGAACCGCAACCGCACCGAAAAGCGTATTGCCGGGCGTGATGACCTCTCCGATGAACAAAAGTCGCAAGCCTTGCAGAAGGCCGATTCGCGACTGCTGGCTGGGCAGGCTGCCCTTCAATTGACTGCGGTGGCTACCGATCTTATCCCTGTCGTGACCGATCCCGAAGGTTATATCGACCTGTTGCGTTTTTGGTGGCAGGAACTTGGTCGCAACCTCTTGGATGATGATCTGGAACGTATCTTCCGCCCGATGCTGTCGTATGCCAAAAAACAGGCGCGCAAAGGGGTGAGAGTGAAAAGTGTTTACGTGGAATACCGCGAGGAACCGAAAGGGGTGCGGGCAGCGTGAATTTAGAAATGAATCTAAACGATACCATTTTAATAAAGTAATGAACAAAACAGAAAAGACTTTTTCCTTCATCTCTGTCAAAGACAGTTTTTTCAAAGCCCGCTATGAAGTGTTAGACGAAAGTACAGGCGACAACCATGTGATTACGTATGAAAACAAGGCTCCGGTGCATCCCAGTCTCTCTGAAGCGTTGCAGCGCATGGTGTATCATGTAGTCAATTTTACCGGATTGGTGGCGGTGGATGACAATTTCCAGATCACCGGTTATCAACGTCAGAACTGCGGCGATGCGCAATTGCTGACCATCTATGCCCGTGTGGGAACCTCCGAAGAGTTTTGTGGAAATGTGGTGTCGCGCTTTCATATCGGCCGCGACGAATATGCTTCCATCGACCTGCTGCTCGAAGACCTGTCAAGCTGCGAACGTGAAGCGCTGGCTTATATCGAAACCGGCAAGCGCTTGGAATATGATGCCTTCATCCGTCTTGACAACGATGATTTGCAAACCCTTCAAACTGCCGCCTGATGAAAAAGCATACCCTTACCATCGGTTGCCTCCTGGGAGACCAGGCGGCAGCCTGCCTGATGCGCCTGATTACGGGCGAAAAAGGTTCGCGCGGTTACACCTATTCGTGTGGCGAGGAATACGGGTATTTTTACGACCCGTTTCTGAAAAAATGGATGGCGTTCGACAACCGGCACAACACCTGTCTGGTCGAACAATGCAACACCTCGAAAGAGGCCGAAAACTTTCTCTATGACGACACCGGGTTATTCGCCGCTTAGCGCGTTGATCCTGAAGCATACAGGCGAGGAGGTGGTGGCGGAATACCGTTTCCATCCCGGGCGGGACTGGCGGTTCGACTTCGCCATCCCTTCCCGCCGCGTAGCTGTCGAGGTGGAGGGCGGCGCCTTCAACGGTGGCCGCCATATCCGCCCCGAAGGCTATCTGCGTGATATGGAGAAATATAATGAGGCGGCAGTCTCAGGCTGGTGCGTGATACGCGTGTTGCCGGGAGAACTGCTGATGCTGAAAACGTTACGGCTGGTTATCCGTGCGATACAAAATCATAATTGAAAAAGTTTATAACAATCATGGCTAGACCTATCAAAAAAGGACTGGATTATTTTCCGGTCGATACCGATATATTTGAAAATATACAAGTACGTAAACTGAAAAATCGCTATAAATCGTTTGGTTTCCTGGCTTACTTTACGCTCCTGTGCGACATTTACAAAAAAGAAGGGTATTTCCTGCAATTGTCGGATGATTATGTGTATGACCTTGCTGATCGTTTGGGAGATACGGAAGAAAAGATTCAGGAAATAATTGCTTATTGTTTGCAGCTTGGTTTGTTTAATCAACAAAAATATGACTGTTATCATGTATTAACGTCTAAAAGTATTCAGGAAAGATACATTTTAGTTGTAAAACGATGCAAAAATCCCATTTCCGAAGAGTTTAATTGCATTAACATCGTGGAAAATGCTGTTAATGCATCAGAAACGGGGGTTTCTGTTACAGAAATGCGACAAAGAAAAGAAAAGGAAAGTAAAGAAAATATACAACAACAGCAACAACACGCGTGCGAGGAGCCGAAAGAAGAACCGCAGAATTTGGATGAAGAGCGTGAGCGATGGAAAGAAGCTTTGCTGGCAGACGAAGACTGGCAAGCAACCATCGTGCGTTATTCCGGAAAAGGCATAGCCGTCCTGCAATATGCGCGGGAAGCCATGACCGTATTCGATGATTTCCTGCGCCTGAAATTCAGCCTGGATACGATCCGGACGAAAAAAGATTACAGCCAGAGTTTCATCGGCTGGTGGCGATACCATAATTTCAATCTGAAAACGGAAGAACTTTCCGGCGGCGTGCAGCAGCATATTCCCAAAGTGATCTATTCATCCGGCCGGCCGGAACGTTCTTCGAAAGTGGAGGAATTGATGGAAACAGGGAAACGTGCGACGGAAATAGCCATGAAAATCTATAATTCGCAAGCCGTATGAGTTTGGAAATCAGACTGCAACATGCCATTGCCGACCGCCGCCTGATGACGTACAGGCCGGAGGAAATTCTTCCGGCGGTAAATCAAATATTATTCCAGACCTATGTCTTGCTGGGTTTTTCGCCTCCTAACGACCGTGATCTGGGTATTTTGATTGCTAAACTGGCAGCCGACCTTCAGGAGTCATATCCGAGCCTGACCTTGCAGGAGGTCGCCCTTTGTTTTGAACTGGGGGCCAAAGGTGAATACGGGGATTTCATGGGATTGAACCTGCGCACGATTACGCGCTGGCTGAAATGTTATCAAACCAGCGATTTGCGATACCGGGCTGTTGTGGAGCGTGAGCAAGCGAAATCGCTCGCCCTTCCGCCCGTCTCCGAGGCTTACAAGGAGGAGCGCGAACGGGTATTTCTGCGCCGGGTGTTTGAGCAATACCGGGCAGGCTGTCCGATCGAGCGGCTTTATCCGGCGCGGGTGTATCTCTCCCTGCAAGCACGGGGAATTATCCGCGACAGTCCGGAGGCGAAACGGACTGCCATGCGGCAAGCGGCCGGTTACCGGCCTGCCGGGAATATGGTGATAGACGAAGAGATGCGGCTGGCGATGGTTAAGCAGCAGGCGATGGGGATTTTGTTGAAAAGATTTTTTGATAAAGCGATAGAGGCGGGTCGGGAGGTGTTGAAAGCGGGGTGATTTTGGTTATCCAATGTGGCCAAATTGGGTAGTGTAAAACCGCCAAATTGGGTAGTTGAAATGCGCCGATTTGAGCAATTTCAGATCGCCATATTTGGTAATCCTGGCAAATTGAGTTATCTTTGCATCATAAATTCAACTATTTATGGCTAATAAATATCGTCCACGTATTATAGATATAGAACTCTCCACACGATTAAAAAGTATAGGTGCAATTGTTTTGGAGGGCGCAAAATGGTGTGGTAAGTCCACAACTGCGGAGCACCATAGCAATAGTGCTGTTTTTATGGATGACCCTCGCAGGCGTTCACAATACACGATATTTGCAGAGGATAATCCTGATATAATACTTAATGGAGAAACACCTCGTTTGATTGATGAATGGCAACTTGCACCTATAATATGGGATGCTATACGTTATACAGTGGATCATAGAAATGGAATGGGTCAGTTTATATTGACAGGTTCAGCCAAACCTGCAAATAGAGAAAAAATAAGTCATTCAGGAACCGGGCGTTTTGCTTGGTTACGGATGCGTCCGATGGCATTATTTGAATCTGGAGATTCTACTGGGGATATTAGTTTGTCAAAATTATTCAGTAATCCCAGAATGTCTATTGGATGTGAGGCAAAATCTGATTTACAAAGAATCGCGTTTTTAATTTGCCGTGGTGGTTGGCCGGTAGTTTCAGAATTACCTGAAGATGTCGCATTGAACCCTGCTAAAGATTATTATGATGCCGTAGTGAATGTGGACATTCGTCAAGTGGATGGGGTGGATCGAAGTGTTGAAAGAGCAAAACGACTTATGCGTTCATATGCAAGATTTCAAGGTACACAAACATCCATCAGGCAAATTGTTGAAGACATGAACGGTGGCGATCCCAATGTTGTGGAAGATAAAACGGTTAGGAACTATCTTGATGCATTACGTTCAATGTTTGTAGTAGAGGATATGCCTGCATGGAATCCAAATTTGAAATCTAAAACAGCTATACGTACTGCGGATACCAGATATTTTGTTGATCCATCAATAGCAACAGCCGCAATGGGAATAGGTCCTGGAGATTTAATGAACGATCTCAAAGCATTCGGTTTATTATTTGAAACATTATGTGTTCGTGATTTAAGGGTTTATGCCCAATCATTGGCGGGTGATGTATATCATTACCGGGACAAGAATGGACTGGAATGTGATGCTGTTGTTCATTTACCAAATGGAGATTATGCATTGATTGAAATAAAATTAGGAGGAGAGAAACTCATAGAAGATGGCGCAAATAGTTTGTTGCGACTAGCGTCTAAAATAGATGTTAATCGTATGAAGCATCCTTCTTTTCTCATGGTACTTACGGCCACTGGAACATTCGCATATAGAAGAAAAGATAACGTGTTGGTTGTACCTATTTCTACTCTTGGAGCATAATACATGATAACTTAGAGTATGGAACTGTTGTATTTATATGTTCATAATGACAATAAAAGCATAAAAGGATGTGAATATAATTTTTCGCCAAATTATAAGTTCACATATAATGCCACTACTAAAACCTTTCATATGGAGTGGCACAAGAATAATGTACCTAATAAATGGTTTGGCGATAATATCCTAAATATTACCGCAATTATAGGTAAAAATGCATCTGGGAAAACCAATTTATTGGAATGTATTATAAAATCTTTATGTGGACAAGGCGGAGGATGGATTATATGCTTGTATGAAGGACAGCTTTATAGCAATGTCCCCACATTATATTCGGAGATAAAATTTTTATTTGAAGTTAAACGATTTAACCGATGGGGAAGTCCTCTTAATGGGGAATTCGAAGAACGAATCAACAATACGGAAGTAATATTTTATTCAACGTCGATAGATAGGGCTCTATCGAATAAAAATTCTTATTACTCAAAATTTAAAGATATTTCAAATGCTTTTTTATTAAGAAAACATATATACGAAATAGGCAATACACCAGATTTTGCCCATATTTCAGATATTGATGTGATGCAAACGGGTGATGTTTTTCGATTGTTATTGTTTTTGATATATACTCGTGATGGCTCTCAAAATATAATATCATCATTTAAACTGCCAACTTATATTGAGCTAACATTTCATGCATACAATCATTCAAATTTAGATCATCCTACATACAAGGAACTTTCGAAAGGATTGACGGATAGCTTTCAAGACCAAATAAAACTTAAAATCATACAGAGAATATTTGCATTAGCATCAATACCAGACGCATGGAATAATACAACATCATTTGAAGAAGTTATTTCAGTTTTGAACACACGTCCTGAATATGACTACAATATCTATGATTTATTATTAGATTTATTTCACAGAAAAGCTATTCGTTACAAACATCCTTTACGACGTGCGTCAATGGGAGGAGATGCTCCTTTAACTTTTGGAGTATATATTGACTTCATAGACTATGGATTCGTGAATGCTTTATATAACTATTACTATGCAATTCCAAAAGTATTGCCATATGCATCAAATAGATCATTTGATAAGAATGCATCCAATACTTGGGTAACTATAAAATATGGTGTTTCTTCAGGAGAACGTATTCTTTATACGTTATTAGCACGCATACTTGGTTCTATTTTTGAAAAACAAGGAGAAATCCATCATGTTCATGAACGGCGGATTGTAAACTCTCATTACTTTGATGGCAAAACTATTATATTATTACTGGATGAGCCGGACTTGCAATTACATCCAGAATGGCAACAAAAATTTTTGAATATACTTTTGTCATCTTTTGCTAAGTTCTTTCCAAAAGTAATGTTTCAGATAATTATCACATCACACTCTCCGATTTTAATATCAGACATTCCTAGAAGCAATATACTTTTCATTGAAAAAAGAGATGGGTATAGCCGTGTATGTACTCCAATAAGGCATAAAGAAACATTCGCTGCAAATATTCATACCCTCTACAACGATAGCTTTTTTCTCGAAGGTGTTCCTATTGGTGATTTTGCTAAATGCAAAATACAGGAAATCTATAATCGTCTTAATAATGCTGAGATATCCCCTGAAATACTTAAAGAAATATATAGAATTGGAGAGCCAATAATAAGAGGATTATTGCTGAAAGTATATGATTCTAAGCGTCAGAATCTTGCTCCAAACGTTAGGAAACAATACTTAATTGAGGAATTGAAAAAAATTGAAGATTCTGAAAAGGAAAACATATGATTCGAATATCTCACGAAAATATCGACAATATTTGTCGGGCGTATGTAGAATATGTCCTGACCATGGTGCGCAAGATAAAAAATAACATATTCATTAAATATTTATTTGAAGAAGAAGGTAATCTTGAAAAGTATGTTTCTTGCTCGCCATATGATTTTAAAAATCTTATATTTGAATTTGAGAGCAGATTCCCAAACATAAATTTAACATCAAAAGAATGGAAAACTTTTTACACCTATATGATAGGGCAATATGAAAAGATTCGATATCAATATTTACCGACTGTCTTACAAGAATTAAATTTGGACGTCTGCCCTTATTGTAATAGACATTATATTTTTACAATTGACAGCAACAGAAAAGTCAGTGCCCAATTCGACCATTTTTATAGCAAAGTTTCTTATCCATATTTAGCTCTTTCATTCTATAATCTGATACCATGTTGTCCAGATTGTAATAAGGCAAAAGGTGAAAAGTCTATTAAAATCAATCCTTATGCAGAAGGATTTGATAATAATGGGCAAATTGAAATTGATTCATTATTAAATTGTATGCTTGGTAAGCGGAACTGGAATGTTGTGTTTAATGCAGATGATCGATGTCAAACAAATATTGAAGCATTTGCATTAGATGAATTATATCGTCACCATAAGGATGTGGCTTATGAAATAGTTTGCAGGGCAAGAGCAAATGAAGCTGGATATTTAAAAGAAATAATTCAAGTATATAGTGAAATGGGGCTTGATGCTGATACTATCCATAGAATACTATGGGGTTATTATATAGGTGAAGACGGATTATCAAAAAGACCGTTGTCAAAATTGACATCTGATATATTGAAACAGTTGGGAATACATAATTTATAGATATCTAAATAATTTATCTATCTTGGATATAAGTATTTGCCGATTCTGTGACAGTTCATTGTGTATTCTCTTCCAAAGTATGACTGTGTAAAATGCTATTAATCAGTGATAAAAGGCGAATTTGTGGGTTTTTCAGAGTTTGATTTTAGTCCAATGATTTATTCACCGAGAATATACTTTAAAAGTACCCCTTTTGTTATTTGGGAGAAAAAATAAATCCCTGATAATATTTGATTATCAGGGATTTGTTCGATTTTTTTGTTGTTTTCAGTGATCCGCCTGGGATTCTCCTATAGGAGTTACCACGCTGATATTTAAAACTTTACATTTTTAGCTTCAAGCATATCCCATGATTTAACCCACTAATTTGCTACGTGCTTTTGCGGTAGTTTGCTCATGGAGAATACTGAGGGCAAAGATAATTGTTTCAATTTTATATTGTTTAAGTCGAGATGTGATATAACATTGATTAACTATAGTTGATGATTGGTGTACCTTATTCTAGTCTTTATGAGAAGATTAGAAAAAAGAAATAGCTTGCTATATTTTAATTATTCACTTATTTCTTTAGAAATTAGCCTCTATCTACTATCTTTGTAAATGAATAATTTAGACTATATGATATGCAACTTGGAAATAACTTCTATAATATTGATTTTGAGCAAATTCCAGTAGATGAATATTGGAACACTGGGAGTGAGAAAGAATGCAGAATGCATAAAATACATGCTTATCCTGCAAAGTTCCCTGCATTTATTACCACTAAAGCTATTGAGTTTGTGAAAAGAAGGGGGGGAGAAGTAAATCTCATTGCTGATATTTTCTGCGGTTGCGGAACTGTAGCCTACGAAACAAAGAAAAACGGGATTGATTTCTGGGGATGTGATATTAATCCAGTAGCGACACTTATTGCAGAGGTTAAAAGTCAAAAATACCAAGACGATCTTTTAAAAAAATATAGTAATGAAATAGTTAATGTATTCTCTTCCTTGATTATTGCAAATGAAGATATAGAAAATATTAATGAAAGGATTAAATATTGGTTTAAAAATCAACAGATTAGAGATCTATTAGCTTTAAAGAGAGCTATCTCAATTGTATTAATTGAGAATGTATCTTATAAAAAGTTTTTTTTGTGTGCATTTTCCAATATATTGAAATCAACATCTGTTTGGTTAACGAAGTCCATAAAGCCTCAGGTTGATCCAGATAAAGTTCCTGCAGTAGTAATAGACGCTTTTGTAAGGCAGGTTGATATGATGATTAAAGCTAATAATGAGAACTTGATATCTAACGAAAATCAAATTAAGATAGAGAATATAAATTTCTTAGATAAAAAAATAGAAAACTCTTTTGCTGACCTAATTGTCACTAGTCCACCATATGTAACATCTTATGAATATGCTGATTTACATCAACTATCGACATTGTGGTTGGGGTTTGTTGATGATTATAAAATATTGCGAAAAGGTACTATTGGAAGTATTTATCATGAATCTGATTATGAGGATAATTTGAATCAATTAAGCCCTATAGGATTAGATATTGTTAGTAGTTTGTATAAAGTTGATAAATCAAAAGCAAAGGCTGCATCAAAATATTTTGTTGATATGCAGAAAGTAACATCTAAAGCTTTTCAACTATTAAATAATAATGGTTATTCTCTTTTTGTGATAGGTAACACTGAATATAAGAAGGTGAAGATAGACAATGCAAAGCATTTAATCGAAAGCATGTATAGTGCTGGGTTTAGAGACTTGGAAATAATACAACGAAAAATATCAAAAAAGATATTGACGCCATACCGGGATTCAAGAGGAAAATTTACTTCCAACAAGAATAGTCGGCAAGTTTATTCAGAGGAATTCATAATCATTGGAAAAAAATATGAAGATTAATACAGGTAAAAAAATAGATGATATACATGTAACTTTAAGTTATAGAATTATTGAACTTTTTTCTGCAGGCTTATACTCAAGTCCTAACAAGGCTTTTGAAGAACTGGTCTGTAACTCATATGATGCACATACTTCTAAAGTAGGTGTTTATGTTTCTTCTGATTTGGCTGCAGAAGGTGCATATATGTGGGTGTGTGACAATGGGGATAGTATGAATCATGATGAATTGAAAAATTTGTGGAAAGTAGGAGAATCTACTAAAAGATTACATGAAGAGAGTGACTCTGAACGATTACCAATTGGACGTTTTGGCATAGGAAAGCTGGCTACATATATATTAGCTAATAATTTGACTTATATTTGTAAAAAGAATGATCGATATTTAGCCACACAAATGGATTATACGAGAATTCATAAAAAAAGTGGTGAGCATTTAACTCTTGATGAAATAGAATTGTCTGAGAATGAAGTTCGTTCTTTATTACAACCATATATAAAAAAAACAATTAATCCAATTCTTCCATTTGATTTATTTGGTGAAGAAGCAGAACCTTCTTGGACTTTTTCTATAATGACTGCATTGAAGGCAAAAAGTACTGAAATAAAAGAGGGTAGATTAAAATGGATTTTAAAAACAGCACTTCCATTGAATCCTAAATTTAAATTATTTTATAATGGTGTATTGCTGGAATCGTCAAAAATTAAAATCCCATTGGTTAAAACATGGATAGTGGGGCGTGATGATGAAACTATGCAAAAGATGGATAATTGTATAGTACATAACGATGGTGAAAATTATTATGTAGATTTTCCACATTTAAAAAATGTGCATGGGATATGTGAGTTATTTGAAGATTCTTTAGTTGAAGGAAAATCAAGTGAATTAGGACGTAGTCATGGGATTTTTCTAATGGTACGTAATCGTTTAATAAATTTGGACGATCCTTTGCTTGGGATGGATGCGTTTTCTCATGGTGCATTTAATCGCACAAGAATTACAATATATGCAGACGAGTTAGATGAAAATATAGCTTCGACAAGAGAAATAATAAAAGAATCAAAACCTTTTTCAGAATTAAAAGAATATATAAAGAAGAAATTTAATAATGAAATAAGAAAGATTTATTTTGAAAAAGAGAAACAAAAGGAAGATGAGAGTTCTATTTCGTATAGGTTAGCACAAACATCTACTTCTTTGTCTCGCACGCCTATTGTGACCTTTGCAAAGAAATTCTTTAATGATGAAATTATTAGCCCTTGGCTTATTTTGCCAATAGAACGTGGAGAGGAGTCAAAAGAAAATTTTATAGCAAAATTAGAGAAAGATGTTGAGGACAATAACTTGTTTACAGGTAGTTCTGTATGGGAAATAATGCCTCCGGAAGACCCTATCGCTAAATTTAGTGTAGAAAAAAGGACTTTAAGAATAAATCTAATGCATCCTTTTATTGCAAATTATAGTGATGAATTTAAATCTAAACTTCCAATTGAATTTATAGCAATAACAGAGGTCTTGACAGAAGCTCACATGTATGAGATATGTATTCCAGAGGAGTCTATACATGCAATAATGAAAAGAAGAGATAAAATACTAAGAGAGTTAGTCTTTGGAGATAGGGCAAGTGCACCTCTTGTAGCAGGAATGGTCAAGGATGCACTTAGCGATTCTACGGGTTTAGAAGATGCTATTTATAAGGCTTTTCATACACTCGGCTTTGAGACAACTAAAATAGGTGGAAGTAATAATCCTGATGGGTATGCAAGTGCTATTCTTGGATTTTCTGAGGAAAATAAATCAGAAAATTATAGTCTTACTTACGATGCTAAAAGTACAGGTAAAAATAAAATTCAAGCAGGAACGGCTAGATTATCTGCACTATATAGACATAAAGAAGCTTATAAAGCCCAATATTCTGTGGTTGTGGCAATAGATTATGAAGGTGCTGACAATCCAGAAGGAGCACTAAATATAGAGTTAAAGCAGCAAAAAATCACAGCAATACGTGCAAAAGATTTGATGAGATTACTATTATTAGCTGTACCTAAACAAATTGGATTAAAAAAACTAAGGGATATGTTTGAAACTTGTCATACTCCTAATGAAGTAAAATTTTGGATAGATGAGATTGAAAAAACAACTATAGATAGAGGTCCTATTGATGAATTGTTAGAAGTTATATACGTTTTACAAAAAGAAGATACAGAACCACCTAAAATATCAGCCATTAGGTCTGAGTTAAAGCATTTGAATCCTCCTGTGATAATTTCAGAGTCAAATATGAAAGGTTTACTGAATAGTTTATTGGTTCTAGTACCCGGATTTATCAATATTGAAGGAGAAAAGGTCTCAATTAATACAACTCCTTCTGCCATTAAAACGGCTATTCAGCAGGCTACAAATAATGTACCAGCAGATTTCCAGCAAATGTATATTGATGCCTTATGTGCAGATTAATAACTAGTTTCTTTATACTGTATGAATCTTATGATTTTAACGTTTTAATATCTTGACTTATTCCCTTAATAAATCGAATGACTGGGATAGGTAATAATATTTGTTTGGCATTATTATCAATTAAACAAATGTCATCAATAAGCATTGCAGTAGTCATTATTGCAAGTCGTGTTAATGGGTCTGTATATTCATTAGGTAAGAGCTTTCCTCTTATCTTGGAGAATTCTTCTATTGCATAATAGTTTGAGTGGGTATGAATTGAGGTATACCTATATGTATTAATAAAAGCTCTTGTCTTAAATACGTGAGCGATTAATTTCGTGATATTTAGAGGCTTTATTTCTTCTCTTGAATATATAAATCTCCAACAATATTTCTTATTTGCAGGATTATATATTTTATTTATCTGTTCCTTTGTGAGCAATCTAAAAAAAACGCAAGATTCAAATTCTGCAATGGTATTATTTAATACAATTTTGTCATTTTCCAATATGCTTTTTGCGGTTGAGAAATCCTTTTCATCAATATTAAATCGACTTTTCTCTGTAAGTCCATCTATTTTCCACAATAAAAAACGAAATTTTTTCTCTTCTATATTGGATGGTTCGACAAAAATATTGTGAAACGTAGCATAGGTTTCCATTATTGTTCTAAAAATGGCATTAACTGTGAAAATATCATATCCACTCATTTTAAGTTGTTCACCCGATTTTCGATGTTCTATTATACCCTTAGATAAATGAAAAAAAGAGGCAGAATGGATTGCAAATTTATCAATCAGCAAAGATGAATAGTTTCGACAATCATCTTTATGCGTTTTTTTAAACTCTGTATAAATATCACAGAATGGACCTCGTAATATATAGTCATATAAATCTAAAGGTTTCTCTTTAAAAATGTTTTCAATGATTTCTGTAGCAGCATTCATCTTATTTCTTTTTTCTACAAAATTATATGTAATATCCTTGGTGTGAAAATATTATTTATATTTTTTTTCTTTTCCATTTTTTCTTTTTAGAGTGCGCAGATTTTTCTAATGGTACATAACTATCATCCACTTCTAATGAAACAAGAGGGATTGGTGAACTGGGGGGATGATTGTTTTTATGATTTTTAGCGAACAAGTTTTCTTTATTTCTATCTTGATTGATTTTCGTTTTTCTTTCATAGGATTGAAGTTCTTGCTCTTGTTGTTTAAGCAACTCGGATATAGAACCGTTTTTCATCGTATTATGGTAGTCGAACGATTCGAATTGTTGGCGGTCGTAGCAAAACATATAATCAAATCCTCTTTCTATTTTTTGAAATAGGTTCACACGATCAAATCCACCTTTAATTATTCCGTTCTTGGTGTTCTTATGGTTGGTAAGCGGTGATAGTTTTTTCTTATTAGCTTGATCTTTACGGCTTATAATCAAATGGCAGTGCATATTCAATTCATTATTTGAACGACTACGCTCAAAATGAATCTTGCCATAAAACTTTATATCCGAAGCGGATAGCTCTTTATTGAAGTTCTTGGCATATTCAGGAATAAACACCTCACGAATATACCGTTTCATGGCTTCGGCTTTCTCCTGTTCCATGTTTCCCATTGCTCGAAGCTCATTTTCTGATGGGCTGACATGGATAGCGTAAAATTTAGCATCCGTTTTTAGGAGTTGCCCGATATTACTATCTATATCTTTTATAACTTTTGATTTATAGATGTTATCATCTGTCAGATTGAAAAAGCCTTCTGTAAAGATACCTCTTTCCATGCGTTCCAAATCTTCATGTTCCATGTAATTGGCTAGCTGTCGGCTACTTCCGGAATTATTATATGTTCCGTTCGATGGTGGAGCAAAGTCTATATGCATAAGCCTATGTATTTATTAGGTTTGTAATCTCTGTTTTTAGGTTATCTTTTCTTTTGCTATCCATCACACCACAAGCAGAAAGTTCCGAGTAGAGTTGTATCAGTTGAAGTAGCTTCTTATAATCTCGTTGGTGTATCTGGTAAAGTGTATTAATTTGTTTGGACTGATTGTTTATCACATCGGCATGTTTGCCAAACTGTTCACTTAGTTTTTTCAGTACGGCTGTTTGTCTCTCCTGACTGGCTTCCAGTTGAGAGAGAATAAGAGTTTCTAAAGTTCTGCCGATAGTATCGAAGCGCAAAGCGATAGAATTTGTAGCCCGTATCATGGGATTCAGTTGTTCTTCTTCGTAATGGCGAATGAAGCGAATAATATCATCCTGCCTCTTATTTATTTTCGCCAGTTCTGATTTTACAGATTCCGGTGCTTCGGATGGGTTGATATGTGCCTTATCTATATATCCGAACGCCAGTTTTACAACTTCACTCTTTTTCAGTGAATAGCGTTTGCATAACTTCTCTACCAAAGCTGACGTTTCCTTGTCTATAGAAATGGTAGTGAAAATCGTTTTCCGACTGTTGTTTGGCATGATAATTACTTTTTTATAGAAATATGAATAGATAAATGCCTGATAATAAGCATTACAAAGAAAATGCTTATTACAGGTGTCATTACAGCGTGTTCTTGTAACACGCTAAAGCCGAAGGCTTTGCCCCGCAGGGCAAGAGGGAAGAACAGGACTTGTCCAGTTCCCTCTTGCTCGATTTAGCGAAACGGGCTGAATCGCTAGGTGAAGCAGTTTCTGTTAAATCGAGGTGACAACACAAAGAAATAGCCCGCACACAGGCTTCTTCCCTCTACTGCGTTTTGCTATCAGGGCTGATTTGTCAACTGATTGTCTTTTTCAAACCGTTTGTAGGTTTGAGAATCGGCACGTTCACGAACAAAAGCTCGAATATCTACAGCCCGATAATAGGTTTTCCTTCCGATAGTGAAATAAGGAAGTTGATTATTTACTCTGTAGCGTTGAAGAGTTCGGAAAGATACTTTCAGGAGAAAAGCTAAATCTTGATTATCGAGAATCTTCTCATTATCATCTAGTACCGTATCAGTATTGATGAGTGATTTCAAGTCTTGTCCGATTTCAGTGAGTTTCTTGGATAGTTTCTCCATCCACTTCTCGAAGTTTTCGTTGTCTATATACATTTTGCTTAATTTTTAAGTTCAACATTCTTGTTTTCAATCGATTGATGAAGCAAAGTTCGGCAAATGAGTGCAAATAAGTTAGGGGAATACCAGTGGTACTCCCCCATAAATTGCATGTATATAATTGATTTTCAGATCAAATTACTTTATACTTTATGAATGATAGTAACCTTCTTCTTTACTCTTCTGGATAATGGCGGCTTTCAACCTATCGAGAAATTCAGTTATTTTCATTGGCTTTCGTTTGATTACTGCACTTTCTTTCTTATAAATATCACCAAAATTTATATTAAACATCTTTTCAAAGATACGAGCTACATCACTAAGAAAGATTTCCTTATGATCTATGCGAATAACACCATCCGATATATAGAAAATGCCACAAACTAGCTCCATCATATCTACGAGTTTTATTACTTCATTATTTAGATAAAATGGTGATTTCCATTCAGATTCAATATTAATAAAGAATTTGGGGTATTCCATCTGTCGATAAATTAATTCCTGTTCCATATTTATCAACGATAACAACTTATCTAGAAAAACTAATTTCAACTTACTGTTTTCTGTAGGACATGATTCTTCCAATGCTTTAAGTGTTCCAAAGTCAATATAGCTCATATTAAGCTGTCTAATACGTATTTTATTGTCACCTATTCTATTCAGGTAATCAAAGAGTTCCTCCACAAATTCCAAATAAGCAGAAGCCATATCTTCAACAACAGACTTATCTAATTGGTATGGATGTCTTAGCAATTTATATATACGTTTTTCAGTTAAATCCCAATCTGACATGGCTTTCTGTTTTTATCGCTCTATATGAATTTATAAACTCTTAGCTATCTTTTGCCATTTACGTTGTCTATGCTTATAGAATTTTAAAGTCCACCATGCAGCAATAGACGTTAAACAACCTGCATATAAATCCACAGTGTCAGTATATCGGGTTACTTGTTGGCTTATTTCTTCCATCTTAATATAGTGATTCCAAATGACTACAGTATTATCATATTCTTTTGTATCTATTTCTCGTGACGTTTTATCCATCTTGACAACATTAATTGTATGCCTACCTACTGGCAAAAAGCCATGCAAGTACATTTTGAAAATAAAAGTTTTGCCTTCTTTCCACTGTATAGGAGAATCATCACAAGCAATAAAACTAGCTTTAGGTTTACAAATTTCTCTCAAAGTATCAATATCTTGAATTTTATCCCATATATTCTCTATGTTAGAATGAAAATCCGAAGTAACAGTAACTCGGTAGCCCATAACTTTTTTACCTTCACGTGTTATTAACTTAACTTTCTGAATCATGATTAATAGTTTTTAATTGTTTATTATTGGCATGAATAACTATATGTAACCCTACACATGTTATTCATTATTAATTTATTAACTTTGTGCAAAGTTATAGGCAAGCCTTAACTGTTACAATAGTCATTTATAATGAGGAAAGACTTAATAGACTGAAAATGTGAGGTATGAAAAATGAATCAATAGATAAAATAGAAAAAGCAGTCGAAAATATTCTGCCAACATCAAGTGCTTTTATCAATGAGTTGGATTACTCTGTTATAGAACGGAAAAGAGCAGATTGGCTCAAATTGTCGGAATTAGCTCATAGTATTGTGCTGGTCTTTGATTGCTGCACTAAAAAATTCGTTTTTGTATCAAATAATATCCCTCAATCATACGGAATTGACTCTGAAAGGTTATTTATCAATGGACATGAACCAGTCTTAGAAATTATTCATCCGGGTGATATATATTACGGCCTGCTTGTTAGAAAGAAAATCTACTCTTTATTAAGTAGTCTTTCCGCAGAAGAAAAAATGAAGCACAAGATGGTACATGAGATGAGAGTAAAAAATGTACGTGGTGAATATATCCGTATTATTGAACAGGAGCAAGCAATAGAATTGGATAAATCTGGTAATATTTGGCTTATGCTTTCGGTTATTGATGTTGATGCAAGTCATGAATCAGAAATAACCAAAAGCCACCTATATAATTTTGAAACAGGAGAACAGATATTTATTGATTTGTCAGATACCTTAGAAGAACCATTGACCAATAGGGAGTTGAGCGTCTTGCAATTAATGAAACAAGGCTTATTAAGCAAAGAAATTGCAAACTCTTTAAATGTTAGTATCAATACAATAAACACTCATAGGCAAAACATACTATTAAAATTAAAAGCAAACAATTCTATTGAAGCTGTTAATATTGCTCAAAGGTTGGGCTTATTAAACAGCTCGATTCAATAAAATATTTTTTCTGAGACGGATTAATAACATTAACTCTATCAGTGTATTATCCCGTTTGTACAAGTCTTAAACTAGAATATAACCCGAAGCATAGCGCAGGTGTGGAGACTTAAAATCTACTTTTGATATTAATCTAGTATTTCCTAATAACAAAGCATATTTCAATTATATATCTGGCTTTTAAATTTTTGGAAGAAGCCATATATAGTCACATTCTACCACTTCCAGACAGTTTTGAAAACGGTTCTTAATTCTTCTTTCATTTGCCGATGAAAATAGAATCAACACGTTTTATGAACCATTTTAAATTAAAAGTATGGAAGTAGTAACCATTGAAAAGAGAACCTTTTCGTATGTCTGCGAGCGGTTCACCGAGTTTGCCAAACGAATAGAAAGTTTGTGCAGCACTCATACCCAGAAAGTAGAAAACTGGCTGGATAGTCAGGAAGTTTGCCTGCTGTTGGGCTTTAGCAAACGAACGTTGCAATATTATAGAAGTAGCGGGCGATTGGCTTATTCTCAAATCGGCAGCAAGATTTATTACAAATCTGCTGATATTGAAAAGATTATTTCAGACTGTGAAATACAGAATCAATCACCTAAACAAATCACGTCTTATGAAAAGAATTAAAAAAGATTATCCGTCTTTTAACCTGTTTTCCATTGTTGGCACATGGGAAAGCATTAATCTGAATCCTACGGTTATCATCTATCGAAGCGACAAAGAGTACCTTCTTTCTATTATATATGTATCGGAAACAACCAAACAGGCTTCGCCTGCTACTTATGAGATACAGCAAGATGGTAGCCAGTATTTTATTACCCCTGCATCCAAACGACTCTATGTAGATTATGATCCGGCAAAAGACGTACTTAACATTTCATCTTTGGGTGACTATCTGCGTAACTAATCAGCTATCTAGCCATCTTGAAATCAATATTTCAATAAAACAATCTTTCAATCATGGAACTAATAAATAAAGATACCCCACAAGTCAAAGAATTTATTTCTTCGCTCGATTCGATGCTGAATGGCATTGAATTTATAGTCAAGCATTATAAACCCCACCTGAATGGGGAACGCTTTCTTTCCAACCATGAAGTTTCCAAGAAACTGAATGTCAGTTTGCGAACCCTGCAAGAATGGCGAGATACAGGTCTAATCCCCTTTATCCAGATAAAAGGTAAAATCATCTACCGTCAGAGTGATATTGATAAACTGCTCCAAAAGCACTACTTTGAAAGTTGGAAAGAGTAACCTGCCAAGCCCAAAACATTGTTTTTCGGAATTTAATTTGAATCATTGACTTTCCCAGTGAAGTATTTAGTCTGTGCAAGTCTTTAGATGAAAATACGCTCGAACATAGTGAGAGGAAGATTTTCATCTAAACCGAAGGCTCGGACTTGAACAGGCTAAATACGGAACTTACCTTTGTCAATGCTTCATATTGAGTTCTGGAAAACTTACTATAAAAGAAAAGGATTGAGAAAATGAAATTCATTCTTCCCAATCCTTTTTCAATATTAGCTACTATCTTTATTATATAGCCAATTCCGACAGGCAGCTATTTACTTTTTGCATATCCTTGAAAATATTCTGATCCAATACCCTTGCATAGTGTTTTGTTACGCTTGTATCTGCATGACCTAACATCTTAGCAACATTCTCCATACTCATGCCATTTGCAAGGCAAATGCTTGTGGCATAGCTATGACGGGCGGTATGTGTGCTAAGATTTTTATGAATTCCGCACACATCGGCAATTTCCTTCAAATAACTGTTCATGCGTTGATTACACAATACAGGTAAAAGTTTTCCGGTACACTCTGCCACATCCTTATATTTATCAAGTATGGAAGCTGCCACTGGTAACACAGGAATGTTACACATGATTTTTGTCTTTTGGCGGTTCTTCCTTATCCAAAGTTCCCCTTTGTTATCTTTTACCAAGTGTTCGGGTGATAAATCTTTCACATCGCTGAACGCCAAGCCAGTAAAAATGCAAAAGACAAAAACGTCACGTACCTGTTCTACTCGTTTAATTGTAAACTCTTTGGCGAGAATGATTTTAATCTCGTCCATCGTCAGAAATTCAGGATCGGTTTCTTCCAATTTGAAACGGTAGTAAGCAAACGGATCTTTCTTTATCCAGTCGTTTTCCAAAGCAATACGGATAATCTTCTTTAAATTCTTTAATCGGGTAATAGCGGAGTTCTGCGCACAACCTTTTTCAATCTTCAAGAAAGCATCGAACTTAGAAATGAAGTTGGCTTCCAAGTTATTCAGGGCAATATCCGATAACTGATATTCTTTCTTAATGAATTCCTCCAAATATCGGGTAGTGGTTTCATACCGTTGAACGGTCTTACTAACGAAGTCCTTACCGATTAGCTTACGGCTTTGTTCGTTATGCTCTCTGAATACCTGCAATAGCGTTTTGTTATCTTCATCCACTCCATAAAACAACTTTCTCACAAGATCAACAGTGATAACCTTACCGGAAGTTTCCAGTTCTCTATAAATTTGGTGTACGTGCGAACGTGTGATTTCTAAGTAGTGGTTCAGTTCCACCGACATACGGTCTTTGCCTTTTGAATTTTCTTTTGCCTGATTCCATAGATTTACGGGACAGCTTCTTTTGATAGAAATATCTACCATGCAGCCGTTTACGGTGATTCTCATGCACACGGGTGCTTCTCCGTTCTTTAATAATTTGCCTTTCTTGATGAAGAACAATACAGAAAATGATTTTCGAGCCATTTTTACATCGTTTTTAAAGTTACAAAACTATGTATTCTCTTCCAAAGTACGACCATGCAAAATGCTATGAATCAGTGAGAAAGATGCAAATTCGTGGGACTTTTTCGAACTAAATTTTAGTCCCACGATTTATCCACCGATAATATGCTTGAAACAGCTATTTTCTGCTACCTGCTAGAAAAAGGAAATCCCTGATAATGTCTGATTATCAGGGATTTGCTTGATTTTTCTTTTGTTTTCAGTGGTCCGCCTGGGGTTCGAACCCAGGACCCCATCCTTAAAAGGGATGTGCTCTACCTGCTGAGCTAGCGAATCATCCTGTGCATACTCTGTATTGCGGTGTGCTTTACTTCTGTATTGCGGGTGCAAAGGTAGGGTTTATTTTTGAATTTGCAATAGCTGGAGGGATTTTTTTTGAAAAAAATTACTTTTCTTTCTTTTTCTCCGGTTGAATATCAGCCGGGGGAGGAGCGATAATGTCCTCTTCCAGCAAGATAAAACGCTTATAATAAGACAGACAGAGCGTCGTGAGCGGTAATGCGATGATTAAGCCGATAAAACCTAACAAAGTTCCCCAGATGGAGAGCGAAAGAAGGATGATGGCCGGATTCAGTCCCATTGCTTTTCCCATGATACGCGGCGTAAGGTATAAATCCTGGATACATTGTACGATTCCGAGTATTAATAATCCCGAACCGAAGATAATCCAGAAATTCTGTCCGGTCTCTGCCGACTTTAGCAGGCTGAGGATGACCATCGGGATAAGGCCGATCGCTTGCAGGTACGGAATCAGGTTCAGCACGCCGATAAATAACCCGAGCGTCACGGCCAGCGGGAAACCGACGATTTTGAAACCTATCGAAAGTAAAACTCCGACGCATAGCGCAATCAATGACTGTCCGCGGAAATAACGGTTCATGCTCTGCTCTACATCGTCGGCCAGCCCTTTGGCGAAAGGACGGATGCGTGCCGGAATCAGGTTTATCCAGCCGTTGGCTATCTTTTCGTAGTCGAGCAGGATGAAAATGAAATACAACAGAATCACGAATATAATCGTTATGCTGAAAAGGATGGAGAATGTGTTCGACAGGATGTTCCAGACCTTCGGGGCGAGCTGCTTGATTGCATTCTGTATGTTCTCCCGGCTGAGGAGTTCCATCAGCTGGTTTATGTCTACATTGTTTTCGAGATATTCGATCCATGAAGCTGGTATAAGCGGAACATGACCTTCTCCCGGATTATGCGTGCGCATCAGGTTCAGGGTCCGCTCGGCTTCCTGGGCGACAGACGGAACGACCAGTGCGGCGGCAATCCCGATAATCAGCGATGCGGAGATGATGACTGCGACGATGGCCAGGATACGGCTTTTCAGCTTCAGCTTATACTGGAAGAACTTGACGAAAGGTTGCATCATATAGGCGAGCAGCCAGGCAATCAGGAAGGGGAGCAAGGCGTTACGCAATACGGTAATCAGGTAAAGCAATACGCCGATGATGACGATGCTGAATACGATACGTGTCACCCGGTCGAACGTAAAAGGTCTTTCAAACAATGAGTTCATATTATAATTTTTATCTTTGCTGAACAAAGATAGAATAAAGTAGAATAGTATAATAAGATGATAAAGAAAATATTATGTGCCGCCCTGCTGCTCGGCTGTTTTTTACAGCCACAGGCACAAACTCCGCAGCCTGTCAAACAGTTACTGAATGCTCCTTATATGAAAGGGGCTACTTTCTCCATCGTGGTGAAGGACCTTCAGGATGGGAAAACCGTCTATAATTATGATGGGGACCGGGAGGTTTCGCCTGCTTCCGTGTTGAAAACCGTCGCTACGGCTACGGCTTTGGAGATTTTGGGGGACGATTACCGTTTTCCGACTTCGCTGGAGTATGACGGTTCCATAAAAGAGGGTGTGCTGAACGGCAACCTGTATATCAAAGGCAGTGGCGACCCGTCGCTGGGTTCGGCTCATTTCGCTCCGGACAGGAATGCGTATACGCCTGCGAAAAACAAATTCGTACCGGAATGGATTGCCGCTTTGAAGAAGGCCGGTATTCGGAAGATTGCCGGGGCGGTGGTGTCGGACGAGCGAATCTTTGACACGGAAGGTGCTTCCATCAAATGGCTGCGGGAAGATATGGGAAATTATTATGCGCCGGGCAGCTACGGGGTTTCCGTGTTCGATAATATGTATAAATTGTATCTGAAGTCGGGCGCTGCTGGCAACCGTCCGGTGGTGACCGGCACTGAACCGGAACTGCCGGGTGTCCGTTTCACTAATTATCTGAAAGCGGCGCCTGTCTCGTCGGACAGTGCCTATATTATCGGTGCCCCGCTTGCCGGCGAACGCTATTTATACGGTGTCGTTCCTGCCAATCGCGAACGCTATGTGTTGAAAGGAGATATTCCTGATCCGGCATTGTTTCTGGCGGAGTATCTGACCGGATGCCTGGAACGCGAAGGCATTGCGGTGGGGAAGGAGCCGACCTGTTACCGGATTGAATCGGAAGCGGGGCGATGGAAGACGGTGGAGAGGAAAACGATTATCACCACCTATTCCCCAACGTTGAAGGAGATTGCGGGTGTGACGAACCATGTGAGCCATAATTTGTTTGCCGATGCGTTGGTCAAGACGGTCGGTCTGCAATATACTCCGCGGAAGAACGAGGTTATTTCTTCTTTTGGCCGGGGTGTCCGGGTGGTTGCCGCCCATTGGGACAGGAAGGGGCTGGATGTTTTCCCTTTGCGGATGCACGATGGCAGCGGGTTGGCTCCTGCGGATAAGGTTTCTGCGGAGTTTATAGCCGATTTGCTGGTTTATATGGCGACGAAGTCCGATTATGCCGAAGCCTTTATCGAATCCTTGCCGCAGGCCGGTATCGAAGGTTCGGTGCGAAATTTCCTGAAAGGTTCCGGTTTGCAGGGGAAGGCTCGTCTGAAAAGTGGCGGAATCACCGGTGTGCGAAGTTATGCCGGCTATATAACAAAAGACGGCAAGCGGTATGCCGTTGCCGTTTTCTCCAATAACTATGCCTGTAGCATGAGCGAGATGACGAGAGGGTTGGAAAAGTTGCTACTGCAACTTTTCTAAGGCAGCAGTGCCCTCTGTGCCAGAAACTCCATGAACTTCTGTTTGTAGTTGTCGGAGATGGGGATGTATTCTTTGCCGAACACAATCCGATTGCGTTCGATTATTTTGATTTTTTCCGGCTGGACGATAAAGGAGCGGTGCACGCGGATGAAGCGGTTCGCCGGCAGCATGTCTTCCAGGCTTTTCATACTCATCAGCGAAAGGATGGGGTGGGCTTCGCCTTCAACGAATATCTTGACATAATCTTTCAGACCTTCGATATAGAGTATTTTACGGAGTTCGACCTGTACCAGTTTATATTCCGTCTTGATGAAAATGCTTTCGACGGAAGGGGTTATGGGGAGCGCCTTCGTTTGAGGTGTGCTCTTGCCGGAGCCTTCGCGTAGCAGTTCGTACCATTGCAGCGCCTTATTGGCCGATTTCAGGAAGTCGGCGTAGCTAATCGGTTTCAGCAGATAATCGAGTGCGTTGACCTTATAGCTGTCGAGCGCATACTGGCTGAAAGCAGTCGTAAAGATGATGCGCGTATCGGTCTTCAGGATGCGGGAAAACTCCATTCCGTTGAGCTCCGGCATCTGGATATCGAGGAAAAGCAGGTCGACCGGCTCTTTGCTGAGGGCGGGAAGCGCGTTGACGGCGCTATTGTATTTTCCCGCCAGTTCCAGGAGAGGCGTCTTGTTTACATAACTTTCCAGCAGGCTGATAGCCAGCGGTTCGTCGTCGATGATTGCACACTTCAGAATCATAGCCTAATTTCATTTTTCACTTTTCGGTTCTTCGCCGCTTATTTGCAGCTCCAACATGCTGTAGTAGTTGTCACCCTCTACACCGTATGAGAAGATATGCCGGTTCGGATAGATCAGTTCCAGGCGTTTCCGCAGGTTCTTGATTCCGATTCCCGAGCCGCTCTTGTCCTGTTCCGCATCTTTCGGGAAATAGCTGTTTTTCAGGTGGCAGACAATCCTGTCGCCTTTCTGGTGGATATCCAGGTCGATGAACGATGGCTTGCTGTTGCTGACTCCGTGTTTGAAGGCATTCTCGATAAGCGAGATAAACAGCAGGGGAGCGATCAGCGCGTCGGGCTTGGTGGCAGCTATTTCCGTTTTCAGTTCCACATGTTCCGGCAGGCGGATACGCATCAGTTCCACATAATTACGGATGAAATCCAGCTCTTTTTCCAGTAACACCTGCGGCTGGCTGCTGTCGTAGAGTACGTAACGCAGCAGGCGGCTCAGGTCGTGGACGGCTTCCTGTGCCCGTTCGGGACTGAAAGCAATCAGGCTGTAAATGTTGTTGAGCGTATTGAACAGGAAATGCGGGTTCAACTGGCTTTTCAGGTTCTGCAATTCGGCTTCGGCACGGCTCTTCTCCAGTTCGCGACGCATGGATTCTATCTGGTACCAGCCGCTGGTCATCTTGATGGCGACACTCAGGCCGGCCACCAACGCATAAAGCATGGCGTTGACCGTAAAGAAGCCGATGATATCTTTCAGCTCCCTCTCCGAACGATGCGGATGAGGAATCTCCGGCGGCGGCAATAATTGCATCAGCAGGTGCACCAGGATGATTGCCGCGGCAATCAGGGCCACGTTGCTCAGGAAAAATTTCCATCCGTGACGTGAAAACAGATAGCGGTTGACCAGCAGGAAATAATTCACATAGAAAACCATCATGAACGATAACGGGACGATGACGGAACGTAAATAACTTGTGACGGTCAATACCTGCGACTCCCTGCCTGTAAAGAAAAAAGGCAGTCCGAACAGGATTCCCCAGGCGGCAATATGGATAATGCCGCCCATCCCTTTGAAAGGGGGAGAGATGTGTGTCTGTGTTGTTCCTTCTGTTTTCATCTGCTACAAAGATATTAATTTATTCGTAACGAATCGCTTCGATCGGGTCGAGTTGGGCCGCTTTCTTGGCCGGATACCATCCGAAGAAGACACCGGTGACGGTACAGACGGCGAACGAAAGCACTACGCTCCACGGTTGTATGTAAATCGGGAAGTGTGCCACCGCGTTCACCACCAGGGCCGCGCCTACACCGAGCACCACGCCGATTAATCCTCCGGTCACACTGATCAGGATGGATTCAATCAGAAACTGTGCCAGAATGTCGATGCCCTTGGCGCCGATACTCATACGCAGACCGATTTCGCGGGTACGCTCCGTGACGCTGACGTACATGATATTCATAATCCCGATACCTCCAACGAGTAGCGAAATACCGGCCACAGCCGCCAACAGCACGGTCATCATGTCCGTAGTACTTGTCAACATCGTGCTCAACTCCTGCTGACTACGGATGGTAAAATCATCATCGTCACTTTCCTTCAACTTATGGTTGCGGCGCAGTATTTCAGTTATCTCGTCGATGGCCTGGTCGGTATATTCCTCTTTGAGGGCCGAACAGGTGATGCCTTGCAGATGGGTGATGGCCAGGACCTTTTTCTGAATAGTTGTGTATGGAGCTAAGATTAGGTCGTCCTGGTCCATTCCCATGCTGTTGTATCCTTTGCTCTCCAGCACACCAACGATGCGGAAGGGCAGTTTTTGAAAACGAATGACTTTTCCCACGGGATTCTCGCCACCCGTGAAAAGGTTGTCGACGACCGTCTTGCCGACTACGCAGACTTTGGCGGCGGTCTGGATGTCCTGTTCGGTGAACATGTCACCGTCGCCTACCTTGTAACGGCGGATTTCCAGATAGTCCGGGCTGATACCGTAGACGGTGGTCGGGGCGTTGTTGGCGCCGTAGATGGCTTGTCCGCTGCTGTTGACCGACGGTGAAACGGCAGAGACATAGCGGGTCTCGTCGACGATATTCTGGTAGTCTTCCAGCTTCAGCGTCTCCATGGCGGAGGCATCCTGACGGACACCGCCGCGGACGTCTGCGCCGGGATGTATCATAATCATATTGGAACCCATCTCGCTGATTTGGGCCTGTATGCTCCGTTTGGAACCTTGCCCGATGGCCAGCATCGTAATTACGGAGGCTACGCCGATGATGATGCCGAGCATCGTCAGGAATCCGCGCAACTTGTTGTTGGCAAGGGCACGGAGGGCTATTTTTATGAGGTTTGTTCCGTTCATTGTAAATAATGTGCTAATGTGCTAATGTGTCAATATGCTAATATGCCAATGAGGGCAATGTGTTGTCTTCCTTTTATTGGCACATTGGCATATGGGCACATTGAATAATTATTAATCGTCGTTTTTCGGCAATTTGGCTAATGCTTCTGCCGCATTTTGTATGTTGTTGTTCACTGTATCCGCAGTGACATGCCCGTCGCGCAGGGTGATGTTACGGCTGCTGTACTGGGCAATCTCCGGATTGTGTGTTACGAAGATGATGGTACGTCCTTCGGCATGGAGCTTCTGGAAAAGTACCAGTATCTCGAACGAGGTGCGTGTGTCCAGGTTTCCCGTCGCTTCGTCGGCGAGGATAACTGCCGGGTCGTTCACCAGGGCACGGGCGATGGCGACGCGCTGCATCTGTCCGCCGGACATCTGGTTACTCTTGTGCATCAGGCGGTCGCCCAGCCCTACGGCCACCAGTGCCTCTACGGCTTTCTCGTGGCGGGCGGCGGCGCTGAAAGAGGGATTGTACATCAGGGGGAGTTCCACGTTTTCAACGGCTGTCGTTTTGGGCAGCAGGTTGTAGCTCTGAAATACGAATCCGATCTTGCGGTTGCGCAGCGTGGCACGGGCGTTTTTCCCCATGGTGCGGACCGAGACGCCGTCGAGATAGTATTCGCCGCTGGTCGGTGTGTCGAGGCATCCTAACGTGTTCAGTAGCGTACTTTTTCCCGAGCCGGAGGTTCCCATGATGGTCACGAATTCGCCTTCATGTATCGTGAAGCTGACACCCCTCAGGGCGTGGACGGTTTCGTCACCGACATGGAAGTCACGCTTGATATTATCTAGTTTAATAATCTCTTTCATTGTTCGTTCTGTTGTTTAATTCTGACACACCCCCTGCCCCCTCTCGAGAGGGGAAGAGTTACTACTTGTAGGTAGATAACAGGTAGTGTCGGGAGTTTCCTTTCCCCTCTTGAGAGGGGGCAGGGGGTGTGTTACAGTTTACAATATCACTTCTTCTTGTTTCCTCCCGGAGGTCCCGGCATGAACGGGCTCTTTTCGGCTGCTTCGGCCATTGGGGCGGGAGCGTCGGAGGTCAGGTCTACGGCTATTTCTTCGCCTTCGGTCAGTCCTTCGGTCACTTCAATCATATTGCCGCTGGTAGAACCGACGGTGATGGCTCTCGGAGTGAGCTGCTGGCCTTGTTTTACCCAGATGATGCGTTTGCCGGCGGGAGCTTCCTGTGCACTGTTTTCGGTGGTGTAGCCGGTGCCCGGCAATAACTCTTCTTCAGGGACGAAACGCAATGATTTGGTCGGCACTGTCAACACGTTTTCGCGTTCAAGCGTATAGATGGTGACGTTGGCTGTCAGACGTGGTTTCAGCTTCAGGTCGGGGTTGTCGGCAGTGATGACCACCTCATAAGTGACAACGGTTGAAGTGGAGGTCGACGAACTGCTGCTACTGCTACTGTCGCCCAGGCGAATCTGCCAGACGGTTCCTTCGAACACGTCGTTCGGATAAGCGTCGACGGTGAAGCTGACGCGCTGTCCGTTTTCTACGTTGCCTATATCGGCTTCATCTACATCGGCGATTACCTGCATCTTCGTCAGGTCGGCGGCGATGGTGAACAGGGTCGGAGTTTCGAAGCCGGCGGCAACGGTCTGTCCTTCTTCAACGGCACGGTTGATAACGACACCGTCTATCGGGCTGGTGATGGTCGCGTATTCCAGGTTGCGGTTTACCTTCACCATCGAGGCCTGGCTCTGCTCGTAAGCGGCTTTGGCCTTCTCGTAATTGTAGGTGGCCGTTTCGTAATCGGCGTCGCTGATTAGCTTCTTGTCGAAAAGGACTTTGCTGCGGGCATAATTCTTTTGCTGGTATTCGTATTCGGTCTTGCTGCTAGCCAGCTGGGCCTGGGCGGAAGCGAGTTCGGCTTTCAGGTTGACTTTATCCATTTCTGCGATTAACTGGCCGGCTTTCACAACGTCGTTGTAGTCGGCATAGAGCTTGTCGATGATGCCGGATACCTGTGTACCGACTTCGACCTCGGTCACCGGTTCGACTGTCCCGGTTGCCGTTACTGTGTTTGAGATGGAGCTACGGCCTACTTTGGCTGTCTCGAGCCGGATGCCGCCTTTCGACGTTTTACCTGTGAAGAACCAGATTCCTCCGGCTACGACCAGCACGCCTGCTATACCGATAATAAGTTTCTTGTTCATATCTTTATCTGTTTTATTTTTTCTTTACTGGAAATTTAGAGCAGGTCGATTTCTTCTCCCTGGTAGAATCGCAGCAGGCCTGCATTCAGGATCGCTGTGTATTTGGCCTGGAGCGTTTCCTGTTGTGCGCTTAGCAGGTTGTTCTTTTCCGTGAGCAGTTCCACGGTGTTCTTCATGCCCAGGTTGAACTGTTCGCTGACAAGGGCGTAGCTGGCCTGTGTGCTTTTCAGTTTCTGGGTGGCGGCTACGTATTGCTGCTGTGCGCTGTTGGCACTGAGCCAGAGGCTTTCGATGGTTTTGTAAAGCGTTTTCTGGTTGTCCATCAGGTCCAGTTCGCTGGTCTGACGTTGCAGTTTGGCCTTATTGACAGCACTTTTGGTCTGCCGTTTGTCGAAGATGGGGATGCTCAGGGTCAGCCCTATCGAGTTGTTCCAGTTCTGTTTCACCTGTTCGCTGAAGCTGAAGTCGTTGCCGTTGGCATTGGTCGTACCGATGCCGGCGCTGAGGCTCAGGCTCGGAATGTATCCGGCGCGGGCAATCTTGATGTTCATGTCGGAGGCCTCTATGTTTAGCTTGCTCGATTCGATTTCGGGACGCAGGTTGAGGGCGGTCTGATAAACGTCATCCTTGGTAGGGAGCGGTATCAGCACACTGCTGTCGTCGAGTGGCGGCAGGAAAAGGTCCATTTCGAAGTCGCCGTCGAGTTCCAGGAGTTGCTTGAGTTGCAGCTTGTAGTTTTGCAGGGTCGTTTGCGAAGTGACTAGCTGGTAGTTGTCGTTGCTGACCTGTGCTTCCAGTTGGGCGAGGTCGCTGGAGGCGATGCTTCCGGCGTTGAACAGTTCCTGTCCGCGTTCGAACTCTTTCCGGCTTACTTCCAGTGTCGATTCGTTCACCTTCACGGCTTCGGCGGAATAAAGTATCTGCACGTAGAGCTGGGTGATGTTTTCCTCGATGGAGTTTTCGCTCTCGTCGACGGTGAGTTCGGCTATGCGGCTGTTCAATTGTTGCTGTTTGAGCGTGTTCACCCGTTTGCTTCCGTTGTACACGGTCCAGTTTGCATCGATGCCGTAGCTGCCGTTGTACGAGGTTTTGCTTTCGCTGGTGGTGATGTTGTCGCCGCTGATGATGGTGCCGCTCGCGCTGTTCGGACGGTTCACGATACGCTGGCTGATATTACCGCTCAGGGAAGGGAGGAAATCCGCTTTTGCCGTCTTCACATCTTCCTGGGTGCTTTCGACGTTGATGCGGTTTCGACGAATAGTGATATTATGCTCCAGTGCATAATCGATACAATTACGAAGCGTCCATTGCTTCGGCATGTCGTCTTCTGCTTTCATCCCGGCAGGCAGGAGAAGCAGACAAGAGAGGATTATTAGAGATACTTGTTTCATAATGCTTTCGTTTTGCGACCTAAACATTCTTTTTACCTTGTTACGGAAGCAAAACTACTTTACATTAAAAAACTATACAATCAGAATAGAAATAGGGCAGTGGTTCATAGACGAATACGGGAATTTCACCGATAAACAGGAAAGGGCTGTTGTTAATAACAATGGTATATAAAGTTTGTAGATGGCACACAGATGACGCAGATTGAGCAGATGACCACAGATTTATATTATTTAAAAATATATTATCTGCGGCTATCTGCTCAATCTGCGTGCTATCGTGTGACTGAAATCTCCGATTTCTTATCGCTCGAGAGAAACGGTTGTTTTGCCACCGGACTTCCGGATGAATATCTTCTTGTCGTACTCATCATCATCCGAGTAGATATGTGTGCCGTTGTATTTCCAGGAAACGATTTTCCCCCAGTACTTTCCTCCGACAACGCCCTTGTCTGTGTATTTATAGGTGATTTCCATTTTATCGGTATCGCCGTTTACATAGATAGGGAATGTATAAGTACTTTGTCTTTCATCTCCGTAAGCGCTCACCGTACAGTAATGGAGTTGTTCTTCCGAATCATAAAGTATCCAGTTGTGATTGCCGTTGTAGCGGATGGTGTTGCTTTCGATGTCGCGGATGTTGTCGTAGGTGCGTTCGAGCGGATTGTCCAGCTCTTCGTTCCACGAGACAGGGAAGGTTTTCAGGTCGCTCGGGTTGATGAGGTCGTTTCCCTTTTCATCTATATAATAGAATCGTAAAGTGTTTCCTCTTGAAAAGAAGTTTCCCTCCGGTATATTGTTATACCATACTTCTTCGTTGTCTTCTTCCTCATCTCCGTCTTTGCCGTTTAATAAATAGTTGTTGCAGCCGGAAAGGACGGTCGCACAAAGGAACAGCAGCCATATACCGAATAGGTTATTTGTTTTCATCGTATATAAACACTTTACTTATTGATTCTTATAACTCTCTCAACCAGATATTCCGGAAGCTGATCGGTTCGCTCGGATCGCCGTGGCTTTGCAGGATAATCGGGCCGGCTCCGTGGGGAACGACTTTCGGGAAGCCGATATATTCGGTTGTTCCGAGGATGGTCGTATTGTTCTGCAAAACGATGCCGTTCTGGATAACGGTGATGCTGGGGGGAACGCGGTAGGTTCCGTCTTCCTTGAAAATCGGGGCGGTGTAGATGATGTCGTATACATTCCATTCGCCCGGTTTACGCATGGCGTTTGCCAATGGCGGTGTCTGTTTGTAGATACTGCCGGTCTGGCCGTTCACGTATGTTTCGTTGTTGTAGCAATCGAGTATCTGAACTTCGTACATCCCTTGCATGAAGATGCCGCTGTTGCCGCGTCCCTGGCTGGTTCCGGTGATGTTTTCAGGAACACACCATTCGATATGTAGCTGGTAGTTGTTGAACTTCTGTTTGGTCTGGATATCACCGGTCTTTTTATTGACTGTGAATACGCCGTCGTGAACGGTCCATTGGGCCGGTTGGCCGTTGGTACTTTCCCAGGCGGAGAGGTCTTTGCCGTCAAACAGGACGATGGCATCCGACGGGGCGGAATTTGTTTTGATATCTCCCGGAGTTACAATCTTGGGTTGAGGCGTCCAGTATTCCGACATGCCCGGAGTCATCTTTTCCGGTTGCGGATACTCTTTTTGCTGTGCGCTCAGATTTACGCAGGCGGTGCAGGCCATAGCGGCCAGTGTTGCCTTGATAGTGAAATTTCTATTCCTCATGGTCTAAATAATTATGTAGATTTACAATTAAGTGATTGCAAATCTACATAATTATTTGCCACGTTGTAGCATCTGCTACCGGAAAATACTTTTATGCGTTATGGTTGAAGAGGCGTTGTTCGGCCAGTTGCTCGTATTTGGTGCCCGGACGGCCGTAGTTGCAGTACGGATAGATGCTGATGCCGCCGCGAGGGGTAAAGATGCCCGTCACTTCGATATATTTCGGGTCCATCAGCTTGATAAGGTCTTTCATGATGATGTTGACACAGTCTTCATGGAAGGCTCCGTGGCTGCGGAAGCTGAAGAGGTATAATTTCAGACTCTTGCTTTCCACCATCTTCACATCGGGTATATAGTCGATATGGATAGTCGCAAAATCGGGCTGTCCGGTGATGGGGCAGAGGCTGGTGAATTCGGGGCAGTTGAAACGTACCCAGTAGTCATTACCTTGATGCTTGTTGGTAAATGCTTCCAGCACTTCCGGGGCATAATCCTGTTTATATTCGGTAGAACCGCCCAGGAGGTGCAGTTCGTTTTCATTCTTTCTTGTATCCATTTTTGCAGTTACTTGTTAGCTGTTAACTTCCTTTTAAGGTATTTCTCTAATCCTTCCCGGCGCAGTTTGCAGGCGGGGCAATGGCCGCAACCGTCGGCTGGGACGCCGTTGTAGCAGGTCAGTGTCTGCGTGCGGACCAGGTCGAATACGCCCAGTTCGTCGGAGAGCTGCCATACTTCGCTTTTATCGCGGTCCATCAGAGGTGTATGGATGACGAACTGTTCATCCATCGCCAGGTTCAGCGTCACATTGAGCGAGCGGACGAAGGTGTCGCGGCAATCGGGATATCCGCTGAAGTCGGCCTCCGATACGCCGGTGACGAGATGGAAAATCCCTTTGCTCCGTGCCATGATGGCAGCGAATGTCAGGAAAACCATGTTCCTTCCCGGTACGAAGGTGTTCGGATAACTGTCGGCCGGTTTGTCTTCATCCATTTCGATAGAAGTGTCCGTCAACGAGTTAGGCGCCAGTTGGCTGATTAGCGATACGTCCAGCAATTGGAACGGCACGTCGGCTTCGGCAGCAATCTTGCGTGCAATATCAATTTCGAGGGAATGTTTCTGGCCGTAAGTAAAACAGACGGCTTCTACGCGTTTAAAGTGCTTCTTGGCCCAAAACAGGCAGGTGGTGGAGTCTTGTCCACCGGAGAAGCATACCAGAGCGGCATCTTGATGTTTCATATTTTTCTTGTTTTATACGTGGTTCAGCAAGCACACGGCAAGGGAAACGTTCCTTTGCGTTGCAAAGATAAGGAGATTTTCTGAATTATTTATTCTGTGGAGGAATTGCACAATAAATGCGGAAATGTGCCGCACATTCTTGTTAAAAGTGTGCAATATTAAAGAAAAGTCTTTATCTTTGCCGGCGTTTGCATCTGAGAGGATGTTATAAGAGAGGTATTAATTAATGAATATTTTATGAAGAAAGTTATCGCTTTAGCATGTCTTTCCATGCTTCCGATGTCGTATGCAGCGGCAGAGGGTTACCAGGTTAACGCTCAGAGTACCAAGCAGGCAGGTATGGGACACGTTGGTGTAGCCATGAAGTTGGGTGCAGAAAGCATGCATTTTAATCCGGCTGGTCTGGTGTTTATGGATAAGAACGTGGATTTGTCGGCCGGTATTACCGGGGTGTTTGCCAATGGTAAGTTTACGGGAGATGATGGTTATGTACAAAAAACGGATAATAAGGCAAGTACTCCTTTATATGTATATGCCGGTTTCAAGATTTATGACTTCCTGGCAGCCGGTATCAGTGTAAACACTCCTTATGGTAGTGCGATTAACTGGGGACGCGACTGGAAAGGTGCTCACCTGGTGCAGGATATCTCTTTGAAGGCATTCAATATTCAGCCAACTGTTTCCTGGAAGATTATGGATAACCTGAGTATCGGCGCAGGCCTGATGATGGAATTCGGTAATATTGAACTGAATCGTGCCTTGATTGCTCCGCGTGCCATGACAGGTTTGGCTGAGAGCATGATGGGGCAACTTGGTCCGATACTTGAAGCAAAGCCGGAATTGAGACCGGTTGTTGACCAGTTGGTCACAGAAATGGCTAAATATGACGAAGTATCCGCAGCTTCTGCTTCTTTGAAAGGAGATGCAGGTATCCGTTTCGGGTTCAATGTGGGTGCGATGTATGATATTAACGATAAATTCACGGTCGGTTTATCTTACCGTTCAAAGGTGAAAGCCCGTGTGAAAGAAGGTGATGTCCGTTTGAGCTATGCTAATGAATTAGGAATTAAAGGATTGTTGGAACAGGTAAATGGCTTGGTTGGTCAGCTCCAGGCAAGTGGCATCACTATTCCCGGTATTCCTGAGGGCGGAATCAATATTCCTCCACTGGACCAGGCTACTTTCTCTGCTGAACTGCCTCTGCCGGATAACTGGAATGTCGGCCTGACTTACAAACCCAATGACCGCTGGATTGTTTCCGGTGAAGTTCAGTTTGTAGGCTGGGGTGCTTACAACTCTTTAGTTGTGAACTTCTATCCGGCATCCGAATTGAGCGATTATGATATCGATGCCCCGAAGAAATATAAAAACTCACGTATCTATCGTTTGGGAACCCAGTTCGCAGCAACAAACCGTCTGGACCTTCGTTTAGGTGCATATTTCGACGAAACTCCGGTAGAAGATAATTATCTGAATCCCGAAACTCCGAGTATGAACAAACTGGGTATCACTGCCGGTTTGAGTTTCCGTCCGTTACAGTCTTTATCCGTTGATTTTGCATTCTCTTATGTAACAGGTTTCGGGCGCGACGGTTCTTATACCGACCTGGACCTTTTAAAGAAACCCCGTACATTCGGCGGACATTACAACGTATATGCCTTGATGCCGTCTATCGGTCTTTCCTACGCTTTTTAACCTATACATATATAATTACAGAAGAAGAGGGCTTGTCTTGGTGGCAGGTCCTCTTTTCTTTTTGGGAATACGGAGGTTTGTTTTATTCGCTTGCGCGGATGAAATAAAAGTTCCATCAGGGTGGGGAAATAAGCCCATTGCAGTGGGGATTTTTCCCCATTATGGTGGGGACTTTTCCCCACTGTGAAAAAAACTTTGGGGAAATTAGAATGAGATGTGATGGATATAAGTAAAAAGATATCCAAAAACAACAGAGATGTATTTAGCGGATGGCTACTTTGCGGACAGTTTCGCCGATGCGGACGATATAGTAACCTTTGGCGATGTTAACGGTGTATTCGCCATCCGGTTGTTTCAGCTCGATTTCCTTGACACGGATGCCTACTACACTGTATATTTCCAGCTTGCTTCCGATGGGAGCATTCTTCACAACGATCTTGTTGTCGTAGGCGCTGATTTCGATAGAATCGGGTTCTGTCTGCTTTATGGCATGCGTTGCCTGAACCGTTTGCTGCGCACTTGCAATAAACGGGGAACCAACGTAAGCGCTGATCAACAGGATTATGGAAAATAATATTCTCATATTCGAAACCCTAAATTCGTACAAATGTATGAATAATTTTGAATATGCTGGATATTTGGCAGTTATTATTTAAGAAAACCACGATATTATATAGGCAAAACCATCCCTTCGGCTCCGAGAATGGTGCCGGGATATACTTCTTCCGCTTCACGATGCAATGTTGCCAAGTCCTCGTAACGGGCAGAATAATGGCCGATAACGAGGCGTTTGACACCGGCTTTCAGAGCGATGTCTGCCGCTTGCCGTGCTGTAGAATGGAATGTTTCTTTGGCGCGTGCCTTGTCGCATTCGGCAAAGGTTGCCTCATGATAAAGAAGGTCTACCCCTTCAATGATCGGGATGACGGAAGGATTGTAGGCCGTATCCGAGCAATACGCATACCGTTTGGGGGGAGCTGCCGGGCGTGTTAGTCGTGAATTGGGAATCACTTCTCCTTCCGGCGTGACATAATCCTCTCCCAGCTTGATATCCTTCATGCATCTGACGGGGACCTGATAGAAGTCGGTCATCTCGCGGATGATATGGGCTTCTTTAGGCTTCTCGGCAAACAGAAAGCCGCAGGTCGGGATACGATGTTTCAGGGGAATGGAGTAGACGGAAAGCGAGCGATCCTCCATAATCAGCGAATGACTACGTGTATCCACAGGATTGAAACGGACTTCGTAAGGCATGCCTTTACAGAATGTATCCAATACCGGACGCATATAGTTTTCGATCTCTTTGGGTGCATGTATCACCAGTTCGCCGGTGCGTCCCAGCATACCAAGTGTGGAGATCAAGCCGGGCAGACCAAAACAATGGTCACCATGCAGGTGGGATATGAAAATATGATTCAACCGGCTGAATTTGATACGCATATGGCGCATCTGCACCTGTGTGCCTTCGCCACAGTCTATCATATATAATTTGTCCCGTAAATTTACTACCTGAGAGGTTGCCAGATGCCGTGTTGTAGGTAAGGCCGAACCGCATCCCAAAATGTTTAAATTGAAATCTGCCATAAAGGAATCCCTTGGATAATTGTTTGCAAAGATAATACAAAAGCATCTGTGTTCTGTGAAAAATAACAAAAAATGCGGTCGGATTGTTCCGAAGATGCTTCGGATTACATATATTTGTTTGCTGTCCTAAAGGAAGCATTCTATAGTAAGTAAAAAAGACTTAAGATATTTTATTCTAAGCCTTAACTAACTTTTTCTTTTTGTTTAAAACGGTTAAATGTAGAAACGGCCAAGCGTGAGCTTCGCCGTTTCCTTTGTTTTATGGGGTATGTTTCTTGCAAAGGGCGGTTCGTGAACCGCCCGTACGGACGCCGTGTTCTTTAGTAAGTGTGCCCGTCTTTCTGTTCCATCTCTTCTGCGTCGATCTTATGAAGATCGAGTGCCCTCCATGCATAGAATATATAAGCCAGCACGAACGGAACGAGAATGGATACGTAACTCATCACTTTCAGCGTGAACGGACTTGATGAACTATTCTGAAGAGTCAGCGAACTTTGCAGATCGGTCAACGACGGATAATAAGCCGTGTTGTTCCAACCGGCACAGAGCAATAACGCCAGTACGGTGAGGACGGTCCCTGTCCCGGCAAACCAGATTCCTTTCCGCCACGTTTGCGACAGGATTGTTTTAATAATACCGAACAAAACAAGCACTACGCCCACCAGCAGAACCGCCAGTACAGCCGGCATCTCGATCAGGTTGATGAAATATTTATAAGGCTGCATAAACACCTCCTGCGTTTCCGGATTCACGGCAAAACCGTCTACCAGCATCAAACGTACGAGGAACAGCAGGAAGAACACCAGGAACAAAGCTGTTTCCGGTATCAAGCGTTTCCGGCAGCGGCTCACTATATCCTTATTGTCAATATTGTTGATGAAATAGAGCAATGCCTGCACACGTGCCAGGAAGAATACGGCCAGCCCGAGACAAACGTTCCAGAATACAAATGCTGCTTCCAGCCCGTGCAGAGAGTTATTCCAGGTCGAGATAACTGGCATGGCAATATCTGTCATCTGTCCTTTATTCACTGAAAATTCGGCTCCGTTGAAGAATGTCCCTACGGCGGTTCCCAGCAGGATCGGGCCCAGCACGCCGTTGATGATCAGGAATATCTGGTAAGTCTTTTTGCCCAGTAAGTTCCCTTTTTTAGCTTGGTATTCGTAAGATACGGCCTGTATCACGAAGCAAAGCAGAATGAGCATCCACACCCAATAAGCACCGCCGAAACTGGTCGAGTAGAATAAAGGGAAAGAGGCAAAGAAGGCACCACCGAAAGTAACCAGCGTTGTGAAGGTAAACTCCCATTTACGTCCGGTTGAGTTTAATAGCATCTTTTGTTCCAACTCCGTCTTCCCGATCGAAAAGAGCAATGACTGACCTCCCTGTACAAAAAGCAGGAATACTAACAGTGCTCCCAGCAGGGATACGAGGAACCACCAGTAATGTTGTAATAATATATATGTACTATCCATGGTGTATATTTTTAGTTTTCATTGTTAGTAGATACGGCCGGTCCTTTCTTGATAGCCTTCACCATAATTCCCACTTCGGCAATCAGTAAGATGGTAAACAGGATCAGAAACAGGAAGAAAGTGGTCTGTACAGACGATGTAGCCAGTTTGGAGATAGATGCGCTCGTCGGAAGGATATCCTGTATGGCCCAGGGTTGGCGTCCCACCTCGGCAACGATCCATCCGGCCTGTCCGGCAATATATCCCAGCGGAATCGACCATAGGCATACTTTCTGAAGCCAGCGGGTGTCTTTAAACTTGTCTTTTTTACTCCAGATGATCGCAATGATAAAGAGCAGGATGAAGTAACCTCCCAGAATCACCATGATGCGGAAGGAATAGAACGTCATTCCTACATGAGGAACCAGGTCGCCCGGATCTTTAATATAACCGTAACCGAAATAGGGAAAGTTTTCTTCAAGTGTCGCCCGGTATTGTTTGGCGGCCGCTTCGTCTTTCTCTTTCTTGGCTTCGCGGTATTTGGCGAGTGATTGGATAGCCAGTTGCCCTTTGGCGATCTTTTCGGCAGCGGAAAGGGCCGGTGTGCCGTCTTTGGTTTCATATCCTCCTTCGATCAGATTATTGATACCCGGCACATATCCGTCTATCTTGCGTTCTGCCAGCAAAGACAGCATTTTGGGTATTTGTATATTAAAGATGAACGGCTCTACATTATCTTTATAACTGGTCTTTTCCGGATTCAGCATCCCGATGCCCACCAGTCCGACACCGTTTCCTCCTTCGTAAAGGCCTTCCATGGCAGCCAGCTTCATCGGCTGTTTCTGAGCAACCTGATAGGCGGAACCGTCACCGGTCCAAAGGATCAGTAAAGAAGCAACCAGTCCGAAAATGGCGCTGATCTTGATACTTTCCAGGGCAAAACGCGTTTCCCGTTTCTTCAACAGATACCAGCTACTGATGCCTATTACAAATAACGCACCTACGATCCAGCCGGATAATACGGTGTGGAAGAATTTATTGATGGCGACAGGCGACAAAGCGACTGCCCAGAAATCGAACATTTCGTTGCGTACCGTGTCCGGATTGAATTGCATACCTGCCGGATGCTGCATCCAGGCATTGGCGATCAGAATCCACAGGGCGGATAAGGTGGCTCCGATAATGGTCAGCCAGGTAGAAGCCAGGTGGAAACGTTTGCTCACCTTGTCCCACCCGAAGAACATAACCGCGATGAATGTCGCTTCCATAAAGAAAGCAAGGATACCTTCGATGGCCAGCGGCGCTCCGAAAATATCACCGACGAACCAGCTGTAGTTCGACCAGTTCGTCCCGAACTCAAATTCGAGAATCAGACCGGTGGCAACACCGATCGCGAAGTTAATACCAAACAGCTTCATCCAGAACTGAGCTGTCTTTTTCCAGAATTCGTCACCTGTTTTGTAATAAATGGTTTCCAGTATTGCCTGGATCACACCAAGCCCTAAAGTCAGGGGTACAAAAAGCCAGTGATACATGGCCGTCAGAGCGAACTGCGCCCTCGACCAGTCAATCAAAGAAGTGTCAATGCTTTCGATCATAATTATATTAATTAAGGAGTAATTGCTCGATTGATCAATTCACCCGATACGTGTTCCTGTTTCTCGGAATCGCTGTCAAACTGTCCCAAGTAATTAGGAAAGAAAAACAGTTTTAATATAAAAAACATGATGAAGAGCTTGACCAATATAATCAGCCATAGCGTTTTACCCAGCTTCATTTCACGAAATCCTTCCAGGTAAAATTGGTAAATTCGAACAAGTATTGGTTTCTTTTTCATGTTCAGCTCTTCATTTATATAACAGAAATCCGGTGAATATGTTTTGTGCTAGACAAATATAAAAGAAAGAACGACTTTTCAAACACCTAGTTCCATAGATAATATTTATGAAAAAATAGACATTGTCTATAAGCACTGTTAAAAAAAACTATTTTGAAAAAGAAAGCGGGAAGGACGGCTTGTTGTTATTTTCGCATTGGCTATATTTGCGTCAGTTTGTGTTTTTAAGATGTGACAATTGAATCAGAATATTATTATTAAGTGCTAATCTATAAAAAATTATTACTATGTCAAACATCACTAGAAGATCATTTCTTCAAAGAGGCGCAGCCGCTGCTGCTGCTTTGACCATTGTTCCGGGTTCCGTTTTAGGAAAAAGTCATGGGTATGTGGCTCCAACAGATAAATTGAATATTGCTGCTGTCGGTATCGGCGGTATGGGACATGCCAATATTAATGCTGTAAAAGGAAGTGAAAACATCGTTGCTCTTTGCGACGTGGATTGGAAATATGCGAAAGGCGTATTCGACGAACATCCGAATGCTAAAAAATATTGGGACTATCGCAAGATGTACGATGAGATGGGTAAATCTATCGATGCCGTTATTATCGCTACAGCCGACCATACGCATGCTATGATTACGGGAGATGCGATGACATTGGGCAAACATGTTTATTGTCAGAAACCGTTGACACACTCTGTGTACGAATCTCGTTTGTTGACTAAACTGGCTGCTTCTACAAATGTTGCAACTCAGATGGGTAACCAAGGTTCTTCTTCTGAAGATACGGATTTGGTTTGCGAATGGATCTGGAATGGCGAAATCGGTGATATCACAAAAGTTGAATGTGCGACAGACCGTCCTATTTGGCCGCAAGGTTTGAATACTCCAGATAAAGCAGATAAGGTGCCTTCTACATTGAACTGGGATTTATTTACCGGTCCTGCCGAATTGAAACCTTTCAACAAAATTTATCATCCTTGGAACTGGCGCGGATGGTGGGCTTATGGTACAGGTGCTTTAGGCGATATGGCTTGCCATATCATGCACACTCCGTTTAAGGCATTGAAATTGGGTTACCCGACAAGCGTTGAAGCTTCCTCTACTTTGTTGCTTCGTGATTGCGCTCCTAATGCACAGCATGTGAAGTTTATTTTCCCGGCTCGTGAAAATATGCCGAAACTGGCCATGCCGGAAGTTGAAATTCATTGGTATGACGGTGGTATGATGCCGAATCGTCCGGAAGGTTTCCCGGAAGGAAAAGAATTGATGGGACCTGGTGGCGGTCTGACTATTTTCCATGGAACGAAAGATACATTGATTTGCGGTTGTTACGGACAGCAGCCGTTCTTGTTGTCAGGTCGTGTTCCAAATGCTCCTAAAGTATGTCGTCGTGTAAAAGGACATGAAATGGATTGGGTACGTGCTTGCAAAGAAAATGCATCCAGCCGTGTACAAACAAAATCGAATTTCTCGGAAGCCGGTCCGTTCAACGAAATGATCGTGATGGGTGTATTAGCAGTTCGTTTACAGAGTTTGAACAGAACATTGAAATGGGATGGCAATAACATGCAATTTACGAACATCGGTGATAACGAAATGATAAAGACTTGTATCAAAGACGGTTTCACTATCAAAGATGGTCATCCTTCGTTTGCAAAAGACTGGACAGATCCTGTTAATGCAAAACAGTTTGCAGCAGAACTGATCAAGCACAACTATCGCGATGGTTGGAAATTGCCTGATATGCCTAGATAACAGTTTTAAACTACATAAAAATGAAGAAGTCAGTATTATTTGTCAGTGCCGCGCTGATGATGTGCTATTTTACATCTTGTGGCGGTGGAAAGAAAACAGATGAAGCTGTTGCCGATGCAACAGCCGAAGCAAAAACAGAAGCAGCTGTGCCTGAATACAAATTATTGGATTTACCGACAGTCGACCTGTCTAAATTCCCGAAAGATGCCGATGGTTGGATTACTATGTTTGATGGTAAAACACTGAATGGCTGGAGAGGATATGGCCGTGCAGATGCTCCTGCAAGATGGAGTGTGAATGACGGTGCCATTTATATGAAAGGTTCCGGTGCCGGTGAAGCTGGTGCTAAAGACGGTGGTGACCTGGTATTTGCTCATAAGTTCAAGAACTTTGAACTGGAATGGGAATGGAAGGTAGCTAAGGGTTCTAACTCAGGTGTGTTTATCATGATCCAGGAAGTGGAAGGACAGCCTTCTTATATTTCTGCTCCTGAATACCAGATTCTTGACAACGCAAACCATCCGGATGCCAAATTGGGTAAAGATGGCAATCGTATGTCTGCTTCCCTGTATGATATGATCCCGGCTAAACCGCAGAATTCTAAACCGTTCGGCGAATGGAACAAGTCTAAGATCATGTGTTATAAAGGTACGGTTGTTCACTATCAGAATGACGAACCGGTTGTTGAATATCACTTGTGGACACAGCAGTGGAAAGAAATGCTGGACAAGAGTAAATTCAGCAAAGACAAATGGCCGTTGGCTTATGAACTACTGTTGAACTGTGGCGGACCTAACAAAGAAGGTTTCATCGGTTTGCAGGATCATGGTGACGACGTTTGGTATCGTAACATTAAGATTAAAATATTGGATTAATCTTTCCGTAGTTTACGGATAACTTATTGATAAATACCCGAAATCGGAGGTGCATCCGGTTTTCGGGTATTTTTTTTGAAAATAGTTTGTCATTCCTGTAACCTTCTTTCCGGAACGTTAGTCTTATCTGTAAACGAAACAAATTAGAAACAAATTAAATATTGAAATTATGGAAAGTTGGTTGATTCCCCTGGTTGCAATTGTTTGTGCGGTAGGCTTGCCCGTAGTGTTGCTTATGGTACTTGTAGTAAGAACTACCCGGACAAAACATGAAGAGCGTATGGCTATGATCGAGAAAGGTATTGTATTGGAAGAGCCGGAAAGGAAGGTGAATAAATTCAATGCCCTGCGCAACGGTTTGCTGATGATCGGGTTGGCTTTGGGTGCTATTGGTGGTATATATCTGGATGATACGATGCCGCATGACTGGGCTGGTTTTTCTGTTGTTATCTTTACTGTTTTAGGTGGCGGTATAGCTTATCTGGCCTATTTCTTCATTGTTCTTAAGATGTTGGAAAAAGAGAAAGAACAATAAACCGGATTGATGGACGAACAAAAATGGATAAAAAGCATTCTGGCAGGGGACACCAAAAGTTTCTCCTGCTTCGTCGCGAAGTACCAGCAGATGGCATTTACGATTGCCTTCCGCATACTGGAGAATCGCGAGGAGGCAGAAGAAGTCGTGCAGGATGCTTTTGTCAAGATGTATCGTGCACTTCCGTCTTTCCAGTTTGGCAGTAAGTTTTCTACCTGGTTCTATAAAATTGTCTATAATACGGCCATTACCGCCCAGCGGAAGCAATCCGTATTCGACAGTTATGATGATGCTATTGCAACCGATCTTACAACCAGTGAAGTAGATAGCGCAACGGCTATCCTGGAGCGGGAAGACCGGAAAGAAATAATTGCACGTGTATTGAAAAAGTTACCTGCCGATGAGAGCCTGGTACTTAATCTCTTTTACCTGGAAGAGTGTTCCATTGCGGACATCGGTCAGATCACGGATCTGACGCCTTCCAATATTAAAGTAAAATTGTTTCGGGGACGTAAGCATTTCTACGAGACATTACAGTTAATGATGAAGAATGAAACAGCGAATGTGTTATGAGTACATCAGATAAAGATATAAACCGCTTGACCGGCAAACTTCTGAAAGAAGGAATGGTTAAGCCATCTCCGGATTTAAGCCTGCGGATCATGGAGCTTATCATGCAGGAAGAACCGTTGAAAGTACCGGAAGTGAAAAAGGCCCGGATGAGTTCCGGAATGCCCCCTTTTATGATTGTTGGCATCATTATTGCATATCTCGTCGTATTTGCCGGCGTATTGATGCTTTTAGGCCAACAGCCCGCAGGAAGCGTTGATCATATGCTGGAAGGGATAAAGGATAAACTGCCGTTTATTATGACAATTGCGGCTATCGCCGGTTCGCTGATATTTTATTCGGTATTGGATAAAGTGTTGGCATTGCGATTTTGATATTATCAGGCTTGAATTGTTTATATTGACAAGTTGTAACTGTTTCCCCTCTTGAGAGGGGGTAGGGGTGTGTCATAGTTCAGCCCTATAACTAGCTTTAACACACCCCTTATCCCCTCTCAAGAGGGGAATTAGTTACTCCCGTCACTATAACAAATAGTATATTCTTTTTCTATTTTAACGCCTTCACATTAATATTGCTGTAATTATTTCCGTCGAAATTGATGCGTCCCTTGTTTCCGCCGTTGATTTCATAGTAATGGTTCACTTTATCCTCTGTCGAAGAGTTTGTGATGTTGAAACCACTGACATGACGGTTGGCATATTTCATGTTTTCGGCAGCGATTTTGAAAGAGGCTTTTGCCGGAACGCTGATATTCAGATTACCATAGCGTGCATCTACATTCACCTGTTTGAAGTTGGCAGACAATTCTTTTATTGTCAATGTGCTGTAAGCCAGTTCATCCACATTCAATTCATCTTTTACCGAACCGATCATCGCTTCGCTGTATTTGATCTCCATATAGCCTTTGTCAAGACTTTCGATTTTTATATTACCATACTTGTTTTCCAGATTGATCTGGCCGCATTTCTTAATATTCATATTCGAATACTTATTGTCGGCATTCATTTGTTCTGCATCGCCGACAGAGACGTTTCCGCAGTATCCCAGGTCCAGATTCGCCTTCGTTACATTATTAATATCCACATTCCCGTATTTAGCTTCCAGGTTGAGAGGCTGGGTGAAACTGCCGGCATTCAGGTTACCGTACTTCACCTGTATCGTGCTTTTGCCTTCATTCTTGTCCGGTAGATTGATGTTCCCGTATTTCTGTGACAGGTTGATTGCCAGCTTTGAAGGCATGCTGATAAAATAATTGATCGTAAACCGGATATTGGAATTGTTATTACCCCAGTTTTGCTGTTTCAGCGAAGTGATGGCGGAAACCGTATTTCCGCTTTTCTTTAGTTCGATGTTCACACGGTCGATGCAAGCCTGTGCAGCATCCGCACTTTCGGCTTTTGCCTCTATCTCAACGCGGATTGCCACTTCATTCTTGTTCCAGTGCGTGATGGTCGTATTGCCGTAACGATTGTCCGTCATCAATAGGTCACTCAGGCTGACGTCAAAAGATTTACTGATTTCTTTCTTCTTAATACTTTCCGGTTTTGCACCCCAACTGATAGCGGTACTAGCGATGAGTAACACTGCCAAAAGTAATAAGGAACGGCTTTTTAATTGTTTTGTATTCATGATATATATATTTTTTATTTGTCATCATTATCGTTTGTAACTATTTCCATCTGTTTCAGCATGATGTTCAGGCTTTCGACACTCGCACTATAATGCTGGTTCATTGCGAACAGGCCGTCGTTCGAGCAAGGCAGTGTCGGGAGGATTGTTTCTTCAAACATATAGTTATCTTTCAGAATCCTTTTGCTTTCCTGTAACAGGCCGGCGGCTCCCGGAGTTTTTTCCTTTTTATACAACGATTCCATTTGCGCCATGATATCGTTGATCTGCATCTTGTAATACATCTGAAGTTCGCCAAATTCCTTTTGCTGGCTGCACTGTTGCTGTATGGCAGCTTTTTGATTTACAGGAGCAGGCGTCCCACCCGGCATGCGGAGCAGGAGTATCAGTGCAATGGCGGCTGCGGCAGCGAAAGCAGACAAACTATATAGTTTGAAATGTTTCCTGCGGGCAGGCGGCAGTTTCTTTTCGAAGCGTTCGAAGTGACCTTCCGGCATAAGGTCATCTTCAAATGCTTCTCTATTGGTGTCTATGAAATTCTTTAATTTGTCCATGTCAATTTGCTGCTATAATGTCTAACAATTTGCGCTTTGCCCGCAGATATTGGCTGCGTACGCTTGGCGGCTGAATGTTCAGGATAGAGGCAATCTCTTCCATATCATATCCCTCGAAGAGGTAGAGCGAGAGGATTACGCGGTAACCGGCGGGCAATTTACCGGTTGCCTCTTTCACCTGCTTTACCGAGTAGGCTATTTCCTCTTCGTTCGGTCCGTCCGGCTCCGGATCGGCATAGTTGTCGGATAGCTCCTCCCATTCCGGTGTTTGCCGGCGCACATAATCGATGGCCGTATGGACTGCTATCCGGTGTATCCAGGCTTCGAAACATTGTCCATCTTTATATTGGTCGATGTGCGTGAAGATTTTCAGGAACGAATCCTGCATGGCTTCTTCCGCTTCACCGCTGTTGCCGACAATGCGCAGGCAAGCTATGTACAATCGCTGTGCGAATTGTTTGTACAAGCCCAGTTGCGCACTCCGTTTTCCTTCCCGGCAACCCTTTATCAGTTGTACTGTTGTTTCGTTCATTTGTTTATATAAACGAGAGAAAACGTCCGACCGTTGCATCTCTGTCACAAAATTAGACAAAAAAAAGAAAGGCATCATCACGATGCCTCTCTCCCTGAACTAAATGATAAAAATAAAAGTTATGTGGGAAGGTTTAATTTGTCACTTGAAAATTCTCGGCTCCCAACATCGGCGCTTTACCGGCAGGGGTACCTGATTTGTATTTAAGTTCAATCGTATCATCACCTTCATATGATTTATACTTCACCTTCATCGTCACTGTATCACCGTTTGTAGGCGGCAGACTATTCAGTCTGAATGAGGCCAGGCCCCATCCTTGTCCGCCCGACAAGTTATTGTATGCATTATGACGGAACTCCAGTTCATATGTATCCGTATTGTTCATCTTCACCAGATTGAGAAAATGTTTGGTCGATCCGTCGAAATAAGATTCGAACTGGAAGTTAATATAACCATCCTCAATCCATACGGACTTCATCCATAACGGATCATTGCCGTAATATTCATTATTTTTCTCGCCCAGATCGCCAACGATCGATTTAGTCAATACACTGTCGATTCTGTTTACACGGACTGCATAATCATATCCTTCTGCCATGTGGCTGGTCGAATCTCCCAATAATGTAAAGTTTATAAAAGCACGTCTTTCTTTATCTACCCCGAAATAAGGAGTAACGCCGGATGCCGGCCAGAAAGTCGTTGAATCATCCCATTGCAGGTAATAGGCGTCATTCCCTAATGGTTTGATCGTAGCTATTCCAAAACTGTATTTATTAGAAGAATTACTGTCATCATCTAAACAAGAATACATGGTAAAGGTCGCCAGAATGGTTCCCAGAACCAGTATAAAAGTTTTCAACGTCCTCATCACATTCATATCACAATTGTTTATTTTCCCATTCTAAAAGGTTAGATGGAAGAATAACGGAAAATGCTGCAAAAGAAAATGATAAAAGATGTTAATGCTTCAGTGATTGGTAAATAAGTTCGGCTGTACGTTGTGAAGCACCGGGTTTTCCGAGCATCTGAATGATCTCGTCGTAACCGTCGAGCATCTGTTGACGGTAAGCTGTATCGTGAAGTATTTTGCCCAGCTCATCGTGTATCTGCTGATAAGAGAAGCGGGCGCCGAACAATTCCTGTACGACTTCGCGTCCGGCAATCAGATTCACTAGCGAGATATATTTGGTATGGAAGAAATTGCGGAAGATAAAACTGGCCAACGGTCCGGCCACGACATAGTAACAGACTACCTGCGGAACGCGGAATAGCGACGTTTCAAGCGTTGCCGTACCCGAGGTGACCAGGGCGGCCCGGCTGTGTTGCAGCAGGTCGTATGTCTTGCCGAAGACGATTTTAGCAGGATGGTTTCCTATATATTGTTTGTAATATTCCGGTTCCAGTCCGGGAGCTCCGGCTATAACCGGCTGATAGTCCGGGTAGGCAGCTGCCACTTCGAGCATGGTCGGAAGGTTATCTTTGATTTCCTGCCGGCGGCTTCCTGCAAGGAGGGCCAGGATGGGTTTATCCGGCAGTCCTTCATCGGCCATAAACGTATCGGGGCGGTTGGCTTGCTTTTCTTTATATTGGGCAACCGAATCGACAGATGGATTTCCTACATAATCGACCGAGTAATCCAGCTTGCGGAAAAACTCGGTTTCGAAAGGCAGGATGCAGAACATCCGGTCCACATAAAGGCGGAAGTCTTTGATGCGGTACTGTTTCCAGGCCCATATCTTGGGAGAAATATAATAGTAAACAGGCAGATGCAGCACTGTCTTTACGAATTTGGCTATTTTCAGGTTGAATCCCGGATAATCGATCAGTATCACCACGTCCGGCTGATATTTCCGGATATCTTCCTGACAGGTTTTCATATTATTCAGGATTGTTCGCAGGTTGAGCAATACGGGGATAAAACCCATAAAAGCCATCTCTCTGTAATGCTTTACCAATGTGCCGCCTACAGCCTGCATCAAATCTCCCCCGAAGAAACGGAAATCCGCCTTCGGGTCTTTTTCTTTTAATGCCGCCATCAGGTTCGACGCATGTAGGTCGCCCGAAGCTTCGCCTGCGATCAGAAAATATTTCATCCTTCCCAGTTTTTGTATTTCTCCATCCATTCGTAATCCGTCACATCCAGTTTGCAGGGCACCAGCGAAGCATATCCGCTGTCGAGTGCCAGCATATCGTTGTCCGGATGAATCGGTTTAGCATTCTCGAAAGAACCTGTCAGCCAGAATACCGGTTTGCCGGTTCCATTCTCCGAGCGTTTGTATTCCTTCACCCATTTTCCGGCAGCCTGACGGCAAATCTTCATGCCTTTGACTGTATCCACTTTCGGTACATTCAGATTCAGATAGGTTCCGGTAGGTAATCCCTCTTTCAGTACACGGCGTGCCACCATACGTCCCAGGCGGCAACATTCTGTAAAGTCGGCATCCGGATGATGGTCGAGCAACGAAACTCCCAACGAAGGAACTCCGAATACGCATCCTTCGGCAGCAGCTCCCATCGTACCGGAATAAAGAACGGCTATCGCCATATTGCCACCATGGTTGATACCCGAAACGAGCAGGTCCGGCTTACGTTCAAGCACTTCATTGATAGCCAGTTTTACACAGTCCACCGGCGTCCCTGTACATTCGTAGATTGTAAGTCCGTGTTCTCTCTTCACCAGATTATATCTGATTGGATTTTCAGAAGTAATTGCACTGCTCATGCCCGAACGTGGGCCGTCGGGAGCAAATACGACTAAATCGCCCAGGTCTCTCAGGCATTCAGTTAACTCTTTAATACCTTTGGCATTTACGCCATCATCATTTGTAATCAGTATCAACGGTCTATCATTCATCGCAACTTCTTTTAAATATCACTACAAATGTAACGATAATCTTTTGACGGAGGATGCTTTTAATTTTTTCTTAACGTTCGGAGAGAGTTACTTCCGGTCAGTACAATTTGAGTTTCTGGAGTTTATATTTGTTTTATTTAAAAGGGAGTCATCGACTGTGTTTGTGGCTTTTGTCTGTTGGTTATCACGCGTTTATGGGGTGACGCCGGCAGTTCTGTTGGGCGTCACTGTTGTAAAGTGATAAAGCAAGCGGAATGACGGTTCGGCTATTATTTTTTACTTATCGGGAACTAATCCGTCACGTCCGTATATCTAAGGAGTAAGTATGGTAATTCTAAGTGTTTTTCTGCTTACTTTGATTTCTGTAATATATACTTTTCTAAAAAGTAATGCTATTATTACAAAAAAGTAAGTTATATACTACAAATACGTAAGGCTAGCTTTACATATTTAAAGGTGCTATATTTTACTCTTAATTTCAGGGTGTTTAATATTTAATTTTCCGTATGTTGTTTTTTACCTTTTACTAGCCTGTTCGAGTGAGTCTGTTTGTATAAAAATAGTATGAAAAAGTGTTGGTGACGCCGGAATAGGATGGTGGATTCATCTGTTAATTGATTGACTTACAGTTGGTAATCCGGTGGGCTTGTGAGGATGACTCCGTCTGTATGGATAAATTTGTGGGTAAAATAGTTTTAGATCTCATGGAAAGCGAAGATCGGTATCTGTTTAGAATGTGCGTATGACTTGAAAATCAACTCTATGTAAATGCAGTATTTAATGTACGTGCGTACATCTTAATATATAAGAAGTGTTTTATCTGATGAAATAGATGAATAATGGACTAAAAAGAGGGGACAGAAATGACTAGCTAAAACGATCGTTTTTTCTCGTCAACAAAAGTAAGCATTTGTTTCATTTCGGCAATCCTTTTTCAAATATTTTTTTCAACGGTATGTTCTTTCTTATCAATTGAATAGCATCATCTGTATGAATCTCCCGATTTAAGGGACGAACCTTCAAAGTCATGACGAGAAAAAACGATCGATTATTTTAGTCATAGGTCAAGAGGACCTTTTGAGGGTGATCGTATTGAATAAGAACTTATTACACTTTAGTATTAATATTAAATTTTAGAATTATGAACAAAAAGTTTTCTACTCTGGTAGGATGCTTGGCTTTAGGAACGTTGTTCTCAGCAAATGCACAGACTGTACAAGATGCTTATCGCACATTTGCTACAACTTCCGTATCCAAAACATCTACAGGTAAAGCTGGTCTATCTGCTTTGACTGGTGGTGCAACATTCAACGGGGCTGCTTGGTCACAGGATGTTTACCATATCCAAGACAATCTTCTTTATCAATTACAGGTAACTGCCGGAACCAATATCCAGGATGATGGTACAGATCCTTATGTATTGATTCAGGAAAGAAACTATGAAACAGGTAAGATTTATCTGAAAGCAGTTAAATCCAGCGAAGCTCCTCTGAATGCTTCTTTGTGGACAATCAACTATGACAAGGAAGATGGTGTAAGTGGTGGTAAGTTTACTTATGTAAACAAAGAAACTGGTTTCGCATTGACATTCGATCACGAACGTGCTGCAAAAGTTGGTACAGCTCCAAATGCTAAAGCAACAGCTGCTGTAGAAATGAATGGTTGTACTGACAACTGGTCATGGTACACAGTAAACAGCAATGTAAATCCTTTTGATTATTCTCCTGTATTCTCTTATCTTCACAATCAGGCAAACAATCAGGTGATGTGTTTGGTAGTTGCTGATGATGCTACAGTAACAGGTGATTTGGCTACTGACGGTATGAATAAAACAGGTGTACTGTTGACTTCTGCTGTTTACGATTCAAATGTAGCTGGTCCGTCAGTAGGTAACATTCCTACTATTGCAGTAAATCTTAAGCCGGTGGTTGCTAATCCGATCATCATGACTGCTGACGATTTGAATGCTCGTATGGATGCTGATTTCCATGCAACTAACTTCGAATTCCTGTTCAACCCGAATACATTGGAAGGTACTGCTCCTTTTACAGGATCATTTGTTGCAGAAGAAGATGCATTGACTTTAGGTTTGGCAGAAGTTGCTGCAAATAAATTCAACCTGAACTTCAAGATCGGTAACAAATATCTGTTGGCTGATACAGCTCGTTATCAGGAAGAAAAATATGCTCCTTCAGTTTCTCCTTCTGTTCAGTTTGCCGTAAAAACTCCGGTTTCAACAGATGGTGATTATATGAAAGCTCGCTACTACTTCAAAGCGACTTATTTCCCGACAAACGACAGCTTGCTGATCGAACCGTTGAATGCTGCTGTACAGGAAGATGCTGAATTCAATGCTCATACAGATTGGAAGGCTTCAAAAGCTTGTACACAATATTTCGAAAACGATTATACTGTAGCAAATACGTTTACTAATACTAAAACATACGCTACTACAGGTTCTAATACAGTTTCTTTAACAGCTGCTACAATCCCGGGTCAAACTAATCCGGTACTGACAGTTGCCAGAGACAACCGTGATGAATTTAAGGTAAAAACATCTATTGTACGTCCGTTCGAATATCTGACTCGCGGTACAGTTGCTAATGGTTTGTATTTCATCAATCTGTATACAACTAAATCTTCTGTAGAACGTGCTAACGGTATGTATATCGTTGAAAACATGGAAGGTAACATGATGTATGACAACCAGGCAATGGATCAGGACTTCTCTTTGATGCCTGCTACACAGTGGGTTGTTGAACAGTTGGATTGCAACGATGCTTCAAGCGTAGCACGTCGTGTGAAGATTCACAACCGTGAATATGCTGATCAGGTATTTGAAGGTCAGTTGTATAATATGGGAACTACTGCTGCTGGTGAAACAATCTACCGCTTTATCGACCGTACTTATGTAGGTGGAAATGATAACAAGGGTATGTTCAATAACCAGAATCTGGGTGTTCAGGATTCTATCATCTTCACTGCTGTAACTTCTCCGATCGCTAAGACTGCTTATCACGGATACAAGAAGTTCACTGTTGATGAACTGAGCAATGGTATTGAAAACAACTATACTATCAAGTATTACCATTTCAATAACGATAACCTGTATTTGCAGAGTGAAGTAGGTAAGATCTCTAAAGCTGAAGAAGCAACAGATCCTACAATCTATGAAATCGCTGAAGCAACATTGCCTAACAATGGTGGTGCTATTGTGAACAGTTTTGGTTATTCGTTGGATGGTTATCAGGATTTGCAAAGAACAGCTTATGTTCTGAAACTGAAAGATGCTAATCTATTAGACAACGATAAGAAGTATCTTGCATTGGTTAAAAATGCACAGGATAACAATTACTATTACGAAGCAGTTAAGAAAGCTGATATCGATGGCGTAAAAGCTAAGTGGGCTTACTTCTATCTGAAAGCTGATCAGGTTCGTTCTGATGCTAATAATGCTGTAACTGATACTTGCTATGTATTGGTAGACATTCAAAATACAAATGGTACATTAGAAACTTCTAATGGTTGGAACAAGGCTAATGTTGTAGATGGTCTGGGTACATTACGTTTCTCTAGCTTGAACGACAATCCTGAAGATCGTGCTTCTGCATTCTACTTCCAGCACAAGATCCGTCCGCAGTATATCGATATGACTGCTGATTATGACATGCCGATGAACAATGTAGTGAAGATCTACAGAAAGAGCGGTAATGCAAACGAATATCTGTTCGAAGACGGAAATGACAGCAAAAACGTAAGCGCTTCTCAACCGATCGCAGACGTTCAGTTCTTAGGTATTGAAAGTAAGGGTGTTTCAGCTGACGCTGCTGCTATGTATGTTGACAAAGTTCTGTCTTCTAATAAATTCATGCCTCAGTACTTGTTTGCTGTAGACGTAGATTCTATTCCTGACGGATTCCTGTGTGGCAGCAAAACTCATGGTTATTGGGAAACTGAAGCTGAAGCAAAAGCTGCTGATGACAATCACTATGTAGCTTACAATGGTTACGTGGCAGGTCGTTTCTTGGTTAACTATACTGACTCTGTTCAGCCTAACAATAATGTAATGACTGATGCTGACAAATTCAAATTCGAAAATTACACTCGTTTAGGATTTGTAGAAGGTGTTCATCAGGTAACAACTGATGCTAAGGGTAATGTTACTGCAGAAACTCTTTATATCCTGAATAATGGTAAGACTTTGGCAGATGTTACTACTATCGTTAACAATACAGAAACAGGAACAAAAGTAATTGACTTCGATTTGCTTCGTGCTAATTCTGTAGCTAATGTACTTGACGGTGCTCATAAGAACTATGCATTCTCTCTGAGAAAGATCAATGACCAGGCTGATGAAACTGCTGATGCAAGTGAAGGCTTCCTGATGGAATCTAATGGTCAGGGTTCTGCTATCGGTTCATTCGCTGGTGCTTGGGTGAAAGTTCATAACGGTATTCCTGTATTGGCTCAGATTACACCGACAGGTGATCATGAAGACATCTCAGCTTCTATCAACGAAGTAATCAACCAGTCTCAGGTATTCCACTTCGGTCAGACAGACGAAACTCCGACAGAAAACGAAGGTGTTAAGACTACAGAAGTATCTGTATCTGTAATTCCTGGTGCTGTTGTAGTGAAGGGTGCTGAAGGTAAGACTGTTGCTATCAGCAACGTTCTTGGTCAGACAATTGCTAACACAGTAATCACTTCTAGCGAAGCTACAATCTCTGTTCCTGCAGGTATTGTATTCGTAGCTGTTGAAGGCGAAAGCGCTGTTAAAGCAATTATTAAATAAGAAATTTATAATCAAAAATAATCATTTCGCGTAATGGTTCTCCTTCGGAAGAGCCATTCAGTAGCCTGCGACGGGTGAACAAGTGGGATGATGAATATTAAGTAATAAAATAAAGTTCTTCTGTCAAGTACTCCTGAGAAGGAGGAACGCAGACACAAAACAAGCCTCTCCGGTTGATATCGGGGAGGCTTTGTATTTTTAAAACTTCGTTATCATTTCCAAAAAAGTATATGCATATTCCTCATTTGGAACAAGTTATTAAATATTCTGTTTATATTTGCAAGTTATCAACAGTTAGGGCGACTTTTCAACAAAACGAGCATTGTTTTGCTAAAACCTGATTTCGTTAGGTTTTTAATGTTTAGTTTTGCCTCCGAATTAATAGACGAAGTATGGGAAAGATTATCGCTTTAGCAAATCAGAAAGGTGGAGTTGGTAAGACAACGACCACGATTAATCTGGCTGCATCCCTCGCTGCACTCGAAAAGAAAGTGCTTGTTGTTGATGCGGACCCGCAGGCAAATGCCTCCTCCGGACTGGGTGTGGATATTCGCAGTGTCGAGTTGTCCATCTATGAATGCTTGGTAAATAGCGAGGATGCAAAAGGTGCCATTATCCCGACCGAGGTGGAAGGACTGGATATTATCCCGTCGCATATCGACCTGGTGGGTGCGGAGATTGAAATGCTGAACATGGAGAACCGGGAACAAATCCTGAAACAGATTCTCGTTCCCCTGAAGGATATGTACGATTTTATCCTGATTGACTGTTCTCCTTCTCTGGGGCTGATTACAGTAAATGCCCTTACGGCAGCTGATTCGGTCATGATCCCTGTACAATGTGAGTATTTTGCATTGGAAGGTATCAGTAAACTGTTGAATACGATAAAAATTATTAAGTCAAAGCTGAATCCGGCTTTGGAAATCGAGGGATTCCTGCTGACGATGTACGATTCGCGCCTTCGCCTGGCCAACCAGATTTATGAAGAGGTGAAACGTCCGTTTCGCGATCTCGTTTTTACAACCGTTATTCAGCGTAATGTGAAGCTGAGTGAGGCCTCCAGCTACGGCAAACCGGTATTGCTTTACGATGCCGAATCGAAAGGAGCGCTCAATCATATGCAGCTGGCACAGGAGCTGATAGACAAAAACAAATAAGTAGAATTATGGCAGTAATGAAAAGATCGGCTCTTGGCCGTGGATTGGATGCTTTGATCACGATGGACGACCTGAAGACAGGCGGTTCGTCTTCTATCAGTGAGATAGAACTGAGCAAAATTCAGCCCAATCCGGATCAACCCCGTTCTATATTTGAGGAAGAAACACTGGAGGAACTGGCTACTTCTATCCGCTCCCTGGGTGTTATCCAGCCGATAACCCTGAAAGAGATCGGAACCGAGAAGTATATGATCATCTCCGGCGAACGTCGTTACCGTGCCTCTCTGATGGCAGGTCTGGAACAGATCCCTGCCTATATCAAGACGGCAGCCGACGAGAATGTAGTCGAGATGGCGCTGATCGAAAATATACAGCGTGAAGACCTTAACTCGATAGAAATAGCATTGGCTTATCAGAAACTGATAGATAGCTATGGTCTGACTCAGGAAAAACTCAGCGAACGGGTAGGAAAGAAGCGGGCTACTATTGCCAACTATTTGCGCCTGTTGAAGTTGCCTGCCGAGATACAGATGGGACTGAAAGATAAGAAAATCGATATGGGACATGCTCGTGCCCTGCTGCCGGTCGAAGATCCGGAGGTACAGCTGGCTCTGTATGAACAGATATTGGCGGAAGGACTTTCCGTACGTAATGTGGAAGAGATCGTGCGGAACGGAGCTGAAGCTGTAGCGACAGAAAAGAAAGAGAAAACAGCCGGACGCAAACCGATGCTTCCCGAAGAATTTAACCTGCTGAAGGATCATTTGTCCCGATTCTTTAATACAAAGGTACAATTGGCGTGCAACGAGAAGGGAAAAGGACGCATCACGATTCCTTTTACCTCGGAAGAAGAACTGGAAAGACTGATCGGTCTGTTGGATAAATTGAAATAAGTTGACGGTAGATTCGTGAGGATGAAATTAAAAATAAGCAGGATACTGTGCTTGCTGGTGGTGCTTACGGGTATCTCTTTATATACAAAAGCACAAGGCAAGGCGGTTATACTCGACGCCGATACGGTTGTTGTTGCACCACCCGACTCAACGGTGCAGGCTGTACTTCAGTCGGCCGACTCTGCGAGCCGGGTAAAGGGCAAGGAAATAGATCTGAAACCGTTCAAACCTAATCCGACAAAGGCGGTTATTTTGTCGGCTATTTTGCCGGGATTGGGACAGATATATAACAAGGCTTACTGGAAATTACCTATTGTATATGGTGGTTTTATGGGCTGTATCTATGCGATAACCTGGAATAACAAGAATTATAAGGATTATTCGACGGCCTATTTTGATTTGATGTATGATGTGAAAAACAATGCGGATGATCCGTCTAAATGGAGTAGTTCATGGACGGATATTGCGAAGAAGAACGGATATGATCCGGAAAAATTTATTACGACTGCATCTTATCAGGATAACATCAAGCGCCGTAAGGACTATTTCCGTCGTTACAGGGATTTGAGTATTATTATCACAGCCGGCGTTTATGCTATCTGTATGATCGATGCTTATGTGGATGCCCAGTTGTTCGACTTTGATATATCTCCTGACCTGAGTATGCGGGTGGAACCGATGGTGATGCCTAAGACTAGTGTCAGTGAACGAATATATGGCCTGAATTGCAGTATAAAATTCTAATTAATACATGAAATACTTATTATCATTACTCTGTTTCTGCTGTTTCGTTACTGTTGCCCGTGCACAGGAAACAATAACTGAAAATGAAGAACCTCAGTATTCGGACCTTTCCGCCGACTCCCTGTCGGTTGATGTCGGTCTGATACCCGAAAGTCTGGATGCGGATGTCGACAGCCTGCTTCACTCCTGGCATGTGCAATACTTTTCCAAGAAAGATGAATATTGTCATGACGATGCCGCAAATGTATGGTTCCCTGACTCTGTCTACCGGGAACGTCTGGAAAGCCTTCCGCGTGTTATTTCCTTACCTTATAATAAGGTAGTACGCGATTGCATTGATTTATATGCCGACCGCCGTCGTAATCTGGTACGTTATATGCTGGGTATGGCGGATTTTTATTTTCCAATCATCGAACAGGTTCTGGATGAGCATGACTTGCCAATCGAGCTGAAATATCTGGCTGTGGTGGAAAGTGCCCTGAATCCGGTAGCCTTGTCACGTGTCGGTGCCTGCGGCTTATGGCAGTTCATGCTTCCGACCGGAAAGATTTACGGACTGGAGATCAACAGTCTTGTTGACGAACGTCGTGACCCGGTAAAGGCTACACATGCCGCCTGTCGTTATTTCAAAGATATGTATGCTATTTACGGTGACTGGAATTTGGTGCTGGCTTCTTATAACTGCGGGCCGGGAAATGTTAATAAAGCTATCCGCCGTTCCGGAGGGAAGACGGACTTCTGGGAGATATTCCCTTATCTGCCCAAAGAAACCCGCTCGTATGTGCCGTTATTCATTGCGGTAAATTATATTATGAACTATTATTGCGATCATAATATCTGTCCGATACAGACCAGTATGCCGCTGGCTACCGATACGGTCGTTGTCACAAAAGCGCTGCATCTGGAGCAGGTGGCAGATATACTACAAATGGATATTCAACAGGTCCGTGCCTTGAATCCGCAGTATAAGCGTGATATTATCCCTGGAAACACGGAGCCGTCTGTGTTGAAGTTGCCGGTAAACCAGACATATGCTTTCATCGACAAAGAAGATACGATCTATACGCATCGTGCAGAAGATTTGTTGGAGAATTGTCTGGCTTATAATCCGTCCGATAAAGACAGTAGAAAGTCCTCTAACCGCGAAAAGATTACTCATCGTGTCGCTTCCGGCGAAAATATCTATGCGATAGCCGACCGGTATGGAGTGACTCCGAAAGAAGTACGTCAATGGAACGGTCTGAAGTCGAACCGTCTGGCTAATGGGCGGCGCCTGACTTTGTATGTGGATAATGGCGGGGTGGCTTTTGCTTCAACAGTAAAGTCTAAGGCGATACCTAAAACGACTTCTCCTTCGGAAATAGTTGAGAAACAGAGTAATGGCTATGTGTCTTATCAGGTGAAATCGGGAGATTCCCTTTACACGATATCGAAAAAGTATCCCGGTGTGTCGGCAGCTTTGATACAAAAGGCGAACGGATTACCGAATGCAAATATCCGTCCCGGACAGGTTCTGAAAATTCCTGTGGGATAAAACTTGCTATTTTCTTGGCTTCCGTGCTGATTTTTGATGAATATTTGTATATTTGTGGTTACAGACGTTGTATAAAAAGAAGAGGTTGTAACCATGAGTGATGCGATAGACACAAAAGACACAAAGGAAGCTGGTGACATGTTACCCGCTATGACGGCAGACGAGAAAATGATCCAGGATGGATTTAACGAGCTGCTGAAGGACTATCTGAATTCAAATCACCGGAGGAAGGTGGAGCGCATTACTAAGGCGTTCAACTTTGCCAATCAGGCGCATGCCGGCGTGAAACGCCGGTCCGGTGAACCCTATATCATGCACCCCATTGCCGTTGCACGGATTGTTTGCCGTGAAATGGGATTGGGGTCGACTTCTATTTGTTCGGCTCTGCTCCACGATGTAGTGGAAGATACGGAATATACCGTACAGGATATCAGTGATATGTTTGGTCCGAAGATTGCCCAGATTGTAGATGGGCTGACTAAGATATCCGGTGGTATTTTCGGGGAACAGGCTTCGGCGCAGGCGGAAAACTTCCGTAAGTTGTTGCTTACCATGAGTGACGATATCCGTGTAATCCTGATCAAAATCGCCGACCGTCTGCACAATATGCGAACCTTGGGTTCGATGCTTCCGGCCAAGCAATTCAAGATTGCCGGAGAGACACTGTACCTTTATGCACCTTTGGCTCATCGCCTGGGTCTTTTCACCATCAAAACGGAACTGGAGGACCTGAGTTTTAAATATGAGCATCCTCAGGAATATGATTTTATCGAACAGAAACTGCAAGCCTCCGAGGAAAGCCGTAATAAACTTTTCGAACATTTCGCAATTCCGGTCGATAAGAAACTGAAAGAAATGGGCTTGCATTATGAGATGAAAGCCCGTGTGAAATCTGCTTACTCTATCTGGAACAAGATGGAGAGCAAAGGGATTACTTTTGAAGATATCTACGACCTGTATGCCGTCCGTATCATTTTTGACCCGCTGCCGGGTGTGGATGAAAAGAATATGTGCTGGGATATCTATTCCGCAATAACAGATATTTACCGTATTCGTCCGGATCGAATCCGTGACTGGGTAAGCCGTCCGAAGGCTAACGGATACCAGGCGTTACACCTGACAGTCATGGGGCCCGATGGGCAGTGGGTGGAAATACAGATTCGCAGCCGGCGTATGGACGATATTGCTGAGAAAGGATTTGCCGCACACTGGAAATATAAAGAACACAGCGTAGAAGAAGATACCGAACTCGATAAATGGCTTCAGACAATTACTGAAATCCTGGAAAGTCCGGACCCGAATGCCCTCGACTTTCTGGATACGATCAAGCTGAACCTGTTTACTTCGGAGATATTCGTGTTTACCCCGAAAGGGGATATAAAAACGCTTCCCCAGGGGGCTACCGCGCTTGACTTTGCCTATGCGCTGCATACCAATATCGGTAATAAATGTATCGGGGCAAAAGTTAATCATCGCCTGGTTCCTCTCAGTCACCCGCTGGCCAGTGGAGACCAGGTGGAGATACTGACTTCCCGTTCACAGGAGCCGCAAGCGGAATGGCTTAATTTTGTTACTACGGCAAAAGCCCGTTCAAAGATCGATGCCGTATTGAAGCGTGCCCGTAAGGATGCAGCCAAAGTGGGTGAGGAGAAGGTGATTGCAGCCTTTAAGCGCTCTGATATGGAGGCAAGTACGTCTAATCTGGATAAGTTATGTATGTATTTCGGTTTTTCCAAGCGGGAGGAATTCTTTTATGCCGTGGAAAAGGGCGATGTCACCTTGCCGGAAAATATAAAGAAGCTATTGAAGGAAAAGACCGATAACGTTTTATTTAAGTATGTAAAGCAGGCGTTAGGAGTCGGTGTCAAGAATAATAAGGAGAAAGAAGAGGTACAGAAAGAAGAAAAACCGAAAGCAAAATACGATAAATCGAAACCTTATATCCTTCGTGAAGAAGCATTCGAACGTAATTATGTCATTGCTGAATGCTGTAAACCTATTCCGGGTGACGATGCGTTGGGCTTCATCAACGATGACGGCAATGTGGTTGTTCATAAACGCTCCTGTCCGATTGCTATGCGCCTGAAGAGCAGTTTCGGCGAACGTATCCTGAATACCGAATGGAGTAGCCATAAGAATGCTTCCTTTGAGGCTACTCTCGAAGTGAAAGGTATCGACTCGATTGGCGTTCTGAACACAATCACTAAAACAATCTCCGATGACTTCAATGTAAATATCATGCGTCTGCTTATTGAAGCGAAAGACGGTGTGTTTGAAGGAAAGATTAAGATGAAAGTGCATGATGTGGAAGACATACAGAAGATGTGTGTGACGCTTTCTAAGATAAAGAACATAAAGTCGGTCGGTCGTGTGGCTGATTAATCGGTAGGTATTTTAACCCTCTAAAATACACATTTATAGGTATTGCCTTTATAAGGGAGATATCTGACCTTTGTCTTCGTCAATTAAAAATAGAATAAGATGAAGACAATAGGTATTTTTTACGGTTCTTCAACCGGGACAACAGAGGATATTGCAAAACGTATAGCAGCCAAGTTAGGCGTGGATGCTTCTAACCTGTACGATGTGGCGAAGGCTTCTCCGTCCGATCTGGCAGGTTATGAGGTTTTGATACTGGGTAGTTCTACCTGGGGCGCCGGCGATTTGCAGGATGACTGGTATGATTTCCTTGCCAAGATAAAGAAACTGGATTTATCCGGTAAGTTCGTGGCTATTTTCGGTTGCGGCGACTCTTCCTCTTTCAGCGATACGTTCTGTGACGCTATCGGAACAATTTATACGGACCTTCAGGATACTGGGTGCACATTTATCGGAAATGTGGCAACAGACGGTTACTCTTACGATGATTCGGCAGCCGTTATCGACGGTCAGTTTGTCGGACTTCCGTTGGACGAACTGAATGAAGACGACCAGACGGAGTCCCGTCTTGACTCATGGATTGATTCTTTGAAGAAAGAAGATTGGAATAATTGATTTTCATGTATTAGTTTTTAAGGTAATATCAGTCAGTGCGATGGTAACGGTCAAAGAGAATAAGATTCCCGGAGAGGTAAAAGTTTTTTTGAATCATATCTACGAATATAAAAAGGGGATACGAAGCATGGTTTTATGCACGATCAATAAATCTTATGAAAAGATTGCCACCGATCGTCTGGAAAGCCAGCAGATTTGCTATGTGAAGCAGGATGCCGGTGAGCGGAGTGTGAATATTTATTTCGGCAGACCTGAATGTATTGATGCAATCCGTTTGCTGGTTACCCGTCCTTTGAACTTGCTTACTCCTGAGGAAGATTTTATTCTCGGCGCCTTATTAGGATATGATATCTGCATGCAGTGCGAACGTTTCTGCACAAAGAAGAAACAGGCATTGTCATCCGACCTGGCTGGTATGGTAGGATAGTTTTCCCTAAAATTGTTTATTTACCCCTGTTACCCCGCTTGGGATAGCCGACACCGATACTTATAGAACAAAGACTTTCTGGATTTAACAGGTAGTATCGGCCATCCCAGGAGAACGCAAAGCGTTCTATGAAAGGCATCAGCTGATGAGCGTTAAACGAAGCATCCGTAGAGAGCGTCCGGAGGCTGTGCTGTTTGAGCGCAGCGAGTTCACAGACGACAGCGAACGGAGGATGCGGAGTAGCGAAGCAGGTGCAGCCTTGATCTTTTGGCTACTTTTCCATCAAGGGAAAAGTAGGATCAATTCTTTCTAATAAGAAATCTTAACCCCCGCAAAATAACTTCTCGGTGCGGCCGGTCCGTAGATGTAGGCGGAGTCGCGTTTGCGTCCCTGGTCGAAGTCGGACTGGTAGGCTTCGAAGATATTCTGTACACCGGCGTTTACTTCCAGGTTGATGTCTTTGTAGATGTGGAAGTCGTATGACAGCTTGATGTTCATGTCGAAGAAGTCCGGTGTTTTGACCGCCTTGTCCATCGGGATATAGCCGGCCAGGTGCTGTACCAGCATGCTTCCGGTATAAGTACCCGACAAAGCCGCCGTGAAATGTTTCAGCGGAGTCAGCGTCGAGGTGAAGTAACCGTAGGTATTGGGAGTGCGGAACATCTTCCGTTCTGTCGGGACATTCTCGTTATCGCTCCATTTCTCCGGTTCGTTGTAACGGCTGCGCTGCAAGGTGATGCCTGCCTGTAAGGACAGCCAGGAGGAGAGAACGCTTTTTCCTTCGAGCGTCAGTCCCATCACTTTGGCTCCCGAACCGTTACGGCGTTCTTTGATGATATTACCCTGCTCGTCTTTACCGATGTCCTCCAACACAAAGACATCGCTCAGGCTGGTGTAGAATCCTTCAATCAGGAAATTTGTCTGGATTCCGTTCTTGAAACGGTGATAGAAGTCGACTGATGTGCTGAGACTCTGCGATTTCTCTTCTTTCAGGTCTTTTGCTCGTTGTATCATCGCAATTTCACCACCTACGGCAGAGATGTGCATATCCTCGTCGAAAGCCTGCGGCGCACGGAAGCCGCTGGAGTAACTGGCACGGATATTGATATCCTCCGTCGGATTGAAACGTACATTGGCACGCGGACTGAATATCACATTATCTATCATATTATGTTTATCCATACGTGCTCCGACCAGGAAACTCCACATTTTGTTTTTCCATTCGTTTTGCAGAAAAAGGCTTTCGATATGGACTTTCTGGTTCGTATAGCGGTTATAGCCTATCATTTCATCTTTCAGATGGTCGTAATTGTATTCCAGTCCGGCTGTTAGGTCCGACGGCATAAACAGGAACTTGTCGAAGCTATAGGCATACTGTGTTCCCGCCATAAAAGTGAGGTCGGTAGTCTTGCCGTAGGCATTCGGGTCTTGTGCTGTACCATAATAACTGTCGCGGTCGGTGTTCTGGGCTGAAGTGAAGACGCTGAGCCTATGTTTGTAATCGGAAGAGAAAAGGTCGAACTTCAGGCCTCCGCCGTCGATGGAATGCTCCAGTTGTTCAGCAATATCCGCTTCATGGGGCGGACGGTCCAGCAGGTTACCGCCACGGCGGTATTCGTTCATGTGATGATATTCGAATGTCAGCTTACTGTAAGTGCTTGTTTTCAGGTAGGAACGGAATCCGACCGTCTGGTTTTTAAGTTTCGGCAGTTCGGTATAACCGTCGCCGTCATGGTCGTAGCCGGAACGATGGCGGTTCTGACCGAAGATGTACATGCCGGCTTTACTGTTGTCCGTCACCAGCGAAGCGTTCAAAGTCGTGTTGTTATCAAAAGCCGAACTTCCTCCGATAGAAGAAATCGTATGCGTCAGTTCTCCGGAATTGCGCAATGGCTCTTTAGTAATGATATTGATGGTCCCCGCAATGGCAGAAGAGCCGAATAAGGCCGAACCGCCGCCGCGCATCACTTCGACACGGTCAATCATATTCGCCGGAATCTGTTCCAGTCCGTATACCCCCGAAAGGGCGCTGAAGATTGGGCGCGAGTCGATTAAGATTTGTGTGTAAGGCCCGTCCAGCCCATTGATACGAACCTGTTGGAAACCACAATTCTGGCAGTTTGTCTCAACACGTACGCCTGGTTGGAAATTCAGTCCCTGCGCCAGATTTACCGCATTGGTCGTTTTAAATAGCTTCGAGTCGATGACATTGACCAGGGTGGGAGCCAGGCGCCGCGAAGTCTCGCTCCGGTTTGCCGAGACGACAACGCCGTCCAGGGCAATCCGGTCTTCTTCCAACTCGACGTTTATTTCCTGTGTTTTCCCTTTTACCAGGCTCACTTCGCGGGTTACGGTTTTGTATCCGAGATATTTGAATTCGAGTGTAAACTTGCCCTCGGGCAGGTTTTTCAGGAAATAATGACCGGAATTGTCCGTCGTGGTCCCTATGGTCGTCCCTTTCAGCATAACGGTGATGAAAGGCAGGTGTTCGCCTGTCTCTTTGTCCAGTACATGTCCGAATACATTGGCATCCGAAGCATTCATTTTCTCGTCGTCTCCTGTTGCCCGTGCAACCGTAACGGCACAGCAAAGGCATAGTATAAGTGTTATAATCTTATTCATTTTAATTTGTTCTGATAAATAGGTAATACAAGGGATGTACCTGTTTGAACACAGGTATCCTAACAAAAAAAGTCCGTATGTATCAGATTACAGGAGGGGCACGAAGAGATAACTTTCCCCGTACAGGGAGTAGGTAATCCGGGTAGACCGGATTGTTTCTGAGTATAAATAATGTAGTAAGAAAAGCGGCAAGCAGAATCGAAACAAACGCAGCTCCGCTGATTTGAATCGTAGAAAGCTGGTGAAGTAACTGGAACTCCGCGTAACCATGTTCATGGTCCGGTTGGCCGTCGTCCGTTTTATGGTAAGGGTGCGAATGGACTATCGTTACCCCGTTCACGATATGGACGTGGGTAAACGCAATCAGGCATCCCAGATACGCAATAAACAGTGCGGGGAGCGCTATACGCAGATATTTCCTGAACTTCTCCATCACCTTGTTGCAAATATAAGGTATTATACGGTATAAAATGGCAAGTCTGGTATTAAATCTGTATTAAATACCTACTGCTAGGTATGAAAACAGGAGCCTCTCCCCGTTTGAAAGATAGATTAAATCCTATGATAAACTTCATTGAACGGCACTCTGCATCGTTCTCCCCAGATGCCTCTGTTACCTTTTCGGATGCCACATGGAATGACCATATTTATCCCGGCACCGTGCGGTAATTTCAATAGTTTTTTGATTTGTGTACTGTCGAAACCCTCTAAAGGGCAAGTGTCGTATCCTTCATTTGCCATGGCAATCATAAATGTCTGGGCAGCCAGTGCACAGGATTTATGAACGACGACACGCATGTCGCTTTCGGAAACTTCACGTACCATAGGGCGGAAGAGGCCGATGCTTTTAGCCAGTATAACCCTTAAAAATCCCAGCAAACCGAAGAACCTGGCATAAAGGAACGGCATTACTTTCCCATAATATAATTCTCTGTCTTTGATACGCTTCTCCTGGCGTTCCTCAGGACTGTTTCGCAGGATATTCCCTTTCTCGAATTCGAGAACGAATTTTGCCCGTTTCTTATATAAGTCCTGACGGGTAACGAAAATAACTATTTCCGGAGCGGTGGAGGCTGCTGTCTGCCCTAGACAAGCCTTCGAAATCTTTGCTAATAATTCAGGTTCTGTAATTTGATAGAATTCCCATAATTGCATATTCGAACTGTTGGGAGCCAGCGTTGCCAGTTCCAGACATTGTTTGACCTTTTCCGGGTCTATCGGTTTTTCTTTATCATATACCCGCACGGAACGGCGGAACTGCAAGACTTCTGCTAAATTCATTTTTTGATTCTGTTTAATTAAATAACTTCTTTCTTATCTGATAGATGGTCGCTTAAAAGCAACTCTATAATTATAACAAAATTGTGAGTTAATTGTATTATTGAGTTATAAAGAATTCGGTAAAAGTAAATACTTTCTTGTTTGCTACCAATACCTGTGGAAAGCGATTTGTTGTACTAATAACTGTCAAAAGGGGAGATGCACCGGAGAAAATCAATACCTTAGCAGGCTGAAGACTTAATAATGTAATGCCATGAAAAGAAGAAACTTTTTTCGTTCGTTAGCCCTTGGAGGGGCGAGTGTCGCTTTTTCTCCCATCGTGAAGGCTGCTCCTTCAGCACAGGCGGTCAAAGAGAAGCCGGCAACCAATATAAAGGATGCCCTTGCCATTCCCCGGAATGAGAACTCCATGCCGGGCAAATATCCCGGGAAAGTGGTGAAAGCGACTCACCCCGGTTGTATTGTCGACGGGCAACCGTCGGAGGAAGCCGCTTATGAAATGCTCCGGAACTGCCTGTTGAACCTGACGGGGAAAGAAAATCTGAAAGAGGCTTGGCTGCAATTTGTCGGTCCCGATGATGTAATCGGACTGAAAGTGAATCCGATTGCCGGGAAGCTGCTGTCTACTTCGCACGCCCTGACACAATCTATTATTAACCAGTTGGAAGAGGCCGGCATCTCCCGGAAAAACATCGTTATCTGGGACAGGCGGGAGGCAGACCTGAAAGAGTCCGGCTTTACCCCGGAGAATTACCCCGATATCCGCATCATCGGTACGGAATACACTGATGAGAATGGCAGCTATATCAATGCCGAAGGAAAGTTTTACGGGGAAGAACGGATTGACAAGGAGCACTATTACTTTGTTGATTTGGAGGGCGAGTATGATGCCTATACCATGCCGTTCATGATTAATGGCGGAAAATATTCTTACTTCACAAAGATATGTACGGAGATGGTGACGAAAATCATCAATGTCCCAGTGCTGAAGAATGCGGGAACGACGATTACTTCCTGTATGAAGAACCTGGCTTTTGGCTCTATTACCAATACGGCGCGGCTTCACGGCCCGATGTGGCACGACACCTGCGCTTCGGCTTGTGCCTTTCCTCCTTTGCGTGATAAGGTGGTATTGAATATTACCGACGGTATGATTGGCTGTTTCGATGGCGGGCCGGCTGCCAATCCGCAGTTTATCTGTCATTACAATACGATTCTGGCGGGAAGCGACCCGGTGGCAGTCGACCGCATCGGTTATGATATGGTGATTGCCAAACGTATCGAAGAAGGCGTGCAGGAGGAAGAGAAAGCCGGGGCACGTGCCTTTATGGATATGGCACAGGAGTTCAAGCTGGGAGTGGCCGATAAGGAAAAGATAGAACTGGTCGAAATAGATTTGCAGGCATGAAACACGTTATACAATGGTTGGTACTTTTGACGTTTATCCCTGTTTTCCTGGTGGCACAGGAGGTTAAGGTGAAAAGGGAGCGCGAATTTACCGGTTCCGGCCTTTATGGTTTTATGAACGGGGGAGCGGAACAGTTCCTCGAATACGGCGTCAGTAAGCTGGTAGCCCGCGATGTCGTTTACGAAGGGCAGGAATATACGGTTGAGATTTATGATATGCCAACGCCGGAGGACGCGTTCGGTATTTATTCGCTCCATGTGTTCAGATGCCAGCGGGCGGATACTTTAGGGTGTATCGATTGTCTGTCGCCTTACCAGTTGCAGGCTGTGGCTGGGAATAAATATGTGTCGGTCGTTTTTCCTTCCGGTTCGGCGACGGCAAAAAGTAAGGCGGACGCGGTAATTCGTTATTATCTGCCGATGGATGGCAAGGATAATCCGGCCTTCCCGGAACAACTGGAAGGATTGTCTCCTTATTCGGGCAAAGTTAAATTTTTCCGGGGGCCTATCGGCATATCCGGGGTCAGCACTTCGCTGATGCATTATCTGGAAGGTGTTGCCTATACGGGTGTCTGGTTTGTGGCCGATAAGCCTTCGAAGAGCTATCGTGCCCTGGTTTGTGTCAAGGAAAAGGGCGGGATAGATAAGTTGAAAGAAAAAGTCCCTGCCTCCGATATGATCCGGAGTGGGAACGATTTCATTTATCTAACCGGTAAGGAACAGGAGAAGCAGCATGAAGAAAACGGGGATTTCGGGTTCTGAATAAGTTTTCATCATGCCTCCCTTGTTCAGCGTTACGGATGGCTTTCAGACGACGGTGTGCAGTTATCTCTTCCTTTTCCGCATCTTCTTCTTAATCCAGAAATAATAACCCGTTATGGCGAAGACTGCACCGAGGAAGGAGACCAGGCAACTCAGTATCTTCGTCGTCATGCCACCCCAGGTGCCGGCATGCACGGAATATATCCAGCCTCTTATCTTTCCTGATTTAGGCAGGTCTTTGTATAACTGGATATCGGTGATTTGGCCCGTTGCCGCATCGAATGTGTAACGGTCGCTACCCCGGGTGTTGCCGTATCGGGCGGTGGAGACGGAAGCTGAACCGTCCTGGATGGTGATGGAGTTGTATGCCGGATAGCGGTGCTGCAAATCCGATAGAACGCCGGCCCATACCGTATAATCCGTTCTTTTCTGTTGCCTTTCTTTTTTTTCAGAAGAACCGGAACGTTCCGGATGACCGCCTCTCTCCCCGCGACTTCTTTCCCCCGGCTTTTTATCTTCGGGCTGTTCCTGTTTGGCCGAAGGGGCCGGAGCATGTGCCTGCGGCTGGGTTGTCTCTACGCCGAAAGCCGTATAGAACGCATCCCGGTACCAACCGAACGACCAGGTCAGCCCGGTGAGTGTCAGGACGAGCAGAAGCAGGGTGGAGTAAAAGCCTCCCGCCACATGCAGGTCGTAGAAGAAACGGTACCAGCCGGCGTTCGCCTTTATTTTCAGGCGGTTTTTCAAGGCCTTCCTGTTACGGGGATACCAGATGACAAGGCCGCTTATCAGAATGATGGCCAGTACGAGTGTGGAGTATCCCACAAGCGCTTTCCCCAGTGAAAAGCTGCCGTCGCGTTTATAGGAGTCGAGCAGCCAGCGGTGGAGGCGCATCATCTGCATGAAGAAACCCTGTCCGTCATTGATGCCGGTGACTTCTGCGGTGTAGGGGTCGATGAAGGCGGCGGCCTTTTTGCCCGGCAGCACCAGTTGGTAGGTACGTTTCGGGTTGGGAGTGACGCGGATGCCGTTTATCTTAATGGAGTCGGGGAGTTGCCGCCGGGCCGATTCTATCAATGCGGCCGGCGGGAGCGGTTCGCCCTTCACCTCTTTTACGAAGTAGTGGGAAGGGTGGCAAAGTTCCTGTATCTCCGTTTCAAATACCAGTATTGCCCCTGTCAGGCAGACAATGGCGATGATGATACCGAAGGGTATGGATAACCATAGATGTATTTTAGCAAAGAGCTTTCTCATTTTCCGAATAATTGTTTGATCCCGTCGTATATACCCGGAATGGCGACTGTTCCGTGGTTCTCTTCGGGGAATGATTTATGAAAGAAACGCAGGTTCTTCGCCTGCGGCAATACCTCCGTGAGGAGGTGGTTTACTTTGTTGAGGTGGATGTCCACCCGGTCGGTCCGTTTCTTCGAAGCGACGCCGATGTACAGGCTTTTACCCGTGAAGTCTTTCCCTTCAACCCATGCGGCAGCTTCCTGCGATAGCTTGCCCTGGTCCCACCACAGGCTCGGGTCGACGGCCAGATAGGTGTCGAACAGCTCCGTATGGCGGAGGAAGGTGTTCAGGGTGAACAGTCCCGCGTAGGAATGACCTATCAGCATATTCTTTCCGTTCGTCCGGCAGGTGCTGTCGATAACGCCGCGGAGCTCTTCGGTCAGGAAGCGGCTGAATGTTTCGCTTCCGCCGCCCTGGGGAGTCGCATCCGGGGCAATCCGGCCGTCCCGTCCCGCTGCCGAGGCTGTCGGCGTCAGGTCGCGTGTCCGGTTGACGTTGAGCACACCGATGATGATGCTTTCCGGGAGGTATTTGCCTCTGACGGTTGTAAATGTCCGGCTGATTCCTACCAGCGAATGAAAGAAAGCGTCTCCGTCGAGCAGATAGATGACCGGATATCTTTTCGTTGTATCCTGCTCATAGCCGGAGGGAAGGTGTATCCAGTAGTTCCGTTCCTCGTTTAATACGGCAGAGTGGAGAGACTGTTTCTTGCCTATACAAATATCCTCCTGGCTCCGCATGGTTAGCGGGAGCAGGAGGAGTATAAGAAAGATATACATGCGAATCATCTTTCGTTGTTATTGTTTACTGTGCAGCCGTCAGTTTACCGACACCGCTCACCTGTGTAGCTTCGATTGTCAGACCTTTGGTTGCCGTGGCAGTTGCCGGGTTGATTTTGTAGATAGCCGGGTTGCCGCCGCCTTCGTTGAAGGTAACGGTTACGTAGGCGTTGCCTTTTTCAACATACGGTTCGTTGCCGAAGCCGGAAATCTGGTCGGTTGAAGGTAGACCTGTTACGTATGTCAACTTCTTGTCTCCGGCCTTGAAGATAGCCAACTGGTTGGCTACATAGCCTGTTTCAGTGAGAGGTCTGTCGTACATCAGCAACATGAAATAATCGTCTGCGATATGCCAGCTACGGAGGAAAGAGTTACCGTTGGTCAGGGCTTCCAGGTTGCAGTAGTAATCGTCGAACTCAGTGCTTCCGCTGGGGATACGAACGACACCGGCGGGCAGCGTTGTCTTCTGGCGGGCATCGGTCATCGTTTTTGCGAAGCTCGGCGAGAATACATATACGTCACCGTTGTCGGCTGCCCAGATCATTTGGTAATACTGGGATTTCATACGTCCGGCGGCATAGCTGATCTTATCCGTTTTGATAAGTTTCTTGCTGGTCATGGTTGCATCGTCGAAGATGGCTACCCAGCATTCGTTCGGATACTGTGTCCACTGCAATTCGTCTTTCTTGTAAGCGCTGCTGTTGGAACCGCCCGATTCTTTCTTCACCAGGTCTTCGTTGCCCGGCAATACCCATTTGCCGTTCTGGTCTTTTGTGCCGTACTGGCTCAGACCCATCGGAACGGCGGCTGTGTAAATCTTGTTGTTATGTTCCAGCATACCGGACAGGGTTACGTATTCACCGGTGCCCAGGAAGTTTTCAGACAAATAAGCTTTGTTCTGCGTATCGTTGGTGGTGAATGTTTCGGCTGCCGGGTCCAGGTAAGAAAGCAGGAATACTTTCGGGGTGTAACCGTTTTCGTCGTTCCATTCCGTAGGACCGTCACCGGTAGAAGAGGTCATGATATATTTGTCGTAGATGCCATAGGTGGTAAAACGCTTTACACCGAACTCGGCAGAACGCTTCTTCAGTTCGCCGCTGGCATCCATGATATACGAGCGGGTTCCGCCGGCTTCTCCCTGGTTGTATGTCAGGGCGTAGAGATATTGTTCCTTGAAGAATACCCAGTAGGTTGCACCGTCGTTCACAACACCGTTGTTGATGGTCGTAACGGTACCTTCGTCCAACGATTCGGCGTTGACCAGCACATTGGTTGTATTTCCGGAAGCCGTTACAGAGGCTGCGATTACGTATTCCGCGTTGTTGTCATCGTCACCGCCATCACCGCCACCGATAGATGGGTCGTCGTCACACGCTGTCAGTGTCAGTCCGGCCATTGCAGTAGCGAAAAGGCCTGTTAAAAAGAAATTCTTCTTCATCTTGTCTTGTTTTAATATTGTTTATTACTATTTATTTTAGAGAGATTAATTGCCTAGATAGACACGGATCTTTCCGTAGAATGCCCGTCCTGCTTTTTGCAGGCTGAAGTTGTCGTACAGCTTTTCGTCCGTGAAGTTGCGGCACTCGAACGAGATGTTGTAACGTCCGTTCTGAAGGCTGTAAGAGAGAGTCAGGTTGTGTGAGAACTGGTTCGGCACTACATATTCTCCTTTATTCGAACCGATGATGGAAGAATAATAGGTAAAGCTGTGCAGGTACTGATTGTCGTAAGTCACTATCAGCGTGTTGCCTTTCCTCAAGAGGTTACGCCAGTAGAAGGTCACGTCGGAGTCGGCGAAACGGTACGGCAGGTTCGGCATACGCTGTTTATAGGCGATATTGTTAGCACCGTTGCTGATGGCCGTCTTTTGGTTGTCGCGGACATTCATCTGCGTATAGTTTCCACCCAGGCTCAGCCAGTTAGCAAAGCTGTAACGGGCGGAGATGTTATAGCCTTTGGTCAGCACTTTGCCGTAGTTGATGTAGCTCGCCGCCTGTTTGCCGCCGCTCAGGTCGGTGATGTTACGCTGGATATAGTCTTTGGTGTTGCGGTAAATCAAACCGCCTTCCACATATACGTTATGTTTGTTGAATGCTTTGTTGTAGCTTACGTTCAGGTTCAGGTTGTCACTGTTTTCCGGTTTGATGCCCATGTCGCCCATTTCGAGGTCTTCGTTACCGAACATTTCCTCGATGGTAGGCAGGCGGTAGGCTTTTTCGTACGACAGCTTGGCCTGCAGGCCCGGCAGTACAAAGTAGGTACCGGCAGCCCCGTATCCCATGGAGTTGACGCTGCGGGAGGTGCGGACATATTCTGAACTTGTGTTATTTGTTGCCATCGGGCCGGCTACATACTGGTTGTAATGCTTTCCGAAAACGGAGAGGTTCCAATGTTCTGACGGCATCAGGCGATAGGAGAGGCCGGCAATGTTTTTGCGTGTCTCCTTGTCGATGGCGTCCGTCAGTTCCTCGTTTGTCAGCAGGGAGGTGTTGGAGCGGCGGAAGGCGGTCAGTACGTTGTTGAACGTAAACATATGTGCCTTGCCGATGCGGTAGTTGAGGGTGACCGTACCATTCCAGTTGTTGTTGTCCGACCGGGTGTGCTGGTAGGACTGTTCGCCGCGTGAGTTCATCAGGTGTTTGTCGCCTGCCCAGTTATATTCGTAGGCGGAGGTATCCACGTTGGTCGTCAGGTTCTTGTTGTAATTGGCGGTGAATACCAGGTCGAGACCATCGGTGAACAGGTTGCGTTTGTTGTATTCCAGCGAGGGCATCAGGGAATGGCCTTTGCGATGTTTTTCGCCGTAGACCGTGTTCTGGCGTACACCCGTCTGTATATCCTGGTACATATTGGAATAAGTGAAACCGAACAACAGGCGGTCGGCCCATTTCCTGTTGACAAACCCCAGCTTTCCGATGATGGCTTCGTTATGGTAAGTGTCGTTGAAGCGTTTCACACGTTCTTTCTTATCCGTGTCGAGACGTCCCGTTTCGAAATCCTTTACCGGGGCATCTACATAGTAGTCGTTGTCCGAATAGTTCTGGAAAGCATTGATTTCGTAAGTGAAACCGTTATCCAGTGTCTGTCCGAAGTTGACGTATGATTTGTGCGTATTGAACGAGCCGAAAGAATAGGAGGCGTCGAGAAACCAGTTGCGGCGTTTCTTGTTCGTCACGATGTTGACAACGCCACCGATGGCATCCGTTCCGAAACCGACGGGGACTACTCCTTTATATACTTCGATGCGTTCAGCGAAATTGACCGGTATGTTGTTCAGGGCGAATGAACTGCCTACACCTTCCTGCGGCACGCCGTCGATAAAGACCTTCACGTGCTTTCCGCTGAAACCGTCGAGCATCAGCTGCATGTCCGAGCCTACACCACCCGATTCGCGGAGTTTCATGCCCGGTGCTTTGGCGAGCGCATCGCTCAGGCTTTTGGTGGAGTTTTGCAGTTCCTTGGTATCTACGGCTATGGCGTTGAAAGCCGAACGTTTCAGGCGGCTGATGCCGTTGGAAACGACTACGACTTCATCCAGTTCTTCCACTTGCGGAGTGATGGTGATATTTTGTTTTACGCGCTGGCCGTTGATAAGCCTGACTTGCTTTTCAACTGTTTTATAGCCGATGGCGGATACGACTAATGTATAATTTCCAGCGGGAGCTTTGAGATGGTAGATACCTTCTTCATTCGTCGTTCCCCCGTAATTGGTACCTTTCAGATAGACTGTTGCAAAGTCAACAATCTCTTTCTCCGTTGATAATATCTTCCCTGAAATCATGGCCTCCCCCTGTGCTTTTACCGTAACCGGCAGAATTACAAGGAATAGTGCAAACATTAGTGTGTTAAATATCGCTTTCAATGTCCGAATCTTTTTACATTATTAAACTGCTGCAAAGGTCGGCTGAAAAGGAAAGCGCATCAATCACCGATTATAGGTAAAAAAGAAGCGTAAGGGAAAGGGGAAAATAACTATATATAGGTATGGAGGGGAGGAGGAATAATAATCGACCTTCCCCTCAACAACTATACTTCCTAGAACGGATACCCGATTGCCAGGTGCCATCCCGGTTTATATTTGGGGACGTTGAAGTAACCATTCTTGTCTGTTTCGTAAGGAACATGTAATGGGATACCCATATCCAGGCGGATCACGATAAAGGTCAGGTCGTAACGCAGGCCGACACCGGCATCCAGCGCCAGGTCTTTCAGGAAACGTCCCCATTTCAGTTGGCCGCCGGGACGCTGCTTGTCTTCACGGATCAGCCAGATGTTACCGGCGTCTACGAATGCAGCTCCGTGCAGGTCGCCCAGAATTGGGAAACGATATTCGAGGTTGGCTTCAAACTTCAGGTCGCCGGTCTGGTCGAGATAGCTGTAAGTAGTCTTTTCAGGAAGGTAACGGCCCGGACCGATCGAACGGATCGTAAAGGCACGCAAACTGTTTGCACCCCCGATATAAAACTGCTCGCTATAGGGAGCGACCCGGGCGTTCCCGTAACTGTAGACAGCACCCGCCATCATACGTCCGACCAGATGCTGGTTATGGCCGATCTTATAATCGTAGCGTATTTCGGCTGTCCCTTTTACGAACTGGGCAAACTTGTTTCCCAGCAGATGTTTCCCTTCTTCGTTGAATTTCTTTCCGGCAATGGCATAGCCGGCACCCAGGAGGTTACCTGCCTGCGAAACGGCAAGCTGGAACCACGTATGGTTCCGGCGTGTAGTGATCGGGGCATCATCATAGGTATAGGTATAACCCATTGCCGGTACGAACTGGTTCTCCAGACTCAGTTTTAACGCCTTGTTATCCTTTGTTATGCTGTCGAATTCATGCGTCGTAGACTGGAGCAGGTTGTACGTCAGCTTGAACGGCGTGATCGAATGGTGACTGGTAGCGGACGACTGGTAATCGTAGGAAGCACTTCCGCCGAAAGCCAGCATCTTGAAGAAACGTGCCCGGTTCAGCTGGTCGACATACAACCGGAAAGAGGTACTTGACGGATACAAGCCGTCTTTCTTCATCATTCCCGGGAAAAGCAATTGCGGGAACGTCAGTGTTCCGCTCAATCCCATCTCCCAGCTGTTGATGGCCGATTTGGCACCGTCCACCCGGTTGCCGGTCTGCCATTCGTAAGAACCGCGCAGGCGTACTCCGAAAGTCTCGCCGCCACCGAACACATTCCGTTTCGTAACGCTGAAGATAGCTCCCGGTCCCACCTGGTCGTTACTTTTGGAGGTGACGTTTACTTCCAGCTCACCGTCGAGCGGAAGGTCGTAGACCGTGTTGATCTTCAGGTCGAGCGTGTCCTGGCGGCGGGTGGTGTCGCGCGGGGTATATTGCATTTCGGAATACCGGAAAATACCCAGGCGCGAATAGCTGGTCTGGGTCCGTTGCTGTTTTTCCTGCGAATAAAGGTCGCCCGACCGGAACCGCAGGCGGTTATAAAGCACCGACGGACGGACGCGCAGTTTGCCTTCGTAATAGACGGTCATGTCTTTGTAACGTACCGAATCGGTGGGTGTCTCATTGTTATAGCCGTTCAGCCAGACTGATATATCGCCGATCTTCCACGGGCGAAGAGCGGCACGCGACAGTCCGGGTTTGGTCATGATGCGGAGCGCCACCTTGCCGGGATTCATGATGGTATCAGCCTGGTAAGTGATGAACTCGGGACGGAAATAATAAAAACCGTTGTTGCGCAGCAAGGAGGAGATACGTTGCCGTTCGGCTTCCAGGTTCGTCACGTTGAAGTTTTCGCCGTCATGAAGCAGGCGTTCACCTATCGTATTTTGTATCAGTGTATCCATCCGGTGACGCATCCTTACATAACGGATACTGTCATAGGTGTAGGGATGGTTCATGGCCACCTGGTAAATGAGTTTTGCTTTCTTCGCATTTTTCGGATTGGTATCCACCTGGAAAGAAGTCGTTCCGTTGAAATAGCCATATTCCTTCAACAGGTTTTGCGCTACCTTGATGCGGACTTCGGGATTTACGGTGGAGACGAACACCGGTTTAGCAGCCAGCTTGTCGAAAATCCATTTCCCAATCTTCCCCTTTTTATTGACAAATGCATTATAGACCCAGAGGCCGAAAGGCAACGGCACACGGATGGACGAACTTCCCAGCAATGCATTGTTGGGCGGATAGGCAAGGGCGCCTTCCACTTCGGCGAGGGCATCTTCGCCGGCGGTGGTTTTATCTTCATCGGTGACTTCTATTTTCTTGATACCGGTGTATAAAACTTCGCCTTCAGGCAGGTTCTTCGTTGTCGAACAGGAAGAGGATAGCAGGATCAGGGTAGTGAATATCGAGGCGATAACACACCCTCTGCCGTTTAACAGTCTGTATAATATGTCCTTATTTTCCATCATTCTTCTTCATTTACCGGTTTGGGTCGATTCTTTTTAAAATTGAACAGTTCGCGTAGATGGAGCATCTTGCGGCGCAGGACGATACCGGCGCCTGTTTCGGTGATCTCACCTTCCAGCAAACTTTCGTAGTTCTTATCGTGGAACAGCTTCACGTAGCGGGTTCCGCTGGCATCCAGCCGGTATTCGATCGAGACATTGTCGATAAAGGCCTGTGTCTGGCTGCTGTTGCTGGCATTTTCGCCGGTCGAGATGCGTCCGCCCAGCACGACACGGATGCGGTCGTTCCAGAAACGTTTGGCAAAACTGAAATTATAATCGGTACGCTGGCCGCCTGAGCCGTCGCCGTTCTCGTCGTAGGTATCCATGCCGAAGGAGATGTCGACCGTCTTCAGGGCACTTCCGGCAATGTTGCTGATCTCACTGTTGAGGAAGCTGTTCAGGGCGGCACCCATGTTCAGATTCTGTTTGCCGCTTCCGGAGTTGCCCAGATACATGCCGGTCATGATCATGCCGACTGCCAGTTTCGTGCGTTCATCTTCACCCAGGCTGCTCAGTTCGGTCTGCATCGCCTGGTCTTCGGGAGCCGTCAGGACGAATTGCAGGCCCAGGTTCTCCAACTGCTGTTTGAGGGCGATGCCCACGTCGAAATTCACCATGCGCGGATTCTGTCCGCTGAGCGTCACGTTCGTGCGGATACGTTCGGTGGCAGTCAGGTTCAGGTACGGGTCCATCGGATCGCCGCTCCACTGCACATAACTACCGTTTTCGATATTAAATTCTTTCAGCGGGATGACCGGCAGGGCATATTTTACAATACCACCGGAAAGGGTATATCGTCCGTTCAGGATCATCTCGCCCTGCGGGGTATATTGGAAAGAAAGGTCGCCACCCCCTTCGAGTTCGACTTTGCTGGAGCGGTCGGGGGTAATGTCGGCGTTCAGCCGTACGGACTGGTCGATGCGGATGGTCAGCAGCATATCCAGGCCGCCCAAAGGCAGCGGGGCTTCTTGCCGGCGTCGGTTCACCAGCGTGTCTTCGAATGAAGTGAAAGTCACCAGGTCGGATAGACGGTCCTGTACCGTCAGCGGCGAGTCTTTCATGACATAAGTCACATTGGTTCCTCCCAACAGTTGCAGGTTGCCGCGCATCATTAAGGCATCCAGCGGACCTTTGACCGTCGACGCCAGGTTGACGAGCAGTTTGCCGTACACCATGCTTTCCTTGTTACGCTTCACGTCGAGCAACTGCATGTTGTCGGCATTCAGTTTCAGGTCGGCCATCATCCGCGAAGGATTATTGAAGTCGATCGTGCCGTCTATCACGAACGGGTTCTTTCCGGCTGCGTGGATATGGTATTTGTCGAACAGGATCTTATTCTCTTTCACCACGATTTTCTTGTCGTCCATCCGGAAACTGGTACCCACGGCAGTGACGAACATTGAAGTCGAATCCATTTCGATATATCCGTTCATTTCGGGAGCTTTGCTGCTGCCCTTTATCGTCATGTTCCCTTCGAGCACGCCGCTGAGCGCCGCCATATTATCCGGGATAAACGGGTTCACCATATCCAGCGGCAGATGTGTTACGTCGAGCGTCCCGTCCAGGTGGTCGTTTTTCCCCATCTTGTAAAGGGCGGTTGCCGACATGACTTCGTTTTGGTCACGGAAGAAGTGCATGTCGACCTGGTGCGTATTGTCGGCCAGCGGGAGATAAACGGTGCTGAACATCAGTTCGCCTACCCGTCCGCCTTCATAGATCAGATTGTCGATATTTGCATCGACAACGACCATAAACGAACTGTCCGACGGAGCATATTGCATGTCGGCGCTCAGGATACCCTTCATCGATGGTATCTCCGCAAAAGCCTTTGAGATCACATCGAGGTTGATCTGGCTCAATTCCAGATGCAGTTCCTCCATCTTATCCTTTTCGGGCAACGAATGTATCCACAGGGAGGCGTTCTCTTCGCCCGACAGGCGGAGGTCGGCGGCAATATCTTTTTCGTTCTTATAAAGGATATAATTGTCCGGGTTCAGCTTGAAAGGGCGGAATGCCAGGATCGGATTGTCCGGGAACAGATGGAGGTTGAAACCTTCTTCCACCTTGTCGGCACGCAGTCCGAGCAGGATACCGGTTTTCCCCAGGCCGTCTGTGTACAGGATTTCGGCGTCGGCAAACGTATTCCTTACCTTTCCCTTGACTCCGGCTGTGAACGGAGCCTGCTGGCGGAATTTCGTCTTGATGACATCGGCCTGATACAACAGTCCGAGCGAGTCCTGCCGGATCGCAAAGCTGACTGTGTCTATCCGCGTCGTGTCCTGCATCAGGTTATAAATGCCGGCATCCAGCCGGAAACCTTCTTCGGGAGAGGTGAACGCCTCCAGGTTCAGGTTGTTGAACGAGACGTTTGCCTGTTGCAATATATTATAAATCGGATTATCCTTCCCTGCCGATATGGCCAGATGCATATCCGGCAGCAACGGTTTAAAGGCGGGGATATTGATCATCGAATCTTTCTCGAGCTGTTTGTTCAACCCTTCGGAAATCTTGTTGAACTTATCGGTCATGGTCTCCAGGTCGGAGTTGCCGGTCAGCACGATCCCGAGGTCGCCGGCATGGAAGGAGACGCGGGTGGTGTCCTGGGTGCTTTGGGCGTGCAGGGTCAGTGTCTTCGGTTTATAAATACCCGTGGTGGTAGTCAGTTCCCAGTTTCCGAGGGTGACGTCGACCAGGTTGTTCTTTCCCATGTCGGTTTCCGCTTCCGCGAAAAGCTGGAAGGAGGTTGCCAGCGAGTCGTTCATCAGGTGCATGCCGTAGAGGTCGAAGTTTTCGACATCGGCTATCAGCATGGCTTTGATCTCTTTCTTTTGCAAGGTCGCATTCAGCGTCATATCCATCTTTGCCAGCGGATATTTGCTCAGCAGGTCGAACTTTACGAAGTTCTTTTCCAGCGAACCGGCCAGGGTGACGTCCGATACGTTGTAATTGCCGTATCGTATATCCGTCAGTTTTCCGTCCAGCTTTGCCCAGGAAGAGGTTTTGAAGGGATCGAACCCTTGGCCTTCCGCCTGTATGGATGCGCTTATATAATAGAGCGAGTCGAGCGGCATAAAATGCACAGGTTCCAGGCTATCCACTTTCAGGTCGGCTTTATAAGCCTCTTTGGCCGGGTTGAAACGGCCTGTCAGCAGGACTTTCCCTTTGTCTTCTTTCAACAGGAGATCGGCCTGATACTCATTATTCTTCAGAGCCGCCTCGCCGGTCAGGGTGATGCCTGCCGGGATATTATACCGGTGCCGTTCGGCGGGGGGAAGCATTGTCAGCAGGAAATCGAGGTTGCCGGTTTTAGCTTTCAGGTCCAGTTTTCCAGAACGGCGCACACTGTCGGTCAGCGCTTTCATCGTTCCGGAAACGTCCATGCGGAAAGTCCCCGGCAACTCCGCTTTCAACTGGCGGAGCAGCATGGACGATAAGTTTCCCTCTACTCCGGCAGTCAGTGAAACCGGTTTCTGCGGATAGGCTTTCTGAAAATCTTCGGGCAGTGCACCGGCGAATGTCATCACATCTTCTTTACCCAAAGAGGCGGTTAATAACACCCGCATATCACCTTCGGGGTTTTCGTCGAACGAACTCCAGGGAACCATCGCCAGCAGGCGCGCTTCCGAAGCAGCTGTTTTCAGCAATAATTGCGGTACACTAATAGTCGTGCTGTCACTGTGAAGGCTTCCGGTCAGCGAAGTGATCGCCAGTCCGGAACGGTCGTCGGCAGAGAGTTCGCGTATCCGTGCCTTTATGTCCCTCCCTCCGTAGAACAGCGAATCCAGGGTGATATTGACATTACTCAGGGCGATATGCGAAGGGTCGAAACCTTTCACCGGCTCCTGGTCGTTGCCGTCGTATCCCAGTGTCGAACCGGTCAGTGTGAACAGGTCCGCCCCATATTGTGAAGTGCCCAGGTCTACGACGCCGTCTTTCAGGTTCGCCTTATCTATATAGGTAGTCAGGCGCAACGAGTCGGCAGGCATCTGCAGGGCAAACGCCACCCGGTCGAAATTGATTTTTTCCAGTTTCAATATCCAGTTGACTGGGGTGGAGGTGGTGTCGGCTTTCGTTGTCGTATCGTTCAGTAGCAGGGTGATAGCGGTATCGGACAGGTCGATTGTATTGAGCGTCACCTGTTCTTTCGAGAGATTGATGCGGTCGGCCTTGGCATATAAGCGTCCCAGCACGCCTTTTATCTCCATGCCTTCGATAAAAGTCCCGGTATTCACTTTCACCCCTTCCAGGTTGATAGCGTCTACCAGCACTTCTTTTTTCAGCAGAGGCAAGGCTTGCACATTGACGGAAAGGCTTTTCAACGTCAGAAGCGTATCGATGGGAGCCGTCAGGACCTCCACACCCCGCACAGTCAGGTTCAGCGGGAAGGAGAGGCGTATCCGTTCGATCCCGATCTGCATCCCGGTAGCTTTTCCGGCATAGTAGGCGGCCTGTTTCACTGCAAAATTCTGTACAGGCGGTATATATAAAAGCACAGAGACAAGTAGTATCAATACCACCGGTATCAACAACACAATCCCTATCCGTTTTATCCAAATCCTCATCTTTTTATCAGCGTTTTCTTTTTTATTATCATAACGGCTAAATACCCTGTTTTGTTTGAAAATTCTTTAACAAATATAGAAATAAAATTTCGTAATAAAAACGGGGTAATGTGATAATATGCCAATTTCGAAATGGCTGATACGGATAGAGACGGGATCGAAACGGGAGGTTTCAGTCTGTCGCTCCCTTCGTCTTCCTTCTTTTGCAGTACGTTCTGCACGTTGCGTTAAATGATCTTTTGTATAATATCCTTTATATCCAGATTCAATTTAGAGAAGGCAAACCATGATTTCTCCATTATTTTTCATAGCGATACGATTTTGTTTGCGGCAAAGTTAAGATTATTATTTGTCCCGTATCTGTTTTTCTGTGGAAAATATTTAGATAAATCTGAAAGCCAGTCTCGAATTTTACATTATCTTCCCTTCCCTGTTTCACCCCATCCGGGTCCGTTTTCAATTTCTCCCGGATGAAATTTGATTTTCTTCCGAAAGAAATTATTTTTTCTCCCGGAAGGGCGTTTTCCTATAAAAAAAACAACAGCTTTCGCCAGAATGGGGAAATTTACAATAAGTATTTTGGCGATGGCCTATTTTTCGCCGCTTAGCGCGTTGATCCTGAAACATACGGGCGAGGAGGTGGTGGCGGAATACCGTTTCCATCCCGGGCGGGACTGGCGGTTCGACTTCGCCATCCCTTCCCGCCGCGTAGCTGTCGAGGTGGAGGGCGGCGCCTTCAACGGTGGCCGCCATATCCGCCCCGAAGGCTATCTGCGTGATATGGAGAAATATAATGAGGCGGCAGTCTCAGGCTGGTGCGTGATACGCGTGTTGCCGGGAGAACTGCTGATGCTGAAAACGTTACGGCTGGTTATCCGTGCGATACAAAATCATAATTGAAAAAGTTTATAACAATCATGGCTAGACCTATCAAAAAAGGACTGGATTATTTTCCGGTCGATACCGATATATTTGAAAATATACAAGTACGTAAACTGAAAAATCGCTATAAATCGTTTGGTTTCCTGGCTTACTTTACGCTCCTGTGCGACATTTACAAAAAAGAAGGGTATTTCCTGCAATTGTCGGATGATTATGTGTATGACCTTGCTGATCGTTTGGGAGATACGGAAGAAAAGATTCAGGAAAGATACATTTTAGTTGTAAAACGATGCAAAAATCCCATTTCCGAAGAGTTTAATTGCATTAACATCGTGGAAAATGCTGTTAATGCATCAGAAACGGGGGTTTCTGTTACAGAAATGCGACAAAGAAAAGAAAAGGAAAGTAAAGAAAATATACAACAACAGCAACAACACGCGTGCGAGGAGCCGAAAGAAGAACCGCAGAATTTGGATGAAGAGCGTGAGCAATGGAAAGATGCTTTGCGAGAATTATCGGCCTTCTATCTGCCGGATAACGGAATAAGCATCTTCTATCAATGTAGCCGGATAATCATTTATTTCCAGAATGCGGATGGCGTTCCGCTGGTAGAGGTTGCCTGCCTTTAATTTATAATCGAACGAGAGAATGCCATTGGCTATCGTTTCACAGAAATGATACAGGTCGTATTCACTTTTCAGGAATGTTCCTAATTCCGCATCGTGGGTGGAGACAATTACGATGTTGTTCGAGGTGTTCAGGTATGACAGGACCGCTTTGGCTGCCGCTATCCGCTCGGTGGTGTTGGTTCCCTTAAATATTTCGTCCAGCAGGAAAAGGTTGATATGTTCGCTACGGCTGCATGATAGCATATCGCGGATCGACTCCACTTCTTTCAGATAGAAACTTTTGCCGTCGGAAAGGCTGTCGGAAAGCATCAGGGCGGCATGGATCATGACAGGCGTTTTCATCTGCATCCGCCGGGCAAAAGCTGTATGAAGCGTCTGTGCCGCTAGCATATTGACGCCCAGGGTACGGATGAAAGTAGTCTTTCCCGACATATTCGAACCGGTAAACAGGATGGAGCGGCCTTCGATCCGGATCGTATTGGCAACACAGTTCTTGAGCAGGGGATGAAACATCTCCTCCGTCTCCATCCGCACCTCGCCTTCCGGCTTTTCCGGCAGACAGTAATAAGGCAGGCTCTTCCGCAGAAAAGCGACCGACGACAGACTGTCTGCCAACCCGACAAAACGAAACACCGTCTCTATCTGCCGGTTCTTATCTTTCAGAAGGGTGATCACTTTATGATAGGCGATCGGTTCCGCCAGAAAGAAGATCTTGACGCATTCCATGATCGCCCAAAGGATGACAGCCAGGTCGCTGTCCATTTTCGATTCCATCCGCAGGTGGCCGCTCGCCTTTCTCAGTGTTTCCAATGAAGACAGCGCCTCCGGAACCTCTTTGCCGAGTTCCGTGAAAAGCGGGTTCTTCGATAGTTTGCCCGAAATATTCAGCAAACGTATCAGTTGGGGAATGGATATCAGAAAATTCAGGTTGTTCGGTTTGTTCCCGTAATGAATAACGCCGTTCACAAGTATCGCTGCAATCAACAAAAGCAGCCACGCTCCCGCCTGATAAAAGTACAACAATAGAAGAAACAAGGCCGGCAGGAAACCACAAATACGGAACAGGATTTTCCTCCATACAGGAACAGCCGGAAATCCTATACCCATCAGCGACGCAATACTATATGCTTCATGGGTATTCAGGATTTGCAGGTCTTTGACAAGTTCTTCCTGTAAATCCGGATGCGACGACAGCTCGTTTATAAGTGCTTCATGCCGTTCTATCTCGCCCGCTTTGTCCGGGATGATCCGCATCAGGTTGTACAGATACTGCTGCCCGACGCGTGAGGCGGTGCGGTCGGAAAACATGAAAAGATCCTCGAAACCCAGATCGGAACAGGTCTGGTCGGACAATACGCCCAAAGCATTCCGGTGCGTATCGAAACGGAAGAAGGAAGAGATATCGAAAAAATTATAACTCTCGGCTTTCTCTTCTCCCTTGTAGCTTGGAGTCTGTTTCCATGGTTTCCGGATATTCATAGATCGTAACTGTTTTATGTCTTGTGTCAAAAGTATATCTTTTTCGTTAATATTCAGTACTACCCGTATTATTTAGTTCCAAAATGCGTATGTTTGTCACAACAAAAAGATAAAAAGAGGATATGCTTAATTTAGAAGAACTTTGTACCCAGGTACAACAGATAGCCCGCGAAGCCGGGACTTTCCTGAAAGAAGAACGGCGTAAGTTCGACCGTACACGTGTAGAAGAGAAAAGTGCTCACAATTACGTATCGTATGTCGACAAGGAATCGGAAAAATGGCTGATCGCCCAACTCTCCGCCTTGCTTCCCGAAGCAGGCTTCATCGCCGAAGAAGGCAGCGGCAGCCTGACCGACGAAAACTATTGCTGGCTGGTGGATCCGCTGGACGGGACTTCCAACTATATTCACGATGTCGCCCCTTACTGCGTCAGTATCGCCCTGCGTAATAAAGAAGAATTGCTGATCGGTGTCGTTTACGAAGTCTGTCGCGACGAATGCTTCTACGCCTGGAAAGGCAGTAAAGCCTATCTGGATGGCAGGGAGATACACGTATCGGACGTATCCGACCTGGATAAAGCCTTTATCGACCTGGGATTTCCTTATAACTCCGATGCTTACCGCCCGGTGGCCCTCCGCCTGGTCGACCGGTTATACGGTTTCGCCGGAGGAACGCGCCTGATGGGAGCGGCGGCTGCCGAAGTCTGCTATATCGCCGCCGGACGTTTCGAAGCGCGTATCGAAGCCTGGATCGGTCCCTGGGATATAGCGGCAGGCGCCCTGATCCTGATGCAGGCCGGCGGTAAAGTGACCGACTTCAGCGGTGGCGACAACTGGCAGTCGGGAGATGAAGTGCTTGCCACCAACGGAGCGATGCATGAGACACTTATGCAGTTGGTCAGGGAGTAAAGTAACTTATCCTTTGATCAGATAGATCATATAGGCAATATAGCATAGGACCATAACAATCCCTTCGAGGCGTGTTATAGTGCGCTTTCTGATAAACAGCCCGAACAGGTAAAGCAATACGCATGAACCGATCAGAACCCCGAGGTCTGCATTGGTAATACCTTTCATGTTCAGCGGACTGATGGTCGCGCTGCAACCCAATACAAAGAATATATTGAACAGGTTCGAACCGATCACATTCCCGATCGCCATCTCCGGATTTTTCTTCAAGGCGGCAACGACCGAGGTGGCGAGTTCGGGCAGGGAAGTTCCTCCGGCAACCAGCGTCAGGCCGATAATAGACTCACTGACACCCAAACCACGCGCAATCCCTGATGCTCCGTCTACGAAGAACTGCCCTCCGTAAATCAAACCGGCAAGGCCACCGGCAATGAATACCCCGGATTTCCATACGGGCATCAACTTGATTTTCGTCTCTTCCTCTCCGTTCCCGTTATGTGCAATGGCGAATGTGTAACCCAGAAAGATCGCAAAGAAGCAGAGTAGCAGCATCCCGTCGCTGCTGCTGATTGTATTTTCAGCCGCTCCGTTTATCAACACGTCGTTTCCGCAGATAAATAAAACGACAGATGCCAGGATACATAACGGAATCTCTTTGCTGAGCGTCCCTTTATTCATCCCGATGGGAACAATGGCTGCCGTGCAACCTACAATCATAAGGGTATTGAAAATATTACTTCCGACAACATTCCCGATGGCCATATCCGCACTTCCTTTCAGTGCCGATACAATGCTGACGGTCAGTTCGGGGGCGGATGTACCAAAGGCTACGATCGTTAATCCGATAACAAGGGAGGAGATGTTAAAACGTTTGGCTACCGAAGCAGCCCCATCGGTCAGTGCATTTGCGCCGACCAGGATGAGGAGTAGTCCGCCGATCAGGGCAACGATATCCATTAGAATGGCAGATCGTCGATCGGGTTAGCCGGGCCGAAGTCGGGAGCGGCAGAAGCTGTCGGGGCAGATGCCGGTGCAAAGTTTTCCGGTGTCATGGCTCCCGGTGCTGACTGGGGAGCGCCCGCCATCGGACGGTCTACCTTCCAGGCACTGATGTTGGTGAACCAACGTCCCTGATACTCGCGGCTGTCTATATCGAATGATACTGTCAATTCTTCTCCGGGTTGAATAGCTGCTTGTTCGATGCGGTCGGCACCGAAGATCTGGAAGCAGACTTTCTTAGGGTATTGGTCGTGTGTCTCTAATACGTATTCTTGTTTTTTCCACTCGTTTCCAGCTTTGCTGGTTCCGCTCTGCGCTGGCAGTACGGCGATAATTTTTCCCGTAATTTCCATGTTTATTGTTCTATTAAATTGTCGGCGAAGGTACGCTTTTCCGGCGTAACCTGCTAATTGTTTGACTTAGATTTTCTCTTCCTGAGGTAATTCGGAAGGGTCGAGTGCGTCGAAGGCAGCTTTCATAGAGAGCAGTTCTTCCTTAATCTGCTTCAGCTTATTAACGATCTCTTCCTGCCGGATGGTTGTCTCCCTGTTATCCTTTAGTTTTTGCCGGGCACCAGCCAGGGTCATTCCCCGCTCTTTTACCAGATGGAAGATCAGGCGGACGGCGTCGATGTCTTCCTGCTTATAGAAACGGGTTCCTTTAGGCGTCTTGCGCGGGCGGATAATATCGAATTCTTTCTCCCAGAAACGCAGTGTCGATTCGTTCACGTCGAACATCTGCGCCACCTCGCTGATGGAGAAATATAACTTCAGATTTTTATCTTTATTTAATGCCATTGTATTAAAGATGTTTAATCCATTACCTGGCCATGGTTTTCTGCAATCTGGATCATACGGTCGTATTCTTCCGGTGTCAGGTCCATATAGTAATATCTGGACGGATTATCATGTTTACCACGAACTATCACTTCATAATGCAGGTGCGGGCCGGTTGATTTACCGGTGTTACCTACTTCGCCAATCACTTCACCGCGTGTCACTTTCTGTCCGACGCGTTTTCTGTATTTGCTCATATGACCGTATAATGTCTGGAATCCATAGCCGTGATCGATCATCAGACAGTTCCCGTAGCCCTGTTTCCAGGCGGCAAAAGTGACGACTCCATCGCCGGTTGCATAGATTTCCGTTCCTACTTTGGCAGAGAAGTCCATGCCGGAGTGGAAACGCGGAGTTCGGTAGATCGGGTCGATACGTACACCGTAGCCGGATGCCGTGCGACGCAGGTCCTTGTTGGAGATTGGCTGGATGGCAGGGATGCAGCGGCTGCGTTCCTCCTGGTTCTTACCCAGTTTAATCAACTCTTCCAATGAGTTGGATTGTATATAAAGTTGTTTGCTGAGCATGTCCATCTTCTGGGTGGTAGAGACAACCAGTTCCGGATTGGACAGATTCAGCAGATGTTCGTAGCGGTTGGTTCCCCCGAAACCTGATTTACGCACCGATTCGGGAATGGATTCGGCCTGGAAGATGGCGCGGTACAGGTTCTCATCCCTTTGCTGTATATCATCCAACACTTCCAGCGCATTGGTGAGACGTAATGAAAGTACTTCATACTGAGTCTGCAACAGCTTGTTTTCCTTTTTCATCAAAGACTCTACCGGCGAATCGATCGTGTACATCATAATAAAGAATACACCGATACCGATTGCCGCACCGATGCTCAAATGACGGAGCACAATGAAAAAACGGTCTCTGGCGGAGGGGTAAACACGGTCGTAACTGAGCGTATTCGGGTTATATAAGTAATATGTTTTTCTTGTTTTAAACAGTTTCATTGAATATTTTATTGCTTGGATACGTGCAAAAATAATAATTTGCAGTACTTTTGCAAATTGTTTTTCAGAATATTAACGAGAACTATATAATAGATTATGTTGACAGCAAAAGAAATTCGTGAATCGTTTAAAGAGTTCTTCGCTTCCAAGCAGCACCAGATTGTACCGTCTGCTCCTATGGTCGTGAAGGGGGACCCGACATTGATGTTCACCAATGCGGGCATGAACCAGTTTAAGGATATAATCCTGGGAAATGTACCCATTAAATATTCACGTGTCGCGGACTCGCAGAAATGTCTTCGTGTAAGCGGTAAACATAACGACCTGGAAGAGGTAGGACACGATACCTATCACCACACGATGTTCGAAATGTTGGGAAACTGGTCGTTCGGTGATTATTTCAAGAAAGAGGCCATCGGATGGGCATGGGAATATCTGGTGGATGTCCTGAAGCTGGACCCGAAACGTTTGTATGCAACCGTATTCGAAGGAAGCCCTGCCGAAGGTTTGTCGCGCGACGACGAAGCTGCCGGTTACTGGGAACAGTTCCTGCCGAAAGATCATATTATCAATGGTAACAAGCATGATAACTTCTGGGAAATGGGTGATACCGGTCCTTGCGGTCCCTGTTCGGAAATTCATATAGACCTTCGCTCTGACGAAGAACGTGCCGTTTCTAGCGGTGCAGAGATGGTAAACAAAGACCATCCGCAGGTAATCGAGATCTGGAACCTGGTGTTTATGCAGTTCAACCGCAAAGCCGACGGTTCGTTGGAACCGCTGCCTGCGAAGGTGATCGATACGGGTATGGGATTCGAACGCCTGTGTATGTCATTGCAGGGTAAGACTTCCAACTACGATACCGATGTATTCCAGCCGATCATCCAGGTGATTGCCGAAAAGACCGGAACAAAATACGGAGACAACAGACAACAGGATGTGGCTATGCGCGTTATTGCCGACCATATCCGTACAATCGCGTTCTCTATCACAGACGGACAGTTGCCGTCGAATGCCAAAGCCGGTTACGTAATCCGCCGTATCCTTCGCCGTGCCGTTCGTTACGGTTATACGTTCCTTGGACGTCGCGAAGCTTTTATGTATAGCTTGTTGCCTGTCCTGATCGAGACGATGGGCGATGCCTATCCCGAACTGGTAGCCCAGAAGACGCTGATCGAAAAGGTAATCAAGGAAGAAGAAGAATCGTTCCTGCGCACGTTGGAAACAGGTATTCGTCTGCTGGATAAGAAGATTGAAGAAACAAAGGCTGCCGGAAAAACCGTTATCAGCGGTGTGGATGCCTTTACATTATATGATACATACGGTTTCCCGTTGGACCTGACTGAACTGATCCTGCGTGAAAACGGCATGGAAGTGAATATCGACGAGTTCAATGCGGAAATGCAGAAACAGAAAGAACGTGCCCGTAATGCGGCTGCTATCGAAACCGGTGACTGGGTGGTCCTGAAAGAAGGCGAATCTAAATTCGTTGGTTACGACCTGTTTGAATGTGAAGCCGAAATCCTGCGTTACCGTAAAATCAAGCAGAAGAATAAAGAGTTGTTCCAGATCGTTCTCGACCAGACTCCGTTCTATGCAGAGATGGGTGGACAGGTAGGTGATACCGGATGGCTGATTGCCGACGATGAAAAGCTGGATGTTGTAGATACGAAGCGTGAAAACAACCTGCCGGTACATTTCGTTACGCGTTTGCCGAAAGATGTAACCGTTACTTTCACGGCGAAGATCAACGAGAAGAAACGTATCCAGTGCGAATGTAACCACTCGGCAACTCACTTGCTGCATGAGGCATTGCGCGAAGTATTGGGCACACATGTCGAACAGAAAGGTTCGTATGTTTCTCCCGAAGCGCTTCGTTTCGACTTCTCTCATTTCCAGAAAGTGACCGACGAAGAAATCCGCCAGGTAGAAAAGCTGGTAAGCGAAAAGATTCGTGCCAACTATCCGTTGGAAGAGCATCGCAATATGCCGATAGCCCAGGCGCAGGCTTTGGGTGCTATGGCATTGTTCGGTGAGAAGTATGGTGAGGAAGTACGTGTCGTTAAATACGGTTCTTCTATCGAGCTGTGCGGTGGTACGCATATCCCGGCAACCGGTATGATCGGTTCGCTGCGTGTGATTGCCGAAAGTTCTATCGCAGCCGGTGTACGCCGTATCGAAGCCGTGACGGCCGAAGGGGCAGAAAACTATACTTTCATGTTGCAGGATTCCATGCGTGAGTTGCGTGCTTTATTTAATAATGTACCGAACCTGGCGCAGACGATCCGTAAGTCTATCGAAGAAAATGCCGAGCTGAAGAAACAGGTTAGCGACTATGTAAAGGAAAAGGTCGCTATGTTGAAGAAAGAACTGATCGCCAAGGCTGTTGAACGCCGCGGAGTGAAGGTGGTTGTTTTCCGCGGTGAAGCGAATGTAGATGCCATTAAAGACCTGGCCTTCCAGATCAAGGGTGAAAGCAATAGCGATGAGAAAGTATTCTTTGTGGCCGGTATCAAGGATGGTGCAAAATGTGCTTTGATGGTGATGCTGAGCGAATCGCTTGTTGCCGAAGGACTGAATGCAGGAAAACTGGTAAAAGATGCAGCCAAACTGATTCAGGGTGGCGGTGGCGGACAGGCCCACTTTGCAACTGCCGGCGGTAAGAACTCCGACGGTTTAGCCCAGGCCGTAGAACAGATTCTTGAAACGGCTGATTTGAAGTAAAAGAACATCGCATATATATAGCGACGGAAGTAACTCTTCCCCTCTTGAGAGGGGGCAGGGGTGTGTTAAAGCAAGTCTTATGGCGGAATTATAACACACCCCTTATCCCCTCTCAAGAGGGGAAAGAGATACTTTCGTCGCTATAAGTTTGTTTCTCCGCCTGTTGTTCCCTTGTTAAATACCGATTATATACCTTTTTTATATCTAACCTTTTCCTATTTGCATAAAAAATCACTGTTTTTTAATGTATATTTGCCTATGCAAAAAATACAAATCAAATAGACTTTCATCGTATGAAAATGTGTAAACAGCAAAAAGTCTCCCATATCCTTACGCTCTGTGGAGCAGCAGCGACTTCGTTGTTGCTTTGGGGTTGTAGTGGTGCAGGGGCGACAACCGAATCGTTCGAACGTTCGGACTACTATACGCGTGGTATAGGGCAATACCCCGGTAACCCGAAGGAGGATTTCTCTCCTGAGTTGGCTCCGGATAAGTCAAATTATCGCAATATAGCCCTTCTGCGTTCGGCTTTCAACTCCTCCAGTCATGACTATAACCTGACGGCGCAGTTAGTGACAGACGGTATTGTGACCGACCAGCAACCGCAGTATTTAATACTATCGACTCCGGCGGGCGAAGCTCCCCGACGTGAACGCGAATGGATGATCGACGAAGGCCCGTATTCCCGGAATACATTTGAAGGGGCGGATACCTGGTTCCAGTTCTCGTTGAACAATTATGACCGAACGGCTGAAGAATTGAGGCTGACGGGTACACTTATCTATGATGACAAAGTAGCGACTGAAGGCTACGAAATTCTCTGTCAAATATCTCGAGACGGTGAAAAATGGGTAGAGATGGGGCGATTGGCAGGCAAAGGATTGCCGGGCGAAGCGGTGCGCAGCCGTGTGAAGGTGACCGACCCGAATAAACAGACGGAACAGATTTCCATGCCGGTGCGTCGGTTGAATGAAACGATCCGCTTCGGCAAAGAAGGGCTGACGTTAGGGAAACGTGTCGACTTTTCCTATTTCCGGGTGGTGTTAAAGATGCCGGGGGCTCATAGCTGGGTGTTTACGGCTGCTGATTTCTATAAAGACGGACAGTTGGTGGAAATGAAACCTTCCCAATTCTTCAATAGTGCCTGGATGAGTGCCACTACGGGAGAAGAATGGTTGTATGTAGACCTGGGCAGCCAGTCTGAATTCGACAAAGTCGTTTTACGCTGGATAAACAAAGCCGTAAAAGGTAAGGTACAGGTTTCCGATAATGCCGAACAGTGGACGGATGTCGCTGAACTTCCCGGTGGGGAGGAACTGGTCGATGAGATCTCGCTGAACGGTAAGAAGAATGCGCGTTATGTGCGTATCCTGATGCAACAGCCGGCCAACGACAGTCGTTATATCCTGAGCGAACTGGAAGTGATGGGTAAAGGTGGCCTGGTTCCGCAGCCTGTAGCTGCACCTGCTGCATCGAAAGGCGAAATCTATTTGTCCGGTGGCAACTGGAAACTTCAGCGTGCGTCAGAAATAACGGCTACGGGAGAAGAAATTTCGACTCCCGGCTTCCAGCCTGAAAACTGGGTTGTTGCCACGGTGCCGGGAACTGTCTTGAGCAGTTACAAGAATATCGGTGCCATTGCCGATCCTAACTATGCCGATAATCAGTTGCAGATATCCGAGTCGTTCTTCAACTCCGACTTCTGGTATCGCGACGAGTTCGAGGTGCCGGCCGACTTTAAACAGGATCGTGTGTTCCTGAATTTCGACGGTATCAACTGGAAGGCGAATGTATATGTAAACGGAAAACAGGCAGGCCGCATCGAAGGTGCCTTTATGCGTGGCAAGTTCGATGTAACGGACCTGATCGTTCCGGGTAAGAATGTGGTAGCCGTAGAGATCATCAAGAACCAGCATATCGGTGCTATCAAAGAGAAGAATGCACAGAGCACGGACTTCAACGGCGGTATCCTGGGGGCTGATAACCCGACATTCCATGCAACGATCGGCTGGGACTGGATCCCGACGATGCGTGGCCGTAATATCGGTATCTGGAATGATGTCTTCCTGACAACGACCGGAAAAGTGACGGTAGCTGATCCGCTTGTTAAATCGGTGTTGCCGTTGCCCGATACGACCTCTGCTAAACTGACGGCGGAAGTGATCGTGAAGAACCATGATGCAAATGCGGTAAAAGGTATGCTGGAAGGCAAGATCGGTGATATCACATTCCAACAGCCGGTGGAACTGGCTGCGGGCGAAGAGAAAGCGGTTGTCTTCGATGCAAAGGATTTCGCTCAGTTGAATGTTCAGAATCCGCGTCTCTGGTGGCCTAAAGGATATGGAGAGCCTAACTTGTATGATGCCAGCTTCACATTTAAAATAGATGATAAGGTATCGGATGCCAAAGACTTTAAAGTCGGTATCCGCCAGATGACCTTCAATGAGGATAATCAGATTTTGAGTCTCTTTATCAACGGCCGTCGTTTTGTTGGCCGGGGCGGTAACTGGGGATTCAGTGAGTCTAACCTGAATTACCGTGCACGTGAATATGATATCGCGGTGGCTTACCATGCCGATATGAACTTCACGATCATGCGTAACTGGGTGGGTATGATTGGTGATGAAGAACTGTATGAAGCCTGCGACCGCCACGGTATCGTGGTTTGGCAAGACTTCTGGCTGGCGAATCCGGCTGACGGTCCTGATCCTTACTATCCCGAAATGTTTATTGCCAACGCGGAAGATTATGTGAAGCGCATCCGTAACCATGCTTCCATCGGTATCTATTGCGGTCGTAACGAAGGTTTCCCTCCCGAACAGATCGACAAGGCGTTGCGCCGGATCATCAAAGAGGATCATTCGGATATACATTATATATCCAGTTCGGCTGATGATGTAGTAAGCGGTCACGGTCCGTACCGTATGCTTCCTGCAAAGGAATACTTCACATTGAAGACCGGTAACGACAAGTTCCATAGCGAACGCGGTATGCCGAATGTGCTGACTTACGAAAGTATGCTCCGTACCTTCTCTCCGGAAGGTATCTGGCCACAGGATAATCAGTGGGGTATGCACGACTATACCCGCGAAGGTGCACAGGGTGCTACTTCTTTCAACGAGATTATTGCGAAAGGATACGGCGAACCCCGTAGCGCCAAAGAGTTTTCCGAACTGGCACAATGGGTGAACTATGACGGTCACCGCAGTTTGTTCGAATCCCGCAGCCAGAACCGTAAAGGTTTGCTGATGTGGATGAGTCATTCCTGCTGGCCTTCTATGGTATGGCAGACCTATGATTATTACTTCGAACCGACAGCCGCCTATTTCGCTATCAAGAAGGCTTCCGAGCCATTGCATATCCAATGGAACCCGGTAACCGATGAAGTAGAAGTTGTAAATTACAGTGGTGGCAACCGTAAGGGCTTGACAGCTAAGGCACAGGTGCTGAATATGGATGCTTCTGTAGCCTGGGAGAAAGAAGTTGCTATTGACAGCAATGAAGATACGACCAACAAATGTATTCAGCTGGAATTCCCGGATAACCTGTCAAAGGTTCACTTTATCAAGATGGTCTTGGCTGAAAACGGAAAGGTTATTTCCGAGAACTTCTATCACAGAAGCCTGGAAGAAAACAACTACCAGGATCTGCGTAATCTCCCGAAAGTAGCATTGAAGTCCGATGTCACGACAAACAAGGGTACTGATGGAAACTGGAACGGTACAGTCGTTATCGAGAATACTACTTCAACACCGGCATTAATGATTCGTGTAAATGTAGTAGGCGACAAGGATGGCGAGCAGTTCCTTCCGATGTTCTATTCCGACAATTACTTCGCTCTGCTTCCGGGTGAAAAGAAAGAAATCAGCTTCCGCTGGAAAGACGAAGATACCAGAGGCAATGCGCCTAAAGTGGTTGTGTCAGGATATAATGTGATGTAATATAGTTGTTTACGCTGATTCTTGCGGATAATCAGTTTTATCCGGTAGTAATTAATACCTCTCTCTAGAGGAAAAAAGTTACTACCGGATATTATAAACAAACATTTAAATCTGATAAAATTTAACTATATTCCCTACCTTCTGTTACCTGAAAAAACTCTTTTATTTTGTGAGATTCAGTATTATACTCTTCCCCTTCGTTATGTAATATTTAATATTGTTAACAAACTCCCCGTCCTGTTACTTACAATTAATATATACTTTTGTGGAAGTATAGGTAAGTTATAGAAATCAAGTGATAATGAATTGTGTTGACTAAAAAAAACGGTCGTTTTTTTTAGTCTGTTTTTCTCTCCTCTTTACTGACATAAACCGACTCCAATTATTTTAAATTAACAATTGATTATCAATCAATATACAAGAACCAACAGAATCTTTCGTGAAAAGTAAACAATGACTAAAAAAAACGACCGTTTTTTTTAGTCATTCTGCCTCCTGTCATTAAGCTACTCTAAAACCACAATATATTACATTTTGATATAAAATTTAGAAGTATGGAAAACAAATTACAAGGATGGCTAGCCCCAAATACCTTGACGGAAGATCCGGACGATCAGATTTTAGTGCTGAAATCAGCAGGAACAGTTACTGAAGACGACATCGTCAAAGAGATGATCAGCGAAGACACCGGTCTTCGTAAAGAAACACTGGTTCACTCGGTTACACTTTATAACCGTATCATTGCCCGTTTCCTGGCAAATGGTAACAATGTAAACACCGGCCTGTTTTATGCAACCCCTCGTGCTACCGGAATTATTGAAGACGGTATATGGAACCCCGAAAAAAATAATATCTACGTTGATTTCACACAAAACCGTGTGCTACGCGAAGAAATCAGAAACACAAAGGTTGAAATCCTGGGCGTACGCCCCGATGTAATCTATTTCACCGGCGTGAAAGATTGTAGTAACGATATGAAAGACGGCCACATGACCCCCGGCCGCAACTTCCGCATCACCGGATCGTATATCCGCGTGGAGGGCGACAACGAGAAGGTGGGCATCTCCCTGCGCAGTTTGGCCGACGACAGTATCACGCAGGTCTCCACTGACCTGTTCGGTACTAACAAACCTTCGGAATTGATCTTTATCGTTCCCTCCGGATTGAAAGATGGTGAATACGAACTGACGCTTACCACCCAATTTTCCGGAAGCACCAAACGTCTGCTGAAAGAACCCCGTTCTGTCAGCCGCCTGGTGTATGTGGGTGAAAAGCCGGGTAGCGGCAGCGGTGGTAGTGACCGGCCCGAAATTGAATAGATCGTCTGCCCGCCGTGCTTACGAACCTTAGGCGCCTTTGCCTGCACATCGTAGGCGCTCCTGCCTGTACACCATAGGCGCGCCTTGCCTACGATGCACAGGCAAAAGTGGCGGGTAATCTTAATCGACAAAGAATTTAATTATAAACACGTATTAATATGAAACTTTTCTACAAATCGTATGCTCCAGACGTATCTGCCGGAAGCACAACTATTAAAGATGTGGGGAAAAAAAGAAGTCCCCGTAAGTTGATAACCCTTTGGAGCTTCCTGATGGCATTGCTGATGATGGTGCCGGTGGGGGCGATGGCAGAAGATGGGGCAGATCCTGATAATCCTTTGACTGGAGATATTGGATATAAAACATTTAATACTCCTAATGGTTCTGTTTACTTAAATGGTGTAACAGGAGGACAACTTCATATATTGGCTGAAGGCGTTACGATTTATGTAGCTGGGAATAATAGTTTAAAAGGTTCTACAAGAAGTCATCCTGCTTTAGAACTGGGACACTCAGGCATATCCACTAATAATTCACTTACTATTAAGTATTGGAATAAAGATAATAATGTAAATTATTCTTCGTTGGAATTAAATGGAGCAGATTATAATGCACTGGGAAATGGTGATAAGCCTGGAATTGATTTGCATGAATACACGACATCTTTTACTATTGAAGGTGCGGTTATTGTTAGAGCTTCAGGAGCAAATGATGGGGTGTTATACAAAGGCGGAAGTGCTTTCTTCTCTAACCGTAACTCGACAATAACATTAAAAGATGGAGCCTACTTTGCTTATACAGATAACGGTGCTCAGTCAACAGTTCCTGATGAAGCCAATTGGACGATTTCCAACTTCGCTTCTGTAGGAGGTAAGGCAATTAATCATCTTACTAGCAAACAAAGCATTACTGTAAACGGAGGCAATTTGAATGCCGATCTAAAAACATTTACCAATTCCGTCGGAACTTTTTACCAAGCTAAAATAGGAGAACTTCCGTTTTATGCTCCACAAAACGGAAGTTCTTTTAAGTTATTGGTAGGTGATGGTTTGAAAGACTATTACGGTGAATTGGCAACAAGCACCGAAAAAGCTTATCCCTTTCCGATCCGTACGGATAACACTGGGGATGGTATTCAGGCAACTGTCAATGTCGGAGCTGTCAATGCTGGTAGCACCTACTACGGACAGCTCAGTAAAGCCAATGGTACTACTATAGACTTGAATGTAACTCAATATCCCCATGAAGGTAAACTTTCTGCTTCCGCTGGTAATATCACACTACAAGGTTCGGCCAATTATAAAGTAATGAAAACCGTATCGGATGGCCTTAAGTTGAAAGCCGAAGGAGAAAACATATTAACCTTGAAAGATCTCACAATCAATGCCGATAACAAGGTCTACATCGAAGGAAATGTACATTTGGATGAAATCAACAGATGTCGGATTGCACCAAACGTTATCAACTTCAAAAAAGATGGTACAGATGTTCCGGTCTATTTCTGTAGAATCAGTACGGTGGATACCGAATTGATGGGACTTGAAACTGAGAAGATAGAGATTGAAGGCAATACCGACAACTATCCCAGCAGAGTGGATGCTACGGCAAGTTGTATCTATATGTGGCTACCAGCCGGATCAAGTGATATTAAGTTTAAGAAAAAAACAGATGGAACAACAACTTACAGTATTAGAGGTTCTGTTGCTGCTCAACATAATCAAACTATTTCGCTGGCTTCACCGGTTATCTATATTGGTGACAAAACCTATGATACATTGTCAGAAGCCTTCGAAGCTGTTCAGAATGGAGAAACCATCGAACTAAGAGGCAACTACACGGCCAGGGATGGAGGAAATGCGATTGCCACTAAGATTGAAGAAGGACAATCTTTCATCCTTTCTCTAGGAGACAACACATTGAATATCGGTGGCCAGGTGGCTGAGGACGGTAGATACCCGCTGATCTCCACAGAAAATGGTACACTTATTATAACAGCAGGCCAGGGAAGCATCATCGGTAATTACCGCGTTGCCGGTAGGAAGATTGCAACGGACGAAGATCTTAAGGGGCGTGTCTATACGACAATGGCCAACCCCGGTAACCCACATGTTGGCGGTACGCCTGTTACCCCGAAAGTGGTGGGTACAAGGGTAACGGTAAGCACGGAGGTTCTTTCTCCTTCACAGGAAAGCCCAATGACAGATATGCCATCCGCTATCCATTACACCATTGACGATAGAACGGTTTATGCCGCGAAGGAGGTCGGAACCAATACCAAAGCCGATGAAACCAAATATTGTCTCTGGTTACCCAACGACAATAACACTTATCTGGTGAAAGGACAAAGAGAGAAAGTATTTGCTCAAATCAACAACAGTACCAATAAGGATAACGTTGCTCTCAAACCCTTGTTTAACCTCAATAGCGGTAATATCAAGGTTACCAAAGATGAAATCTTGTATGCGAACGGTTACAAATACGCCGGTTCTACTGAGGACGGCAATGAAGGTCTCGGAACAAAAAAAGATCTGCCGGTGGTAGTTACTACGTATGTATCGGATAAACCTGGTTATATCAATGGCTATACTCTTACTGTAGAAGATGGAACCTATGTGATGGTGAAAGACATCTACCGCAATGAATTGCTGGAGACTAATGGTGAAGGTGCCAATGGCAAGGTCACAACCAAGTTGGTTGCCAAGGGTAACGCCAATGTCATCATGTCCGGTATCAATAGTTTAGGAGATATAGAGATTGCAGAAAACTCTAATCTGACGATTGACCGTCTCGATGAAAACCCACCACAGGCAAATACGCTGCGTTTCTTCACGATAACAGGAGCGAACAAAGATAACTCCATATTAACTATGAATGGTGGCGCATTGTTATCTTATATCACTGATACAGATATCAGCAGTGTTGCGATGAATACCATATCCAATGTCAAGGCTGTTTATAAAGATGGTAGCGTACGGGCGAAGTTTGACGATAAGGATACACGTTTTGAAAACGAGAAAGGTGAGAAATTGTACCGCCTCACCTTCAGTACCCTCGACGGCTATACGCCCTATACAGTAGAATATAAGGATATGAATTCCACAGAGGAAGGCGCAACCGTCCGCGTACCGCTGACCTCCGATAAGAACGGTGAAGTGCATTTGTGGCTGCCGGCTGATTACGACGGAACTTCTGTCTCTTTCTTCAGCGCCAACAGTTCTAAAACCATCGCGCATCCGAAAATCGAAGAGAACGATGAGAACAAGGCCCCGATTGCCGTAAGGGTGTTCAGAGGCGACGGGACGAGTGCGGATTCAGAGGTTGGTACATTCCGTAGTTTGGCACGTGCATTTGCTGCGATAAATGCAGAGGCTTCTGATGCTGCGCAACAATATACCATCGAGTTACTTATGCCGCACACCGAGTCGAACGCAAACTGCGTAGTGCCGGGTAAAAAAGTCACACTCAAACTGAATGGCTATAACCTGGTTTGCAGCAAGGTGAATTTTGATACAAATACGAATGAGAATGCCTTCCTGATGATAACGAATGACGTAGCAACAGATAAGCATTCATCCATCGAAGGGGAAATTTCCATAACTCCGAATGTTTATATCAGCCGGACAGTTCACATGACGAACATTCATGTAACGAACCAGGATCACAAGACCGTATATCGTACACTGGTGACAGGGTTGGAGCATGGCAAAACATACCGGTACTTCTACAACGGTTTGCAGAGAGACTTTAAGGTAGAAAATCAGGTGACAGACGGGGATAAAATTCTCGATGTTGCTTGCCTATGGCCTTACGCTTCTCAAATACCGCAAGAATTACTTGTCTATCCATTGAATGGCAACGAAATAGATAAAAACGGAGCTCTGACCGTCCCCGGTGGTGAATTGGCTATCACCAGCCATTTCGACAACTATCTTGCACTGGTGAAGGTAGAGAATGTGGCAAAAGTAGGTAATACATATTATCGGAAGTTCTCTGATGCGATAAAGGCTGCCAACGATGGCGGGGGAGATATCCAACTTTTGACAAATATCCAGTCGCAAGCCACGTTCGAGATCACAAATAACTACGCGATCAACCTGGACAAGTATAATCTGAGCTTCACACAAGGCGGTTTCGATGTAAATAATAATAAGTTAACTATTAGCGGTGGAAAGAGCAGCACCTTGACAGGCGTAATCACTTTGAAAGGTGATGTTGCAGTCAATGAAAGTGTATTGATCGGTGGAGTGGTTCTGCAACAATCTACAGATGCCATCAAAACTGTCTACCGCTTGCTTGTTGATAAGAATGGTACTACTCAATGCGTTTGGACAGAAACTCCGGGACGGGATACGGATAAAGAACTTGGTAACGACCATGAATACACAATCCCCGCCGGTCTGGCCAATCATCAGACGAAGGTGAAAGCGTATCCGGTAGTAACGTTGAATACTGCAGATGCTACATGGAATGATGATTATGAAGATTGCAACATCGTATTGAATAGCAATGCTGTTTGGAATGTTTCTAGCGGTAAAAAGAATATCCACCGCCTGACCATCCACGAAGGTGCGAAGGTAGTAACCGACACAGGAACAAAGATTACCGCTACCGACGGTATCCGCTACATACGTACATTTAAAGATAACGCATGGTCAATGATCGCCTTGCCTTACACGGCAACTGATGTGACTACAGTGATTGACGATAAAGTCGTATCCCTCAGCCCGGCATCCAACCCGGGAACTTCGGGCCACTTTTGGTTACAAAGCATCCAGGCAGACGGTTCGACAACCGATGTGACCGATAGCGAAATGACTGCCAACAAAGTGTATGTGATGAAAGTACCGGCTAGTCTTGCGACTAAAGAGATCACCTTCGTCTCCGGTTCGAACCAGATGTTGCGTCGCGACAAGGTGCTGAACCCGAATCCGGTCAGCGGCTTTGTAGCGTATGCCAATGGTACACTGAATGATGTTACGCTCGACAAACCGTTCTATCAGTTGAACGATGCAGGCGATACATTCGAACGTGTAGACGATTTGACGACTCCGATCGCCCCGTTCAGCGGTTACCTGCTGGCCGATGCAGCGACAACAGCCAAGGTGGCCAACTTCAGCCTGCGTTCTTCCGTAGCGACAGACAACGAAGAGATCACTGTTCCGGAAGAAGGTTTGCTGGTACGTGCCGAAAAGGGACGTATCCTGCTGACTGCCGAACAACCGATGCAGGTAGTGATTTGCGATATGGCAGGCGTTGTGAAGTTCAGCGGCGAAATACCTACCGGCAATTCTTCGTTTGAAGTGGGTGTAGGTATCCATGTCGTGAATAACCAAAAAGTAATCGTTTGGTAAATCATTTATAACTTAATATAAAAGAACATGAAAGTAAAATTGAACATACTATATATCTTACTGGCGTTTCTATGGATGCCGGTATGTGGTTGGGCACAAGATTTGGTGGACCCGGGCGAAGAAGAAGGGCCCGGTGTTGCTCCGGTGGCAAAAGTCGGGAATACGGACTATAAAACGTTGAAAGAAGCTTTCGGGGCTGCACCAGCCAATGCGCAAGTAGACTTGCAAATCAGCCTCACCCAAAAAGAAGCGGTAACAGCAAATGCTACGACTCTCAACCTGAATAACCTGACACTGACAGGTGAAGAGAAAGCCGGTTTTAACACGACTGGAAAACTGACTGTCAAGAAAGGAACGCTGAAAGGCGCATTCACCGTAACTGACCTGGCGAATTTTGTAGCCGGTACAGATGTTACCTTGGCAGATAATGTGAAGATTATTTCCGGTGGCAAGTCTTATTACCGTGTGTTGATAGACTTGGGTGCTTATACGGATGCTACAGCTCCTACACGCAATAAGGAGGAGGTTATTTATTCAAAAGTCGATGATCAAACTCTTTGCTGCTGGTTGGAAGCCGACCAGGCTGCCTATCCGATCATTCTGAAAGGAAACGGTGTAGGATACCAAACGGTTCCTGTCTCTATCCAGGCACATGGAAGCAACACGCTTACGCTGACACCGATAGAAGTTCCGGAAGAAGAAAAGTACAGCATCACTTGGGATGAAGTGACTGGTGGAACGCTGAATGTCATGATCGATGATCAAGAAGTACAGCCCGGAGAATATGCAGCCAATTCACTGGTTACTATCAAAGCAATACCTGCGAAAGGTTACACGAACCCTATTTTATATATCACTCGCGAATCGGAAGGTACTCCGATCGATATTACAGAACAAAAGTCATTTATCTTGAACGACAATGTAAACATCTTGGTTACTTTCAAAAAATCTCCTACAGTAGGTCCTGATCCGGAGAATCCGGATGGCAATGCTCCGGACATCAAGATTCTGAATCCGAAACAAGCGTTCGTTTATAATGGCAAGCCGCAGGCGTTTACGTTGACGACGAGTCCGGAGAATGCGTTGGAAGGTGCAACAATTTCTTATACATTAGACGGTGCAACAGTTAATGAACCTACTGATGCAGGAATATATGACGCGATCATCACACGTCCGGCCGATATGGATTTGGCAGCAGTGAATTGTACGCTGCCTGGTGGTTTAACCATCGAAAAGGCGGAAGTTTTCTTCAAATTGAATGAAGGCAAAACCGGTTTCATTCTGAATGCAGACGCTCAAACAGCGACACTGAATGCGGGCGATTATCATGTCTATATGTTGGTTGATGGTAAAGAAGTAAAAGTTGAAGGTTCATTCGCTTGGGGTGAAGGTCAGGGGACTGCCATCAACGGCAATGTACTGACAATTGCTGAAAGTGGTATTTACGAGGTGGTTTTCACTCCTACAAAAGTAGAGAACTACAAAGAAATAGCACCAATCACCTTGCCGATCGAATTAAAAGAAGGTGATTTGAAGGACAAAATGCGTACAGTAACGGTTTCCGTAATCAATACGTACAATCCGGCCGATGACGATGAAGTACGCATTTACAATGGAAACCTGTTAATGGCAACTGCTACCTTATCAAATAAAGCAGAGGTTGAGTTTTATGAAGGCCAAAAGCCTACGTTCCGTGCCTTCCCCGGCGAAGGTTGTGCTTTTGTAAAGTATCTGATCGGAGACGAGCAGATTAATAAACAGGATTATACGCCTGAAACGTTTGATGCAGATCTGGTAGTTGAGGGACATTTCGGAGAAAAAGGCGATTTGGAATCATTAAGTCCGACGTTTGAAGCCCCGAAGGAATTGGTTTACAACGGACAGTCGTATGCCAATAGCTTCAGAATCTTGCAAGCAAAGGTGTATAGCAATTGGATTTTCAATTATACGAAGAATAATAAGATCGTTCAACCGATCAATGTAGGTGAATATACATTAGTTGTATCTCGTCCGGCGGATAACAAGTATCAGGCATACACATCTGAATCGATGGCATTTAAAATAACGAAAGCTACTCCGGAAGTTGTAGCGAATGAGATAACAGGTGCTTATCCCGGTTTGGAATTGAAGGAGTTAAAGTTGAGTGGTACGGCTACGGTTGAAGGCTTGGGTACGATCGCCGGTACGTTTGAATGGGTAGAGCCTGCAACGGTTATCAAAGAAGGAGAGAACAAGGTTAAGTTTAAATTTACTCCGAAAGATGAGGTTAATATTAACTCTGTGACTGATCTGGAATTGACAATAACAGCAAGTAAAGAGAATATACCTGATTTCGTATCGGTGTCTTACAATAAACCGTTAGGTGGTACGCTGGTTGTTGTGTATGAAGAAGAGGGAGATAATCACTTCCAGGTGATTTCTTCCGGTACAAAAGTTCCTACCGGTACAAAAGTTCGTATCTTTGCTTATCCCGCTGATTATTTTGAGTTGGCAAGCCTGACAGTTAACACGGAAGATGTATTAAAAGACCTGGTCAACAACAAGTATGTAATTGTTCGTGAATTGAAAGTTGATACAGATATTCATGCGAACTTCCGTTTCACAGGCGAAGAACCGACAGATCCGGATAATCCCGATAATCCTGACAATCCGAATTTGCCTGACAACTGGCCTGACAACTGGCCCGACAATTGGCCCGACAACTGGCCTGATAACTGGCCTGATAACTGGCCTGATAATTGGCCTGGTAACGGTGGCGGATTAGGCGAACAAAATAAAGACTATACTATATTGGTTCGTACGACCGGCCTGGGTAGCGTAACTCCTGGTACGACTGGTGCCAACAGAGGAGAAAGCATCACATTCAAGATAGAGCCGGGCTACGGACAGCAGATTGTCGACGTCCGTGTGAATGGTAATAGTGTAGGTGCCGTTACTTCTTATCAGTTGAGGAATATTTATGCACATACAACGGTAGAGGCCGTATTCTCCAATATCAATGTTCCGGTATATACATTGACTTCCAGGGTGATCAATGAAAGGATCGGTTATGTGACTCCGACTAAGGTGCGCGTGACAGAAGGTAGCAATCATATCTTCATTGCTCATCCGAACAAAAACCGTACGATCGAGGATGTACAGGTCGGTACGGAGAAGGAGCTGAAGAGTATTGGTACGCCAACCAGCTACATTTTTACAGATGTAAAGGCCGATTCGCTTATTGTTGTCACTTTCCATAGCCCTGTTGCTAATGAATCTATTGAAGCATCCAAGTATCAGATCTATACGGAAAATGGTGCAGTGGTAGTTGATCCGGATCATGCAGCAGGAACAGTAAATATTTGTGATTTCAGTGGCCGTACTATTTACAGCAATCGGGAGGTACGTTCCATCACTCGTTTCCCATTGTCTGAAGGCTCTTATATTGTTACATTGATAATCGATGGTAAACAGTATTCGCAGAAAGTGTATCTGTTGAGCCGATGATGTCGGTAAGTTGATAAAGAAAAGGGGCAAAAGCGATTTTGCCCCTTTTGGGTTTAATAAGTATGTGGTTGTTTATCTTCCGTACAAATGTTTTGCCGAGGGAACAAATATGACATTCAGTTCCGGGTCCGGCATATCCGGATCTAACGGGAACATCGGGCGGATGATATTCTTATAAGGAAGTTTCTGGAAATCCTGGTCCACTCCTCCGCGCGTCAGTGCCATTACCCAATCTGCTTTCATATTGTACCATTGGTTGACCAGGTATCCCTGTTTTACCATGACGATATCCATTTCACGGGGATCTATTCCGGTACCCTCCAGGTTAGGTGTAGGGGAAGACGTTCCTACAACTACATAAATGCTTCCTGTCTTGATAATGGCAATATTGTTGCGTCTTCTGTAAGGGGCATTGTCGGCAGCCAGCGTCTCATCCTGTGCAGGACTGACATATACGACCGTACCCGATAGTTTTACAGGTGGTTCGTAGGAGTTGTCCGTCATTGCACCTACATATCCTTCTGCATGGCCGCCTACACCAGCCTTACGTGCGGCTTCAACCATCTCGCTTCCCGGAATAGAACAGTAAAGCAGGCTTTTGCCGTTTGGAGATTGAAGTTCCGGACGCTTCAATATCCGGGCTAATGTCCATGTAACTTCGCCTGAACCACCACCACCGGGGTTGTCACCCATATCGCTGATAAAGAAAGGCTTTTTGTCGCTGGCCAGCGCCAGATCGAGACATTTTTCGAGCGGATGCCCCGGAGCTTCCAATGTGAACTGACGGCGGACATCCCAGAATTTTTGCGCCAGAATTTTTGCGCCTGCTTCTACCTGTGCTTTGTCGTCACCGTAAACCATCACTACTCCCTGGTTGCGTCGGTCGTCTCCCCATACATAACCGATCCAGATACCTGCATCTATTACGCCCGGCATTGCTTCAACTTCGGGAACCATGGCATAAAGTGATTTGGCTGGTTCGGCACGCGTACTCGACCATTCTCCGGAAACTAATACCGGAACGGCTACCCATGCTTTATAAGCTGGACGTCCTTTACCGGAGGCTAGTCGATCCAGCAGATTGACTACGCCACGACGATGCGATTCACGTGAATCATCGTGAGGGGCTTTGCGGTAAGTTGTAATCAGGTCGGAGTTAAGAGCTACGAGCCAGGAGGCATTGCCGTGAAGGTCCATAGTGGTCGTAACAAGGACGTCGTTGCCGATAACGCTGCGGACTTTTTCCATAAACTCACCTTCCGGATCGGCTACTCCATCCACGCTGCATGCCCCGTGATTGTAAAACCAGAAAGCATCGTAAGGCATGTTCGCCTTTATTATTTCAAGTGCTTCGTTGACAAAGGCGTCGTATGATTCTTTCGTAACCGGTCCGCGGCCACCGCCACGACCCATCAGGGAGGGAAGCCATGTTGCGGCCTGCCCCATGGCGGAATCCGGACTCAGATAATCTGGCAAAGTGAGCGGCCTTCCGACTATCGGTTGCCTGTTGGGCATAAATACACTGTTCTCGATTTGTATACCGGCAACGCCGATACGTAGTTTCTGTTGCTGCGCGGCGGCATCGTTGGTGAATGACACGACCAACAGGCAGAGACTCAGGAATAGGAAAACTTTCTTCATGGTTCGTTTAAATTTAATAGTATGACATAATAAAAATATATGGGATGTATATATGATTAAAATCAGGGTTAAACTTAGTGGAAATATATGAGAAATTATTCAAAGTCAGGACTATTTATTACCAATGTCCTGACTTTTTGCCTGGTAGGTCAGGATGCTGTGATCATCAGACCGATCCCTTTTATCGTTTTGATACTGACTTTTTCGTCTTGTGACAATAGTTTGCGGAGCTTCGTGACGAAGACATCCAGGCTGCGGGAAGCAAAGTAATCGTCTTCCGTATTCCAGAATTTGTCTAAAATGATTTCACGGCGGATAATTTCTCCCGGTTTACGAAATAATAGTTCCAGTATCCCGTTCTCGCGAGGTGTCAGTAATTGACTGCTTCCGGAGATATGGTGCAAGGTCGCCTGTGCCGGATCCAATGTGTATCCGCCTATTGTCCATGTCTGGTTTTTAACTTTTTCCGTATTCCCTTGCTTCATGCGGAGCAACGCGCGGACATGTGCATCCAGTTCTTCCGGCAGGAAAGGCTTTTTGACGTAATTGTCCACTCCCAGTTCATACCCTTTTACCACGTCTTTCGGTGAAACACGGGCGGATGAGAAAAGGATCGGGAGCTCTCTGTCCGTCTCCCGGATACGGCGCACCATCTCGTAGCCGTCCATGACCGGCATTTCGATGTCGGCAACGATAATATCCGGTTTTACCTGCCGGTATTTCTCCAGGCCTTCTTTCCCGTTGCAGGCGATGATCACCTCATAACCACCTATCATATCTTCCAATCCTCCCTGAATGATATAACTCAGGTTGGCATCGTCTTCTACTAATAATAATTTGATCATACTGTTGTTTCTTCTGTGGTGGATACTGGTAATGAGATGGTAAATTCACTGTATTTTCCTTCCTGGCTTTCGACGCTGACATAGCCGCCGTGCGAGCGGGTGACGTTCATGACATAATTCAGTCCCAGGCCGAAACCTGTAACACCATCGGCAGCATTGCTCCGGTTGATCGAAGCCCGTTCGAACTTGTCGAATATATGGTTTTGTGCAGCAAGGGAAATACCGATCCCGTTGTCTTTTACCTTGATTTGTGTGAATTGGTTATACCGGCAGGAAGTGATCTGTATTTCGACCGCCTCCCCGGAGTATTTGATCGCATTATCTATCAGGTTGCTGACCGCCTCCTTCAGATATTCTTCATCCGCAAATATATCTTCCGCTTCTATGTTTAACAGGAAAGTGACGGTTTTATTCGTCTTGGCAGTGAATAACTGTGTCAGTTCCTCCAACATCGGGCGGATAGGGATCAGGCTTTTTTCAAGCAGTAATTGTCCGTGTTCCAGCTTGGAGATGGTCAGCACTTTGTTGGTCAGGGCCAGCAGATGTTGTGCTTCTTCTTCCAGGATGTCGAAGTATTTCTCTTTCTTCTCCGGTTTTCCGTCCAGCTTTCCGCTTCGGAGGATACGGGCACCCATCAGGATCGAGCTGAGAGGTGTTTTCATATCGTGGATCATCGCATAGGAGAAGTCTTCCCGTATTCGTGCGATCTCGTCCTGTTGTTTGATAATTTTGATTTGCTTCCGGATACAGATCAGCAGGATCCCCAGCGCAATAGTCGTTCCGAAGAAAAAGTAGAGCAGTTTGCCGATAGAACCTGCCCGCGGATTTTTAATGTATGCCTGTACGCCTTGTGTCTCACTGACCGGGAAAACAAAAGTGTGCCGTTCGTTGAACAGGCGGTTGTAATCTGTGAAATAGCGGATATTCTCCCGTTGTACCGCAGCAGGGCTGTCCAGGGATACCGTATCTATGCGAAACGCCAGTTTGTCGAGATGGCGTTTGTCGAGTTCTTCCCGGAAGAGGGCGGGAAGGAATTTTGTTTTGTCTGTCTCATATTGTTCGGTAGCGTGGCAGAAAGATTCGTGTAGCTGTCGTGCCAGTTGTTCTTTTGTCAGTGAATAACTTCGCCCGATCCATTGCCCGATAAGGAAAAGGACGATTAAGGAGGTGACAGCCGATGATATAATGTAGAATGATTTCGTCATAATACTTTGATTTCATTGGCAAAGATAGGTAATTTCATTTTTCCGGCACCCTTCGCTTTCCATCTTAACGTAAAGATAACGTTGGGATAACATTCCGTTTCTTTGTTCCTCTGTATCTTTGCAATGTAGAAATCAAATAAAAACAAACGATATGGAAACAAAAGAAATGAATATGGAAGGATACGCTCATTCGGAAGGCGTAGAGGTGAAAGTGAGTGCGGCCCGGGTAAATATAACGATATTGCTCTATCTGTTCTTTTTTGTCGTAGGCGCAGTTGTATTGTTCAACTATATTTGGGGAGATGGCTCGAGTTATGGCGCCGGATATGAACTGGGAAACATTGCCAGGCTACAGGCTTTATCTGTAAAAGGTGCAATTATTATGGCTCTTTGTTGTTTAGTATATACCTTGCTTCAATATGGTTTGCTGTATTGGTTTACCGGAAAAGATCGCCGGGCGCTCCATTGGAACACGGACTGGAAGTCATTAGGATTTCTGGTGAAGAAACCGCTGCTTTTGAAATATTACCGGATAGCGTTGCTGACTCCGTTTGTTCTGATTGGTTTACTTCCTTTTATACATGGTCTTTGTACAGGAAATGATGTCTGCTTTTTTATTGGTGTCTTCTGTATTGTGGGTAGCGGCGCTGATTGCTATTATTTCTGGAAACTTCGTTCTTTCAATGGCAACGATAAGATAGTGGATGGGGATGAGTCGCTGAGCGCTACTATTATAAAGAATTCTTATTAAGACCTAAACCTATAAACACACTATTTTTATGAAAGAAGGCAGGAGAACTCTCTTGCCTTCTTCTTTGATAATCGAATAACAAATAATACCTTTGTAACCTAAGAAGCAAAATAATAAAATATATGGTCGAACAAAAAGTGGTGATCAGTAAGGATTTGAAAGCTGATTTACAGGCATTCCTTGCAGCACTGAATTACGATAAACTGTTTATTCTTACCGATACAAATACACAGGAAAAGTGTTATCCGCTGATACAGGATGTGCCGGCAATCAAAGAGGCTCCGGTAATAACTGTTGATGCCGGTGATACGCATAAAGGTTTGGAGGCTTTGTCGAATATCTGGATGCGCCTTTCCAATGAAGGGGCTTCCCGTAACTCGCTGTTGGTGAACCTGGGTGGTGGCATGGTGACGGATATGGGCGGTTTTGCCGGTGCTACTTTCAAGCGCGGCTTGAAGACGGTCAATATCCCTACAACACTGATGGCCTCGGTAGATGCTGCCGTGGGAGGTAAGACCGGTATTAATTTCAACGGATTAAAGAACGAAATAGGTTCTTTCTATCCGCCGGAATGCGTGTTTATCGATTGTGAATTTCTTCGTACGCTGGATAGGGATAACCTGTTATCCGGCTATGCGGAAATGATTAAACATGCGCTGATCAGTTCGATGGACACCTATGCGACAGTTATGTTGTTCGACCTCGACCAGAAGATGGATTATGCATTCCTGAATAAGATGGTGGCGCAATCGGTTGCCGTTAAGGAACGTATCGTGGCAGAGGACCCGAAAGAACACGGTATCCGCAAGGCTTTGAACTTCGGCCATACGATTGGACATGCTTACGAAAGTCTTTCTTTCAAAAAGAACCGTCCTCTATTGCACGGTCATGCGGTGGCTGCCGGTATCGTGAGCGAGTTATATCTGTCCTACAAGTTATGCGGTTTCCCTTCGAGCAATCTGAGCCAGGTTATCCAGTATATCAAAGAATATTATCCGGCTTTCATCTTTGATTGCAAAGACTACGAAACTTTATATGAACTGATGACCCATGATAAGAAGAATGAAGGTGGTATAATCAACTTTACCCTTTTATCTAAAATCGGTGAGGTTCAGATAAATCAGGCAGTGACAAAAGAGAAAATACTGGAGTCATTAGATTTTTACCGCGAAAGTTTTGGCGTATAAAGGAAAAATCTTACCTTTGCAGCCGTAAAGAAAAACGGGATGTAGCTCAGCCCGGTAGAGTACGCGTCTGGGGGGCGTGTGGTCGCAAGTTCGAATCTTGTCATCCCGACAATTACTGAGCGGAAAGGGAGTTAAGTTTTATGCTTGACTCCCTTTTTTATCTTTCTGTTCTACTTATCCACCAACATCAATCCGACCCCTCTTATCGTTTTTATCAATACAAGCGGGTCATCTTCCAGGAGTTTTCTAAGTTTTGCTATAAAAACATCTAATGTGCGTGATGCAAAATAATCGTCTTCCGTATTCCAGAAACGGCTGAGGATTGCTTCCCGTTTTATTGTTTCGTTTTTGTTTTCTGCCAGCAGTTGCAGGATTTGTGCTTCTCGTACGGTCAGTATTTTCTTCTCGTTTGTCTCATCATTGCGGAGGGAAGCATGTTCTGCATCCAGCGTATAACGGCCGATTTTGTAAAATCCGCTTTCATTCCGTGTCTTTGTACCCTCCTTCATTTTTAGTAATCCATGAATATGGGCATCCAGCTCATCGGGAACAAAGGGTTTTTTGATGTAGTTGTTTACACCTATTTTGTAGCCTTCCCTCACATCTTTAGGGGAAGTCAGGGCGGAAGCGAATACGATTGGAGTATCGCCGTCTGTTTCACGGATGCGTTCCACCATCTGGAAACCATTCATGACAGGCATGTCGATATCCGAAATGATAATATCCGGATGATGTTGTTGCCAGGCTTGCAAACCTTCCATGCCGTTGCCAGCGGTTATGACTTCGTATCCTCCGATGATATCCTGTAATCCGCTTTGTATGATATAGGATAAAGTCGGGTCGTCTTCTACTAAAAGTAACTTTATCATGATGCTGTTGTTTTTCGTGGAATATATAAGGTAAATTCACTGAATTCACCTTCCAGGCTGTTTACTATCACTTTTCCTTCATGGGCTTCCATCACCTGATATACATAATTCAGTCCCAGGCCGAACCCGGTTGTTCCGCCCGATTTTGTACGCAAAGATGCAGAGGCGCGTTCGAACTTGTCGAAAATCGTTTTCATATCCTTTTCGGAGATTCCGATACCGTTATCCCGTACTTTGATAAGCGTATATTTATCTGTTACCTGTGAACTGATATCTATATTGACAGATTCTCCGGAATATTTGATGGAGTTATCCAGCAGGTTGCTGATGGCTTCTTTTATAAATTCATCATCGGCGTATGCCGTGTCTGCCTGGAGATTAATTGTGATATGTACCGGTTTGGTCGCCTTTGTGGTGAACTTCTCTTTTAAGTCGGCCATCATTGGTTGCAGTTCAAAGGTGGATTTGGCCATTTCCAGTTTATGATTTTCCAGTTTGGAAAGAGTTAACACTTTATTGGTCAACATTAACAGATGGTCTGATTCGTTTTCTATGATGGTGAAGTATTTCTCTTTTATCTCCGGTTTATCGTCCAGTCGTCCGCTATGCAGGAAGTTGGCACACATGATGATGGAACTGAGCGGGGTTTTCATATCGTGTATCATGGCGTAAGAGAAATCTTCTCTCATCCGGGCTATCTTATTTTGTTTGCTGATGATTTTTATCTGGTAAAGAATGCAGTAGACAACAAAGACCATGATAAGACCTGTTGCAACCAGCAACAGTCCCATCTGACGGAAAACAGCCCCGTAAGGATTGATTAAAACAGCCTGAAGTCCCTGGCTATTGTCTGATTTGATGAATGTTATATCTGTTTGTAATGCCTGATAATCATGCGGAAATTGAAAATCAGGAACAGAGCTGCTTAAAACAGAACCTGTGGAGTCGACCAGGTTGCAGGTTGTCTGTGTGTGAATATTGGCTTGTTCCAACTGGACCTGGTAGATAGAATCCAGTTTATCCAGTGCCACAGGCACATGAAGAAGAGTATCCATTGTTTCCTGTATAAACAGATAAACTTTATTGACTGCATAATCACTGTAGTCAATATTGTCACTTAGATCCATGTGAAAATTTTTCTCGATCGATATATCATTACCGTCTTCATCCGTATAGTTATCCATTCTTATATGCAATTCAGTCGTGACGGCAGTCTTAAATAATTCATTACTTTTCTTGATTGTTTCATTCCTGACGGTCGAGTAGGTCGTGAACAGCCAGATACCCTGTAAAGCCAATATAGCCAGTAATCCGCACAGAGTGAGTATTTTAATCGGTCTATTATTCATGTTTCGTCATCCCTTTTTTCCCGTTAACCTAACATTAACCCGGCATTAACCCGGTCCGGGAATGCCTTGTTTTACTTTTGCTGCATCAAAGGTAAAGAATTTAAAATAGAGAGAATATGATACGTAAATGTTTTTTATTAGCAGCCGGTATATTGCTTATCAGAATGATGGCAGATGCGCAAGATGTTAAAGGAAAAGTAGTTGATGCCTCACAGGCACCGGTCGAATCAGTAACTGTAGTAATGCAGACCATCGATTCTACATTTGTGGATGCTGTCATAACAGATATAGACGGTAACTTTATGCTGAAACAGCACCCGGATAAGTATCGTTTAATTTTTCAGCATTTATTATACCAGACCCAAATAAAAGAATATTCAGGGGAGGATGCCGGAATCATAATGATGCAGGAACAGGATTATGCACTGAACGAGGTCGTGATAAAAGGTGAACGTCCGCAGGTAAAGGTTGAAAACGGAGCGTTGGTTTATGATGTGTCAGTATTGGCCGAAAAATCGACAGTCAGCAATGCGTATGAATCCATCTTGCATCTGCCGGGAGTTATGGAACAGAATGAAAGTATCAGCCTGGCCGGTGCCGGTAATGTAACGGTTATATTGAATGGAAAACCTTCTTCCATGACGAATGACCAGTTAGTCAATTTATTGAAAAACATGCCTGTATCTAATGTGGCGAAAGCAGAAGTGATGTATAATGCACCGGCAAAATATCGTGTTAGGGGAGCAGTGATTAACCTGGTCCTGAAAAACACGAAATCGGAAGAACCGTTTGTGCGCGGTGAGGTGGGAACGGAGTATATGCAGGCCCGTTATGCCAATGGAAGCGGACATGCGAATCTTTCTTTTGTAGGAAAGAAACTATCGGCTGATATTCTTTATTCTGCCGATTATCAGAAAAGGATTATTGATAATGATATTATATCTCATCATAAGATCGGAGATATAATATATGATATAGAACAATATAATAAAGGAGAACGTCGCGGGCTGACCCATAATATGCGTGCCGCATTGGATTATCAGTTATCGGAAAATGATCATCTGAATATGGCTTATACTTCTGCAATCACTCCAAACAGGAAAGCCGTGGAAAAGTCTTCAGGCAATTTTTCCGAATCCTCTAATAGTAAAATGGGTGATGAACAAATGCATAATGTAAATGTGGATTATACTTCTTCCCTGGGTTTGAATGTCGGTCTCGATTATACCTATTATAATTATCCGTCCACTCAGGATTATATAAATAAGACAGAAAGTTCCGAACAATTGTTTCTGGCTGATGCCAGCCAGACAATCAACCGTTGGAATGTATATGCCGGACAGACCCATACTTTACCTTCTGATTGGGAGTTGAATTATGGCATCGACTTTACATTTGCCAAAGATAAAAGCTCGCAAATCTATCGTCCGCAGGATGGTTCCGATATGTCGGGGCTGAATACCTGTACAGATCTGAAAGAAGAAACGTATAATTTCTATGGTGGTGTTGAAAAGTCTTTCAACGACAAACTTTCCTTATCTCTGTCTGTTGCCGGAGAGTATTATAAATTAATGAATTATAAAAAGTGGGCCGTTTATCCTGCGATGCAGTTAAGCTATGCCCTTTCCGACAGCCATATCTTCCAGTTGGGATTTTCTTCCGATAAGACGTATCCGGAGTATTGGACTATTCAGGAATCTGTTAGTTATATGAATGGGTATGCAATGCTTTTGGGGAATCCGGCGTTACGGCCGTCTACCGATTATACGGCAGAACTGACATATGTTTTGAAGAATAAGTATATGTTTAATGTGTATTATAGCTACATAAAAGATTTGTTTAATCAATTGGCTTACCAAAGCCCGGATAAACTAGCATTGATTTACCAGACAATTAATTATGATTATGAAGAGAATTATGGCGCAACGGCAACAATTCCTTTCTCTGTCGGCAGTTTCTGGAATTCTCAGATTACGTTGGACGGATCTATCCTCAAAGATGTTTGCGATTCGTTTCATGCTATTCGCTTTAACCGGACAAAATTCCGGGGAATCGCAATGATGAACAATACCTTCAAGCTCTTTTCGGAACCGGATATTCGTCTGGAACTGAATAGTATGTATGTTTCGTCTTTTATACAGGGTATATATGATATTTCTCCCATCTGGAAGATAGACGCCGGTTTGAAATGGACTTTTGCCGGAAAGAAAGCTGAATTGAAATTGAAAGCGAATGATCTGTTCGATTCATTCAATCCGGATACCAAAATAAATTATAAAGGCCAGCACCTGATAATGAATCAGAGACGTGATAGCCGGAACATTTCAGTTTCGTTCGTTTATAAGTTCGGTGGCTATAAAGCTAAAGAACATAAATCGGTCGATACTTCCAGGTTTGGATTTTGACGGAGGTTTGATTAGAATTCTATCGTTTTCTTTTCCCTTTCATTTTTAATGACAGCGTTTCGTTCCAGGGGTTTACTGTAACCCTGGTCGAAACGCAAACTGATTTTTACCAGGAACATGTTGTTGTATGATTTCAGGTGGCGCGAAGTATTTTCCTGGTAAAGCGATGTTTCCAACATTCTCTGCTGGTTATGTCTGATACCTGCTGAAATGGGCGGAATGTAGGAGAGCGCAACAGATATCCGTTTATTCCAGAATAGCTTGTTTGCGGATATCAGCCAGTTGTCTTTATCGGTCATTTGATATCCCTGGCTGAGGATTTGCTTTTTCATATTCCGGTAATATCCGACCTGAATACCAAACGATTTGGCAGGGTGGTAATAACTTATTTCTGAGTTGGCAAGCCATCCGTCCGGTCTTGTTCTGATTTCGGCGTTCAATGCTTCTCCGAGGTAATATGTCACATTGTTTTTGAATCGGATATAATTGCCGAAAGGCTGATCATAAGTGATTTGCAAACTATATTCTCTTGTGTTTATATTACAGAAAGACCTGTATAACTTATGTCCTTTTTCGATATATAACTCACTGATTTCATCATGAACATAATTGAGTGCAGGGGTAATTGTTATCCGGTTACCTAATGAAATGCGGGCGGAAACAGTATGCCGGATGGCTGATTTCAGTTCTGGGTTTCCTATTTGTGTCAGGAACGTATCGATTACCAGGCTCATAGGGCTGAGCTGGTATAATAAAGGATAATGCTGATTAGTTGAATAACTGGCATTTATGTTTATGTTTTTATTGATGCTGATGTTGGCCTGTATGTAAGGCAGAAACCGGGTATAATTACTTTTTATATCTCTGTCATATGAGCTTATATGCTCGATGGCAGCCCCGAATTTAGTCTGTATTTTCGTTGAAGGACTAAATTTCATGTAGGCAAATACTTTATTCCGATATTCCCGGTAGTCCAAAAAGCCTCTGCCGTGACTACTTTCCGATCCATACATTCTCCAGGCATTGGAATATCCTAAGTTCATCGATATCTGGGACGATAACGAATATTTTCCTTCGACATTAAATAATGTATGGTTTTTATACTCGTTGTATGTATCCTGGATTATATAGTTCGATGCATCGTTCTGGTCGTATTGGTTTTTTATATCATTGTAATAATAGTTGTATGAAAAATCGCTATATAACCGGAAACGTTCGCTAAACTGTCCCTGATAATACAGTGTGCCGACAAATGTGTAATCAGATGTGGCAGTTTCTGTTGAATTTTTGATCGTGCGTCGGTCATTGTTACTTATATCCGTACGTTCCATGGTGTATATCTGGTTTGTTTCTGTCTTGCCGGATACATAATCACCTTGGATGCCAACCGTTTGCGTCGGTGTGATTTGGTAACTGACTCCAGCCGTTATGGTATTATTCTTATGCTCATACAGGTCATTGGGTGTGTTTTCCGGCATTTCTGAAATAAGTTCCACACCTCTGTATATTAAATTTTTGGATACAGGTAAGTCTTGGTTTTCCTTGTTATGAGAATAGGTTGCATAGAAATTGATTTTGTCATAGGTATAACTCATTCTGATTACAGGTTGATTCAATATCAGCCGTTTGCTGTTGTTTATACCCGAAAGGCCGACGGCTGAAAAATTAGAGGCATAGATGTCATATCCCCGGTAATCCTTTTTCAGGGTAATATTGATAATGGCTGTATAATCGTCGGATATGAAACGGCCGGACGCTCCATTGATCACTTCAACGGTATGTATTCTGTCGGGTGACATATATTTTATATGATCCTGCGATTGTTGTATTCCGTCTACTAACAGTAATATATTCTTACTGTCGCTTACTTTGAGGGTATTAGTTGCTTTGTCGAAATAGATCCCGGGTATTTTATGCAATAGTTCTTCCGTATTGTTTATTCCTCTGCGCATATCAGGAGTGATGGAGTAACTGTTGCAGTCTACTTTATGGCGAACTTCATCTGCTGTGATAATTGTTTCGGGGAGTATGAAAATTAGTGTATCTTCGGTTTTCTTGCCGAGTGCAGTTCCGGTGAAAACAAATTGTCTGTGAGGTTCGGATGGCTTTGTTTCCGTATTGCTTTTCGGTACTTGCCTGTCTAACGGAATGATGATATATACATGATTTATTTTTTCGACTTTGAACGGTTTATTGTTTAGCAGATGATAAAGGGCGTCTTCCGGATTTTTAAATGTTTTCGAGACGGATATATTATAAGCGGATAACGCTTTGTCATCAAACGATATTTCCATGCCAAGCATTCCTAAAACAGTGTTTAAAGGTTTGTTGGAAACAGTAAGCTGCATTTCCTGTGAAAATGCAGCGATTGTACTTATCAACTGTATGAAAATGATGACTATTGACCTTTTCACTTATTCTATGCTGAATTTGATTTCAAAAGGTTTTCCTATAATTTCGAGTATCATATCAGGTTTTGTGGCCCTGCTAAAATTACCAGTATAGACATGTCCCGGAGGAATGTCTGCTTTGACCCTAATATCATACTGACGTTCTATTTCATTGATCACTTCAACCAGTGGGACTCCTTCAAAAACAAATTTGTCTTCTATCCATCCGATTGATTGACCGGCATTGATATTTTCTTTAATGGTCAGTTTACCGTTATGATAGGTCAGTTGCATATCCGGAGCGAGGGTGGTCGTTTCATTATGGGTTGTCACTTTTACTTTGCCGGTCAGACAGGTTACACGATAGTTCCCTGGCCGTGAAAATATATTGAAACTTGTTCCTAATACATTCACTTTATTCTGATTTGATTTTACAGAAAAACGTTTTCCCTGTTTTACTTCGAAAAAGGCTTCTCCTTCAAGTTCAACATTTCTCGATATAATCCATAGGTAAGGTTTATAGGTAAGCCGGCTATCGGCATTGAGATTTACTTTTGAGCCGTCAGGAAGGGTGACAGCAAGATGCGATCCCCGTTTCGCAATTTCGGTCACGGTATAAGATTGAGAGATTACAGACCCGGTCAGGATAATGGCAACAAGGAGCACGGCTGCATATTTCCAAAATGGGATATGCCGGTTTTTTTTTGAAGATGGGGTATCTTCAAGGCTGGCAAAAGCTTCATTCCAGATATCTTCCTTGCTTTTGCTCCATTGGGGGATTATTTTAATATTGTCCGGTTTCATTTTTAGTTTCCGTTAATAATACTTTCTTTAGAAATTGCAATGCGGAATTCATTCGTTTCTCAACTGTTTTAATACTTATATCAAGGAGTCCTGCAATTTCGTGATATTTTAATTCATCGTTCCGGCTCATCAGGAAAACGATGCGTTGTTTTTCGGGCATCTGTTCCAGAGCTCTGGCATAGGATGTGGCAAGTTCCTTGAAAAGTATCTCCTCTTCGGGAGACAAGCATGATGCGTCATTGCGTATCATATCCTGCTCGAAATGATTCCGGCTTGTTTCTTTCCGATAAGAACTTATCACCATTTCATTCGCCATTTTATATAAAAGGGCTTTCAGGTTATTATTATGTAACTGTTCTTTTTTCTCCCATATTTTCATAAATATCTCTTGCGCTATATCAGATGCCATATCAGTATCGCCGCAACGATAAAATATGAAACTCCGGACAGCATCAAAATATGTATCAAATAAGAGTTTAAACTCCTTTTTACTCAACATTTAGCGAACAGTTTGTCGTTGATCTACTCTTTGTACTTATTCACTTTTTTCATATACCCGATAAATTTATCCCATTCATTTGCTATGGCCTGCATATTCTCATCACGTATTTTTTGTATTTCAGTCAATGAACCTAAAACTGCAATATCAGGATATCCGTCGTTTATAAAAAATTTATTTTCAATTATACTGTAATAGAATACCGGTGAGTTGAAAATTTGGGAGTTGACATCTGAAACCCGGGTCAAGGTAGAAAACAAATACTTGTCATCCAGATAAAATTTAATATTGGCATAAAGTGAAATGGAGTTTTGTTGATAGTAATTGTCTTTAAACCGGATTTCTTTTGTTGTTCCGTTGAACCATAGGATATCATCTCCTGTAAAAATGATTTCCTCAGTGGGTTCGTTTGCCGATTTTGTTTCTGCTTTTATAATGAGTTTAGAATATCCCTCTTCAGGAGAAGGATTCGAAGGATCATTTGAGCAACTACTCATAAATATAGTCAGAAACAATATTGATAAAAATAAATAAAACCTTTTCATACGATTATTATTAATGGATTAAAATTACTATATCTTTTTGAATTAATAACCGTATGAGTTAAAGGATACCCTATATAATATGTTGTCAATTAGTATCCTTTAACTATTTTGCTATTGTTGGATTTGGGAAATGAATTTCCAGTGACCGTTTTTTACCACAACGGCGGGCGGGTCAGGATACGAATCGTCATTTGTTTTTCGGAGCTAGCACCGACAAACCCTAATCCGCCGACAACGTTTTGAGGTATAATGACCGGTTCCATAAAGGTTTCGTTATAGTTTCCCGACTCAAGGCAGTTCATGGCACGCATATACCGATAGTCTGTCTGGGTGATACAGAGTAGCCGGATGACGGCATCTGTCTCTACAAACAGCTTTTCGTCCATATTTTTGTGATCATAGTAGCGTGTATATACATTAAGCGTGTATGATCCGTTTTCGAAACGACTGTCGGTGAATACATTGTTCACATTTTGGACGGTCATATCAAGGATGCCGAATTCTTCATCATCGGCAGTACTGAGATGACCATCGGTCAACACGATATCTTCCTGACTGATAATATCCGGATAGATGATTTCCGGTCCGTATGTTGTTCCCTCTTCCGGATATGTCCGGTAAGTGTTTTCCTGGATACGCAGTTGATAATAGTTCTTTTCTCCGGATCGGTCGTTGAATGTGATTCTGTACCGGATGCAGTTATCCATATAATATCCTATTTTAATTTTAGTCAGAAGGGTATCTACCTGTATAATTTTTTCGATCGGTTGGGGTATTTTTACTTCAGCCCAGGCGTGATATTGCCCGTTTTCCGCAGCTGCTTCCAGGCGTACCAGATCACCGGGGAGAAACTGGGTTTTCACGCGGCAGTATTTTGTAGAGTCATTATAACTGGTGGAGATCAATTCGGCTTCAGCAACTTCTTTCTTCTCTCCGTTGACATAGATCGTGACGGCTCCATCGCTCACTAATGTTGTTGTCTCGCCATCAATGATATGCAAGTAAACTTGATTCTCTTCTTTTTCGGCTTCCAGAAAGGCATTCATGAGTAGTTGGGGCTCTTGAATTTTACTTTGGAAGGGTATCTCGTTCTCACAAGCTGAGAAAAGAGATGTATAGAGTATGAATAATAGATAGGATAAATTCTTTCTCATGTCATTTTCTGTTTTAGAATTTAAATGTATAAGTGACGGAAGGTATACAGGGTAATAAAGTCTGTTTGATCAACCTTGTTTTCCTTTTCCAGGTTGTTTCAGGCACGCCTCCTTCTCCAATATGTTCTTGTCCGATGTATTCTTCTTCCAGATAGATCAAATTGGGAGTCATGGCATTATAGGCATTGTAGACAGATATATTCCAAGTGTGTGTACCCCGGCGTACTTTTTTATGGAAGTTAACTCCCAGGTTCAATCGATGACTGACGGGTAATCGGTAATTGTTGCGGTGTTCGATGTAATCGAGCAAGTTTCCGTTTATTGTCCCGGTACGCTGTTCGGCTAATGTTGCTGCCCCTCCGGTGTTAAATATCCAGGTGAGTCCAATATCGAACCGTTCACTGAACTGATGGTTCACACAAAAATTTATATTGTGGCGACGGTCATATTTATAGGGGAAACGTTCTCCGTAGTTAATGCTGCCGTCTTTGAACTGGCGGTCACTTTTGGCAATTGTATAGGCCAGCCAGCCGGTTGTTTTTCCCAGCGTTTTTTGTGCAAGTATTTCCAGTCCGAAAGAACGTCCGCGACCCATTTCCACTTTTTCCTGCCATCCTCCTGAGGTTCCGAAGAAAGAGGCGCCATCCTGATATTCCAGAACATTATGCATATCTTTATAATATCCTTCCAACGAAAATTCCCATCCTTTTATCCCTGTATAGTATCCCCCGACAGCATATTGAAATGACCGCATCGGGCGGATATTTTGAGTAACAGGCACCCATAAATCAGTTGGTAGTGAGATGGCTGACGACGATAATAAATGTACGTACTGTTCCATTTGAGTAAATGAACCTTTTATTGCATAGTCTTTGTTCAGGCGGTAGCGGGCGGACAGGCGGGGTTGTGCTGAGAAATAACCTTTCCCCTGGGTGTAAAACAAGGAAAGATGTATACCTGCATTAATACTTAACCGGGTACCTATGTTGAAGTCATCTTCTGCATACAAAGCGCATTCATGGCCATGCAGATTACTGTTAGAAGAATCTTTATAGATGGTATCTTGTGCTACTGATCCGTTTTCTGCTTCTCTCACATTTGAGGTTGTGACCTCCGGGCGGAACGTATGATTCAGATAAGAGCCGCCGAATTTGATATGATGGTTCGGGGCAGGCGTATAGTCGAAATCTGTCTGGATACTAACATCGTGTATCCCTGACCTATAATCGGAATTATATGTATAGGTTTCGTTATGCATGGGATCGGTATTGGTCTTTTTCTCGGTTCCGGTGGCTTCCTTTTTATAACTGTCAGCCATTGACATCTGATAATGGTTGTATGCTACAGTCGTGTTACTGAACAACTTATTGTTGAACACATAATTCCAGCGTCCGGCTGCGATAGTATTCCCCCAGTTGATATTGATTTTGCTGTTATAGAAATACAGGCGCGGACCATCGTCATAACCGTCGTATTCCTTATCCCGTTTGTAATCATAATGGTCTTTTCCTTTATAAAAGCTGAGGAAGAGTCGGCTTCTGTCGGAAAACTTATGGTTTACTTTAGCATTGATATCATAGAAGTAATAGTTGTATTTTTTATCTTCCGGCAGAAAAGGTCTTGCCACCAGGTCCAGATAGGTGCGGCGTCCTGTCAGACAGAAAGAAGTTTTGTTTTTTATGATCGGTCCTTCAAAATGCAGCTTACTGGTTAGCAGGCCGACACTGATCGTTCCATGATAATTTTGCATATCGCCGTCATTGGTGCGGATATCGATGATAGACGATAATCGTCCGCCATAACGGGCAGGAAAGGAGCCTTTGAAGAGAGTCACTTTTTTCATGGCCTCCGGGGTGAAGATCGAGAATACGCCCAGCAGGTGATCTGCATTGTAGATCGGAATACCATCCAGCAGGATCAGGTTCTGGTCCGGTCCGCCGCCACGTACATGCAAACCACTGAATCCTTCCATACCCGCCTGTACGCCGGGTAACAGCTGGATTGTCTTCAGTAAATCAGCTTCTCCCAGAACAACAGGTGTGTTGCGGATTTGTTTCATCGGGACATCAAGGGCACTCATCGCAGTGGCATGGATTCCGGTTTCTCTTTTATTTGACAGGACGACTACTTCCTCTAACTGATTGTCGGTCAGTAACCGGATATTCAGCAAGGTGTCCTTTTCCAACCGGAACCGGCATATTTGAGTGGCATAACCAAGGTAGGAGAATGAAAGTGCTGCATCTCCTTCGGGAAGCGTAATACTATAAAATCCGAAAGGGTTGGTCGAAGTTCCTATCCTTCTGTTTTGTTCAAAGATATTCGTACCGATCAGTGTTTCCGATGATATCCCGTCTGTAACATAGCCGCTGATTGTATATTTGCGGTTAACGGGTGTTTCCCGTTTATCTAATAAGATATATTTTCCAGAGATCTTAAAAGCGATTGCTTCGTTTTCGAAAGCCCTGTGTAGAATATCCGTGATAGGAGATTGAGTCATATCCAGGGTTACAGGCTTTTTAAGCTGTATCTTTTCTCCGTAGATGAAAGAGAAGCCGGTAGAATCCTCCAACTGCTTTGCGAATTTGTCTAAAGCAGCATTCCGGATACTGAAATTTAATAATGTGTCTTTATTTTGGGCATCAAGAGGAGTTCTCCCGAAAATAACCCACAAGAGACATATGAGGCTGATGCGGAAAAGCGGGTAATGTATAGAATAGTTCATAATTTACTAAAGCTTAGTGCTGATAATGATAGTATTGTTTGTTATTGTGTAATTAAAATTGCCGGCTCCTTTTAATAATTCGAGCATTTCTTCCAGGCTTTCGCCATTGGTGAAGTTAGCCCGTATATGGTAACTCCGGAGTTCGGGATCGGTAATTTCTATTTTTACATTGAATGCATGTGAAAGTTGCCGGGTTATTTCCTGCAATGGCAGATAATCGAATAGGAAATGGCCGTTTCGCCAGACAATATCGTTGCTGCTTTTTGGATTTATTTCATGTTGTAAACTTTTCTGTAACCGGTTATAGATAGCACTTTCATTGGGAGAAAGGACGATTCGCCGGTTTTCTTCCGGTATGCTGACGACAACGGAACCTTCGATCAGGGTTGTTTTTATTTCGGGGTCTTCGGGATAGGCTTCCACATTGAATTGGGTTCCCAGTACCTGTACGTTTACGGACTTTGCTTTTACAATGAATGGGTGCCTGGTATCTTTTTCTACATCGAAATAGGCTTCTCCGGTTAACCGGACTTCTCTTTTGGCTCCCCTGAAACGAGAAGGAAAGCTAAGTGTTGAGTAACGGTTCAGGGTGACAACAGACTGGTCGGGTAGTGTAATGTCCCGTATTTCAGCCAGGGTAGAAATAGTCTGTATGGTGCCCGATTGGATATAATCATATGTATACCAACTGGCCAGGCAGATGAGTATGGAGGCTGCAACGCTTCCTGCGATACGGAGAAATTTTATTTTTCCACTGGCTGGAGAGATACGCCTTTCTAGTATTTTCCAACTGTTTTTAGCGGAGAAGCGTCCTCTCGGTGAACGCGTAGAGGCGACCAGTTGTTCCAGAATCTTATCAAAGTTGTCGTTTTCAGGTGTCATCTTTTCTTTATCTGTTTAATTATTGCTTTCATAAATAAAGACAGAGATGTACGCTGGAACTCACTATGCTGATTTGGTGAAAATAAGTTAAGATTATGATCCGTTCTTGTCTGGCTTCAGGTAGCGTGATAACATATCCCGTAGTCGGGTTACAGCCTTTTGTAATTGTACGTCAACTGTATTGATGCTGATTTTTAATTCTTTAGCGACCTGTGCATAGCTTTGTTTTTCTTCCCGTATGCGAATAAATATCTCCCGGCATTTTTCCGGTAGACGGTCCAGTGCTTTGACATAGTGGGAAAAAAGTTCTTCGTTGATAAGGATTTCTTCCGGTGAATTTTCCTGGTCGGCTATCTTATCGGCTATTATCTCGGTAATCTGTTTTTGCCGTTCTTCTTTTGCCAGATAATTCAGTGCAGCATTTTTTACTGTGATAAAGAAGTAATCTTCCAGATTGACTATCGTTTGTAATGACTCCCGCTTTTCCCAGATTTTCATGAATACGTCGAGTACGACTTCCTGCGCCCATTCTTCCTGTTTCAGATAGTAATAAGCAATACGGAAAAAACGATCAAAGCATAGATCATAGAATTTCTGCAAGGCAGTTTGGGAGTCCTCTTCCTTCATTTGTCGTAAATATCTTCTGATCTCTTGTTCAGTCATAATTTCCTTTTCATGCTACTCTGTGGCTGCAAAGATACTTTTTAATCGATAAGTATGACAAATCGTAATAAAAAAAGGACTTATTTTGAAATAAGCCCTTTTTTTCATTTATTTTTCGTTCATCTTCTCTATTAGGAGAGAAGCACATTTGAAATGTACAATCGTTCGCGGTGTGAGTTGAATCACATCCCCGTTTCTGGGGTTTCTTGCCGGACGGCTTGTTTGCAGACGTGGTTTGAATGAACCGAAACCGGGAATGAAAACACGGTCGCCTGCCTTTGTTTTTTCTGCAACCATTTCAGTAAAAGCATCGAGAATGGTTGTTATATCCCGTTTATTGAGATTTGTTTTTGTCGCTAATTCATTGATTAATTGACTTCTGTTCATGACTTTATTTTATTAGTTATTAGATATGTAGTTTAATATTAATAATATGTTTCCATCATGCTTTTCCTGTATTCGGAAGGAGACATGCCAGTGTGTTTACGGAAGAACCGCCCAAGAGAGGACTGATTGGCGAAATTTGTTTTTACAACAATCTCCTGGATGTTAAGAGAAGAATCTCTCAGTAGCGCTTTTATTTCCAGTATGATATATTCCAGTATCCAGTCTTTCGCTGATTTTCCGCTGACAGCTTTTATTATCGTTGTCAGATATTTAGGAGTAATACATAGTTCTTTAGCATAGAATGCAACCTCCCTGTTCTCTTTGTAATGTTGCATAATCAGATAAAAGAATTTGTCTGCAAGTTCTTTTTTATGCACATCCATTGTTGGAATATAAGGAAGGGAACTGATCTTGTATGTATTGTACAGGTCCAGATAGAGAATGCGTAATACATGAATCACAGATTCCCGGGGGTATAGGTTGGATGCAGATTTAGCTTTCGAACAAACCAGCTTATAGTAATTTTCAAAGTTAATGCTTTCGCTTTCCATTAATTTGTAATGGAAGTGAGTTCGCATATAGATAAAGAAATGTGGCGAAAATCTATGAATGCCGCTCAACACATCATTAAATAAGGATTGTGAAACAGAAAATGCACTTATCTTAAAATCCTGACTTGTCTCGTATATAGAAACCAGTTGTCCCGGTAATAGAATGACAAGTTCATTGTTCATCAACAAATGTTCATGTGTGTGAACTTTAATCTTTGCACTACCTTCAGAGCAAAGCATAACCAGTCCGTATTGTATATATGACGGATACGGAGTTATAGGAATTTGTTTGACATTCTCATAGAAAATTAAATCATTTTTTATAGAATCAATGGTGTCATTATTTCCTACATGTAATTTGTTTTCCTTTAAAGACATCACCCTATAATTATTTTGTGTATAAAATTAAAACATCGTTCTTTATGATATTCAGACAGTGGAAATATGGTGTGACAATGAAGAAATATGGAACGCTTATTGACATTTTTTTTACAGACAATGCCCTGATGATTTGTAAGAACCATTGTTTATGGTGAATTGTTCATTTGTTACTTCATAAAAAATGTTGTTGTTTCTCTTGAACGTCACCATCATTTTATCACACCCGACCAAACCATTATTCGGGATGGTGGAACGTTGAAAAAGCATGTACTTTTGAATAATTTGAAGATTCTATGAAATTAAAGGGATGAAATTGTATGAAAATAAGAAGATGTTTGTATATTTAAAGCTGTAAAGAAACAGCAAGTAGAAGTAACTTGTTTATTCTGTAGTTATTAATAAAAGCGAGTATAACTTTAAAGTCAAACATCATGGGAAAGAATCTAATTCACAGCAATGAGTTGCATCTTATTGACAAAAAAGAAATTCACAATGCAGCTAAAAAAATGGTAGAGTCATTGAATCTGGCAGCCGGATCAACGGGAGGTTTCGATATTTATAAAGTCGTTGAAACTTATTTCACTGATCTGGATAAGAGACATGCAATCAATCAGCTTATCGGTATTGGTGAAGATTGTGCTTATTATGGTGCACAAGAACAGGCAGCTGAATGCGAAAAAGCAGAAGCTGCTAATGAGTAGGTAAACGTTTATTTGAAATAAGAAGGAGATACTTGTAATAAGCATCTCCTTTTTTATTTTGTATTTTCGAAGAAATTACCATGTCAACTGCGGCAAGAAACTGGAAAGAACGCTTTTGAGCTCCTTGATGTTGATAGGTTTCGTTACAAACCCGTTGCTTCCGGCTTGGCGGGCAGCTTCCATGTCATTCTCAAAGGCATAAGCCGATTGCATGATGATAGGTATGTCCTGATCAAATTTCCGGATTTCCTTTAATGCATCAATCCCGTTCATTTCCGGCATTTTAATATCCAGAAGGATCAGATCTGCATGTTGCTCCTTATAGATCTCCAATAACTCTACTCCCGTTTTAGCATGAAGTATGTTACAATGCTTTTTCAGAATTGTTTTTAATAATAAGAAATTACTTTCTTCATCTTCTGCGATGAGGATAGTGATGCCTTTGTTTGTTATGTTTTCGTCCATGATCATAATATTCAAGTAACTTCAACAAAGTTCTGTAATTAATTTAAAATACGCAAACTTATCAGGAGTAAAAATAGATGAAAGTCAACAAATATATAGCCTTTCATTATTGAGTGAGTGAATAGGGGGAGGAAATAAAGAAAAAGGAGTTGTTTTCGAAAAAACAACTCCTTTATATCGGTTATCAGTGATACTGATTATTTACCTGAAAGTTTTTCTTTCAAAGCAGCCAGTTCTTCAATGTCACCCAGTGTAGTCTTTTCAACCGGACCAGTTACCATTGCAGAAGATTCTTCGTTCTTGTTGTTGCGTCTTGCTGACGGTTTTTTGTCACCAGCAGGAGCATCTTTCTTAGCGCCCTTCTGTTCATCTTCGAAGATGCGGCTGTGAGAAAGGATGATACGTTTTGCTTCTTTGTTGAATTCGATTACCTTGAACTGTAGTTTTTCGTCTACAGCAGCCTGAGAACCGTCTTCTTTTACCAGGTGTTTCGGAGTTGCGAAACCTTCTACACCATAAGGCAAGGATACGACAGCGCCCTTGTCAAGTACTTCGATGATTGTACCTTCGTGGATTGAACCTACTGTGAAGATAGTTTCAAATACATCCCAGGGATTTTCTTCCAGTTGTTTGTGGCCTAAGCTCAAACGACGGTTTTCCTTGTCGATTTCCAGTACCTGAACTTCGATTTCTGCACCGATCTGAGTGAATTCGCTCGGGTGTTTGATCTTCTTAGTCCAAGAAAGGTCAGAGATGTGGATTAAGCCGTCAACGCCTTCTTCGATTTCTACGAATACACCGAAGTTAGTGAAGTTACGAACTTTAGCTGTGTGGCGTGAACCAACCGGGAAGCGAGATTCGATATCTTCCCATGGGTCAGCTTTCAGCTGTTTGATACCCAGAGACATCTTACGTTCGTCACGATCCAAAGTCAGGATAACTGCTTCGATTTCGTCACCAACCTTCATGAAGTCCTGAGCACTGCGCAGGTGCTGAGTCCAGCTCATTTCTGATACGTGGATCAAACCTTCTACGCCGGCAGCGATTTCGATGAATGCGCCGTAGTCAGCCATAACAACCACTTTACCTTTCACTTTGTCACCTACTTTCAAGTCCGGATCCAAAGCATCCCAAGGATGCGGAGTCAGTTGTTTCAAGCCGAGAGCGATACGTTTCTTTTCGTCATCGAAGTCAAGGATAACAACATTGATTTTCTGATCAAGCTGAACGATTTCTTCCGGATGAGAAACACGGCCCCAAGAAAGGTCTGTGATATGGATCAAACCGTCTACGCCACCCAAGTCGATGAATACACCGTAAGAAGTGATGTTTTTAACAGTTCCTTCCAGAACCTGTCCTTTTTCCAGTTTAGAGATAATATCTTTCTTCTGTGCTTCAAGCTCTGCTTCGATAAGAGCCTTGTGAGATACAACAACATTCTTGAATTCCTGGTTGATCTTAACGATCTTGAATTCCATTGTCTTACCTACAAATACATCGTAATCGCGGATCGGTTTAACGTCGATCTGAGAACCCGGTAAAAATGCTTCGATACCGAATACGTCAACGATCATACCGCCCTTCGTACGACATTTGATGTAACCTTTGATAATTTCGTCTTTTTCAAGAGCTTCGTTAACACGATCCCAAGAACGTGTAGCGCGAGCTTTCTTGTGAGAAAGGATCAACTGTCCTTTTTTGTCTTCCTGGTTTTCGATGTAAACTTCTACTTCGTCACCAATTTTCAGATCCGGATTGTAACGGAATTCCGCCATTGATACAACACCGTCTGATTTGAAACCGATGTTCACTACAACTTCACGTTTGTTCATTGCAGTAACGGTTCCCATAACGACTTCCTTATCCTTTACAGTGTTCAGGGTTTCGTCATACGTTTTTACAAGGTCGTCCTTGCTTACGTCACCGTAAGTTTCTCCCTTTTCATAGGAGTCCCAGTTGAAATCTTCAACCGGCTGAATGTTCTTTAAATTTTCCATTCTCTAATTGTTAATACTTAAGTTTGTTTTAATTAGTAAGTTAGACATTATGTTGTCATCTCTCAAAAATCGGGGCAAAGGTAATGCTTTTTTCTGATATACAATAGTTTTGCCTTGGAATTTATGCTTTATATCACTTGCTTTTTTTGATTGGATATTACTGATATCCGCTGGAGGACTATTGATGTGTTATTTTGTTTTCGAAAGAGAAACAGTCCGCAGTTTTCCAGCGTTTTGAAAAACTGGACGACTATAAATCCGGTGCCGGTCTGGGGTTATCTATCTGTACACTGATCGCAGACCGTTTGGGCGGAACTCTTTCCATTGATCCCACCTACGAGAACGGGGCCCGTTTCGTCTTTACTCATCCTTACGAAATACCTTCCTCAGCTTATAGTCAAGGAACAGCAGGAACAACGTTAGTATTCCGATATAAAAATAAAAACTAAAGATGGGGAGGTCGATTTTCGGCCATGTTATTTTCGGCACGGTTATTTGTGGAAAATCCATGTAGAAGAGGAAAGCGGCAGCCATCCCCAGCATCCCCAGCGAAGCCACAATGACAGCAGCCAACCCGAACCATTCGTTCCGTTTCTTAACCTTGACGGTCTCTTTGGCAATCTGCTGCATCACATTCAGACGGAATGATGCGGGCAACTCTTCTTCCGGCATTTGCCTGAACAGGCTTTCCAGTATATCAGGGTTCTTTTTGTTGCTGTCCATATTTAATTTTCCTCCATTCCTTTAATTAATACAAATAACTTTTTCCGTATGCGGTGTAACTTCACTTTGATATTGGATGCCCCAAGACCGGTTATCACGGTCAGTTCGTCCACCGTTTTCTCTTTCATATAAAAGAGCAGTATCAGTGCCCTTTCGTCCGGGGGGAGTTGTTCGAGGGCCGCTTCCAGCTTATCGAGTTGTTCGGTTGTCGAAGTACGTCCCAACATTTCGCTGACCTCTTCTTCCGACACATTGCTGATCTGCGATTCTTCAATGGCGACAAATTCCTGTCTCTTCCTGCGCAATTCCGAAATAGCCGTGTTATAGGCAATCCGGTAAATCCAGGTGGAGAAACTACAATCGCCCTTGAAAGACGACAAATTACGAAAGACCTTCATAAATACATCTTGCGCCAGTTCTTCCGCGTCTTCCTTACTATGTACCATTTTAAGGATTAACGAATGAACCGGACGACTGTATCTATCGAGCAGACAGGCAAAGCATCCTGTATCTCCCGCTTGTACTCTTTCTATGTAATATGCGTCGCTATACAACTCCATCCTACTTTATGGACGCAAGTTCGGCAATTTGGTTACAACTTACAACTGAAAAATGTGAAACATTTTTCTACGCCTGAATCAAATAATCCCCTTCTCTGTTTGGATTAAATAAAATATAGCCTACATTTGTCCCGTTACCTGCTATCGGGTAATAAAACAACTAAAACTATTGATTATGGAAAAGTATGTGAATATCATGCTCGACAAGGCTTTTAAAACCGTATTCGGTGAAAAGCAAGTAGCAATCTGAATTTCAGAGTTGGCGCACCGATGTGGTGCTATCAAAATTGAGCTATCTAATTATAGACTGGTTGTAACACAGTAAATAGTTCATTTATTTCTATAATTAGAAAACAGCTATTCTTGGAATCAAATACAAGAGCGTAAATATAAGCCTGTTTGTTATCTGATTCGCCCTCCTTATGAATTGCATACTATTGCATTCAGCTTTCAGAAGCCCTGTATGGAATGTTTTTCAATGCATCCGGCTGAAGGGATGAAACTGTAAAAAATGTATACGAGAATTCAAGGTTAAATAGCTGCTGGCAAAATATAAGACTTTTGTCTTCAAACATATCAACTTTGTCATCCCAAAAGCGGTCTTGACAATTCGGAACACCTATGCTTTTGGGACGGATAACTTCTCGCCGGCAAATAGATAACTACGGGGTGACGAACGGATGCCTACTTACCGGAATCAACTTCCTGTATAAAGCATCTTTCAGGTTGATTTGTTATTTTTCAGGCAGTTATGTATCCTGAAACCTGAAAGGTAAAGTTTGAAAACTTTATTGGGGGGAGATTTATACAGCGCAGGCTTCGCTCGACGGAGGTTAAAAATGAATCTCATTTCGTTCCGGCAATGCCGGCATCAGTTATCATTGCCTTTCATCCGGCAATGTGACTTTTTAAATTAGTTCTTTCATTTCTTATAAATAGATAAAGGAGGAACTATTACATACCCCCTTACCTGTTGTCTCTTAGGTCTTTACCAGGTAAAGCTACCCTGTACACCCTAGTCGGTTAGGGTGTACACCTTATCCGGTTACCCTGTACACCGTAGTTGGTTTTCCTGTACAGGATAGTAATATCAACTAATTACTAATGAGTTAGTTAGTGGTTGCTTTTGAGATAATCGCCAGTAACCTACTGGATAACACTCGATGACAAGTTCACCACGCTGTCTTATTTTATTTATCATGTCATCAAACATACTGTCGTAGCCTATTTGATGATTATATACGTATTACATAAAAATGTGATTTCTCCATTTTCAAGCGATTTTTTTATGGAAGATATAATGAAACCTGTAACCTTTTCTAAGAAGCTGCGTCAAACTTATAAACGAATTAATAATAACATTTAATATTTACTGTTATGATGGATTTTATAATGGTTCCGCTGATCGTCGGAATAGTTTGTGCTGGTATTTACGGCTTGTTTGAATTGTTTGTACGTAAAAAAGAACGTTTGGCTATTATTGAGAAGATCGGGGATAAACTGGAGCCTTCCGCTTTCGATGTGAAGATCGGTTTACCACGTCTGGCTACTAATTTCTCTTTTAGTTCTTTGAAAACCGGATGTTTGCTGGCAGGAATCGGATTGGGGTTGCTGGTCGGATTTATTATCTCTGTGTCGCTTACAGATTTTGATATTGATAATTGGGGACGGCGTGAATTGATCAGTACGGTATATGGTGCATCAGTCCTGTTGTTCGGGGGTATCGGATTGATTATAGCTTTTGTTATTGAATTGAAGTTATCGAAAGATAAGAATAAATAATCTGGGGAGTTGTGTGTTAGATAAGGGTGGGGGTATACTTCCATCCTTATTTTTTTGTTTATTGTGGCATATTACTTACTTTTGATAAATTATTAATCCTTTGATTTGACTGATTATGAAAATGAAACTATTACTTTTTCTGATGATTTGCCTCAGTGTCGCTTGTACAAAGCAAAGCCGCGTTATCGATTATCCGGTTATTGATAATAAAAATACAACAATTATGGAAGTTTATCGGGTGGAGCTGACAGATACGGCAACGATTCTCTATGCGGAAATGTACAACCGTCCGAATTATTGGGTTCGCCTCTCTTCGGGTGCCTATCTGGAAGGTGTTACTTCGGGAAAGAAATACAAATTACTGAAATCGTCCGATTTTGAACTGGATAAGGAGATTTATATGCCTGAATCCGGCAATTCTCCGGCTACGTTATTCTTTGAGCCGGTAGATGAGAATGAAGAAGCCATCAGTTTTATCGAAGGATCGGAAAAAGGTGATTTCCATATCGAAGGCATACATTTGAAAAAGCAGCCTGCTCAACCCGGTACTTTTGAATGTGTGCTGGAAGGAGAAGTAATAGACCGCCCTGAAAGTTCCCGCCTGACATTGATACGTGCCGGAAAAGATATGCGTACTACCCCGTTTATTTCTATCCCTGTCAGGGATGGTAAATTCAGTTATACGTTGACTGCGAATGAAAACGAGACCTACGAACTGGTTTTCTGGGAAGAGCACTTGAACGGTGCCTGGCGTCCGACCTATTTTATTTCCGAGAAAGGGACTTTACATTTCACTCTTTACCCGATGGAACACCGTCCGCATAGTATCTTACAAACGGAATCCGCTTTGAATAAAGAAGAAATCCGTATGCAGGAGGAAATGGAGAAATTGTATCCTGTGAACCAATTGGAAAAGGACCGGGATGCCCTGGATCAGGAGGAACGCTATTATTCAAAAGAAATGTATGATTTAAAGAAACGTATATCTGCTGCGAAAACGGACGAAGAACGGAGAACGCTTTATCCGGAATATGACCGTTTGAACAAAGCCGGAAAAGAGTTCTCGGAAGAAGGTATTGCGCTGAATAAGAAGTATAAAGAATATTTTGAGGGCATTCGGCAATGGAAACTTGATTATATGCAAAAAGAACCGACATTGAACGGCTTATGTATTTTGAAACAGATGCTTGACCGCGCTATTATGATGGCCCGCTATAGTCCGGGTGAGGAAGATGTTTCCGTCTATCAGGATATATTTGAAAACAAGTATAAAGAAAAATTCTCTTCCCATCCTTATATCACGGATATGGAGCGTATCATTGCGAGTTTGAATGTAAAGGTTGGAGGTTCTTACATTGACTTTTCTGCCCCGGACCTTGAAGGGAATATGGTAAAACTTTCGGATCAGATAAAAGGGAAAGTTGCTTTAATCGACTTATGGGCTTCCTGGTGCGGACCGTGCCGCCGTTTGTCATCCAGCATGATCCCTATTTATGAAGCATTTAAAGACAAAGGATTCACCGTAGTCGGTATTGCCCGTGAAAATAATAACACGGATGCCATGAAAAAGGCAATCGAACAGGACAAATACCCCTGGTTGAACTTAGTCGAACTGAACGATAAAGGAAATATCTGGGAAATGTACGGAGCCGGCAACAGTGGCGGCTGCACCTATCTGGTAGATAAGGATGGAAAGATTTTGGCAATCCATCCTTCGGCAGAAGAGGTGACTAAGATTTTGACGGAGATGTTACCTTGATCATAATGCGGACTTCTTTTTCCGGATGGGAAATGATTGACAGATCATGCTTGTTCGGGAAAAGAAGTTCTAATTTATCATAGATGCTTTGTAATCCATATCCGGGAATGAAGCCTGGCTTGAAAGGGGCTCCGGAATCTTTTACTGAGATAATGAGCCGGTTGTTATCTTTTCTAATGACAATCCGTATAAGAATAGAATTCAAATCTACATTCCAACCATGCTTAATGCTGTTTTCTACAAGTGGCTGAAGTAACATTCTGGGAATAAGTTCTTTTTCACATTCTGTATCGCATTCTATTTTATAATCTAGTTGGTTCCCGAAACGTATTTTCTCTATATCCAGATACGTGTTTATCATTTCGATCTCTTCTGAAACACAGATTAAATTTGTTTGCTCCTTATTAATGCTGTATCTGAAAAAACGAGAGAGGGCCAATGCCATTTGTCTGGTTTTTTCTCCATCGACGAGGGCGAGTCCGGCAATCGTATTGAGAGAATTGTATAAGAAATGAGGATTAATTTTAGCATGAAGAGCTTCCAGTTGAGCATGGATCAGCTCTTTTTCCAGGATAGTTTCCTTTATCTTACGTTGTTTCTTTTCTTCTGCTTTTTCCAGTAGGTAAGTATAGAAGTACCTGGAAGCAATTAATATAATGGAAAAGATCACAGTTGTTTCCAGCATCTCATCAAAATGACCGGGAATAAAGCTATAACTTCCGTCAGGAAATCTTTCTGTAATGATTTTTGTGATTTGATAATTTCCGGCTAAGGCTACAATGGTTAATGTACCCATGAGTAAACCTCCGGTAAGTAAAGTTTCAAGAATTATCCTCCATTCTTTATTGAGCCGGTATAGTTGGTCTGCAATAAGATGAAAAAGAATGTAAGAGAAAAAGAGTGAAATGACTAGTTTTATGCTAATAGGGTCATTGTATTTTTCCAGGTATATTACCTGGCCACCTAATGAAATCAGTATAAAACTGAGTCTGTTAAGCCATTTGTTGGAGATGACTTTTTTGAGAATGAAAGATAGAAAGGGATACGTGATAATAGCGATTGTTATTATAAATATTACTCCTTCTATATAATAATTCATTGTATGTCCGTTATTCATTGCTTACTTGTTTTAATTGTTCAACGACTTTTTCCAGATTATCGGGGGCGGCAGCTTTTTCTATCGCTATTTTTCCATCTTTCCCGATGATTATAAATTGTGGAATGGCTAACATCCCTTTATTTCCCAGTGATGCATAGAGAGACTTGGCCAATGTGATTCCTGCCTGTAAGTGGTATCCCTCCAGTTTGTAATAATAAACCATTTTCTTCCATTTATCCCGATTTTCCGGACGGTCCAGTGAAATATATAAATAGATAATGTCCATTTCTTTAGTTGCATTTTTTAATGCCTTACTATATGCAAACATTTTCTGGCAAGGGCCGCACCAAGTTCCCCATAAATCGATATAGACGATTTTCCCTATGAAAGGATGTACGGCTTCTTCCAGATTTTTTAGTATGGTATCTGTGGGAAGAATGGTTATATTGTTGGAAGTTTCCGGTATATGATGAAATTGTCTGATTTTCTCTATTTCAGGAGATAATATGCCGATGAATTCGCTTTGTGGAAACTCGGAACAGAACTGATCGTAAAGGGAAGGTATGTCTTCACTGAAATCACGTTGAAAAATGTCATTATAGATTAAACTGGCCCAGGCATATTCCAGGTATTTCCCTGTTCTCTTCTTTTTATATTCATTCAAAAGAAATGTATTGATCTTGTCCCTGTCTATATCCTGTGGGGAATGTTTTTCAATAATGAAGTAATTAATGGTTGTGTTCATATATAGCATTCGTTCATATTCCGAATAGCAAAGGTTTGCCTCTTCTTGGAAGTCAAACGAAAGTTGTTTTTTTATCTCTTTAAGCCATTCGTCGGTTATTTTTCGATTGTTGTAGAGGTTCAATATCTTTTTATAAAACAAATGTGTAAACATGCAATTTATAATATGACTCTGATTATGAATAAAATCGGAAGATACGTTTTGACCTTTAAGGAAAGTTATTAATTCGGCCTGTTTGTTATTGACAATCTGTGTAAATTCTTTCAGTGAATCGACCGCGTGAAGTTCATGATGCTTGGAATAGGAAATGCTGTGGCAATACTCTTCTGTTTTTTGTATTTCTTGCAAGCATTGATTATAAATGGTATTGGTCCCGGAAAAGAAGGGTTGGTTATTTCGGATCCGGATTGTATCGTGGCTGTCTTTTGTCAGATAGACACGAAAAGATAAACGATCTTCTGTCAGAAGATTGAGGACTACTGGTTGTTGTACGGGTAAGCTGATATGGAAGACCCCATCAGGTTCTGCCTGTTTCGTTTGAAATAATGTATAAAAAGGAAGATGTTCGCTATCTGAAAATTGATAGCTGATTTCATTGTTTTCCTTTTCCGGAATGATGATGAGAGTTGCCTGTTGTCCTCTTAGTTGGCAGAAAAACAGAAGACAGAATAAAATGTAATAAAGTCTTTTCATTGTTTCATTCATTTAATTAATAGTAAGGCAAATCTAGCAGGTTAGAAGATGTTCTGAAAGTGAAATTCTTTGAACCTGAAAAAATGAAAGGCAAACCTGTATTATCGGACTGTAACTATAAATCGAGCTCTTCCCGGATTGCTGTTATATAGCTGGTTCCGGTGGTTATATGGGTATGGGGTCTATCACTCATAACCAGAATGAGCCGATTATTGAAATATTTATGTATCTCTTCTATCTTCTCTTTATTAACGATATATGACTTTTGGACACGTAGGAACGAGCTCGGAAGACGTTCTTCCAATTGACTCAGGTTGAGGTCGGATATATACTCTTTACCTTCGTCTGTAAACAAAGAAACGTAACCGTCTGCCGATTTACAAAATGTAATATCGGAACAGCGGACCAATATGATTTTAGATTGAACATGAATAGGAATGGCGCTTGCTTTCTTTTGGCTTTTTTGAAGTTGGGCGAACAGCTGATTTAATTCTGTATAATTGATAGCTGGCGATTTCAGGTTTAATCGCTTTAGTTTATGAATACATTGTTCGAAACGTTTTTCTTCTATAGGCTTTAACAGATAGTCGATCGAATTTTCATTAAAAGCCTGAATAGCATATTGATCATAAGCGGTGGAAAAGATAACGTAGGGTTGAGAAGATAGCTGTTCCAGCACCTCGAAGCCATTCATATCCGGCATTCTGATATCCAGAAAGAGAAGTTCCGGTTTTAGTTTCTCACATAACGAAATAGCTTCTTTGCCGGAAAAGGCTTCTCCCGCAATTTGAATTGTATCTGCATGATTTTTGAGCAACTCTTTCAATGCGTAATGTGCGGCCGGTTCGTCATCAATCAATAGAGTGGTAAAAGGCATATCAGGAGGATTAGGTAATTGAACTATTCCCGGAATATACTCACCGGGAATAGTTGATATTTTATAAATAAATCTCTCCGAAAAACTCCGGACGGTGGAAGTCAGGGCTTGGGAGGTCTATCGGGTTCCAGCTGACAAAGTGGGGATATTCTGTATCGTCCGCACATTTGTAGAAATTGCCCAGAATCTTTTCCGGCAGGTTTTCCGGATCGAGTCCCATGAGCCTGAAGGGGATAGATACGACCAACTCCCAGGAGAATACACCTGTCTTTTCTGAAAAAGGTTTGTTCTCTATGGATGAATACCGACGGATAGAAGTGTATTCATCGGTATTTAGCGATCTTTTGATATCACGCGACTGGCGGCGGGCAGCATCACAGGTTCCGATACAATTGAACTCGAAATTCATGTAGTTATGATCATCGACCGTTTTCATGAAAAACTCGACACAACTATCTGTATAAACCGGGGAACCGTCTGAGCTGTGAACAGCCTTTAATGAATTCCCTTTTACGAAATAACGGATATAAAGATTTTCATCCGTTCGCGCAATATCGAAAGCGACAATTGGTTTATAAGGGTATTCTTCCCAATTGATGACATCGATATACTCTCGCTGGGCTTTGTTTTCCAACAGAAAACCGACTGATGATAAATCCAGCACATCCAGCGTTACTAAATAAGGTACTTTAAGCTTCTTCATGTTAATTATAGATTTGGAGCAACGGCAAATGGAAATATGAGGTGAGGAGTACCGATAATACCCCTACAATAGCCAATATAATGATGACTGTCCCTACAATCCGATTCAATAACCATATTCCCCGTACATTAAACCACTTTTTTAATTTCGCAACTATATATGTGATGCCGAACCACCAAAGGACGGCACCTATTCCTATGCATATTATTCCTCCCACCAACATCCAGACGGAATGATCCGGCAACACAAATCCAAAACGCGCAAACAGTCCTATATATAGCAGCACGATTAATACGTTGCTAAAGGTAAGAAGAAAAGCTGTAATAAAATCCTGTGTGAACGATAACTTTTTTTCACGTTGCTTTTTTAAGTTTTTTACAGGATTGGATTGATATATGTAGTAACCGAAAAGACCGAGAACGATACTGCCCATTAGTTGGAGCGGTGCCTGGTTGGCTTCCACGAAGTTGACGACAACTCCCATTCCCAGGCAGGTCAGTGCCGCATAGATGACATCCGATAAGGCTGCTCCCAGGCCGGTAACGAAACCGTGCCAACGTCCTTTGTTCAATGTTCTTTGTATACACAACATACCTATCGGGCCCATAGGGGCTGATACAAGTACGCCTATCACAATTCCTTTACTAATAAGTCCCAGCATTATCCTTTTATTTTCTGCCAAATTGCCACAAAGATAATGCCTATTCCCTGATAAAAAAAGGTAAAAACATAAAAATGGCCCGGAACTTTCGCTTCGGACCATTGATTTATAGTCTAAACAGATAAAATCTGATTATTTAGGTTTGACTGTATTGTTACGTACACCTTTCAGAATTTCCTGTAACTGATAAACGACTTCCGGACGTTTTTCAGCGAGGTTTTCCTGTTCGCCTACCTGTGTCATATCGTACAGTTGAGGAGTTTTGGAATAACCGGTCTCGATCTTCGGTCCCCAGGGAACTATTTTCGGTCCGTTGCTGGTTTCAATGTATTTCCAGTCTTTTGTGCGGACAGACAACGTATGGTCGGATGCCTGTTCGATCACCCAAGGACGGTCGGCATTGTCTGTTCCCAGCAAAGTGCCCAGATAATTGTAACTGTCGGGGGCTGCTCCCTTGGGAAGGACGGAACCTGTCAGTGCTGCCAGTGAAGCGAACCAGTCAACCTGCGACATTAATGCGTCAGAGACTTGGCCTTTTTTTATTTCTTTCGGCCAGCTTGCAATAGCAGGGATACGGGTTCCGGCTTCAAATGCACTGTATTTACCGCCGCGTAACGGACCGCCCGGCTTATGATCGCCCAGCAGTTCTTCTGCCTGATCTGCATAACCGTCATCCACAACAGGACCGTTGTCGCTGGAAAGGATGATCAAGGTGTTTTCTCTCAGTCCCAGCCTGTCGAGTTCGTCGAGGATTTGTCCGACACTCCAGTCAAACTGCACGATAGCGTCGCCTCTCAATCCCATCGGGTTCTTGCCTCTGAAGCGGTCGTGCGGGAAGCGGGGAACATGTATGTCGTTTGTCGCGAAATACATGAAGAAGGGTTTATCTTTGTTTGCTTTGATGAAATCGAGGGCATGTGTCGTGATGGAATCTGCCAGGTTTTCATCTTTCCATAAAGCCTTGCCGCCGCCTTTCATATAACCGATACGTCCTATACCGTTTACGATAGCCATATCATGGCCGTGGCTATGCTTCAGGTTATATAGAAGTTCCGGATGATCTTTTCCTAAAGGTTCGCCTTCGAAAGGTTTCTGATAACTTACTTCGATAGGAGCGGACGGGTCGTAGTTGGCCACTTTTCCGTTTTCGATGAATACACAGGGAACACGGTCGGCTGTCGCTGCCATGATATAGGAATAGTCGAATCCTAAATCACCTAATGCGGCAGGCAGAGGAGCGTTCCAGTCCTGTTCGGCAGTCTTGTCGCCCAGTCCCAGATGCCATTTACCCAGGGCAGCTGTTGTATAGCCTGCATTTTTGAACATATCGGCAATGGTATAGCGTTCCGGGCGGATAATCATTCCGGCATTACCGGCAGCGATGTCCGTACCGGGTCTGCGCCAGGCATATTCTCCGGTAAGCAGGGAATAACGGGATGGGGTACTGGTGGCTGCTGTTGCATGTGTGTTGGTAAAGCGGATACCACTGTCTGCCAGTTTGTTTACATTTGGCGTTTGTACGCGGGTTGCTCCATAGCATTCTAGGTCACCATAACCGAGGTCGTCGGCATAGATAAAAATGACATTCGGGGTCTTTGCCTCTTTCGCCTTTTGGGCATGAGAGGTGGAGGGGGAGAATAAGAAAGCTCCCAGTCCGAGACCGATCAATACGTTTGATTTCATAATATTTAAAGTATATATAAGTTTATGATATTTTTGTTTAGGAACTAAAGGTCTGCATTTTTTCTATATCCGCCTTGCAGTACGCTGTATTTTTAACGGATATTGTCTACTTTTTCAAGATTGCAGATAGAATTTCCTGTTGTATCTTAGGATGCTTAATCCTTGGGTCGTTGTATTGTTCCCCATATTCTTTCAAGTCAGCAGCTAACCGGGAAACGATTTCCTTGTAGGCCGGGTCCCGATAGCAGTTGACTAGTTCATCCGGATCTTTTTTCAGATCGGTGAGCCAGGGAACATCAGATGCATATTCGGAATAGGTCAGTTTATATTCCGGAGTTACTGCTGATATCCATTTCGTTCGCATCGCTGTAGCCGATTCATCCCAATCGCTTTTTATTTTAGGAGTAATTGCCCGCATAAAGACTATGTCTTTGTATTTTTCCGGAAGTTTCTCTCCTTTCCATAGAAGCGATAAATCACGACCATCATACTGTGTAGTAGGTCGTATATTACAGAAGCTCAGCAGGGAAGGAGTGAAATCGGTTACAGACATGACATTCTCTACCCTGATCCCCTGACGCATACCGGCCGGGTAACTGATGATAAACGGTACCCGTGAGGAATCATCAAGCGGAACGCCTTTATTGATCAGTCCGTGCTGGCGGCACATGTCTCCATGGTCGGAGGTGAAGATAATGATTGTATTGTCCAGGATACCGGCACCTTTCAACGCATCCAGGATGCGCCCTACATTATCGTCGATACATTTAATCATTCCGAAATATTGAGCCATATCCTCGGGTTGGTCTGCTTTCAGGTTATTTCCGTGTGACCAGGCGGGGCGTCCTGTCGTATCCGTTAGTGCTGTTGCCGGTTCTTTAAATCTGATCCAGCTATACATGGTGTCATATGGTGGCCTTACCAGATTGGCGCTATGCGGGTCCGGGAAACAGAGCATGCAGCAGAACGGTCCTTCCTTATGCCGGTTGATGAACTCAATAGCCTGCGTGGTGAAATAGTCGGTAGGGAATGTCTGTTCGTCCGTGCTTTTCACATCTGCATCCGTTCTGAATGTCGGTCCTTCGGCTGTTTCCTCTATTTTTTTCCAGTGGCCGCGGTTATACATATAACGGTTGTCTGAAAAACCGAAGTCCCGCTTGGGATGCCATTCGGGGCGTCCTTTGCCATTGATATGTAATTTACCGATGTATCCGGTGGCATAACCGTTCTGTCGCAGTGATTCTCCGAATGTTACGGCTGCATCAGACAGTACCATGTCGTTTGTCCATACCCCGTTATTCTGCGGATAAAGTCCGCTCATGAAAGATGCCCGGCTGGGGGAACTGACCGGAGACGTTGCATAACATCGCGTAAATAATACCCCCTGATGTGCCAGACGATCGATATGGGGTGTTTCAACGACAGCTTCTTTTCCCCAGGGGAAAGCTTGCTCATTTTGCAGGCATTCCCGGTAACATCCCAGCGTACGGAAATTGTGCTCGTCGGTATGGATGATAACAATATTGGGTTGTTGTGTTTGGGAAAAACCTCCGGAAACGATAACAGATAATAAGGATGCAGGTAAGATTACTTTATTTATTTTATGTTTCATGATATCGTTGTTCAGGTAATGTTTAATCAAAAGCAGAAATAAAAACAGAGATACCGAAAGTATTGTAAGCAACCGGTATCTCTGTTGTGTTATTAAACCGACTATCTTAAATTTGGATTGATATTCTTTTCAGATAGTGGAATAGGCCAACGTTCTTGTCCGGTTTTGAAATTACGTTTGTCAACATACCAACGATTAAATGGATCAGGCTGTCCATCTTTCTTTTTCATTAGTTCCTGATTCGAAATATAGAATGGCGATCCGTAAATATCCAGATTCAGACGTTCTTCGGCAATCCCCCAGCGGTATAAATCCCAGAGGCGAAGTCCTTCAAAAGCAAATTCGATCATACGTTCTTTTTGTATGATTTTACGTAATTTATCCGGATTGGTTTCTGTAATGCCAGGCATGCCCACTCGTCCTCGTACTGCATTTATCGTCTGATCCAAAAGAGTTTGTGTGATCGGTGTGCCTGCTTCCATCTCTGCTTCCAGATACATCATCAGTACATCTGCATAGCGGGCAAGAGGAACATTATTTCCGTATTTGGTTATATCGCCATTCCAGCTTTCGTCGAAATATTTGCGTAGAAGGAAACCAGTCTGGGTTGTCTGTCCCGGACCGATTTTATCAGCGGCGGTTGTTTCCGGATTACAATTGTAGACGGTTCCCCTGAAGGTTGCTCCGTCATAGTAGATTGTATAGTCCAGACGTGGGTCCCTGTTTTCTCCGAAATTATTTTTATTGAAACGTGGGTCATCATAACTGAATGGCGTTCCGTCCAGAAAATCATAAGCCTCGAATAACGTACTGGAAGCATTTACCAAACACCATCCTCCGTCTTTTATCGGATAGGCATGTTGAGGTAACCCATGTCCTGCCAGGTCATCTACAAACTGTGTTGCGTAAATATGTTCGGAACTGTTAATCGCCCCTGGGTAGAATAGCTTCTGATAATCAATATCTAATTTATTGTCTCCCCAATCGATGATCTTTTTACATGCAGCCGCTGCTTCTTTGTAATTTTTGGCAATCAGGTGTGTACGGGCCAGATAAACCAGTGCGGCCTGTGCTGTTGCACGTCCGCGTTCTGATGCCGGAAGGTCCTTATGATGCGGAAGAATGTCTGCAATTTCGGTTAATTCGTCTATTGCATATTGAAGAACTTCTGCACGAGAGGATTTGGTCACTGTATTAGCTTCTTCCAGGGTTAATACTGTTTTGATCAGCGGAACATCATAATAATAGGATGCCAGATAAAAATACTGTACCGCGCGAATGAAACGGGCTTCTGCTTTCATCCGTTCCATTTCCGGATTATCGGATCCTAGCTTGTCGATTCCTTCAATAAATCGGGCACAGGCACTGATGCGCCGGTAAGGTTTCTGATACAGGTCATTAACCCATCCGTTGCTTTCATCTATTTGCCCGGATGTCAGTTTTCCCAGATTATTGTTGAATCCGCGGCGGTCGTATCCTATGTCACTGACTCCGTCTATTAATATTTTTGCGCTGTATGCCCACCAATCGGAAGCGCCGTAGTCCACTCCATAGGTGATACCACCACGGTATAAACCGATGAGGGCAAGTTTTGTATTTTCTTCTTTGTCGAAGAATGTATCTTCGCTGAAGTTTGTCAGCGGATAACGGTCCAGTTCACAGGATGCTAAAGTCGCAAGAGCAACAAAGGCCATTATTGATTTCTTTATAATTGATTTCATGCTTTTTAGAATTTAAGATTCAAACCAAATGTGTAGTTCGTTAATACCGGATAGAAACGGTCGTCGGCATTGATTTCCGGGTCCCAGCCTTCCGGATAACTGTGGAATGTGAACGGGTTTTCCGTTGCTGCATAGAAGCGGACATTCTGGATAAAGGTATTCTTTAGAATAGACTTTGGTAAAGTATATCCTAACTGAATATTTTTTACACGCAGGTAAGAGGCGTTGCGTATCCAAAAATCAGACTGTTGCGTATTAACTCCGGTAGCATTTCCCAGATTTGCTATACGTGGATATTTCGGATAACGCGTCGGGTTTTCCGGATCGAATGCTTCTTTCATTTGCCACTTTTGGATATTCCCTTCGCTCCATAAAGCCCAGCCTGAAAAACCGTTTAGCAGTCCGTTGACACCTGCTACTCCCTGTAGGAAAATATTCAGGTCGAAACCTTTGTAGGCAGCGTTCAGAGAAAGGCCGAATGTGTATTTCGGAATTTTTGATCCCAGGTAAACACGGTCGTAAGTGGCGTCTACTTTTCCGTCGGGTACGCCATCCGGTCCTGAAATATCTTGGTATCTGATATCTCCCGGTTTGGTGTTGGCTTTATTGGCTCCCATTGCTGACTGGTCAGTATGGGCAAAGTAGTCATCGATATCCTGTTGATTCAAAAATACACCGTCTGTTTTATATCCGTAGTACATATCGATCGGGTAACCGATGAAAAGATTAGAACCGTTACCTACCATTCCGTTTGCTTGTTCCACATTCCCCAATCCGAGTGTTTCTACTTTATTTTTGATGATGGAAAAGTTTCCGTTGATGCTGTAACTGAATTCACCGATGGTATTTCTGTGCCCAACTTCAAATTCCCAGCCGCGGTTAGACGCTTCTCCGGTATTTACTTCGCTCATTTGTAATCCAAAAGCGGAAGAGGCACTGGCGTTGGGTTTAAACAGGATGTCATACGTATATCTATAGAAGTAAGAGATATTGGCTGTCAGTAAACCGTTCCAAAGTACGGACTCGAAGCCTCCGTCTATAGTACGGGTTGTTTCCCATTTCAGTCGCGGATCTGTACACGTTTTCAGGGCTGCTCCCTGTTGAATGGTTCCTCCTAACGGGTAGTTAAAATCGTTACCTAATTCATAGACTGACTGGTAAGCATAATTACCGATGTTATTATTACCTAAGATACCGGCAGATGCTTTCAGTTTCAAATTGTTGATAAAGCTTAATTTTTCGTTCTCTTTAAAGAAGCTCTCTTCAGAAATTCTCCAACCGATAGCGGCGGAGGGGAAAAAAGCATAACGTGAACTGGATGGGAAACGTGATGAACCATCGTAACGCATGGTTACTTCACCCAGATAGCGTTCTGCATAATTGTACTGTGCACGTCCGAAGAATGATTGGATGACCCAGTCGTAACCTCCGCCTGCATTTGTCTGGTTATCGGGTGAACCGACTGTCAGATAGGGATATTCATTACTTGGGAGATTGTCTCGACGGCCTTCCAGATCGCGTGCAGATTCTTCTTCCCATGAATAACCGGCCAAAATACCTATATTATGTACATTGTTAAATGTCTTTGAGTAATCGACTGTTGCCTGGAATGATTTATAATTTGTATTGGTATTCTTTTCTTTTAAGTAAGAAGGACCTAATACTTTTGTAGTGCCGTTAATGGTAACCGGCAGGGAGGCACGGAATTTTTTATCTTGTGCATTTGTGAAATTATAGGCACCGATAGCAGAGAGGGTAAGTCCTTCGATCGGTTTGTAATCGAGACGCACATTTGAATTGATACGTAAAGTCGGTTTTTCCTGGAATGATTCGGATGCTAACCAGGCTTTGGGGGTTCCGAAATTTTTTACGCCCGGTCCCCATGTACCGTCACTTAATACTGAAGGACGGAATCCGGGGAAGCGTAGCCCCTGGCTGATCAGTGACATCATTCCATAATCGCCGTCAATAGCACCGGCGGTTCCCGGTTCTTTCGTTTTAGCATTGTCACCTCTCAAACGGATTGTCAGTTTCAATTTATCTGATAAATTGGAAGTCAGGTTGACACGTGCCGTATAGCGTGAGTAATTGTTACCCGGCACAATTCCGTTCTGATTAAGATAACCGAAAGAGGCAAAATATTGACTCCGGTCGTTACCACCGTTTAAAGACAAATCGTGTCCGGTCTGTAGTCCGTTACCTGAAAAAATATCATCGACGAACTTCTCGTTGGCCCATACATCCGGCTGACTGCCTGTGCGCATCGCCTGAATTTCTTCATCCGTGAAACGTGTAATACCATCTGCCTGATTCAATAGACGTGCATAATCCCAACTGTCTACATATTTAGGCAATGCTGTAGCCCGGTTGAATCCGACATAACCGTTGTAGGACACGGATACTTTGGACTCTTTACCCATTTTGGTTGTAACCAAAACAACCCCATTGGCAGCACGGGACCCATAGATGGCAGCAGTGGATGCATCTTTTAATATGGAGATGCTCTCGATATCATTAGGATTGATATCTGTCATATTACCTGGTATCCCGTCGATCAATATCAGTGCATTTGCTTTGTCTGCGTTATTATCACTACTGAATGAACCTACACCGCGTACACGAATTGTTCCTGTATTTTCTCCTGGGCGCCCTCCTGGTTGCGTGATCGTAACTCCCGGCATCTGACCGGTCAGGGCTGATACTACTGATGAAGTCGCTCTGTTTTCCAATTGTTTGGAATCGACTGAGGCAATAGAACCGATAACATTTACTTTTTTTGCTGTACCATATCCTACGACAACGACTTCGTCAAGAGCTTGTGAGTCTTCGATTAATTGTATGGCATAGTTTGTTTTTTCATCTACGGGAATATCCTTGGACAAGTATCCGATATAAGAAATCTGCAAAGTACTGCCTTTAGGAACCTCCAGAGAAAATTTACCGTCCAGGTCTGTGATTGTACCATTTGTTGTTCCTTGTTCAACAACATTCGCCCCGATAACGGGTTGTCCGGTAGCATCTGTTATGATACCATTGACTTTTTTGTTTTCTTGTTGTTTTTGTTGTTGTTTCTTTTCCGGAACAATTATGATATGTTTTCCTTCAAGACGATAGGAGAATCCGCTGTCTTTGAGTAACTCTGTTATAACAGAGGACAGGATTTTATCATTAAAATCCTGATTGATAACTTTATTGATATTTAATTTCGTCTGATTATAAGCGATACTGAGGCCCGTTTGTTTTTCAATTTCTTCGAATACGCTTAACAATGTTTTATTTTTGGCTGCTATTGATATTTGCTGGCTTTGTCCCCAGGCTATGTTTATCGTGAATAAACTTAATAATGTAAATATTAATAATTTACGTAATTTTAAGAGCGAGTGTGTGCTCTTATGGTAGTTTAATTTCATACTTTTGTACATTAAATCAATGATTACTAAATTTAAGATCTCTATGTTTTTTAATGGATTATTGATTTCGGGGGTCCGGAAAAGGTGTCGCAATTTTCTCCGGTCCCTTTTTTCTTTTTATTTTACTCCTTTCTTATTAAGTGAATAAATGGTGATTGTGTTGCCGTCTATCTCATAAGCCAATCCGCTGACAGTCATTGTAAGAACTTTCATGATCGTGTTTATGTCGGCATGTTGCCGGAATTTTATAGTGTATAAATCCGAAGTAAACAGACGCGGATTTATAACAAAGTCAACAACATATTTTCGTTGAATTGTAGCCAGTATCTCTTTGAGCGGTTGGTTGATAAAGTTGAGTTCTCCCTTCGTCCAGCCTGAGTAGTTTGCTGCATTGATTTTCCGCTTTTCGAATACCCCTGTTTTATGATTGTATTCCAGTTGTTCGTTTGGAGATAGAATGAAAGAGTCTTCACCTCCTGCTATTTTATCCACTTTGACAGCCCCGTTTTCCAGTGTTGTCGTAATTTTATCACTTTCGGAATAGGCTTGCACGTTGAATTTTGTGCCCAGAGCCTGAACTTTCAGATAACTTGTGCTGACGATAAAAGGATGTTCCTTATCTTTTTTTACGGTGAAGTTGGCCTCTCCCGTCAGATAGAGTGTGCGGGTATCTCCTTTGAATTTTTTAGGATAGATCAGAATACTTCCGGAGTTGATGTTTACTGTGGAACCGTCGGGCAGGATTATTTCCTGATTTTCTCCTTCCGGAACGAAACATTGTATCAATTCGGGATTATATGTGTTCTGTTTGATATATAGATAGGAACCGGCTATTGATAGCAAAGGAATGATCAATATCGCAGCGATTCGCAATAATTTATGAACAAGGTTATATTGCTTGGACGGAGATTGATTTTCTCTGATCTTTCTCTGTGTTGTTTTCAGTGAATGATAAGTCTCTGCATTTACTCCTGTCGGATATTCGTTCCATATGGAAAGAAGAGCCTCTTCTTTTTCTTTCTGATTGGAAGGGTGAACCAGCCATTGCCATACTTTGGTCCGGAGTGCCGGATCAAATGTATGGTTGACCAGATTATATAGTATTTTAGATGCTTTTGACATGCGTATATATTTCCTGTTTTGTATATATGATACGTGAGACAGGAAGTACACACAGTCAAAAATGAACTTTTTTTTAAAAAAATGTAAGAATAAAGAATCCGATTATTTTTCGGATGTCTGCCAGTGCCTGCGTCAGGTGATTTTCGACTGTCCGTTTACTGATAGACATGCGTGCTGCAATCTCATCATTGGATAATCCGTCCACACGGCTCATCCGGTAGATTTGTTTTCGTTGGGGCGGCATCTTTTCAACGGCGACAGAAATAAGAAATTCCAGTTCTTTGGCATATAACTCTTCTTCTATGCTGTCATTGTCTGTGGAGGTAAACGAAGCATTGTTGGTTTGTTGTTCCTGGTAGTCCCTGAATAACAGGGAACGTTCGATATGTCGGAATACCGTATTTTTGGCAATGCGATACAGGTAGGCGTTCAGATTCTCGATCTCTTTCAATCTATCCCTGTTCTGCCACATGGATACGAATATATCCTGGGAAATATCTTCCGCTTCTTCCTCGTTTTGCAGGATACCGCTTATGAATCCTTTAATACGTGGAAAATAATGCAGGAACAATGACTCGAATGCCTGTTCATCGCCCCTGCTGACTGCCTCTATGTATCCCTTTTCGGTGGCGAAATCCATTAATAGGTAGATTTATTGTCTCTTTATGTGGATACAAAGATAAAGATCGTTTGCCATTAAAAAGAAAAAAAAGTATAAAACTACTATCTTTTGAGTTTAGAAAGCAAACTTCGGGTTTTCCGGTGGTGTACTGGATTCCGACATCAATTGATTAAATTTCTCAACAATATCCGGGTGTTTGTCTGCTACATCGTGTAATTCCTGAATGTCGTTTTCCAGGTCATACAGCTCCATTCTCGTATTTCCTTTGCGGATATCTGTAATGATCCCTTTCCAGTTCCCCATGCGGATCGCTTTATTCCCTATTTGTGGGTCAGGATATTCCCAGTAAAGATATGCATGCTGTTTCTGTTTGTCTTTTTCTCCGAGTAGTGCCGGCAGGAAACTGATCCCGTCGGTTGGAGGACATTCGATGGAAACGATATCTGCCAGTGTCGGCATTACATCCTGGAATGCACAGATATGGTCGGATTCCGTTCCTGCTTTGATCTTACTTGGCCAGGAGACGATAGCCGGTACGCGTATTCCTCCTTCGTGGACGAAACATTTCCCCCATCCGTATTCCGATTTGAATAATCCGCCGCTGTTGAACCAGGGGGAATCGCTACCGCCGTTGAACGTCGGTCCATTGTCCGAAGTGAAAATGATCAGGGTGTTTTCATACAATCCTTCCTGTTTCAATTTGTCGACCAGTTTTCCGACCTGCTCGTCAAAGTAACTGATCATCGCTGCATAGGTTGCATGCGGATAACGGCATGGCATATACCCTTTGTTACCGGTGTAGGGCTCTTCGTCTCCGAATTTATCGACATAATAGTTGACCCAGCGTTCCGGAGCCTGTAAGGATACATGCGGAAGAGGTGTTGTCCAAAGCAGGAAGAACGGTTGCTCCTTATTCTGGTCGACAAAATGAATCATTTCGTCGAAGATGAGGTCGTTGGCATATTCATTCTGGGTAAATTTCCGGTAACTGGCTTCATCGTACGGATCCGCTCCTTCATCCAGTTTGGTCAGATGGGGGTCCCGTATTTTGTTATCGAGATATACGCGTTGATCGTTTTTCCATAAGAACGGAGGGTAATAGGTATGTGCCTGCCTCTGGCAGTTATATCCGTAAAACTGGTCGAAACCCTGTTTGCCGGGGACACCTTCCGAACCGGGATAACCTAATCCCCATTTTCCGAAACAACCGGTCGTATATCCGGCATTCTGCATCATCCGGCCGATTGTCATGGTACCGGATTTTAACGGATATTGCCCTTCCAGTTCCGGATGGACGTACATCGAGTCGTGGCTGTTGATCGCTCCCCGTGAGGCTATTTCATCATTCGCCCTGATCTGTGCGTGTCCGGAATGTAATCCGGTCAACAGTACACAGCGGGCCGGAGCGGAAACGGGCGATCCTGTATAATGTTGGGTCAGTTTGATCCCGTTATTTCTCAGGCGGTCGATATTCGGGGTTTCTATTTTTTGCTGGCCATAACATTGCAGGTCGCCATAGCCCATATCGTCCATCAGTATATATATAATGTTAGGTTTACTCTTTTCTTTCTGGCAGGAAGACAGACCTGCAATACAGAAAAGCCCTACTAACAAATTCGTTTTTTTCATCTTTTTGTACTTTAATTAGTCCCAACTGAAATCGTCGGTTACTTCGCTTTTTAATCCTGGTCCGAACATATATCCTTGTTTTTCAAACCATTCTTTTTTGTCTTTTACCTTTTGGTAAAACAGTTCGAAACTCTCCGGTTCGCTCCGGCTCCACATTTGTTCGGCGATAGCCAGAATGCGGGGAAACAGCCTCCGGTCGATCATATTTTCTGTTACCCTGTAATCGGTCCAGAGGGCACAACTCATTCCTAACAAGAGAGGCGAATCTTCTTTTCTATAAGACGGGTTGGCGGTATATACATCTTTGATATCGAATGTACGCGCCGCCTCATATCCTTTCCAGGGAGTGACAGGGAAATTCAGGTAGGTATAATAATTGGTTCCGCAGATAACGGGAAGATTTCTTTTGAGTGCTTCTTTGAATGCGGTGTCTTTATGTCCCCGCCAGTTCCACCAGTGGATCACTACGTTATCAGGTAACGCATAACCATCCTGATAAACGACATCTCCCCAAAAGATTGCTTTTCTTCCTTTGTTTTTCAGATAGTTGGCCATCTGTGCTGAGAACCAGAGCTGAAGATCGTGGCTGTCTTTCAAACCGTGTTCTTTGATACATTGCCCGCAATCGGGACATGTATCCCAGTTCCCTTTGGGGGCTTCATCACCTCCCAGATGAATATATTCGGAGGGGAACAGTTCGCAGACTTCATCGAGTACATTCTTCAGAAAGTCCAGTGTATGTGTTTTGCCGGCACAGAAGATATTTTGTGTAAAGCCGTTTTCGGGAACCTGTATGGTGTCGCCGAAGCAGCCTAGTTCCGGGTAAGCGACCAGAGCGGCTTCCGCATGTCCCGGCATATCGATTTCCGGGATAACCGTGATACAACGTTCGGCGGCATATCTGACAATCTCTTTGATCTCTTCCTGTGAATAGAAACCCTGTTGTTCCGGGCCTTTGCCGACAAAAGCGCCCACTTCGGTAAGGCGCGGATATTGTTTGATTTCAATGCGCCATCCGAGGCCCTCCGTCAGATGCCAGTGGAAATAGTTCATTTTTAGCAGGGCTGCCATGTCGATATATTTCTTTATGGTCGTGACTTTCTGATATTGGCGGCCGGAGTCGAGCAGGAAACTTCTGAAACCGACACGCGGCCTGTCTTCTATTTTCAGGCAGGGGATGATCCATGTCCCGTTCTGATCGGAGGCCAATTGCTTTAATGTCTGCCGGGCATAAAAGAAACCCGCATCGCCGGATGCTTCTATTTCGATACCGTTTTCTGTTACCTGTAACCGGTATGCTTCAGAAGGTAATGCCGTATTCGTAGTCTGGCGGATATCGGCTTGTAGGTTTTTTGTGCGAAATTCTCCGTTACCTTGCACGACTGTTTCCGGTGCAGGGATTACTGTTTGTGCCGTCAGGAAAAAAGAAGAAAGCAAGAGAATAATAATACTTACATATTTCATGATATATACGAGCTAAAATAAAGAAGATGCATCAAAAGTTCGTTTTGTCATGGAGGACAAGTCTCGATTTTTGATACATCCTCTTTGTTTGTGATTAATTAAACTATTCCCAACCCGGATTCTGTTTGATATTCGGATTTAATACCATCTGATTCAATGGTATCGGGTAAAGATAATAATAATCCGGCCATAATTTATTCGGATCCGGATGGAATTCCAGATAACCTTCATCCGCACCTCCGTCAATGGTCACAGCCGTACCTGCCGGGAAGTCTGATTTCCGGACATATTGCCCGAGTTTTTTCTTCATGGCATAATGACATTTCTTCCATCTTCTGAGGTCGTCGAAACGGAAATTTTCTGAAAACAGTTCGATACGTCTTTCCCTGCGTACTTCCCATAAGAGAGGAGATACGGCATAATCGCCTGCATATCTCGAATCACCCAAATCCCGCTTCGGATCAAAACTTTCATTGATCTGCGATACAATCATCGAAGGAACATTTGCCCGTGAACGTATTTTGTTGATGGTCATGTCAGCAACGGACTGGCTGAATTCTCCCAGTTCAACCATTGCTTCGGCATAATTCAGCATCACTTCTTCTACCCTGAATATCGGCATGTCGGTCTCTTCATTCCGTTGAGAACCCATGCTCAGATAAGTATTGAAATATTTCCAGTTATTATATCCGAATGCCGATTTGTACCAGGGTTGCCCGTTCAGGAAGAAATCGTAGTGGGGATTTTCTCCTAAGATACCGCCATCGTATCCTTGTCTGAACGGCAGTGTTTTCTGACGTTCGGCCGGAACGATCAGATTGATACTGTCAATAAAACTACGGTCTTTCGGATTGTCCGTAAACTTCCATTTGTTATCCCAGGCCGTTGTCGATTCCGAACGGTCGACTACATAAGGCGGAGTAACGTGCAGCCATAAACGGTGGTCCCTGTTGCTGAATTCGTCGTACATATCCTTGTCACCCAGGAATATCTGACTTGTCCAGCGCGGTTTGCCGTCCGAACATAAATAGCTGTCCACCATGTCGCGGGTTACATTATAGAATGACTGAGCCGTGGTTCCACCGATGCTGGTAGCATGTACAACATTGGCATCATTGGCATACGCTTTGTAAAGGATGATTCCGGTCATACCATTTAACGACAATGAATTGAACAGGTCGTCGTAGTTGCTGTGAACGTTCGGATATACCTTTAATACTTCTTCGGAAGCCCGCTTACATTCCCGCAGGAACTTTTCAGCATCCTGTAGTCCGTGATATTTTCTCCAGGTTCCTTCAAACAGACAGAAACGGGAGAGTAATGTCTGTACCACCACGCGGTTGATTGTGTTGGCTCCATCGCCATCCTGATTGATGTTCTGTTCTGCATACTGAAGGTCTTCCAGGATATGATTGGCAATGACATCTCTGTAGTCTCTTTCCCCATAAATGATATCCGTTTCATCGTCTGCCAGTACATGGTCGATCCAGGGAACACCGCCGTAAGCGGAAAGTAAGGTCAGATATCGGTAGGAACGGAAGAAGTAACCGACACTGCGCCAGTGGTTTCTTTCCGTTTCAGTCATATCCGACGTCTCGATATGGTCGAGCATGAGGTTTGTCCGGCGGATGAATGAATATTGTGCCCATGGTGTATTGTCTGTTTTTGACGGGGGAACGACAATTCCCCTGATCCAATCGGTTTCGCCTGACCCCCGTGTGGAGTTATAGGAGATATTGTCCGTGTTGGTTTCTCCGTAACCGAGTGCCGGGAATGTTTCATACAAACCCCATGCATATGTTTTGAAATTGTCGTATGATTTGAATACGGTTTCTGCAGTGGGACTGCCCAGCGGGTATCTTTCCAGGAAATCGTTATTCATGCAGCCGGAAAATCCGAAAATGACGAGTAGTCCGAATAATATTTTGAATGTCTTCATGATCGTATGTTTTAATTTAGAAAGTAACATTTATACCCAGTGAATATTTTTTCATGAAAGGATATTCCCAGGCTCCTTTTGAAAGCATATCCGATTCCATTCCTTCTGGCAGATGGTCCCAGGTATGCAGATTTTCACCACTGACAAATACCCGGATATTATCCATATAGATTTTTTGACAGATATTCTTGGGTAATGAATAAGACAGAGTAATGTTCTGTATTTTCAGGTAAGCGGCATTTGCCAGATATTTGGTTTGCACTTTCTGGTTGAATTTCGTATTCGTTTCATTCTGCGGATACACCCTCGGATAGAAGGCGTCCGGATTATCCGGAGTCCAGAAGTCGAGTGTTTCCTTGAATAAACTACCCCAGCTTCCGTTCGGCCATGCCATCTGGTCGGTACGCCAGTAGTCGCGTTTTCCTACCCCACGTAAAAAGATAGACAGGTCGAAACCTTTGTAACTTACTCCGGCTGTGATGCCGTATTGGTAACGGGGAGTATTGTTGCCTATGATGCGCTGGTCGCCCGGATTGTGAATAGTGTTGTCGCCTTCGAAAATAAATTCGGTGTCATCGTCGAAGTTCTTGTAAAGAATATCACCCGGATATACAGTTCCTGCTCCCTTGAACATCGGAATACCCGGTTTCAGGGTTCCGTCTGCGTTGAAATCGTCCGTCGTATAGAAACGGTCGGTTACGTATCCCCATATTTCACCCAGCTTCATGCCTTTCCGGTAAAGGTCTTTTCCGAACAGGCCGGCTTCGTTGTCGTATTTGGTGATTTCGGATTGCGAGTCATACAGGTTGAAACCTACCCGGTAGCCTACATCGCCTATCCGGTCATGCCAGTTGATCTTCAGTTCCCAGCCGTATGTTTTCAGGTCTGCGGCATTTTGTTTTGCAGCACTGGCACCGACTACTCCCGGCAATTCCATTCCCGGAGCCAGCATACCTTTGGTATCACGACGGTACCAGTCGAATGTAGTATTCAGCTTGTTGTTGAACAGGTCCAGGTCGAAACCGAAGTCTAGTGTATAGACTTTTTCCCATCCAAAGCTGCTGCTGACCATGGCCGGAGCTCCCAGTGTCGTAACCTTTTGCCCGTCCACCAACCAATTGGAAAGGTAAACGTTCATATCCGGGATATAAGGATAATTATCGGGTGTATTGTCGGATTTTAAGATGACCTGGTTCCCGATGGAACCCCAGGATGCCCTGAGTTTCAGGTTGGAGAGCCATTCGTTTGTCGTTTTCATGAAATTTTCTTCCGAAATACGCCAACCGGCGGAGAAAGAGGGGAAGAAACCGAACCGGCTGTTTTTGGGGAAACGGGAAGTTCCGTCGTAACGTCCGTTGGCTTCCAACAGGTATTTGCCGGCATAGCTGTAATTCACGCGATAGAATAATCCGCGGATGGCAAATTCCTCGAACGCGTCATTCGTAATCGGAGTACCCGTCGATAAGGATAACGAAGGCAGTGAACCGACCACTACATCCGTACGATAAGAATATTGGGATTCGGTATGGCTCGACTCCTGATTGTATCCTCCCATCACCGAAATATCATGTTTACCGAATGTCATATCGTAATTGGCGAATAAGTTGACGGCATTATAATCCGTATATTTGGAAGTGACCGCATAGCTGGAGTTCTCCGTGCTGTTCAGTACCCCGGTAAAGTTCATTCCTATATACTGATATTTGTTTTTATAAAATTTATTTTGTTCGGTTGTCCGGTTGTAAGTGTATTCTCCGGTTATCTTAAGACCTTTCAGCGGACTCAGGATGATTCGTCCCAATGCTCTTAGGTCATTTCTTTTGATTCTCCGGGGATCGCCGTAACGGATATAAGTGGCGGGAGACTCAGCCGGATAGACTGTCCCGTTTTCCTCATAATCTTCATTATTCTGATAAGACGGTAAATTCATGGCGGCTACCCATACAGTATTACGTCCTCCTGCCTCTACTTTTTTCTGTTTGGAATTACCATATTTCAAGTCGAGTTGGGTTGTCAGCCAGGAATTGACATCTACTCCCATAAATGTAGAGAGGTTGAGTCGGTCATAGCTGTCTTTATCCGTAATCAGGATACCGTCTTCTCCGGTATAGCCGACGCCGATGCGATAGACTGTCTTCTCACTACCTCCGGAAACCGACATGCTGTGGTTCTGCATGAATCCGAAATTATCTGTCATATCGTCGAACATATTCCGTTCTTTCATCAGAAATAGATTGCCGTTTTCGTCAAAGATATATCCGTTCGGATATTTTCCCGGGTTACTCTGGTAGTCACGTATGTATCCTTCCCACTGGGTGATGTTTTTGCCATCTACATAGGTGTCGTTGGGCCAACCCATTTCTTTATAGGCCAGGACCGATTCCAGCGGATTGGCTTTCTGAGGTAACTCCAGCGGCTTGGAGAACGATATATTATTGTTGTAATTGAATTTCGGAGCGGAATCTTTTTTTCCCTGCTTCGTGGTGATCAGGATAACACCGAAGGCGGCTCTTGCCCCGTAGATGGCTGCCGAAGCGGCATCTTTTAATATGGAGACCGATTCGATTTCCTGTGGATCGATCATATTGATATCCATCGGAACGTTGTTCACCAGTACGAGAGGCGTACCTCCATTGATAGATGTCGTACCACGGATATTATAACTCATTGCGTCACCAGGCGTACCGGTTTCCGATCCGATCTGTAATCCGGGTGTCGTCCCTTGCAAAGCCTGTGCTATGTTAGGGACCGGACGGTCTCCTAATGTTTCCGATAAATTGACGGAAGCAACAGCTCCGGTCAGGTTGACTTTCTTCTGGGTTCCGAAACCGACCACTACGACTTCGTCCAATAACTGAGTGTCTTCTTTTAAAGTGACAGTAATGTCTTTTTGTCCCTTCAGATGAATGTCTTGCGAAATGTATCCGATGAAAGATACTGTCAGGGTAGCATCCTGTGGAGCGTCCAGGATGAATTGTCCGTTCAGGTCTGTGATCGTTCCGTTGTTCGTTTTCTTGTCGATCACGTTAGCTCCGATGACAGGCATTCCTGTTTCGTCGATCACTTTACCGGTGATTTTTCCTTCCTGCGGCATTTTATCGGCCAGCAGGACGATCTTATAATTCTCTATCCGGTAACTGCCAGGCGCAAGCAACTGATTTAACACCTCTTTGATGCTGGCCTCTTTGAGATTCAGGCTGACCTGTCTGTTCATGTCGATCTCGGAGTTGTTGAGGAAGAAGACAAAAGGAGTTTTCTCTTCGATCACTTTGATTGCTTCACTCAGTTTCACATGGGTTAATTCCAAGCTTATTTTCGTATTTTGTGCATAACCGTTTATTGCGTAAAGCTGAAAAAAGCAAAAGCCTATAAATAATAGTATTAGCTTCATTTTTCTGAATGAATTAATGTTAAGAAAGGAAATAGCATTCCTTTCTGTGGAAATTTTTTTCATACATTTGTACTGTTTTAAATTTAACTTATTGCTCTCATCTTCTTGTTTTTGAGAACAGTTTGTTTCACATTACCGGGCAAATGTTACCAGCATTTGCCTGGATTGTTTTTAGACTCTCCGGTTTCTTATCCCATAGGCATTCTGTTTTTATGGTTCGTATTATTTAGGTTTCACATAGATTACATCATCTTTGATCGAATAACGAATAGGTGCGATCATTTCCAGCAACTTGAATATTTCGTCAGGCGATTCTTTCCGGATCGTCAGCGACAGGCGCTGGTCGACAGGAGTTCCCGGTTGGCAGACGAGTTCCATGCCGTACCATAATTTAATCTTGTGTAAGATGACGGACAGTTTTTCGTTGTTGCATACCAGCTTTTCGTTGATCCATAATATATATTCGGAGGCATCGACCTGCCTTATTTCATGAACGCCGGTCTCTTTATCCAGGATGATCCGTTGGTTGGGTTTCAAGAGGATGCTGTTCGGATTATTCGGCAGCTGTATTTCAACCTTTCCGGTGAGCAGGGTGGTTTCGCTGTTCATTTTATCCGAGTAATCCTTTACGTCGAAGTTTGTGCCCAGTACATTGACTGTCATTTGATTGGTCTCGACGAAAAACGGTGCCTGTTCGTTCTTCTTTACTTCGAAATAACCTTCTCCTTCCAGTTTGACTTTTCTGTATTTGTCGGAAAACTTTTCCGGATAAGTCAGCTTACTGTTCGTATTCAGCCAAGCGACGCTTCCGTCGGGCAGTATAACGGAGCCTTTGCTTCCCTTGCCCATGATGGCCTGGTTCATAATGACGGCTTCTTTCTCTATGTAAACGATATCCGGAGTGTTTCTACCTATATAATATCCTCCGATCGAACAAATCAGGAGAATGGCAACGGAGGCGGCAATACGTAAAAACGGGCGTATAGAACGTTTGGACGAACGGCTGTATTGTTCGTTACGGCGGACGTTCTCTTCAAATATCCGGAAAGCGTTTTCTGTGTAACCCGGCGCATGCACCGGAGTCTTTCCGGATGCCAGCCAGATATCCTGTAAGTCGATGAATGTCTTTTTATTCGCATCGCTTTCCCGTAACCAGGCGAGAAGACGTTCTTTTTCCTCCTTGCCGGCTGTTCTCTGTAAATATTTTAATATGATGTCGTTCATCCTTATTTTGTATCCCTTTCGGTAATTATTCGGTTACTCTTCTATACTTATCACAAAACAAAACCGTTTAACCCTACCTCAATGAGAAAAAAAAGATTATTTTTACGCAAATATTTTGTGAACCGGAGATACAGTAATGATAACCATCAGTGATAATAAGTTTAACGAAAGGGGTAGTAGATTGGGTGAATTTGTTTTATTTCAGAAGCTTTTTGAGGATTATTTTCGCTCTTTGGTCACGTACTCGTACCGGTATGTGAACGACTGGTCGGTGGGTGAAGATATTGTACAGGATGTGTTTATGGCTCTTTGGATCAATCGGGATAAAATTGATTTTGAGGAACCGATAAAACCCTACTTGTATCGGGCTACCTATAACAGATCGATTAACTACCTTAATTCCGTGTCGGTTCAGCGACGTGTAGATCATGCCGATATGCTGGATGAACTGATCGACCGGGAGATACTGTCGTATAACCAGCATGACAATCTGTTACTGAAAGAGATAGAAGAGGAGATCACCTCTTTTGTCGGTACGCTTCCCGAACAGCGTAAAAGAGTTTTTCTGTTGAGCCGTGAAGAAAATCTAAAGAACAAAGAAATCGCGCTTCGTCTGAATATCAGTGAGAAGGCGGTAGAAAAGCATATAACCAAAGCCTTATCCGATATCCGTACCCACCTGACAGAAACCGGCCTGATGTCCGGTCTGATTTGTTTCTTGCTGAACCAACACTGATTGTATCCCACCGTAGGGAAGCTTTATTATTCAGGTTAAATGCCACATTTGTGATGCAATTGTCTTGTATTTAAATAATAAAGCGTATTTTTGTTAAAACGATATATATTATGAATAAAGACTTTGATTACAATTTACTGCCGTATAAATTTGCTCATTGTATGAACGGACAATGCAAACAAGCTGATAAGTGTCTTCGTAGCAGGGCGGCTCAGCATATACCGATCGAACGTAAGACTGTTACTTTTGTTAATCCTGCGCATACAAATCCTGCCAATGAAGATTGTCCCTACTTTAAGGCTGACCAGTTGCAGCAATTTGCCTTGGGAATGACGCATTTACTGGCGTATATTCCACATAATGATGCAATTGCTATCAAACGACAGATGTTGACCTATTTCGGACGAACGCATTTTTACCGGCTTTGGCGTAAGGAGCGTCTTTTTAGTCCCGAGCAACAGGAGTATGTCCGGCAATTGTTCCTTGAAAGAGGTCTTCAGGAAGCTCCCGTATTCGATGAATATGTAGAGCAATATGAATGGTAAAAGGATATAAGCCGTATTTTGTTTCTCCCTAATGAAACAGTTGTTTCTATGTAATGGAACAAGTGTTTCATTAGGGAGAAACACTTTTTTATCAGTATGTACCGGTTACCGGAAAAGTGACACATCTCTTGCGGATATGGAACTTTATTGATATATTGTACCCGAAACTTTGAAAGTTATACTATCGTTTCTAATATTGTCTCTATATTTTGTTTCACTTAAAATCTCAATGAATATGAAAAGAATAGGCAGTCTTTTAGTAGTTCTCTTCTTGTTAATGACAGGATGTGGAGACAGTAAGCAATCGGCAGAAGATCTTATCACCGTGGATGTAACAGCTAGTTATCCCAAAAAAGAACTGATCCTTCAGGATTTTATGGATGTGGAATACATTGCATTGGAAACGAATGATGAGTTTGTTAATCAGGGATTTGTTCAGGCTATAGGTAAGAAATACATATTAGTAAAGAATCGAAGCGCTGACGGGAATATTTTTGTTTACGACAGGAGCGGGAAGGCTTTACGAAAGATAAATCATAAAGGGCAAGGTGGTGAAGAATATTCATATATCTTAGGCATTGCCTTGGATGAGGACAAAAATGAAATGTATGTCCACGACCATTATATAAGGAAAATTCAGGTGTACGATTTAGACGGGAGTTTTAAAAGAAGCCTGAATTACAGAGAACAAACTAAGGATGGGTTTTATACGAATATAGTCAATTATGACAAAGATCATCTGATTTGTTATGATGAATATAATAAGGAGAAAGCTTTTGTTCTGATATCCAAACAGGATGGGAGTATTGTCCGGAAAATAACAATGCCGTTTAAAGAGGCTAAGTTATTAATGCAAAAGAAACAAGATGGGGAAATGACTTATTCTGTCACTCCCGGTCCTTATTCCAATATAATTCCTCACGAAGGCAACTTTGTTCTTTTAGAACTTTCTACCGATACGGTATATTCTCTTTCGCCGGATTACAACCTGCATCCGCTTCTCGTAAGAAATCCGCCTATTCGATCTATGAATCCTGAGGTCTTTTTGATTTTAAGAATGCTTTCCGATCGTTATTATTTCATGGAAACAGTGAAGAATGTGTGGGACTTTGGTAACGATAGTGGATTCCCTCGAACGTTTTTTATGTATGACAGGCAGGATAAGAGTTTTTATGAGTATACTGTTTATAATGGTGACTATTCAACTTCCAAGGAGTTTTATATGAATGATTTAAGGCATGTAAATCAGGAAATCGAATCATGGCGTAGAATAGAAGCCTACCAGCTTGTAGAAGCTAATGAGAAAGGAGAACTGAAAGGACAGTTGAAAGAAATTGCAGCAACATTGGATGAAGAGGCTAATCCTGTGATTATGTTGATAAAACATAAGAAACAATAGAGTCTTTATAACTATTTGGTTTGTCTTTTTTTACGGATAAGTTTGCTTGTCGATAATTATGGACGAGCAAACTCATCGGGTATAATGATGTTTACACAATAAAAGGTCTTAGATTGTATTAAGGTTATACCGAAATTCTATTTTTATATTATGTGGAAAATATATGTGATATTTTTTATTCTTTGTATTTCCTGTAATTATGAAGGTAGGAGAGATATGTCTAATTTGCCCGTTGAAGAATGTGATACAATCCAAATTAGCAATTTACACTTGTTATGTAAGGTATGGGGATTTATGAAATATTATCACCCAGATATAGCCAATGGAATGTATGATTGGGATAATGAATTATTTGAAATAATGCCTCGTGTTGTAAATATTAAGAGTAAAAAAGAAAGAAATCGAGTATTGAGTAAATGGATTAATAAATATGATATCCCTACTTCATGTAATAAATCATTATCAGATACTCAGATGCCGAATGTTAAAACTTACCCGGATATATCATGGATAGAAAATAAAGAAGAATTAGGCGAAGTATCTGATTTGTTGTTGAATATGAAATACTTAGAAAGGAATTGTGTCGGATTAAGTGTTGGAGGAGATTTGTATAAAGATTATTGTTATTTGGAGTTTTCAGAAGATGAAAAAAAAGTATTTTTTAAAAATGAGAATGATTACAAGGAATTGAAAGAAATTAAAAATAAATATTCATTGTTGGCATTATTTCGGATTTGGAATGTTATTCAGTACTATTATCCATATAAATATTTGATTGATAAAAAATGGGATGATGTACTTTTTGAGTATATACATAAGTTTGCTTCCGTAAAAAGTCTATTGGAGTATAAACTTCTGATATTAATGGTTTTGACAGAAGTTGAAGATACACATATGAATTTATGGGATGAAGATATACAGAATTGGATTGGAAATAGAAAAGCTTTAGTTAATGTTGAATTTGTTGAAAATAGCTTTGTTGTAACTGGAGTATATGATAAATATTACAAAAAAGTACCTCTTGAAATAGGAGACGTTATATTGAAAATTGATGGGAGATGTGTGCAGAATATAATAGAGGAAAAAAAGATGTATATATCCGCTTCAAATAACGCTGTTTTGATGAGGGAAATTTCTCTTCAATTGTTATTTACTGATAAAGAAAAATTGCATATAGAGTATTTAAGAAATAATCAACTGTTATCTGATAGTGTTGAAACGTACTATTATAAGTCTATAAAAAATAATGGCAATAGGAGACGTTATAAACCTTTGTTTGAATATATAGATGAGGATGTTGCTTATGTCTACCCGGGAAGTTTGTTCAGTGGTAAGATTCCGGATCAAATTAATACTAAAGGCTTGATTATTGATCTTCGTGACTATCCGAATCAAAAGAATATCAAGGAATATTTGGAGTTTTATCATTTATATAATGAATCAAAAGAGAGTGTTTTATTTACATATGGAAGTTCTACTTGGCCTGGATTGTTTACGTATTCTTATACAACCGTGGTCGGGAAGAAGAATGAGAATAGTTATAAAGGACTTGTAATCATATTGGTAGATGAAGGGACACAAAGTCATGGTGAATATATGGCAATGCGATACAGATGTGCCCCAAACTCTATCATATTAGGTAGTACAACAGCAGGAGCTGATGGAGGAGTTGTTAGGTTGGCCTTGCCTGGTGGAATTTATGTTCCGGTAGGGATTCAAGGTGTATACTATCCTGACGGAAGAGAAACTCAACGTATAGGAATAGTCCCTGATATTTGGATGGAGCCAACAATAAAAGGGATTCGGGAAGGTAGAGATGAGGTGTTAGAAAAGGCAATAGAGTTAATAAATGAAATTGAATGAAGAAATCATCCCCAACTTAACAGTAATTGATCTGGAAAACTGATCACAAAGGTGACTTTATTCCTTTGTGGGAGTTTATAAAGGTGTGATTGAGTTAATTTGTTATGAATGTGATGTTTGAGATAGTGTTGCTGTTTTTGTGCGTGTTGTGGAAGTAAAATATTATAATTTCTTGGACGCTATTTCTTGTTAAGATAAAATTAATCAGTAAATTGTACCCGAAACTTTGAAACAACACGTTTCTGTCGCTTAAATCTTGATTAATTATGAAATACGTGAAACTCTTTTTGTTGACTGTTGTGGTACTTTGTTCATTTAGTAATGAAAAAATACCCAAGATCGATTTACCTGCACACACTCCTAAACAGGCTGCGCAAATGAGTAAATTGTTCCGTAAAGTAAGGTATGTTCCTCTGGAAACGACAGATGATTGTTTACTTTCTTATATCCATGTGCAGAAGATACAAGATTATATACTTGCCTGGGATTACGATAGCTGTTGTTTGTTTAGTGCTAAAGATGGAAAATTTATACGGAGAATAGGGCATAAAGGCGATGATCCGGAAGCTGTCTTTTCATTTTATGAGAATTTTTATAATCCGTATGATGGGCTCCTCTATTTTCAGGGTGTTGAAGGGATTCGGATTAAGTACGGGCTGGATGGTAAATATGTTGGTAAAATGAAAGTCCCGTTGTCGACAGGTGTCTCTCCTCAATTTGTAGTACCATTGGACTTAACGACTTTTTGTGCTTTTTTTGCGAATAGAAGTGGACGGGAGAAGAAAAGAATAGTTTTGTTTGATCATAACGGAAATGTAAAAAAAGAGTTTCCTAATCATCATTTCGTAGAAACAAAAATGTATATTCTTGATACGGGTGATGGGCTTACGTATAGATATAAAGATAATCTTTATTTTAAAGAAATGTTTATAGATACGGTTTATCAAGTTAGTAAAAATCAGTTGAAGGCTGAATATATTTTAAATATAACATCCCGTTCTGTGCCCTATAAAGAACGTTATGACAGACATAAGGAAGCGATATCACCTTATTTTATATATGAAAATGATGTAAATATAGCTTTTCGTTATCATATGAATGGAGTAGGACAATTATGTGTTTATAATAAACAAGCAGGAGAAAGTTCTTACTATTTATGTGAAAATGGCTCGATTGATGATATCAACGGTTTTATGCCTGTTTGGATATCTACGATTTGTGATGACGGAACTTGTCTGGGAGTTTTGAATGCAGGAGATATTTGCGATTATATAGATAAAAATGGAATATCTTCCAATCCGAATCTCAATTTCCTGAAATCGATTTCGCCGGATGACAATCCGGTGGTGGTGTTTATGGAGAACTAAAAAAGAAATTCAGGAAGGTAGAGATGAGGTGTTAGAAAAGGTTGTAGAGTTAATAAATGAGAAGGACTTTAAATCTAAAATGTAAAGATGGATATTCTTATCTGCTACATATTTACTATCTTTGCAGTCTGTTATTGGAATATCTTAATAAATCGACGATATGATTCTATTCTTTCAATCTCCAACAAAGACGGTGCTGGCTGTTGAGGCGGCACATGCTTTCTCTCCTGAAGATGTTCAAAAGCTCGTTTGGTTGTTTAGTGAAGCCGCTCCACTCCAATCCGAAACATTGGATGGATGGTATGTTGGTCCGCGCCGGGAAATGATTACCCCGTGGAGTACCAATGCTGTGGAAATCACTCAGAACATGGGCTTGAGCGGTATCTCACGTATCGAAGAATACTTCCCAGTTTCTTCCGGTGAGGCTGATCACGACCCGATGTTGCAACGCATCTACAACGGCCTGAACCAGGATATCTTCACAATCAGTAAACAACCGGATCCGATTGTTTATATCGAGGATATTGCAGCTTACAACAAAAAAGAAGGATTGGCTTTGAGTGACGAAGAGGTTTCCTACCTCAATGAAGTAAGCCAGAAGCTGGAACGTAAGCTGACCGACAGCGAAGTGTACGGTTTTGCACAGGTAAACTCGGAACACTGCCGTCATAAAATCTTCGGCGGTACATTCGTTATCGACGGAGAAGAGAAAGAAAGTTCTCTTTTCAATCTGATTAAGAAAACTTCGGCAGAAAACCCGAACAAGTTGGTTTCTGCCTACAAAGATAATGTGGCTTTCAACGAAGGGCCGATGATCGAACAGTTTGCTCCGGCAAGCGGTGACAAACCTGACTTTTATGAGGTAAAAGAAATCAAATCGGTTATCTCGCTGAAAGCTGAAACACACAACTTCCCGACAACGGTTGAACCGTTCAACGGGGCAGCAACCGGATCCGGTGGTGAGATCCGTGACCGTCTGGGCGGAGGTAAGTCTTCTTTGCCTATTGCCGGTACAGCCGTTTACATGACTGCTTATCCGCGTACGGAAGGTGCCCGTGAATGGGAAAAGGTGCTTGATCCGCGTCCCTGGTTGTATCAGACGCCGGAACAAATTCTGATCAAGGCTTCAAACGGTGCTTCCGATTTTGGAAACAAGTTCGGTCAGCCGCTGATCTGCGGTTCGGTGCTGACTTTCGAGCATGAAGAAAACAATAAAAAATATGCTTACGATAAGGTAATCATGTTGGCCGGTGGTGTCGGTTACGCTAATATGCGTGATGCGCTAAAGGGTGATCCGCAGCCCGGCGAAAAGGTGGTGTTGCTGGGTGGTGACAACTATCGTATCGGTATGGGCGGTGGTGCTGTTTCTTCTGTAAACACGGGGCAGTACACCAGCGGTATCGAACTGAATGCCGTGCAGCGTGCTAATCCGGAAATGCAGAAACGTGTATCGAATGTGATTCGTGCCATTGCCGAATCGGATAATAACCCGGTTGTTTCTATCCATGACCATGGTGCAGGTGGTCACCTGAACTGTCTGTCGGAATTGGTGGAAGCTACAGGCGGACATATCGATATGAGCCAGTTGCCTGTCGGTGACCCGACGCTTTCTGCTAAAGAAATCGTAGGTAACGAAAGCCAGGAACGTATGGGCTTGCTGATGAAAGAAGAAGATGTGGCCCGCGTAAGACGTATCGCTGACCGTGAACGTTCTCCGATGTATGTGGTTGGTGAAACGACTAACGATATGAAATTTGTATTCGAGCAGGCTGACGGTGTGAAGCCTATCGATATCAAGTTGGAATATATGTTCGGTAAACCGCCCAGAACGATCATGAAGGATCATACGGTGGAAGAAACATATGCTCCGGTCGTTTACAAAGAATCGGAACTGCATCATTATCTGGAAAACGTACTTCAGTTGGAAGCTGTGGCATGTAAGGACTGGTTGACCAATAAGGTGGACCGTTCCGTAACAGGTAAGATCGCCCGTCAGCAGTGTCAGGGTGAATTGCAGTTGCCGTTGAGTGACCTGGGTGCCGTAGCATTGGATTACCGTGGAAAAGCTGGTATCGCGACCTCTATCGGTCATGCTCCGCAGGTGGCAATGGTTGATCCGGCTGCCGGTTCTGTTATGGCTATTGCCGAATCGTTGACGAACATCGTCTTTGCTCCGTTGGCAGATAAGCTGACAGGTGTTTCTTTGAGTGCCAACTGGATGTGGCCGTGCCGTAACGAAGGGGAAGATGCTCGTCTGTACACTGCTGTTCAGGCCGCTTCCGATTTTGCTTGCGAACTGGGTATCAATATCCCGACAGGTAAAGACTCTTTGTCGATGACACAGAAATATGGCGACGATAAGGTGATTGCTCCGGGTACGGTAATTATTTCTGCCGGTGCTGAGGTAAGCGATATCCGTAAGATTGTTTCTCCGGTATTGGCTCACGAAAAGAACTCTTACATATATTATATAGACTTCTCGTTCGATACGATGAAGCTGGGCGGTTCCGCTTTTGCACAGACTTTGAACAAGTTGGGTGATGAAGTGCCGACTGTAAAGGATAGCGAATATTTCGCTGATGCTTTCAATGCAGTTCAGGATGCTATCGAAAAGGGCCTGATCCTTGCCGGACACGATATTTCTGCCGGTGGTATGATCACAACCTTGCTTGAAATGTGTTTCGCAAATGTAGAAGGCGGTCTGGAAGTCAATCTGGATAAGCTGTCTGAAACAGACATTGTGAAGATCCTGTTTGCTGAAAATCCGGGTATCCTGGTTCAGGTGAAAGACAAGAAGGTTTTCGAGAAATTGATGGAAGAAGCTGGTGTTGGTTGTGCGGTTATTGCCAAACCGACCGACGAACGTCATATCCTGGTGGAAAAAGAAGGTGTTCAATATCATTTCGGTATCGACTATATGCGTGACGTATGGTACGAATCGTCTTACAAGCTGGATATCAAGCAGAGCGGTAGCGTATGCGCAGGCAACCGTTTCGAAAACTATAAGATGCAGCCGCTGGAATTTAAGTACGGTAAGAACTTCACCGGTAAGCTGGCTGATTACGGTCTGACTCCCGACCGTAAAGGTAAGAGTGGTATCCGTGCTGCTGTAATCCGTGAAAAGGGTTGCCAGTGTGAACGTGAAACATCTTACGCATTGTATCTGGCCGGTTTCGATGTGAAAGACGTTCACATGACCGACCTGGCTTCGGGACGCGAAACATTGGAAGATGTGAATATGATCGTGTTCTGTGGTGGTTTCTCCAACTCTGACGTGTTGGGTTCTGCCAAAGGATGGGCCGGTGGTTTCTTGTACAACGAAAAGGCTAAGAAAGCATTGGATAACTTCTATGCACGTCCTGACACACTGAGTCTGGGTATCTGTAACGGTTGCCAGTTGATGGCAGAGCTGGGAGTGGTTTATCCGGAACATGAAAAGAAACATAAGATGTTGCATAACGATTCTCACAAGTTGGAATCAAACTTCATCTCTGTGGAAATTCCGAAGAATCATTCAGTCATGTTCGGTCCGATGAGCGGTCAGAAGCTGGGTATCTGGATCACGCACGGAGAAGGAAAATTCTGGTTCCCGTACGAAGAGAAGGAATATCATATCGCACTTAAATATAACTATGAAGGTTATCCTGCCAACCCGAACGGTTCGCCCTGGTCGGTTGCCGGTGTTTGCTCGCATGACGGACGCCATATGGCTATGATGCCTCACCTGGAACGTGCCTTGTTCCCGTGGCAGTGCGGTCATTATCCTGCCGATCGTAAGGGTGACGAAGTGACTCCGTGGATCGAAGGTTTCGTAAATGCACGCAAGTGGATTGAAGAAAACAAGAAGTAACAGATAAATCTAATGATATTGAAAGGTGCATCTTAAGAGTGAATAACTCTTTCGGTGCACTTTTTTTATGGTTGAAGTTTTTAGAATCCAATCAGATTCAGTAAGTTTACACCTTCGTTATACAGTGTTGTTTGCTACGGATTCTAATACATAATATTCGATAAGATGAAGAAAAGATCAATGTTTACTATGCTGCTTGTCCTGTTCTTATGTGCAAGTAGCGTTTATTCCCAGACAAAAGTGATTGCCCACCGTGGGTATTGGGATTGTGAAGGTTCTGCTCAGAACTCAATTACGGCTTTGAACAAGGCTCATGAGGTTGGAGCGTATGGCTCTGAATTCGATGTGTCTATAACGGCTGATGGCATTCCGGTTGTTAATCATGATGACAGTATTCAGGGTTTTTGTATAGAAACTTCTCTCTATGAACAACTGAAAGACCTGAAGTTGAAAAACGGAGAAACGTTACCGACTTTGGAAGAATACCTGATACAGGGAAAGAAAAATCAGGGAACTCAGCTTATTCTTGAAATCAAACCTCATAAACGAGTCGTGAATGAAGATAAAGCGGTTGCAACTATTCTTTATCTGGTGCAGAAATACCAGATGGAAGACCAGGTGGAATACATCTCTTTCAGTATGAATATTTGTAAGGAGTTGATCCGCCGTGCCCCGAGTGCCCAGGTTTCTTATCTTCGTGGAGAAGTTTCACCGGCAGACCTGAAGGTATTAGGTTTTTCCGGCCTGGATTATCATTATAAAGTTTTTGACAAACATCCCGAATGGATTCAGGAAGCCAAAGATGCCGGCCTGACTATCAATGTGTGGACGGTGGACGATCCGGCTGTAATGGAATCGTTCGTTGCAAAGAATGTCGATTTTATCACTACGGATAAACCGGTGCAACTGAAGGAGATAATAGGGAAATAACCCGTTATGCTGCAAGGAATAATTGCAGGAAGTAAATATTCTTTTTCAGATATTTCAACGCTTCATTGATGTGTCTTTCCACTGTCTTTGGGGTAATATCGAGTCTTTCGGCAATTTCTTTATAGCTAAGTTGTTCATGGCGGCTCAGGTAAAAGACCTCCTTTTGCCTGGGCGGCAATTCGTTTACCAGCCGTTCAATATAAATCCGCAGATCTTTTGCATGCAATTCCTCTTCTATATCATAAGCCTTGTCGTAAGCCGCAAGGATAGACATTTTATAGAAAGTTTCGTTGAAATTTTTCTTTGAATTGCTGAAAATCATATTCCGGGTGATGATGAACAGTAATCCTTCCAGATTTTCATTTTCATTTACATAACTGCGTATATCCCATAATTTGATAAATACTTCCTGTACTACTTCCTCGGTGGTAGAATCGTTTGTGTAATAGAGTCTGCAAAACTTGTAGACTTTATCGCAATACTTGTGATACAAAGAAGTAAAGGCCTCCTCGCTACCGTTTTTTAATGCCAGTATTAGTGTTTGATTATCCAATTTAGCTTCTTTATTGATTATTGCAAAGATAGAAAAGAATTGAAGAATAGCAAAAGTCTCTTTGAGAGAGAGTCGGTTTTGTTAAAATAAAAAAAGTTTGATATTCTTCTGGGGGATAACTCTGAATTTGGAGTATTTAGTGTTAGATATGAAGGAAATGAAAGAAGAAGATATTATAAAAAAGGCCCTGGCAGGCGGACTGACTGATAAGGAAAAAGAATTTCTGGCCGGTCGGGAACCTGTTTTACGCCATTTGAAAGAACAGTGGAATGAACCGGGAGATTCGTTTCTTAGTCCTGTGGCTAAAGAGCGGGTGCTGGGCCGGGTTATGCGGAAGATACATCCTTATAATACCCGTCGGAACTATTGGATGAAATATGCGGTAGCGGCCTCTCTGGCTCTGCTTATTTCGGTTGGCTCCTGGTTGATAGGACAAAGCGGGACAAAAGAGAAAACTATTTATGTGGTAAGTGCCGGCCGGCAGTCGATGGAGTCGTTCTATCTGCCGGATGGTAGCCATGTGTCGTTGAATGCCGGCGGAAGATTAACTTATCCGGAGTCGTTTGACGGAGAAAGACGGGAAGTCTCTTTGTCCGGGCAGGCTTTTTTCGAGGTACACCATGATCTGGAACACCCTTTCATTGTGAAAACAAAAAGTATGGATATAAAGGCATTGGGGACTGCTTTCGAAGTCTTTTGTGTTGACTCCCTTTCTTATGCGGAAATGATTCTGGCAGAGGGGGCGGTCGAAGTAAGCACAAAGAAAGAGCGGGAGAAAGGTGATGTCTTACTGGTTAAGCCTGATGAAAAACTGGCTTATGTGATGGGCGGAAAAGCCGAAATCATGCAAGTAAATGCCGATCAGTATTCATCCTGGCGCAGGGAAGGGAGGCCAAATTTCAAAAATGAAAAGTTGGGAATGATCCTTCCCCGTCTGGAAAGCTGGTATGGCATAAGTATAAAATGTCCGTCTGAACTGGCCGGTAAATATAGTTTTACCTTTTCTATTCATGATGAATCGTTGGAACTTTTGCTGGATATCATATCCAAGAGTTCTCCGGTTGCTTATCGTAAAAAAGGAGACAGCTTTGTCTTGTATGAGAAAGTTAATAAATAATTATGTTAAACTTAAATCAGGGATATATGAAAAACAAACAAACCGGATAATGAGAGACAGTAGGAATACTGGCTGATAAAGAGAAAGAAAAATGCATATTTATTTTATCTAATTATTAATATGAACAAACGAGTTATTTTGTTGAAAGATGTGTTCTGTAAACAATTCAAAAAACAGATCACACAATTGTTTCTGGTAGGTGCGATAGGCCTGGTTCCTATTTCGGCTTTTGCACAAGTCTATCAAATTACCATGAAGAAAAGTAACGCACCTCTGTCGTCTGTGATTGCAGAAATAGAGAAAGAGAGCGGCTATACTTTCTTTTATAATGATGACCAGATTAATCTGGGTAAGAAGATTTCAATCGATGTTACCGATGCTTCTCTGGATGTTGTATTGAACCATATGTTCAAGAATACAGGATACGTTTACCGTATTGTAAATAATCAGATCGTGGTTTCAAAATCATCCGAAGGGGGGATTGCACGTACATCGTCAGTGAATACGACGCAGCAGCAGAAAAGTGTTACGATCAAAGGTGTCGTGAAAGATGCGCATGGCGAGCCTGTTATCGGGGCCAGCGTGGTGGAAGCCGGTACGACAAACGGAACTGTAACCGATTTTGATGGTAATTTTGTCCTGACAGTGTCAGGAAGAGATAAGCACGTGCTTATCTCTTATATTGGCTATACAACAAAAAATATTACATTGAAAGATGGTCAGACTTCGGTTAATGTTATTTTAGAAGAAGATTCTGAATTACTGGATGAAGTAGTGGTTGTAGGTTATGGTACACAAAAGAAAGTGAACCTGACCGGCTCGGTAGCTGCGATCAGTTCTGAAGAAATCAAAGACCGTGTACAGACAAATGTGTTGGCCGCTGTCCAGGGTACGGTTCCCGGTGTAACGGTTATTTCCCGTCCGGGTTCGACACCTTCAATCAATTTCCGTGGTCGCGGTAACCTGGGTACTTCTTCTCCCTTATATGTGATCGATGGTGCGATTGCTGATGCCGACTTGTTTTCAAACCTGGATCCGAACAGTATTGAGACTATCTCTTTCCTGAAAGATGCCTCTTCTTCTGCAATTTACGGTTCACGTGCCGCTTATGGTGTAGTATTGGTTACAACTAAACGCGGTCAGAAAGAAAAGATGAATGTTTCTTACAGCGGCTATGTCGGAATGAAGATGCCGACTTATCTGCCGGACGTACTCGATTCATGGGATTATGCGACCTTGTTGAACGAAGCATTCTATAATCGTGATGCAAGCAATGGTAAAAATGCCGCTTATTCGGAAGATGAGATCAAGTGGTTCCGGGACGGTTCGAAACCGGATTATTATCCGAATACGAAATGGGCGGACCTGGTGCTCGATAATCCGGTGGTTACCACACAGCATTCGTTGAATTTTAGCGGTGGTAGCGATAAAGTACGTTTCTTCTCCGGATTGGGGTATCTGTATGATGATAAGTTCATGCCGGGACAAAGCTCACAGCGTTATAATCTGGATATCAATGTGGCTGCCGATGTAACAAAATGGCTGACATTGAAATCGGGCGTGAAGTTTATCCGTAGTACTAATAAAACGGAACATGGAGTTGCTTCGATCGGAAATTTCCTGATGGTACCTTCTACGATGGTTGCGCAGCAGTCGAACGGTGAATGGGGGTCCATTGCCGGAGGAAAGGCGGCTACCCAGTCGTTTATGAACGGTAACCCGTTGCGTGCCCTGAGCAAGAATAATTGGTCGGACGGTAAGACCGATAATACAATGATCGATCTGGGATTCGATCTTAAACCTGTTAAAGGCTTGGTGATCTCCGGACAAGGTGCATTCAAAGGATGGGAAAGTAAATCAAGAGGGTATACCGCTTTGCAGGATAATGTAAAGAATTTTGAAACAGGTGCTGAAATCCCTGGAACCGGTGTGTATACAAATGAAATGAATATGTTCTGGCAGAGTGAAAACCGGACCATGTATACATTGACAGCCCGCTACGACTGGTCGAATAAAGTACATAATATCGGTATACTGGCCGGTACCTCGTACGAACATTATAAATATGAACGTCTTTATGCAAAATGGAAAGATTTTGTAACGGATGATCTGGAAGATATGACGACCGGTGGAGAGATCAGCAAAGATCAACCGGACCAGAATTCGTATGGTACGCCGCTGAGAGAATATAAGATCCTTTCTTATTTCGGTCGTTTGAATTATAGCCTGCTGGATCGTTATCTGTTTGAAGCCAATCTGCGTGCGGATGCTTCCTCCCGTTTCCATAAAGATAACCGTTGGGGGATCTTCCCGTCTTTCTCTGCCGGATGGCGTATCAACCAGGAGGACTTCATGCAACAGATCGATTGGATCAATAACCTGAAAGTCCGTGCTTCATGGGGTACGTTGGGTAATATTAATAACGTAGGTAATTACGATTATTTCCAGCTGTATAATAATGGTGCAGATTATAACTTCGATAATGAAGCGGTAAAGGGAGTATTGGAATCGAAACCGGCAAACGAGAAATTAGGTTGGGAAACGGTTGCCTTGACCGATATAGGTGTCGACTTCGATATCTTCAACGGACTACTGAGTTTAACTGCTGATTACTATGTGAAGAATACCAGTGATATCTTACTGAGTTACAATGTGCCGTTAGAAACGGGTATCTGGTCTAACCCTTCGCAAAATATTGCCAAGGTGCGTAACAGTGGTTTTGAGTTGGCTTTGACGCATCGCAAATCGTTTGGTGATTTCTCTTATATGGTAAGTGCCAATATTGCAACCAACCATAATGAGATCAAAGACATGGGTGAATCTGATGATATTATCCAGAATGGAGGTGACAAGATACGTTATATCCTGCGTGAAGGCGAGTCGATCGGTTCTTTCTTCGGATTGAAAACAGACGGGTTGTATACACAGGAGGAGATCGATGCCGGTCATTATTATACTTACGGTCGTAAACCGAAAGCCGGTGATATCAAGTATGTTCCGCAACGCGAGAATGTAGAATGGGGTAGTGCCATTAACGGAGAAGATCGTACGATTATTGGTAAAGATGTGCCTGACTTTACATATGGTATTAATTTGAATCTGCAATATAAAGACTTCGAGCTTTCTATTTTTGGACAAGGTGTATCCGGAACAATGGCTGGTTTTGAATCTGAACAGGTTTCTGCTTTTATGTTGAACTCAAACCCGCGTAAGTTCCATCTGGGACGCTGGACGGAGGAGAATCCGAATCCGCGTGCTGTTTATCCCCGTATTTATGGCGGACACAGTCTGGATGATTATAATCAGTATTTCTCAGATTACCAATTGTTTGATGCAGACTATTTCCGTATCAAGACTATTTCTCTGGGCTATCGTGTTCCGTCTAATCTCATTTCCAAATGGGGAATGTCTTCTTTGAAATTTTTCCTGACCGGTGAAAACCTGTTTACATTGCGTGCCGATCATGTGATGAAAGATTTCGATCCTGAAGCCTCTTCCGGACGTGGTATCGGTTCGTTAGGAACCAAGTCGGTTGCTTTCGGCGTGAACGTATCTTTTTAATCGATTCAATAATTTAAAATTAAGTAAGAGTAATGGTAAATCTAAATATAAAGAAATGGGCAGTGTTTGGCTTGATAACTGCCTCTTTTACAGCTTGTGATTTGGACGTGATTCCGCCATCCGATATATCGGCAGAAAGTTTCTGGACATCGGAGAAAGATGCATGGTACGGTTTGAATGCTTGTTATGCACAAGGTAACGGTTTTGATATTTGGGATGAGATGTGTACGGATAATGCCCATAGCCATAAACCCTGGGAAGGCCCGTACGAATCTATCCAGCAAAGTGAACTGAGTACGGCGGAAGACCGTGGATATAATTTCAGTACGGTTCGTATTGTAAACAACTTCTTGGAGAAGGTGGATAACTGTGAAATGGACGAAACCCTGAAAGAAAGGATGAAGGCGGAAGCTCGTTTTTTCCGTGCCCAGGCTTATCTGGATCTGACAACTAAATTCGGAAAAGTGCCGGTCGTAACAACGGTGATGGAATATGATGCTCCGAACGTTCCGCGTGACCCGGTCGATAAAGTGCAGGCTTTTATCCTGGATGAACTGGCAGCTATCGCTGCTGTCCTGCCGGACAAATACAACGGTGGTTATACAGAGGAAACCGGGCGTATCACACGTGCCGCCGCTTTGGCTTTGCGTGCACGTGCAGCACTGTATTTCGGTAATTACACGGAGGCCGAGGCTTCGGCAAACACCATTATTAAAGAGGGACACCATTCATTGTTCCGTGTGACGTCTTTGAATGAAGCACAGCGAAAAGAAGCGGAAGAATTAGGTCAGTTCATTGATTTTGAAGCAAAGGGTATCGATAAGGACAAATTTGCAAAAGGACTGTTCAGCTATGAAGCGCTTTGGCATCATGACAATGCTTCTCCTTCCAATCCTGAGTATATCCAGACCCGTGAATACATGAATGACGATAATAACAATGACTGGGCACGTTATACGTATATCCGTCCCAGCCAGATGGGATCAGGATACTCTTCATTCGAACCGATGCAGGACTTGGTGGATGCCTATTGGGATATTGACGGCAAGACAGTCCGTTCGTTGATCCCGATGGAAACCCGTAAAGCAAATTTCGAAGTGATTACTGCTGAGGTGGATGGCCTGGATCAGGCAGCCTATATAGCAAAGGTTCCAACTATGGATCTTGCAAAATTTGCTTATATGCAGGAGTTCCGTAACCGCGACAGCCGTTTGTACGCTTCTATCCAGTTCCCGTTCAAGGGTTGGCACGAAACAGACTTTAAAGGCGGCACGTTTTATTACAGATGGGATCCGACCAAAGCCGGACTGGACGGAAATGAATCATGGAGCGGATATAGCTATCGTAAAATGGTGGCATTGAGTCCATATAACGATTATAACAGTTCTGACGATTATCCAGTCATCCGTTATGCCGAAGTGTTACTCACTTTCGCGGAAGCCCGTATTGCTAATTCTGGCTGGGACGGTGAAGTGCAGGCTGCATTGAACGATCTGCGTGACCGTTGCGGAATGCCGAATGTGCCGGCTACCATGCCTTCAAAAGATGCAGCTTTGGAATTTGTACGTAATGAACGCCGTATAGAACTGGCCGGCGAAGGACATCGTTATGATGATATCCGCCGTTATGGTTCGGCCTATGGGCAGAAGGCTATGAATGGAATTACATATGCTCCGAACGGATATAAGCTGATCGAAAAGAAATGGAACGACCGTATCCTTCTGATGCCTATACCTCAAAATGCAATGGACTTGAACCCGCTTCTGAAAGACGATCAGAATCCAGGGTATTAATTAACCTTAGTTCCGGGCCATCCGGTATGAAGGATGGCCCGCTTTTCTTAACTTATTCGCACTTTATATATTTAAAATACTTATGAGAAGAATTGTTTATTCATTGTTTTTACTGGCTGTATTAGCCGGTTTTACCTGTAATCAGTCGGTGGCGCAGGTTAAAATGATTCCGACACCAGCTCCAGAACGTCCTGCCGGGCAGGTAGATGTTTTGAACTTGTCTTGCGATCCTATCCCGACAGTACGTATTGCGTATATCGGTCTGGGTATGCGTGGAAGCGGAGCCGTTTATCGTTCTACTTTCCTGGAAGGGGTAGAGGTGAAAGCTCTTTGTGACCTGAATAGTGATTACGTGAAAAGTGCGCAAAAAACGTTGACGGATAAAAAACTACCCGCTGCCGATGAATATACTGGTTCGGAAGACTGGAAAAAGATCTGTGAACGGGATGACATCGACCTGGTTTATATTTGCACAGACTGGTTGAAACATACTCCTATGGCTGTTTATGCGATGGAGCATGGCAAACATGTGGCTGTAGAAGTTCCTGCTGCCATGTCGATCGATGAATGCTGGCAGTTGGTTAATACGGCAGAAAAGACTCGTAAGCACTGTATGATGCTTGAAAACTGTTGTTATGACTTCTTTGAAATGGCTACCTTGAATATGGCTCAACAGGGTGTATTCGGTGAGGTGATCCATGGGGAGGGGGCTTACATCCATGACTTGCGTTCATTGAATTTCTATCCGAGTGAAAAGGGCGGTTATCAGGGAATGTGGCGTTTGAAATATAACGAGGAACATACCGGAAATCCGTATCCGACCCATGGATTGGGGCCGATCTGTCAGATTATGAATATTCACAGAGGGGATAAAATGAATTATCTGGTATCCATGTCCACTAAACAGGTCGGGATGACTGAATATGCCAAAGAAACTTTCGGAGCCGATTCGAAAGAAGCCAAACAGACCTATAAAGTAGGTGACATGAATACCACATTGATTCAGACGGAGAAAGGAAAGACTATTCTGATTCAGCATGATGTAACCAGTCCACGTCCGTACGACCGCCATCATGTTGTTAGCGGAACGAAAGGTTTTGCCCAGAAATATCCCGTAGAAGGTATTGCGCTGGAGCCTGAAGCACACGAATTCCTGAGTAAGGTGCAAATGGATTCTATCATGGCTTTGTATGAACATCCGATAACTAAAGAGGTCGGAGAAAAAGCTCGGAAAGTAGGAGGCCATGGCGGTATGGACTTTATTATGGATTATCGCCTTATTTACTGTCTGCGTAACGGTTTGCCGCTGGATCAGGATGTATATGATGCAGCCGAATGGTCCTGCCTGACCGAACTGACGGAAACATCCGTGAAGAATGGAGGCGCCCCGGTCGAAATCCCGGACTTTACCCGTGGTGCATGGGATAAGCTGAAAGGGTTACGGTTCGCTGAATAGTTACGGGCTTAAAATCAATATCAGAAAAAGTCTCCCAGGTTATTTCCCGGGGAGGCTTTTTTTGTTTTCAATATATTGGCTGGGGGATTCTCCAAATTGTTTTTTGAAACATTCCCTGAAATACTTCGGAGAAGTGAATCCTGTTTGATAAGCAATTTCAGTGATGTTTAAATCACTTTTCAATAAAAGTTTGGCTGCTTGGTTTAAACGGATGTCACGAATGAAATCGTTTGGAGTTTTTCCGGTAAGATTTTTTAGCTTTTTGAAAAATGGACTTCGGCTCATGCCTGCATTTTTAGATAGGTCATCTACTTTTAAATCCGGATTGGATACATTTGCTTTTATGAATTCGATGATTTCCAGTAGAAAGGTTGCATCTTTATCTTCTGTTACAAATTCTTCCGGTTCTAGAGCGGACAATGTTGCATAGCGGCGGGATATAAGCTCCCTACTTTTTAATACGTTCTTGATTTTTGTTTTTAAAATTTCCGGATTGAACGGTTTGGTGATATAATCATCAGCACCGACTGTCAGGCCTTCTATCTGGTCGGTTTCTGAACTCAAAGCTGTTATCATAATGAAAGGGATGTGGCAAGTTTGTATGTCCTGTTTGATTTGTACACAAAGTTGCTTTCCATCTATTTCTGGCATCAGAATATCGGAAATAATAATATCCGGACTGTCTTTTCGCGCTATATCCAGTGCTATGGCTCCATTTTCCGCTTCTATTACGTTATACTTATTATTCAGAATACTCTTAATAAATTCCCGGAGATCATGGTTGTCTTCTGCTATCAATATGGTTGGGAAACTTGAATTGGTTTCCTGAATATCCTGTTCGTTCAGCATTTTCGTTAGATATGCCCGGTCTTTTTCTTTATTAGGTCGATTGTTCTTCTCAACTGTCGGGATAATTATTACTTCATTTGTTGTTGCATTTTTATAAGGGATGTGAATGGTGAATATTGTACCTTTATTCACTTCGCTTTCCATATCGATACTTCCATGATGTAACTCTACCAGACTCTTCACTAATGACAGGCCGATACCGGTACCATTAGGTATATCTCCGTCTAACTGGTAGAAGCGATCGAATATAACCTTTTGCTTATTAACGGGAATTCCTTTCCCTGTGTCTTTTACCGAGAGGCTTAATAAATTACCTTTTTCCAGTGTAACACAAACTTCTACTGTCCCATTTTCAGGAGTATATTTTATGGCGTTTGAAATTAAATTGTATAGTATTTTTTCTATAATATTGGGATCGATAGAGCAGACAAAATCATCTTTGTCGGCATGAAAGATGAGTGTAATATTTTTCTCTCCGGCTAAAGGCTGGAAGTATGCAACACCGTGTTTAATGGAAGATATAATGTCTATATTAATCGGATTAAAGGTGAAGCAACCGGACTCTACTTTTGAAAAATCCAGAAGCCTGTTCACTAAGTCCAGTAGTTTATAAGCATTGTTTTTTATTGTAGTGAGATAATTCTCCCGGAGGGAAACTCTGCCTTTAGTATTACTTATGGCTTCCAAAGGGCTGATAATAAGCGTTAATGGCGTTCTGAATTCGTGGGTGATATTGGAAAAGAACTGTGATTTTAACTGGTTTAATTTTTCTAGTTGTGCCCGTTCGAACTGTTCCCTGTTAAGCTGATTTTGCATTTTCAACCGATTAGTATAAATTCTGATTGAAATAAAAATAATACCTCCGATTATTATTGTATAGATAAAATAAGCCCATGTTGTTCGCCACCAGGGAGGAAGTATCGTTATTTTCAGAGAGGCTCCTTTTTCGTTCCAGACACCGTCGTTGTTGGAGGCTTTAACCCGGAACAGGTAAGTTCCGGGGTTTAAATTCGTATAGGTTGCCATGTGTTGTGTCCCGACATAGTGCCAGTTATTGTCGTAATTTTCTAATTTATAGGCGTATTGGTTTTTAGGTGTGTTTGTATAGTTGAGTGCAACGAAGTCTATGCTGAAAATAGACTGTTTAAACGGGATTGTTATCTCTTTGTTTGAAGGGACAGGGATACGTGATATATCCCCATTTGTTTTATTTTTGGGGGAATCATCATATAACCGGTAGTGAGTAATGATAACCCCAGGGGCATAAGGATTCATTTTTATTTGATCCGGACGGAAACAGTATATTCCGTCTACACAACCAAAGAAGAAAGTTCCGTCGGCACCTTTTTCGAAACTCATATCATTGAATTCAGTTCCGACAATTCCATCTTTTAGTCCGAAGTTTATGAATTGGTAAGAAGACAGATTCAGGCAACTGAGTCCGCGATCGGTCGATATCCAGAGTTTATTATTCGGTTCGTCATACAATAAGCCTTTGATACTTTCGCTTGGCAGTCCGTCTTCCACCTGAAATATTCGATGTTTTTGTTCTTTGTGTGAATATTTGATGAGCCCTTGCCGTGTTCCAAGCCAAAGCGTATCCTGGATTGGGCAGATCGGGATAATTGTGTTTGCCAGTGAATAGGGTTGTTCTTGGTTGGCGAGAAAATTTCTTGTAAAAGAATCCTCTTCCGGATCGTATAAATATAGTCCACAGTTTGTTGCTACCCAGAGTTGGTGGTTGTCGTCTTCGATAACCGAGGTTATCAGATCGGGATAAATGTATTTTTTTAGTTCTTTCGTATTCCCGGGGAGAGTATGTAACTTCGGATCGTAGCAGAACAGTCCGCTGTTATCTGTTCCTATCCATATTCTGTGTTGAGAATCTTCATACAAAGATTTGATTGAGCTTGATGGGGATAAGCTCTTTTCTATTAGTTTGTTTATTGGTTCGGTTAAGTTTCTGGGACCGGATATGATTAGCGATTTTTTGTAAGTTCCCAGCCACAATAAACCCCGGCTATCTTTCAGAATGGTATTGATTGTTGTTTCGCTTAGTTGAGGGGCTATTCGGTTTATAGCAGTATTGTCAATTTCATAAGTCCTGCTATCCAGCGAATAGACTCCTTTTGTATTTAATCCGGCTAAAATTGATTTATTATCCAATGTCTCCAGTGCAAAAACACAATGGATTGTAGATGGCGTATTATACTTGGACGAAAGCGACAGGTGTGCAAACCTGTTCCGGTTCGGGTCAAATTTATTTATTCCGCCGTTGATCGTTCCGATCCATATTGTTTGTGTGGAATCTACATATAATGAAGTGATTCCTTCCGAATTGAGATTTACATTTTTGTGTGTATTGTTTATATATTGAAATTCGTCAGTATATATATTGTAGCAAGCAAGACCATCTTCTTCGGTTCCTAACAAGGCAAAAGTATCTTTATAAAAATGAATGTCCAGAATGGTCTGTCCGGATAGTTTGTTAAGGTTTTTCCCGTATAGATAAAAGCCGTGACTTTGTGTACCTATCCAAAAATTTCCTTTTGGATCAGTAGCAATGGTTGTGACTGTCTCAGAATTGAATGTTGAGTCGATTGCAGTTTGATAAAAGGTTTCTTCGATAGGATCGAAGTGTATGATACCCTTATTTCTTCCTCTTATCAGTAAAGAACTTTTGTCCTGCTCAATAGCCTTGATTCCCTGAGAAGCTCTATATATTTTGAGTCCTTCTGTGTTTAGGTCGAATGAAATCAGACACCCTTCTTCTGTTCCGATCCATAAAGTATTATTTCTGTCCTCAAAAAGAGAGGAGATGTTGTAGTTGGAATGTGGGCTATCCGTGGTTTCGAAGTTGAATTGTTCGAAACAGTCTTTTTCCGAAATGTATTTGCATAGGCCTGTATTTGTTCCGATCCAAAGATTGTCTTTTGAGTCCTGATATATGTAGGAGATGTAATTATTAGGAATTGATGTCGAATCATTTTGTATATGATTGTATATGGTCATTTCGTAGCCATCGTATTTATTGAGTCCGTTTTTAGTGCCGATCCAAATGAGTCTGTCCTTATCCTGCTTAATATCTGTGATATAGTTTTGGGATAATCCATCGGCTATTGTTATGTGTTCAAACCAGAAATCTGGAAAGTTTATTCCGCTTACCTGGAAAACAAAGAAAAGGATTGATAATATTATCAAATTTGTAATTCGTATCATCTTTATAATTTTGAGCCTTAGTACTAGGAGAACTATGTTATCAAAATTCATTTTTCAGACCAGTCAATAAGTTTATTCCTATGGATAGTCGTCTTGGAAAAGGCTTGTTTTTCTTTATAACTACTCCAGATTTAACCTAAAGTTCATTTGTGCATATATGTTATATAATATATACAATCTATAACATATTTGTATCACGTCTTTTAGATAGAACTATAGGGTATTATTAGAAAAATGAATAAAAATACGTTATATTTGCCCATATTAACATAGTTCTCCTAGGACTATAGTATTATTATGTATTTTGCTAATGCCTTGTTAATTATTTGTTTATGATCGGCTTAGTATAATCTTATCCCTATAAAAACCAATTTTTATCCCTTCAAGTACAATATTATCTTCTGTTAAATCTGATTTGCTCCTATTGAATTTTGTGGTAACTGTAATTTCGCCCTCAGTAATGTTAATCTAAATTAAAGAAAGGAGGGCTATTAGGAGATAGTAAAAATTATCACAGTTCAAACAGGGTTATAAGAACAGTCGTTAATCTACGAATAAATTATGACCCTTTGCTACAAACAGAAAATGAATTTAATCAACTATTAATAATAACATTATGAAGAACACAGGTTTTTATCTGTTATCTAATCAAAAAGTTTTAAAGCGTTCGCTTTTATTTGTTTCGCTGAGCAGTGCTTTGATGGGAGGAGGACCTAGTTTATGGGCTGCCGGTTCACCTGAAAACGACAATCTGGTCGTAGAAAAGTATGCCGCTAAACAGCCGGGGGTAGATCTTCTCGCTGATGATAGGGAATGGACTATCCAGGGGCAGGTTGTAGAAAATGTAGAACCACCGGTTCCATTGGCAGGTGTGAATGTTGTGATCAAAGGTACAACCATAGGTACGGTGACCGACATTAATGGATATTTTAATATTAAAGCTAAACGAGGTGACATATTGGTATTCAAATACATCGGTTTTAAAGATTATGAACATGTCGTTTCACGTGCTATCAGTAACTTGACAGTTTCTTTGAGTTCCGACTCTGAAGAAATTGATGAAATCATCGTTACTGGTTTCTCGTCGGAAAAGAGAATGAACTCAGTTTCCGCTGTGTCTACACTGGACGTTACGAAGAACATGGCGACGAAACCCATCACTTCTTTATCACAATCTTTGCAGGGAGGTATTACCGGTTTGAACGTATCGCAAAGTTCCGGTCTACCGGGTGCCGATGCTGCAACTATTAAGATTCGTGGTATATCTTCATTGATGACGAATAACGATCCTTTGGTGTTGGTAGATGGTATTCCGATGGATATGAACCAACTGGATCCGAATACGATTGAAAGTGTTACTGTTTTGAAAGACGCTGCCGCATCTGCTATTTATGGTGCTCGTGCTGCCAATGGTGTAATTGTGGTTAAGACCAAACGTGGTTTGCCGGGAAAAGTAAATGTTTCTTATAATGGATATGTAGGTATTCAACAGGCTACTTATTTGCCGAAAATGGTAGATGCCGCTACTTTTATGGAAATGTCGAATGTGGCTAACCAAAATATCGGTGGTGACCCGACGTATTCACAAGAAGCTATCGATGCTACTCGTAACCAAACGGATCCGATTAAGTATCCGAATATGGACTGGATGGATTTCTTGTTTAAAAACGGTTTGATCCATAGTCACTCTGTGGGTATTTCTGGAGGTAGTAACCTGGCGCGTTTCGCTTTGACTGTAAACTATTTGAACAACGAAGGTTTGATAGAAAAGTCTAAATTTGACCGTTTGAATATCCGTGCTAACACGACTGTCAACTTGTTGGATAACCTGTCTGTTGATATGGACTTCAATTCATACCGTACCAACAAGTATGAACCGATGTATCGAGATGAATCTTATACGAAAGATATTATTCAGTATGCTTATAGAACTCCGCCAACGATCATAGGCAGATATCCAATGAAAGAAGGTAGTGATATTGTTTACTATGGTAATCGCCCGGAACAACGAAACCCGGCTGCTATGTTAGATCGTGGCGGCGAATTCAAAGCATTGGAAGATAATATTAGTATTAATTTAGCACCGCGTTATGAAGTATTACCTAAGTTGATCTTGCGGGGTCAGTATTCCTATCGTATCAGTAGTACCGCAAATAACAGAAGAAGACGTTCTTACAATTTTTTTGATTATGAAACGGGTGCCCTTTTGCAAACATGGGGAGCTATTAATGCAGCTGGAAAAGATAGAACCAGTTATTACTATATCGGTGGAACGGCTGAATATACATTTGAAAAAGACAAACATCGTTTGTTTGCCATCGGTGGTTATAATCAGGAGTTGACGAATAAAGGTGACTGGGATCAGTGGTCAATGGTATCAATGTTTGCAAAAGCTAATTATACATTTAATGATCGTTATCTGATTGAAGGTACTGTGCGTCGTGACGGTTCTTCTCGTTTTGGTAAAGGGCACAAGTTTGGTGTATTCCCCTCTGTCGGTTTGGGATGGAACTTGCATGAAGAAAACTTCATGAAGAACAATTTGAAGTTTGTAAATAACTTCAAAGTCAGGGGGTCATTTGGATCATTAGGTAATGAGAACATTGATAAATTGTATAAGTATCAAAGCTTGATTTCTTCAGGAGATGGAACGGAAACAGTCTATGGTAACCCTAATTTGACATGGGAAACCGTTCAGATGTTGAATGTAGGTGCTGATATTCGTTTGTTTAAAGATTTGGATATCACGATCGATTATTATAACAAATTGACTAAAGACTTGATTCTCGAACCGCCTATCTCTTTTATCGGTGGTTCCGGCACTGTGTTCTTGAATTCGGGTGAGTTGAGAAATAAAGGTTGGGAAATCGATATGAATTATGGTAAACAATTGACTAAAGATTTTGGATTTAATATCCATGGTGGTTTGAGCCACAATGAAAACAAAATTGAAAGCTTGTTTGGTGGCCCCTATTATAATGGCGGATCAATCAATAAAGAAGGATATGCATTGAATAGCCATCTTGTTTATCCGACTGCTGGTTTATTGCAGGAAAGTGACTTTACGAAAGATGCTTCCGGGAAATGGATTCCTAAAGAAGGCGTTGTTATTTGGGACGGTCAGCAGCCGGGTGATATCCATTACCTCGATACGGATAACGATGGTAAAATTACCGCCGACGACCGTGTGATCCGTGGGGATAGCCAACCTTCATTGAACTATTTTGCTAACGTTTCATTGGATTGGAAAAAATGGAACTTAGAAGTTTTATTCCAGGGGGTAACGGGAGTTGATGCTTATTATTCACAACCTTACTCATTTGGTTTGGATATTACCGGTGACGGTATGGTCCCTTTGTCAGCACAGACTGATTATTGGACACCGACCAATACGGGTGCGCGCTATCCACGTTTGGCTCCGAATGCTACGTATGGTAATAATGCACACCAGTCTGATTTTTGGTTCTTCGATGCCGGTTATTGCCGTGTGAAATATATTCAGTTGGGATATACGTTTGATCAGCTCGGATTAAAGAAATTAGGAGTATCCAGCATCCGCGTGTATGTGAATGCTCAAAATCCGTTCACATTTGCCAAAGACGATTTGGTAGATCCGGAAAGTAGAGGCCAGATGGGAGAGTATCCGTTGGTGAAGACCTATTCTTTTGGTGTTAATTTGAATTTCTAAATAAGATTGTATCATGGAATTAAAAAATATTTTCAGTAAAAAGGTTTTAACCTTACTTTCTGCGTCTATTCTTTTCTGTGGTTGTGAAGATTTCTTGACGCGAGATCATCCAACAGCGATAACGGATGAAGACTTCTGGGGAACCGTCGGCGAATGTAATGCTGCATTGTCTTCTTGTAAGTATTGGCCACGGGGTACCTATCACTACGATGCACCTTATTTCTCACTGGTTCACTTGGAAGGGGCTACCGACAATATGTATTGGTCGGGTAACTTCAAGGGGGAAATTGCCAACTTAGGAAATGGTTCGGCTACTACCACTACAGGTGGGTATATGAATGATTTGTGGACGCAATACTATATGCGTATTCGTCGTTGCAACCGTTTCTTGGATCATGTGGATGCTGCTTATTTTGTAGACGAAAAAGAACGGGAGAGAATGATTGCAGAAGCACGTGTTTGGCGTGTTTGGTATCATATCCAGTTGTTGATGTATTATGGAATGAACGATGGTATTCCAATTCAGGATAAAGTCTTGAATGGCGATGAAATCTATAAAAGCCGCAATACGATTGATGAATGTTTAAACTTTATCAATAGTGAATTGGATGCGGTGATTGCCATCCAAGATACGGAGAATAAAGTTTTTCCATTTGTGTGGGATAGAGACCGTCGCGATCGTATGTGTAAAGCATACGCATTGATGTTGAAGATGGATGTGAATTTGCAATTCAAACGCTATGATGTGGTTAAAGCAGCAGCTAAGACATTCATCGAACATCCGGATAATAGTTTTGAGTTGTATTACTCTGCTGAAACAGATGATGATCCGGGTAAGAACTATCGCGATATGTTCCGTTATAAGGGACAAGACAATAAAGAACGTATCATGTATGTTGGAAGCGGTTGTTCGGAAGCTTGGTTCCGTAATGCTCCGCAGAGTTTGGGAGGACAGGGGGCTGCCAGTGTTTTGAGATCGTTGGTAGATGAATATGAAACGGCTGATGGTGTCGCTTTGAAAGACCTGCCTGCTGCAGAGCGTGAAAAGTTGCAAAAGGATCCATTGGCGGTAGCACGCGACCCGCGTTTGTATGAAACTGTAGTTTTACCGGGTGATAATAGTTCTTTCATAGATTATGTATATGAACCGTTCAAAGACGGTGCCGACCAAGTTGGAAAAGTGGGTGCATCTCGTACTGGTTATTGGGCTAAGAAGTATTTGAACGAAGAAGACCGATCTAATAATGGTAATGGTAGCTTATATTTCCCGCTATACCGTTATGCAGAAGTCTTGTTGGATTATGTAGAATCTTTGGTTGAAACAGGCGATTGGCAGAATCCGGATGTTGAGAAATACATCAATATGATTCGTAATCGTGCCGGTATGCCGAATATGAACAAAGCGGTTTATAATACACAGGAAAAGGTGCGTGAACTGTATCGTCGCGAACGTCGTGTTGAGTTTGCTTTCGAAGGAAAACGCTACTTCGACATCCGTCGTTGGGGTATTGGTAATGAAACCATGAATGGCCCAGCTTTGGGTGCTTGGAACCCGACAACCAATGCGTATGTTCAGGTTGAAAACCGTGCTTGCACATTCCCGAAATACAATGCTTGGCCTATCCCTCAAACCGAGGAAACGGCTAATCCGAATATTGAGCAGCCGACAGGGTGGTAAATAAACTCAAAACAGTGTATCAAAATTCCGTTTATGGAGTTTTGATACACTCCTATTAATTTTAATAGTATAAATTTTAAAATATGAAAGCCATGAAAACTGTATTCTCCTTATTATCTTGTTGCCTATTCTTTATGGCACAAACTATTAATGCACAGCTAGCTGAAGAATTGAAGAAAGATTTAGAAATTGCATTTGCTCATTATGGAAGTCCTCCTTCTCATATTAGTACATTGGATTTCTGTGAACTTGAAATACGAAGTAAAAGTGGACAACATTCCGTTAAGGTTGGACGATGGTATGGAGATTTTCATGCTATGCAAGAGGGTTGTTTTACCAATAGTGTGAAAGGTCGTTTTTTAAAAACAGGAACATGTACCGTTTATGCGGATTGTGGTTCTGTGGCTATCTCACGAACATTTGAAATATCCGATCCGTATCTGACAAGTAACAGTACAATTTTGTCTTATGGAAAGGAAGCAACGGTAGAAGTAACTAATCTCCCACGGGAAAAAGTGATCATAAACTGGCTTGTTTCTGATGGCTTGGAAATCGTTTCCGGACAAGGAACGACAAAAGCGGTATTTACCACCAAAAAGAATGTTTCCTCCTATGAATATATTGTAGCCAATGTACAATCAGAAGTGTGGATAGTTTCTTTAAGAAATAACGTGAATGTGATAGAGAGACCTCAATCTGACGAAATCCAAGTAGCACGAACCTCATCCAATAGTTTTATTCTGAATGTTGATCAAGAACCGGTATCTTCTTCTCCTTTGAAATATGAATTGTATGACCAGATGAGAGGCTCTTTAATGAGAAAAGGCATGGTTGAATCTAAATCCGGAGTTCTAAACTTTGAAAATGTTCCCAAAGGAGTATATGTGTTGAAATTATATTTGGATGAGAAAAATATTCAAACTCGAAAGATCCTTATAAATTAGTTACATTAAAGAAATAACCTGACACAGCGCCGTTGTTGTGCCTTAAATTAACATATCATGAGTGCATTCACAAAATTCTGGAAAGTATGGTTGAACTTGAACCTGCTTACCAAAGACGTAGAGAACGATTACACAGCAGAAGTATCTACTGTAGGGAAAACATCACGCAACGAAGACATCGCGAAACAGATTATCGAGGAAGGTTCTGAGATAAAGTATGATACTTTATTGTCTGTCATCAACCAGCACGACCGTATTATCCGTGAATTGTTGCAAAACGGCACCAGCGTATTGACCGGGGTTGCCCAATATACACCGAGCGTATTGGGTGTGTGGAATAGTTCTACTGAGAAGTATAATCCCGAGAAGCACAAGGTTTCAGTCAGTATAAGCCCTTCAGCCGAGCTGCGGAAAGCTCTTTCGGTAGTTGGCTTGGAAGTGCTGGGCGTGAAAGACAGTACCGCGCGTATCGGTTTGGTGACTGATACGGTTACCGGCTTGACCGACGGTTCGATGACACCGGGCGACGATATCTTGATCTCCGGCGAAAAGATTCGGGTTGCCGGAGAAGCTGAAGGTGTCGGTGTATTCTTTATTGATTCGAAAGGCGTGGAAACGGCTGTGACCCGTCGCTTGACACAGAATGATCCGAAGACGGTGATTGCCCGTGTGCCAGCAGAATTGGCCGAAGGCACATATACGCTCCGTATTGTCACGCAGTATTCCAATAGTAATACCTTATTGAAGGCTCCGCGTGTGATTGAATACGAGCATGCTTTGCGCATTGGCAACGGTGGAGGCAGCGACCGTCCGGAGATCGAATAATTTGTTCGATCGACAGACGTACACCTGTTCGACTGACAGAGGCGTTTCTGTTTGATCGACAGGCGTACGTCTGTTCGGTTGATAGAGGATAGTAATCCGGTGATAAGGGTGTTGGATTATGGGAAACTTTTTAAGTGAACGAGAATTATAAAAATAGGAGGAATACAGGGATGAAGTTTTTCCAACATATAGTATTGGTTTTATTATTTGTTAATTTGGTTGCCTGTTCGGAGACAGGGCGTGTGATTGATTATCCGGTGGTGGAAAAGACGAATACAAACGCTTTGGAACTTTACCGGGTCGAAGTTTCCGATACGGCAACCATTTTACAGATGGCCTTGTATAATAGGCCAGGTGAGTTTGCGCTTCTTTCTTCTGAGGTGAGTTTGATGGGGAAAACGACTGGTAAGACGTATCGTTTGACGAATGTTTCCGGATGTGAGTTGGGAAAGAAGATAATAATGCCTGCTTCCGGATGCTGTTGGGTAACTTTGCAGTTTGAACCAGTATCGCCGAAAGATAAGTTAATCGACTTTATCTCTTTGAAGGATAATTGGGATCTCCGTTTGGAAGGGATTCATTTGAAACCGATCGAGCAACCACGTAATACGTTTGAATGTGTGCTGGAAGGCGAAGTAAAGGATTGGCCCGAATGTAGCCGTTTACTGCTGACGGAGGCCTGTAAGCAAGATGTTGCAAGGCAGTACTCCATACCGGTGGTTGATGGAAAATTCCGATATACGCTCCGTGACAGTGTAAACCGGCTTTATCAACTATGTTCCTGGCATGATTATATGAATAATGGTTTTTATCCGGTTGATTTTATCTCGGAGAAAGGGAAAATCCATTTCAAACTTTATAACGGGGATGCGGTTGAAACTTCCGGTATCCAATCGGATTCACCTTTGAACAAGGAATTACAGCATGTGAAGGAAGGTTCTATCATGGATCCGTTGTTTTCCAAACGAAGACAATTGATGCAGGATAAGCAATACTACTTGTCGGAGATTCATGCGTTGAAAGACAGGGTAGACCAGGAAAGCGACGAATCGATTCGTGAGCAATTGATGGAAGATGGAAGAGCCTATTTCGAGAAGGGAGATGGTATGACCGAACAGGCTCGGTCATTGGAGAAAGAGATTAACGAGAGCTTTCAGAAGGAGAAGGAACGAAACATAGCGTATATCCGTACGCATCCCACCCTTGTCGGGCTGTGCCTGTATAAATATTGGCTGTTTAGGGAAATAGGTATATTTAAATCTCAACCGTCCCTTTCCAATATACCGATGTTTGAAGAGATATTTGAAAATTTGTATAAAGAGCAGTATGCTTCTCATCCATATATTAAAGAGATAGGTAATAACCTGGCCGGTCTCCAATTAAAAAAGGGCGACCCTTTCGTTGACTTTGTGGCCCCCGACGTGGAGGGCAATTCTCATCGGTTGTCGGATTTGATACAGGGAAAGTATGCCTTGCTGGATCTGTGGTCTTCTTGGTGTAGTCCTTGCCGTGCTTACTCGAAACTGATTATCCCAACTTATGAAACCTATAAGGATAAAGGATTTACTGTTGTAGGAGTTGCTCGCGAAGCCAACAGTACAGGTCCCTTGGAAAAGGTGTTGCAGCAGGACCAATATCCTTGGATCAATTTGGTGGATCTGAATGGCCAGGTTGGTGTTTGGGAAATGTATGGAGAAACTGGTGCCGGTGGGCGTTTCCTGATAGATCCGGAGGGAAAGATTTTGGCATTGGATCCGTTACCGGAACAGGTGGAGAAGTTGTTGAAAGAACATATTCAGTAGTTTGTCATGAGAAAAAGTCTTGTATTAGGTTTGGTGCTCTGTATACTGTGTGGTTGCAGCCATAAAAAAGAAAAGGCCGACCTGCCTGTTATAGCTCTCGATTGCAACCAGCTTTCCAGTATTCATGACTGGGGCGTATTGGATCGGTTGGAGATTGTCCGGTTGGATAGTGAGGAGGCTCTTTTCGGGGATATAGACAGGATTGTCAGATATAAAGACCGGATTTATTTGATGGATGCGAATAAGACACGCACTGTCTATATTTATGATCTTTCCGGAAAGTATATCAATAAGATTTCAAAGTATGGGCAAGGACCGGATGAGTATTTGCAATTGGCTGATTTATATATCGATCTGACAGATGCCAGTTTGAATGTGGCTACACGGATCGACCGGAAAATCATGAAGTTTGATTTGGATGGCAAACAGCTTCGGAAAGTGATCGGTACCCCTAAGGCTTTTACCCGGCTTACACAGTTCAAGGATCGTTATGTCGGGTATATGGGAAATTATATCCAGGATTGTGAAAATCCGTATAACGTGTGGGTTCTGTCTGAAAAGATGGAGACGAAGCAGAAGGCTTTCATGATTCCCGTCTCATGGAATAGTTTCGACTTGGGTAGCCGATATCCGTTTTCTTCCTTTCAATCGGATTTTTATTATACGAAAGCATTGGACTATACAGTTTATCAAATGGATGAAGCGGATGGCAGTTTCTTCCCTAAATATCGGTTTGATTTGGGCGACAGGAGTTGGCCCGAAGATGCCAAAGATGCTCAACCATACGAAGAACTGCGGAGGAGTAATCCGGTCTGTAAATATGTGGTTGGTTTCAGAGAGTTTCAGGAAACGGAACATTACTTGTTGGCTCCTTTCATCCTTGACGGGCAACAGGTCATGGGCGTTTACGACAAAAAGGAGGGTAAAAGCCGTGTCGTTTCTTTGGATACTTATACGGATGAGTATTTGATCAGTTTCGGTGAGGTGATCGGGATGGACGCTACGGCTATATATTCGTTGGTACCCGCCTGGTATTTGCGAGATCTTTGGGTGGGGCGGAATGAATATAATGATTTTGAGGCGAAGTATCCGGAACAGGTCAAGCGGTTACGGGAAAAGTTTGATTCGGTAGATGAAGAGGGTAATCCTTTTTTGTTGATTCATTATTTAAAATGAAGTGGAAAAATTATTAAAAGAACATTTGAATAAAACATTATAACGGATTTATATGAAGAAGAAAATTTTAAGTAGTTTGATTTCCGGGAAGTTATTGGCAGTGTTCTGTTTGCTGTCTTGTTCGGATAATAATGATCCGATTACGGAAGAACCGGATCCGGAAGAACCCGGGATAGAAGTGGTGGAGCCGGAGTTGTTCCGGGCAAATCGCATATTCATCAGGCATGGGCTGCAACTGCAATGCTGGGTGGCAACCGACAATTATGAATTAGGAGGGAAGGCCGGGCAACCTGCCTATAACCTGTCGATTCCGGATTGGAAGCTGACGGGGTTTACTGGGCCTACTTTCTATGGACCGCCCTTGATTAATACCTCTTATTTCAAGGAATTTCCTGATAGCCAGTGGGCAATAGCGAAAGCGCCTCATGCCGATCAGTTGAAGAAAGGGCCGACAGATTATGAAAAGAAGAACGGATTCCTTTCGGAAGACCAGTTAAAGTATTTGAATAACCTGACTACGATCTGTTTCGGGGACGAAGAACACTACTCGTTTGAGGTGGCGAAGTTTTTGAAAGAGTGGTATGATGTGGCACGTCGTTTGTATCCGGATGTCTTGGTTCATAATAATCAATATCCCAATCAGTGGACTCGGGAAAATCTGTTGACTTACATCAAACTTGCCAAGCCGGATTTGTTGACCTACGATTGGTATTATTTCCATACATGGGATAAGGATAATTATATAGGAGCCAAAGACATGGCCGGACATTTGGCCGAATACCGTGATTTGGCGTTAGGGGGATGGGAAGGCAACAAGAAAGATTATATGGCGTTCGGGCAATATTCGCAAGGGTATGTCAACGAAGGAACCTATAAACTGACCGAGTCGCAATTGCGCCTGTATTATTATATGACCTGGACGTTCGGCGGGAAGTGGCTGAACTGGTTCCGCTTTTTGCAAGGGGATGGTTATGGCGGACAAACGGCACCGACCGACTGGTCACTGTTGCTGGAACAGGGAATGCCCGGGCATCCGACCAAACACATGGATTGGGTGAACCGTTGCAACCGCGAGAGCCTGCATATTGGCGATTATTTGGTACGTTTGAAAACAACCGATGTTCGTTATGTGCCGGGTACTACCAAGTATACGGAAGGCAAACCGGGGATGATCTCCGTTCTTAATCCGGAGGCTTCGTTCTTGAAAAAGGCTGAGGGCAGGATCGTGTCGGAGCCGGAGGAAGGTGCCGATTTGTATGTAGGTTTCTTTGATGTCATACCGAAGGAAGAGCAGGGCGACCCGGGCTTCTTCAAGGAAGGCGAAAAGACGTTTTTCATGGTCACCAACGGGTATGCTTCGAAGTTGGAGGAAGAGGCTGCTCCTTTGACACAGCGTGTCCGGTTGGGTATAGACTTAGCTGAAGCCGGTGCCACAAACTGTTGTTGGATTAATCCGGAGACAGGTAAAAAAGAACCACTGGAGGCTATAGGCAAAGAAGATGATACGACCTATTTTCAAGTGGATTTGCAGGGCGGAAGCGGAGCTTTATTTATGGTAGAATAAGCAGATTGATAAAATAAATAGAAGATGAAAAAAGATTGTTTATTATTGGTTTTGATCGTGTTATTTAATTTAACAGGTTGTGAGCGGCCGAAAGCGCCGGAGGCATACGGGCCTGTTCCGACGGAAGCCCAACTTAAATGGCAGGAACTGGAGCGTTATGCTTTTATTCATTTCAGTATGAATACGTTTACCGATATGGAATGGGGATATGGTGATAAAGATCCCCAATTATTCAATCCGTCGGAACTGGATTGCAGGCAGTGGTGTCGGTTATTTAAGGAGGCTGGAATGAAAGGGGTTATTCTGACGGCAAAACATCATGATGGTTTTTGTTTGTGGCCTTCGGCTTATACGGATTATAGTGTGAAACAATCTCCGTGGAGGAATGGTAATGGGGATTTAGTGCGTGAACTGGCTGACGCCTGTAAAGAATATGGATTGAAGTTGGGTATTTATCTTTCTCCCTGGGATAGAAATCATAAAGAATATGGAACGGAAGCTTATATCACTTATTTCAGAAATCAACTGAATGAGCTGTTGACGAATTACGGAGATATTTTTGAAGTCTGGTTTGATGGTGCAAATGGTGGTTCCGGTTATTATGGCGGGGCGGATGAGACGCGTAGCGTAGATCGTAAGACTTATTATGACTGGCCCGGTACCAATCAATTGGTAAAAAAATTACAGCCGGATGCTGTAATTTTTAGTGATGCAGGTCCTGATGTCCGTTGGTGTGGAAACGAGGCCGGATGGGTAGGCGAGACAAATTGGAGCACGCTTCGAAGAGAAGAAGTCTGGCCGGGATGGCCTCATTATCAGCAATTGCAGAATGGACATGAAGATGGTTCGTATTGGGTACCGGCAGAAGTGAATGTTTCTATTCGTCCGGGTTGGTTCTATCATGAAGAGCAAGATGATCAGGTGAAGACTGTCGATCAGTTACTCGATGTGTATTATCATTCGGTCGGTCGTAATGCTACCTGGAATTTGAATATTCCGATCGACAAACGTGGGTTGGTTCACCCGACCGATTCTGCCGTCCTAATGGAAGTTGCAAAGATCTTACAGAATAACTTCAAAGAAAACTTAGCACAACAAGCTGAGGTCAGGGCTTCGAATGTGAGGGGGAAAGATTTTGCTGCTGCTCATTTAGTCGATGGAAACAAAGATTCTTACTGGGCTACGGATGACGAGGTGACTTCTGCTTCTGTGGAGTTTGATTTTAAAGTTCCTACCGCGATCAATCAATTCCTGGTACAGGAATATATTCGCTTGGGACAGCGTGTAAAAGCGTTTACTTTGGAAGCCTTTGTCGGTGATGAATGGCAGGTTGTGGCTACGGGTTCGACAATCGGATATAAGCGAATCTTGCGTTTCCCAACAGTGGAGACACAAAAACTTCGTTTCACGATTAATGAAGCAAAGGCTTGCCCGTTATTATCGAACATCGAATGTAATTGTTGCTCTTACGATTGAATGTGCGGAATTAGATGTGGTAATTGAATAACTATTCTTATCTTCGGGCACTAATTGTAAATATGTTTGAAATAGAATGAAGAAGTCATTACATGCATTTTTAATGACGGGAATAGTCTGTATAAGTATTTCTTGTTCCCGTCAGTCTGTAAGTGAGCGTGATACGCTTGCCTTGATTCCTGTTCCGCAGGAAATGAAAGTAAACTCTGATTCTTTTACGCTTACCCGTAATGCTGCGATTACGCTTGATCAGTCGAATCAGGCATTGGTGGGAATTGCCGAATATTTGAATGAGAAAATTTCACCTGCTACAGGTTTTGAGCTTCCGGTAGAAAAGCATGGGAAAATAGAATTCAAGCTGGTGGAGGATGCGTCTTTAGGAGATGAAGGCTATCAGTTGAAAGTGAAACATTCAGATATCCTTATTACTGCCAATAAGCCTGCGGGTATCTTTTATGGTGTGCAAACACTGTTACAGATGTTTCCGGCAGAGATTAAAAGCAAGACTGTGCAGCCTGAAGATAAGAAATGGACTATTCCTTGTGCTGAAATCACTGACAAACCCCAGTTCCCCTGGCGCGGGCTGATGCTCGATGTTAGCCGCCACTGGTTTACCAAGGAAGAAGTTTTGAAGTATATTGATGAACTGGCCGAATACAAGATGAATGTCTTCCACTGGCACCTGACGGACGATCAGGGATGGCGGCTGGAAATAAAGTCCTTGCCGAAGCTGACGGAAGTTGGTGCCTGGCGTGCTCCCCGTGTGGGCCAATGGTGGCAGCGTGAACGTCAGCAACCGGGAGAGGAGACTACCTACGGCGGTTTCTACACCCAGGAGGATGTGAAAGAAGTGTTGGCCTATGCAGCCAAACGTTATGTACGTGTTATTCCTGAAATAGACGTGCCTGGACATAGCGTCGCAGCGTTGGTCGCTTATCCGGAACTAGCCTGTATGAAAGCCCCGGATGCCGTGAATGTCGGAAATAAGTTCTACGGAGAAGATGAAAATACCCTTTGTATCGGAAAGGATTATACATTCGAGTTCATGGATAAGGTACTGACGGAAGTCGCCGCCCTTTTCCCGGATGAATATGTACATATCGGAGGTGACGAATGTTTTAAAGGTTTCTGGCATAAATGTCCCCGTTGCCAGGTCCGTATGAAGGCTGAGAACCTGAAGAATGAAGAAGAACTGCAAAGTTATTTCATCCACCGGATGGGCGATTTGCTGAAGTCGAAAGGAAAGAAACTGGTCGGCTGGGATGAAATCCTGGAAGGAGGTCTGGCTCCCGATGCGAACGTAATGAGTTGGCGTGGTATGGAAGGCGGTATCAAAGCGGCTAAAGCCGGCCATCATGTGATTATGACTCCGACGGAACATTGCTATCTGGATTTATGGCAGGGGGAACCTTCTGTTGAACCGGATACCTATTCTATGTGCCGTCTGAAAGATTCATACAGTTTCAATCCCGTACCGGAAGGCGTTCCGGCCGAAATGGTGCTGGGTGGACAGGGAAACCTGTGGGCTGAATCGCTTCCAACTTTCCGTCATGTCGAATACATGACGTGGCCGCGTGGTTGGGCATTGTCGGAAGTATTATGGAGCGGGCCGTCTAAAACGGATTGGGAGAAATTCTGGCCGCGGGTCGAAAAACATTTTGTCCGTGCCGACCAGGCAGATATAAACTATGCCCGCAGTATGTACAATGCAATTGTGAGCCCGTACTTGCAGGATGGCGTTTTGCAGGTGGAACTGGGCAGTGAGATTGCCGGTACGGATATTTACTATACATTCGATAATACAGACCCGGATAGCCATACTCCGAAATATACCGAGCCGTTGAGCATACCGAAAAATGCAACCTGGTTGCGTATCGTGACCTATCGCGACGGTAAACCGGTCGGCAAGGTAATCACCCTGACAACAAAGGAACTGGCAAAACGTGCCGAGTCCGATAAAAGAACCGGTCACGGGAACCTGACTGTTGACTAACAGGATTTTAACCAGGTTGTAACATCTATGTAACAACTTGGTTTTATCTTTGTGCTCTCTACGCAACCAACAAAGTTAGGAATGAAGATAACAAAATTAATGGCGCTTGTCCTGTTGGCGCTGCTTCCCTTTTTCACGGAAGCTCAGAACACGGAACAAATAGATGCCCGCATCGATTCGCTTGCGGAAGAGACAGCAACGCTGGATAAAATAGTGCAGAAACTAAGTAAATTTAAAGTTTCTGCCTATATCCAGGGTCAATTTCAGTACGGACAGGAGGATGCAACCCTGAAAGTCGGCGATAAGAATGAACATGAGGATAAAGGTTTTAACCGTATCGGTATCCGCCGCGGACGACTGAAGTTTGAATATAATGACGGTATCGGAACCGGAGCGGTACAGATTGAGGCTAACGACAAAGGCGTCAGTTTCCGTGACCTTTATATCGGCATTAAAGACCCCTGGACGAAACGCAGCCAGTTGATGGCCGGTGTCTTCAACCGTCCTTTCGGACATGAGATCGGTTACTCTACCAGTGGCCTGGAATCGCCTGAACGTGCAACGATTATCCAGTATTTCTTCCCGGACGAACGTGACCTGGGTGCTATGCTGACGCTGCGTACTAAAAAAGAAAGTCCTCTCGCTTTCCTCCGTTTGGATGCCGGTCTGTTTGCCGGAAACAGCATCAACCGCGAAACCGATAACCGCAAAGACTTTATCGGCCGTCTGGGTGCTGACAAGGAAATCGGCAACTGGGGTAAATGGGGAGCAGGTATTTCTTATTACAACGGAGGCGTCTACAACCCGACTACAACTGCCTATGAGATGGACGGCAAGCGTTTTATCGAAGTTGATAAAGGTGAAACCGGTACGTATATGAAACGTGAATATATCGGTATGGATGCCCAGTTCAGTTTCTTGAGTTCATGGGGAACAACCTCTTTACGTGCCGAAGGTCTTTTAGGCACACAGCCGGGAATTGCCTCCAGCAGCAAAAGCCCGAATACCGGAACACGTCCGGAGAATCTTCCCGAAAATGCGTTATTCAAACGCCCCTTTATCGGTTATTTCTTCTACCTGGTACAGGACATCGGGACTTCCCCATTCTCTGCCGTACTCAAATATGATGTATACGATCCGAATACGAAGCTGAAAGGAAATGAAATAGGTACGGATAACTCATTTACATCTAAAACAGATTTGGCCCAAAGTACATTAGGCATCGGCGGCTTATACCGCTTCAACAAACATATCCGTGTCCAGGCTTACTACGAATTCAACTTCAATGAAAAGAGCGACTTCGTAAAAGGATATGAGAAAGACCGTAAGGATAATGTGTTGACGGTTCGTTTGCAATACAAATTCTGACTTTTTTATTCACACAAATGTAACACCTGTTTCATGTAGTTGAAATACGTGTGTTGTTCCTTTGCATCAGGAAATTAATTCAAATAAGAGTAATGAAAAAGACGATTCTTTTGGCAGCTATGGCAGCCTGTTTGTTTGCAACGAATGTATTTGCACAGAAAATTAAAGGAAGTGATACCTGTTTGCCGGTCAGCCAGACAGAAGCTGAAAACTTTATGAATAAGAATAAAGGAACCAAAGTGACTGTAACAGGCGGTGGTTCCGGTGTCGGCATCTCCGCCCTGATGGAAGGTACGACCGATATCGCCATGTCTTCCCGTAAAATGAAATTCGACGAGAAAGTCCGTTTGCAGGAAGCAAAGAAGAATGCAAAGGAAGTGGTTATTGCCTACGACGCTCTGGCTGTGGTGGTTCACCCTTCCAATAAGGTGGATAACCTGACCCGCGAACAACTGGAAGGTATCTTCACCGGAAAAATCAAGAACTGGAAGGAAGTAGGCGGAGCCGATATGAAGATTGTAGCCTATTCGCGCGAGACTTCATCCGGTACATACGAGTTTTTCAAAGAAAGCGTATTGAAAAATAAGAACTATATGAACGGTATCCTGAGTATGCCTGCAACCGGAGCCATTATCCAGTCGGTCAGCCAGACCAAAGGGGCTATCGGTTACGTTGGCCTGGCCTATGTAAACAAAGATGTCAAGGCTCTGCATGTTTCTTATGATGCCGGCAAAAGTTTCGTTGAACCTTCATTCGCCAATGCGAAAAATAAGACTTATCCGATTGTCCGTCCTTTGTTTTACTACTATGAAGCAAAGACCGAAGGCAGGGTAAAACCTTTCATCGACTATGTACTCTCTGCCGAAGGCCAGGAGACTGTTAAAAAAGTAGGATATATCCCCGTAAAATAAGATAATAACTCCCGTTTTTCCCCACGGACCGATAATATTGCACAAAAGTATTATACCTGTGCAATATTATTGGTCCTTTTTGCACATCATTTGGTTTATTGTGCTACCTTTGCCGCGTATTTAATAACAATATTTTTCATGAAGACATTAACAATCGGAGATTTGAAACCTCGCTTCCCAATTATCCAAGGTGGGATGGGCGTAGGCATTTCTCTATCCGGCTTAGCCTCAGCCGTAGCAAATGAAGGTGGGATTGGCGTTATCTCCGCCGCTGGTCTCGGACTTTTATATAAAAAGCTATCACCCAATTACACAGAAGCAGGCAATCTGGGCCTGACCGAAGAAATCCGTAAAGCCCGTGAAAAGGCAAAAGGTATCATCGGTGTAAACGTAATGGTGGCTCTTTCCGATTTTGCAGAACTGGTGAAGACGAGTATCGCCGAGAAGGTAGATATCATCTTCAGCGGTGCCGGACTGCCGCTCGACCTGCCGTCGTTCCTCAAGAAAGACAGCGTGACGAAGCTGGTGCCCATCGTATCAAGCGCCCGTGCCGTACGTATCATCTGCGAGAAATGGAAGAACAACTACGACTATCTTCCCGATGCCGTTGTACTGGAAGGCCCTAAGGCCGGCGGTCACCTCGGTTATAAGGAAAACCAGTTGGAAGACGAACATTTCTCACTGGAAGAGTTGCTTCCGCAGGTTGTGCAGGAAGTATCTGTTTTCGAACAGAAATACAACAAGAGAATCCCGGTAATCGCAGCAGGAGGCATTTATACGGGTGAAGATATCAAACGCGTGATGGACCTTGGAGCATCGGGCGTTCAATTAGGAACCCGTTTCGTCACTACTACCGAGTGCGACGCCAGCGATGCTTTCAAAGAAAGCTATATCAAGGCGGAAGAAAAGGACATCGAGATTATCAAGAGTCCTGTCGGAATGCCGGGGCGTGCCATCCATTGCAACTTCCTCGAGAAGGTGAAGGCCGGCATCAAGCAACCGAAAGCGTGTCCGTTCAACTGCATCAAGACGTGTGATATTTCGAAGAGTCCGTACTGCATCGTTACGGCGCTGTATAATGCTTTCAAAGGAAACTTTGAAAACGGATATGCCTTTGCCGGAAGCAATGCCTGGAAGACCAGCCGTATCATGTCGGTGAAAGAGACAATCAACGAACTCATTAATGAGTGGAAAGCAAAAGAATAAATTTTGTCTACTTATATGAATACAAAAAGCCCCGGTAAGCATGATGCCTATCGGGGCTTTCTTTGTTATCTTTGATGTTTATTGTTCATCCAGCCATTTGCTCAGTTCATCCCGGTTCTGGGCGGCAGCCTTAACGCCTGCGTTGGCAGCTTTGCCGAAATAGTCGAGTGCCTGCTGATACTCTTTCTTCTTGGCGTAAGCTACACCGAGGTTGTTCCATGCTTCCGGTGTATTGATTTTTTGCAGACGGGCGATACCTGCATCGTCGGCTCCGCGTTCTATCTCGAGGGCGGCTGTGTTCTGTTGTGCCACCGGGTCGGTCGGGTAGAGGCGTACGGCGATATCGAATACTTCCTTAAATTCGGCACTTTCTTTCGGATACGTGTTGGCTACGAGGAACATTTCGTTCAGGCTCAGATACTGCGGTTTCGTCTTGATAACCTGTTTGGCTTCGTTCACATCGAACGGACGGGCGATATACGCCAGTGTGTAGTCAATGCGGCGCAGGGCAGGATAATAGTCGTCCAGCAACATGCGATAGGTCTTACCACCGTTCAGTGCTTTCAGTTGCGCTTTACGTTTATTGATATCGGACACTTCCAATACTTTAAGGATTTCATCGCGGTTGGACAGGTTGGATGCCTTGACTGCCTGGCGCAAGCCTATCCAGTCTTCACCTTCCCAGTTGACTTTCATCAATGAAGCAGGCATATCTTCTTTATCCTTCATATAAGCGGCAAACGCTTTGGCACGGCTTTCAGACAATTTCATGTTGTATTCGTAACCGCCTTCGGGTGAAGCGTAACCAGTGATGTTGAATTCTGTAAATTTCAGGTTCTTGTCGTTACGAACCTCGCTCACGATTTTGTTAACCTCTTTCAGTTCGGCGGCATTGTTTTTAAAGTCATGCAGCAGGACAGACTTACCCACTTCGAAGTTAAGGTAGGCCGAGTGCGTTTCGCTACGTTGTTTTACCGGCTCTGCGGGAGGTGTCACATAACTCAGTTCGTAGGTCGGTGCGACAACCGGGGGCAGGATACGGGATGACAGCGGAGTGATATTGCTTGCCACGTCGCATGAAGCGCATCCGGTCGTATTGGCCTGCATGACCAGTGAGGCGTTACGCATCCAGCTTTCGTATGGTACGGTCAGCGTCATCGGGATAGATTCTGCCTCGTTCTTTTTATGGCGGAAGATGACTGTCGGAGTCTGTTCGAACGGTTCTGCGCCGAAGCCCATCTCACGGTCGAGTGCTTTCATACGTTTCTTTCCGGTAATCACGAACGGGTCGAATTTGATGCTGTGCGCCTTGTCCGCCGATTGGAGTACCGGGGTTATGATGACCATGTTCTGCGATTTCAGTTGCATGTTGTTGAGGTTGGCGGTTGTAGACAGGCTCACCTGGCTTCCCTCTTTTTTTACTTGCAGGTCGCTGTATGCTATGCCGTCGGGACTGACAACCTGCGCCTGCATGCTCCCATAGGCGGAGCATAATAAAACGGTTGCTATATAGAATAACTTCTTCATTTTGTTTGTTCGTTTTTAGTGGATAAAATAGATAAATGAGATGGAGGCTTTTGTTACACCCCAATAGTTGTGGTTGCCGGTGCGGAGTTTGGGCATGTCTTTGCCTTTGGCATATTCGTCGTAGTGCATACGGGCATAACCGGCACCTATCTCGCCTTCAATACCCCAGCGTTTGCTCAGAATCCATTGATGTCCGATACTGATACCGCCGCCATACATATAACCGTCGTAGCGATGGTCGCGCAGTTTCTTGAACATGTCGAACGGCAGCTTGAAACCGGCCACGTCATACTGTCCGCCCAGGGCGTGTACACCGATAAATGTACCGTTGAACTTCTCGCAGGTCCAGAAGCGTACGCCTGCATGGGCCAGCCAGTGTTTGGCTTGTTTGTCGTTGTTGAACTCGAATGGGTTATAACCCGCAGAAAGGTCCATTGTAACCTTTTTCCCTAATCCCACTTCCAGACCGAGGTTTGGAGTGGCGGTGGCATCATAGACGATATTATTCTTTAATGCTACATGCTGTGCACTTGCATAGAGGGATAATAATAGCGTTGCCCCTATTAAAAAGAATTTCTTCATGTGATATTCAATATTAGTTATACTCTTCCTTCTTAACAGGGCGGTTCCGGCGATTGTTTGGTTTGTTTGATAAAAAGGGTGAAAGGTTATGATTAATTATAAGAAAAACGATGGTTTTTGTATTTGTTATGTTAATACGGTATGAACCGGATTATTCCCGTGGCTTTTGAATATCGCTCAGCTCTACCAGCTTATTGACAATGGCATAAACAGTCAATGCGCTTGCACTATGTACCTGCAATTTGCGGGCGATATTTCTCCGGTGCGTAATGACTGTATGGGTGGAAAGGAAGAGACGGTCGGCTATTTCGCGGTTGGTCATTCCTTTGACGACACAGACAACGATTTCCTTTTCGCGGGTACTCAGTGTCTGTTGTTCATCGCCATCCCCTTCGCCGTCATCGCCTTTGGCATGCAGGCGCTCCAGTTTGAGCTTCATTTCGTCTGCACTGTCGAATATGCTGATTTGGTCGTCATAATACCGGATAACGGCATGTTCGGCTACGGAATAGAGCAGGGCCAGGCATTTCATATCCGGGCAACCGGTCATCTCCTTCAGGTGAGGGATAGTGAAGTAACCCGGGATGGAAGGGTTGATGATGAGGACGTCCGGCTGGTGTGTCCGGAGGTCCTCCGTAAGTGATTCGATAGTCGCTATTTCTGATACCTGGATACGCAGGCCGGGGAGACGTTTCAACATGGTCTCCAGTCCGTGGCGGACAATGGCGGAAGGCTCAGCAATAACGATTTTCAGATTGGTGCTCATAGGGCATCATTTTATTGTTTTTTCTAAAGCAAGTATAGCAGGCATGAAAAGGTAGTCTTCCACATGGTTGTGGGAGGCAAGGTCCTGTTCTGTCGCGAAGATGTCGAACAGCACGCTGTTCAACAGGTTGCTTCCGGGGCCCGGATAATATTTGATGAGGATATTCTTCAGTTCGATAATCTTCATCTCTATCTGGTCGTGCCGTTTGCGGAAAATTGAGATATTGTATTTCGGGTCTTTTTTCCCTTCCAGCAAGCCGCGGACATACGGGAAAACGACTTTTTCTTCGTATGACATGTGTTTATTGACTTCCTCTGCATATTCGTCGAAGAAGCGCTGGATGACGAATGCTACGTCCTGCGGGCATTCTGCGATGGCTTCCAGAAGTTTTCTTCTCAGATGCGGTAGACGGAAATTCAGGAAATAATCGTGTGCGTTATGCAGATAGGTAATTAATGCTTCAATGGAGAGGCAATTGCTTACGTTGGTGACGGGAGCGGAAATTTCTTCCGTCAGGAAATTGACGACTGTCAGGAAAGTACAGGCGTCTACTCCGTTCTGGCGGCATACTTCTCCGATATTCTTTTCTCCGAATCCCAAGGCAATACCAAAGCGGCTCATCACAAGAACCATCGGATAGTTCTCGCAGATAAGGTCGCTCATTTTGTCGGTTTCCCGGTATTTCCCATTTTTATACATAGGCTGTTTCTTTCTTGTTTTGGTGTTATTAATTCTCCAAAGGTACTCCTTTTTCTCTTAATGACTTTGAACGTTATTAATCTTTCACGTTTGTTGAGGACGTTTGCTTTTCATAAGGAACCGTTGGTTCGTTCAGATATTGCGGGTCCTGATTACGTAAGGTATAGGCCAGACGCTCCTGATTACGGCGGTTATCCCATAAAACGAGAACGGTAATTAGTTCATCGCTGTAATGATAAAAGAGGGAGTATTCCGGAACAGCAATAAGATATCGTAAATGAGGATATTCCGTAGCTTTTCCTGACAAAGGAAAGGATACAGCCTGCTTTATTGTTTCTCTAAACTTGTTTAATAAATAACTGCTATACCGGGTATTACCATTACGCTCGTCATAAAAGTCTGCAATTTCTTCTAATTCTTGCAAGACTTCTTCATCCCATATTATTGCTCTGGCGTTAACCATTTGGCAAATTTTTTTTTCATTTCTTCATCAGAAACTCCTTTTCCTGCTTTCATTCGTTCCAAAGCACAGTCTATCTTTCCTTTTAATTCCGAAGAAAAGTATAAGATATCGTTTTTTTGCTCCTTTTGGTCGAGTAACTGTTCGATTTCATTAATAAGATGTTCGTCGAATACAGTTTGCAAGCGTTGGATAAGGTGTTGTTTGCGTTCTATTAATGTCATATCGCTTTATTTTTAAAGTTCTGCTGCAAATGTAGCAATTATAAATCAATTATAGCGGCGGATACTCCGGTTCGTCTACGGCAACGACGGCCAGGCATTCGATTTCGACCAACCAGCCGGAACGGCATACCGGGGCGCGGACAATCAGGTAAGGCATATTCGGATGATTAGCTTTCATGTATTGTTCAATGCGGGCGAAATCACCGGTGTCACGGATATAGACGATGGCCTGCATGATGTCGTTCAGGTCGGCTCCGGCTTCATTCAGCAAGGCGGTGATGTTTTCAATCATACGTTCCGATTGCTTGATGACATCTCCCGGATGTACAATCTCACCATACCGGTCGATGCTGGCGGTACCTGAAACGAACACATGACGGCGGTCTCCATACGTGATGGCTGTTCCCCTTTCAAAAGTCACGCCATATTCATACGTCCGGCTCAGGTGGTCGGGGGCATAGAGATATTGAATCTGTTCCTGTCCGATGCCCGATACGGCATAAGTGTCCATTGTCACGAAAACATTGGTATCCTGATAGCGTCCCTCAATGCCGGTACTGGCAATAAAATGAGTGTTTTCCGTCAGGTTCTGTGTTGCAAATACATCTTTGCGGGCTTTGACGACTCCCGGATAATTCACGTCTACGTTCTGAACAAATATCCAGGTACGGATACAGTTGTTTGCCAACGTGCAGTTGGCGGCCGTCAGCTGCATGATATAATCGCGGAAGATAAGCCGTGTCTGATACTCCGAATTGGCAGCACGGTTGCACAGGTTAGCCCCGAATAGTTGGCGGTAGTTGCCATGACGTGCTTCAAACAGGTTACTGGGAAGAACCTGCGTCTGTACTCCGGTTTGAAGCCATGCCCAAAGAGCTATTTTAGTACCGTTCATCGGTGCCTGTTGTACGATGGACAAAGCGCAATACGGGTTACTGCGGTCCTGTTCCATCAGCGATGCTGTCTGGTTGGTGACATCGCTCAGGAAGTAGCGGCGGAATACGGCTGTCGGGTTTCCGGGAAGTTCTTCTACACATTGCGTATAGGCTTGCAGAAGATTCTGTAGTTGGGTAGGGTAATCTTCTAGGCAATCCGTTTGCTGGAAGAGAAGATGATATTCTGTAATACCCTTTTTAGTCTCGAATGAGGTGATTTGCACCTCTGTCTTATCGTATTGTTTGGAAATTAGATTCATGGTATCCTGATATATTTTGTTTCTTTTCCCAAAGATACAGCATATCAGTATGAACCCAAATTTTGGAGTGTGAAAAGAAAACAAAAGCTGTGAGAAAAATATATCAGGCTTTTTTTATGTCGTTCAATTCAATCAGTTTATTTACAATTGCGTATACGGTCAAACCGCTGGCACTATGTACTTGCAGTTTGCGGGCTATATTGCGGCGGTGTGTGATTACCGTATGGGTAGATAGATAGAGGCGGTCAGCTATTTCGCGATTAGTCATTCCTTTCACAACACATATAACAATCTCCTTTTCGCGCGAACTGAGTGTCTGCTGTTCCTCTTCTCCTGTATCCGGGCAGGCTTCTTCTGCGTTTAGCCGTTCCAGTTTATGCTTTAACTCATCCGGGCTGTCGTAGATGTTAATCTGGTCATCGTACGACCGGAGCTGGGTATGGTCGGCCGCCATATACGTAAGGGCCAGGCATTTCATTTCGGGACATCCGCATTCCTCCTTTAAACGTTGTATGCCGGAATAACCGGGTAATGCCGGGTTAATCATCAAGACCTCCGGGCGATGCATGCGGAGGCTTTCTATGAGACATTCGGCAGTCGCTATTTCTGTGAGCTGGATGCGAAGTCCGGGCAGTCGTTTCAGTAAAGTAACCAGTCCGCAACGGATAATGGCAGACGGTTCGGCAATAGCTATTTTGATGTTAGGGTTCATAAAGCAGCAGTCATTTTATTGTTTTTTCAATTGCCAGTACAGCGGGAACGAAGAGGTAATCTTCTACCCGGTTATGAGAAGCCAAATCCTGTTCGGTGGCAAAGATATCGAACAGGACGCTGTTCAGCAGATAATTGTCGGGTCCGGGATAGTATTTGAGCAGGATATTTTTGAGCTCAACGATCTTCATCTCTATTTGGTCGTGCCGTTTGCGGAAAATACTGATATTGTATTTGGAGTCCTTCACGCCGTCCTGTAGATTGCGGACATAAGGAAAGACAATCTTTTCTTCGTACGACATGTGCTTATGTACTTCATAAACATAATCGTCGAAGAATTTGGTGATGGCGAAGGCAATATCACCCGGGCAGCCGATAATCGCTTCCGTCAGTTTGCGGCGGATATGCGGGAGGCGGAAGTTCAGGAAATAATCGTGCGCATTGTGCAGATAGGTAATCAGTGAACCGACAGAGAGGCAGTTGTCGATACCGTTTATCGTGGCGGGAGTCTCTTCCGTCAGGAAATTGACAACGGTCAGGAAGGTACAGCTGTCCACTTCGTTCTGCCGGCATACGTCGCCGATATTTTTCTCTCCGAATCCCAGGTCGATGCCGAAGCGGCTCATAACGAGAACCATCGGGTAGTTCTCGCAAATCAGGTCGCTCATTTTATCTGTCTCTGTGTATTTTCCTTGTTTATACATAGTTGTTATTTTTAGGATGTTATGTTTATAGACAGGGATATTGCGGAAGGTCGGCCGGTATAACAGCCACGCATTCCGTTTCAATCAGCCATCCCGGGCGGCATACCGGTGCCAGTACGATCAGGTGCGGCAATTCCGGATAATGGATACTGATATATTTCTGTACATTCTCATAGTCTGCCGGGTCGCGCAGGTAAACGATGGCCTGCATGATGTCGCCGATGGAAGCCCCGGCCTCTTCCAGCAGGGCGCTGATGTTTTCCATCATCCGCCCGGTCTGTTTCAATATGTCGCCGGGATAGACAATCTCGCCTTTATTGTCGATACTGGCTGTACCGGACAGGAAGATATGCTTTCGGTCGCCGTAAGAGACGGCGGTACCCCGTTCAAAAGTGACGCCATATTCATAGGTCGGATTGAGATGGGTGGGAGCATACAGGAACTGTATTTGTTCCGGTTGCAGGCCGTCGACGGTATAGGCATCCATTTGTACCAATACATCCGGATCGGCATGGCGTCCTTCTATACCGGTGCTGGATATATAATGTGTCTTTTCCGTCAGGTTCTGCGTGATGAAAACGTCCTTGCGGGCTTTTACTACGCCGGCATAATTGACGTCTACATTCTGTACGAAGAACCAGGTCCGGATACAATCGGCAGCCAGGGTACAATGTTGTTCGGTCAGTTGCAACACATAATCGTTGAGTAGCAACCGGGTCTGGTATTCGGAAGTCGCTGCCTTGTTGTGTGCACCTCCGTTCCATAGGTGGCGATACCCGTTGTGGGATGCTTCAAACATTCCTGAGTTGCAGGTTTCTGTCACCATCCCGGTTTGCAGCCAGGCCCATAAGGCTATTTTTGTGCCGTTGAGGGGTGCCTGTTGCACGATGGATAAGGCGCAGAACGGGTTTTCACATTCCCGTTCCATCAATATATCCGCCTGGTTGGCCGCATCGCTCAGAAAGTAGCGACGGAAAACGGCTACGGCATTACCGACCTCTTTTTTAGTCACTGCATCGTATGCTCTTTGTAAAGAATCCAACTGTTCCCCGAAAGAAAGTGAAGGGTCGGTAACGGAAAACATAATATGATATTCCGTCACCCCTCCCTTGCCTTCAAAAGAACAAATTTGAGCGTGAATAAAGTCTTGTTCGTATGTTTTTGTTGTGAATGTCATTGTCTGTTTTGTTATTCCTCATTAATTATTGGGAGCTCCTTCCTGTATCCATGTTTTTATAAGCGCGAGAATTTCTTGCTTACCTGTACTGTTGAACATATCTTTATGGATAGGATTCTCTTCCAGTATCTCGAGTATAAAACTATTATGAGGATCACCGGGCGTTACATAGTTCATTCCTTCTTCCGAGACTGGTGCTTTAACGTTTACCAATGATTTATAAGCTGTATTTTCCCTCAAATCGAGGTTCCCTGCTAATCCGGAACTACTCTCTCCATGGCAGGACAGACAGTTTGTCTTGAATACCTGAGACTGGATACGTTTGAAGCTTGCCAATTCTAACTCTCCAAAATTAATTTCAATATTCTCTCCATTGTTTTCAACCGGCTGGTTACAGTATGAATAGATCACTTTTTTCCCATTGCTGATAATGGCAATATTTATGCTTTTTGTATCAGGACTCAGGTTGTTCAGTTTGACTGTCCGTTCTCTGCCGTCGATTGTCGGTTTGGAGATGCGTTTTGTCAATAAGGGGATTTGCGTGTCTGTTCCAAAGGCTGCAAGAGATAAGTAGTTCTCTTTCGGCCAGGCATCAATCCCCTTGAAGGTTACTGTTACGGAGGCGGTTCGTCCCGAGTCGATCGTTTCGTCCGGATAAATTGTTCCTTCATCGCATCCGCAAAGCATTAGAAGAAAGGAGCAAACGAGTCCAGTATATTTATTCTTCATAATACATAAGTTTATTAGAACGTAAACTGTAACATGGCTGTTGCCGAATGGCGTGCGATACCGATACCGTCTTCGTCGCGGTCACCTTGCGTGGCGTGTCCGGTACGTCCCATATACTGGTACATGACCTGCAATTTCAGGTTATTGTTGAAAAAGTAATAGTTCATTCCTACTGCCGGCATATTCAACAAACCACCGTCATCTGTAGCATTGCGGTCGAATACGTCATATCTCAATGCCCCCTGCAGTTTCGGTGTAATAAAGTATCCCGCCTGTGCATAAGCTCCCCAGAAATTTTTATCCGGTTTTTGCATGATTTTAGTAAAATGCATATTCATGAAGTAACCTTCCGCAGCAAAATACCAGCGGTTTTTGATCCAGGTAAATTCCAGTCCTACACGGGTATCGCTGGCGGACAAAAATTCGGCTTCAGCGTTGTAAGAGGCAGAAACTGCGATAGACATCTTATCATCATTCAGATTTTCCGGTGAACCTTGGGAGTTCGGCATCTCTCCTTTCGGCATAAAGGCAAGACGGCCGGAGTAGAGTAGGGATGGTAACCATTCGTGATCATCGCAATTCGTCTTTGTCGCTGTATTGACATCGATGCCGGTGCCATTGAATATACCTACCTGATATTCCCATTTATTATTGACTAATCCGTGTACCATGACACCCAGGTCGAAACCAGTCGACATGCTCGGTATCACATAATTGAGGTCATAAGGAAGTAAGATGGATCGCGTGGCCGAATAAGGTAATACGGGAAACAACGTTTCTCCCAATGTGCTTAGATAAGCGTGCATAAACGGTGTTTTGAATTTACCGGCGCGGATACGGAAAGATTCTTTTATAGCAATGTCGAACCATGCCTGCTGCAATAGTGCACCACCACTTTTGGCCGGATTCAATGATAAGTTGAAAGTAACTTTGTTGAATGCCTTCCCTGTAAAACCGAGGATGGCATTAGGTATGGCAAAACCAGAGTTCGCCACATTTTTAGCATAATGGCTTTCCAGTCCTTGGTCGTCATATCGGTTATAGGTTGCACTAGCCTGTACAAGGGCATAAGGTTTGAACAGGAAATCACCAGCTTTTGTGGAAAAAGAGAACCCTTTCTTACCTGCCAAAGAGACCACATCGTTTTCTACGTATTTGTCGTCAATTTCTTTTTTAGTAGTATCTTGTGCTTGTATCTGAATTGTTGCAGATAATAATGCTGCTGTCAACGCGATATATAATTTTTTCATTTCAATTTGTTTGACTTGTTTATAAACTTTGAAGAAATTTAATAAGAGCTTCACGGTCATCTTTACTCATACGGGCGAATAATGTGCGGGATGCGGCTCCTTCGCCGCCATGCCACATGATGGCTTCCGTCAGGTTGCGTGCCCGTCCGTCGTGCAGAAAATAGCTATGACCGTTGACCACTTCCTGTAATCCCAGTCCCCATAACGGTGTAGTACGCCATTCGTTGCCGTTTGCTATTCCGCTTGGATAATCGTCACCCAGTTCCACTCCCATATCGTGAAGCAAATAGTCCGAATAGGGGTGAATGATTTGATTGCCGAGTTGAGGAAGTTCTGTATTGTTGAGCAAGACGGTTCCTCGTGGCCGTGTCTTTAGGGTGGTTACATGGCAAAGGTGGCATTTAGCCTGATAAAATAGTTGCTCTCCTTTTTTTACAGTAGCGTCATTAATGTTGCGACGTGCCGGTACACCTAAAGTTTGCAAATATAAGTCTACATCTTCCATATCTTCAGTCGATACCTGTACTCCCGACATGGCAAATCCCATCATATTACTTTGTCCTTCGCCTACTTCATGCGGGAAACGGTCGTTTGTTACACCCAGGTCTGAAGAAAAACCGAGTTCAACAGTCAGATCCTGATGGTTTGCCTTGTTTCCGGAAAGACCGATCTGTTTTTTTCCTTTTTCCGTTACATAATTGAGTCGTCCGCTAATACCATATTCCGGATAATTACTTTTTGCTGCAATTTGTTTCAGTAAATCCAGATCGAGCGCCATCATTTGTCCCATTCCAACATGGCGTAGGGGTTGGCGGACAGATATGCGTATATCCGACATCGGGATACTGTCGGCGTACCATTCTGTGACCTGATAGTGAGGCGTCATCAATTCGTATTCTTCGCCATCAGGAAATTTGTATTTTTGTACGGATGTCGTTATTTTGAGGCGTCCTTCCGGCTTTGTACCATAAATGGCCTGGTCGTGTAAGACACGCCCGTAGTCGGGGTAGTAACCCCCACTTTTGCGGGAGATGTAAATCAGCATCGAAGAAAAACCGGCTCCTGACCCGCCATCTGCTATGGCAGGACGTGTTCTACCGGTACTTTTGTGGCAGCTTCCACAGGAATATCCGGCATATAGCGGACCTAAGCCACCTCCGGATACATTTTCTACGCCACGTGCGTCGTCATATAGTCCGTCACCGCTGTTAAAACGTTTTTCCAGTTCTCCTGTCACCCACTCGGATTGAGAGTCATAGGCGTCCGGCGCACTGGAAAAAATGGTAGAGATACCGGCAGAGAGTTCTTCGGGAGATGCTGTCTGCCCATTCGGTTTTTTGACTAGCCAGTTCTCGATATCTTCCGTTTCACAACTGCAAAGCAAACATCCGATAATAGAGAAATATATGAGTAATCTCTGTTTCATTTTATTGGTTATTGATATATAGCTTAAATGCAAAATGGGGGAGGAACCTTTTTGTTATAAGGTTCCTTCCCGATACTTATATTATGTTTGTGTTATTCAGCAGAAAGCTTGGCACGGATTTTTCCTAATCCGTTTGTCAATTCCTTGCATGCATCCGTCGCAGCCTTGATTTCTGTTTCAGCTCCCAGATTGTTACGGAATGGACGTGGCATATCTTCTATCGCTTCAATTGTTTTGTCGATCTGTACAACCATCAAGCTATCCAATGTCGGGTTTATAACCTTGACCAACGCATGCAGACTATTGGCACTTGCATTCTCTTTATCCAGGTCACGGCCTCCGAAGTATGAGTTTTTGATGCTGACAATATTGTTTGCATAGTCATCGATAGAATTCCAGCTATACCATGATTCTACGGCTAATACTCCCGGGTTGTTCGGGTCAGATGCATCTTTGTTACTCTCATTCCATTTATCAACAGGATCTTGAATTTTAGCTGTTCCCACTTCATTAGAAATTCCAGCCATTCCGTTATTTCCGTTTAGTATTGTTTCAATAGCCTGGTAAATAGAACTTAACCCAGTATAAGCAGAAGTCCCGTCATGTTTTTTCATCGCTTCCCCGTAAGAAGTTGGTACGTTGATATCTCCTAAACCTTTGTCCCATCCATTATATAATGCTGTAACATCTTTCAGCATGTGTTTAGATACAATTTGAAGATATTTCTTTTCATTGTCACTGAAAGGTGATTTCGATATTTGACGGGGATCGCCGTTATCGAACAACATTCTTTCTGCTGTGTGGAAGCCACGAAGGTTTTGAGGAGCATCGGCAGGTGCGTCTTCGTCGTCATCAACATCACCATCTACATTACTAAAATCTCCGGACTCTATAATTTTATCAATCCCATTTTTATCCAATGGCCAGCTATCCAAGCTTGGATCATACAAACCTTTATCTGCGACACCGAAAAGAAAAGCTTCCGATTGTTCCCAAGGCACACGGGCAGCACGCCAGGCGGTACATGCATCGGAGAGGTCATTTTGACTATTAGATGCTACGAATTTGTCTACGGCAGCAGTATAAGCAGTCATTTTGTCTAATAAATCCTTATAGGTCGGTAATACAACATGATCTACGTATTGTGTAACAGTCGCACTCATTTGTGCTTCTGTCGGTTTTGTACCTGTGTCATTAGGCAAGAGGTCAAAAGTCCATCCCTGAGCATTGTTATCGGGATCGTCGTCACTGCAAGAAAAGAAACTCAATGAAACTCCCATTAATAAGATGGGAAATAATGTACTCTTTTTCATTTTCAAATTCTATTATAAATTTATATTTTCTCTTTTTATTTTTTTATGAACCAGCCTATATAAGCAATGCCTATAGATGCCATGTTCTGGCTGTTGTAATCGCCTCCACCTACAATTTTGTGGGTATAGTCTGCTTTTATAACCAGACTGGGGAGTGCATAATAATTTAAACCTGCCGTTATAAGGCTCTTTTCCAGACGTTTGTCTGCGACTTTGACATTGCCTCCTTTTTCCATCTTGTACATGGGACTGTAAAATTCGTAACGTACAAACGGATAAATCTTAGGTGCTTTTTTTCCACAGAAAGAACCAATGTTATAGCCTACTTCACCTCCATAGCTTATGGCATTTTTGGCTACGGTTGATTTGGGATAACCGGAAGCATTGGAAGAACCATTGTTTATACTGGTCAATGCATCACTGTCCTCCAGATTGCCATATATGATGTTGGCGCGAGCAATCAAACTGTTATTCACGCTCTTGTATTGGGCATCTGCCGAAAATATCGTAACCGGGAATTTATACTTACTGTTTCTTGTGGGTTTGGTTCCGTTTTTAGCCATTTGGTCGTAATAGAAAGAGGCTCCGACGCGTAGTCCCTGGAATGCCTTTACTCCATTATAGTTGACGCGTGCTACAAATGCCGGGCTTGTGAAATTGCTGATTTCGAAAGCGCCCTGAGTCGCTTTTCCTGCCCAGTTTTCTGTGCGGAAAGCCTGCGGGTCAAGACCGGAAACCAATTGTAATTCATAGTCGAAATTACCTAAGTCACCAAACAGGGCAACTCCTGTTTCATGCCAGGTGGAAGGCAGGATGGTCGTTTCACCCTCGGGACGATATACCCCGAAGAAATTCAAAGGTTCATGATGCGCATTCGTTAATCCGACAGGAACGATCATGTGACCGAAGCGGAAATTTAAATGTTTATTCATTAGATAAGAAATATGAAATTGTTCGAGAGCTACTTCACCGCCTTTTTCAATTTCGGTTTCATATTCACCATTTTCTTCTTTCCATTCGATTTCCCGGGCAGCTCCGGTTCCTCCATATTCAAATTCGATTTCGGAACTTAACACCCATTTTGGGGAAAACTTGTAGTCAAACGCTAAAATAAAACGGGGTATGGATATTTCTCCTCTGTTTCTTTTTGCTGTTCCGTTGGCTGTTGTCCAATTCCAATCGTAATCTAAGTAACTGGCAGCCATCTCCCCATAACCTCCGAAACGAAACTTTTGATAATCATCGTAGACCTCTTTTGCTTTAACGGTAGAGTTCATCTCGCTTTCTTGAGCTAAAACCGGGCAGCAAACACATATCGCTAACGTTAGGAAATTCACTAATCTTTTCATGCCTTTTTAAAATTTTTGGCAAAATTAGCTTGTGGGGGAAGCCTGCGCAATCGCATATAGTAGGTAAAAAGTGGTTGAGCTTACCTAGTTGTAGGTATTTGTTAGGTTTATTTGAGGGCGTACTATTCAATTCTTATTTCTATATTTGTTCGTTTAAAATAAAAAATCGTTCGACAATCATTCTTTATGCATTTAACAGCTATCGAATAATCATTCGACAATTGTCGAACGAATAAAGAATGATTGTCGAATGATTTTTTTTCTAGAAGCGAAATTTATTTTTAGAAGTATTTCGATTTATCAGGGAGAAACAAGTTATATTTGAACAATTAATATCAATATAACCTATGATCACACAATACGACCTGTATGAAACACCTTCACCCAAAGGGGAAGACGGTAAAAAATCGCTGCATGCCCGTGTTTGTCCGAAAAAGACTTACACCAGTCAAGAGTTTGTAGAACATGTGGCCGCCTTTGAACATCTGCCGAAGAATCAGATTGGCGGGGCACTTGCTGCCATTGTCGACGACCTTTGTTATCTGCTTGCCGATGGAAACATTGTGGAATTAGGTGATCTTGGATTTTTTTCTACTTCATTGAAGTGCCTGAAGGATACGGATGACGATGAGGATGAAATCAAACCGAAATCGATCGCTTTTCAAAATGTACATCTGAGAATCAGCAGTGAATTTCGAAAAAGAATCAAACATGAGATGAAGTTTCAACGCGTGCATTCCCTTACGCGGAGACAAAAAATTGTCAATTCTACCGTGAAAGAGCGGATGAAAAAAATGGTCTCTTTCCTCAAAATAAACATTTGTATTACCCGAAAGGAATATATAGGACTGGTCGGATTGACACCTTACGAGGCGATGAATGAACTGAACGATTTTATCAGCCAGGGTCTTCTTCGCCGTCGCGGGGCGGGCAGGTCTGTGGTATATGTTGCGGGGGAAAATCTGAAGGTAGAATAATTATATAGGTAATATTTTACCCTGTAATCCCTATTTATGGTTAGAAATGAGCTCGTTTTACATATAAATAGGTATTGCCTGTGCCTTTCCGTGGTTTTACCTTTGCCGTATCAATTAAGTTTTACTATTAGTATAAATCGTCCTGACCAAAATCCGATTTGTTGATTTTTATGTACACCTATTATTTAAGGTAAATACCCATGGAAGGGAGTTTTTTTATTGGTTGTCCCTTTCATATATAAAAGGGAGCCATCCTGTGAAGAATGGCTCTTTTTTATTTATCAAAGAAAGCAATTTTTGCAAATATTGTTTATTCCAATGATCAATTTTCCCGATTATAACACAGAATAGGTAGTAGGAAGCTCTTTTTTTACTATATAATAGGTATTGTGTACTCCCCTTGACGGCTCTATCTTTGCAACATAGAAAAAAGTAACACTATTAGTATAATCGCTATATCAAAACCTTTTGCTAATTATGTAAGCATATAAGATGATTAAACGTGTGTCGGAAATTTTTTATTGGTTGTTTCCGGCATAAAAAAGGGACTCTCCTGCGAAGGATGGTTCCTTTTTTATTTTTTTGATATTATTTATAATCCTTCCTGTTTGATACCTATATCAGGCGATACGCTGCACTATATCTACCGTTTTAGTAACTATTTGTAGGGATTTTGGCCGTTGGGAATACATGATGTTTTTGTTGATTGTTTCGCATGCCATATAAATAACGTACCTTTGCACCGAAATTAAAACCGAAGAAAACAAAATAAGGTATGAAGTTTGAAAACGAGAACTGGGCGCAGTTCAAAGGCGAAATTTGGAAAAGAGAGATTAACGTAAGGGATTTTATCCAGAACAACTACAAACCTTACGAAGGGGACGACTCTTTCTTGAAAGACTCCTCAGATAAGACGAAGAAAGTTTGGGATAAATTGACCGAAATGTTTAAGGTTGAAAGGGAGAAGGGTGTTTACGACGCTGAAACAAAATATCCTCAAGGTATAGATACTTACGGACCAGGTTATATTGACAAAGAAAACGAAGTAATTGTCGGCCTGCAAACCGATGCCCCCCTGAAACGCGGTATTTACCCGAAATGTGGTACCCGCATGGTGGAAAACAGTCTGGAAGCATATGGCTACAAACTGGACCCGATGACAAAAGAAATCTTCACGAAATACAGAAAGACGCATAACGAAGGCGTATTCTCCGCTTATACAGATGAAATGCTTGCAGCGCGCCGTTCCGCTATCATCACCGGCCTGCCGGATGCTTACGGACGCGGACGTATTATCGGTGACTACCGCCGTGTAGCACTTTACGGTACGGAAATCCTGATCGCTGAAAAGAAACATTATCTGAAAAGACTCGATATTCAGGAACTGACCGAAGAGATCATCCAGAGCCGTGAGGAAATATCCGAACAGATCAAGGCGCTGAAGGCTTTCGAAAAGATGTGTGCCGGTTATGGTTTCGACGTGACCAAGCCTGCAAAGGATGCACGCGAAGCGGTTCAGTTTGTCTATCTGGGTTATCTGGCTGCGGTGAAGGACCAGGATGGGGCTGCCATGTCGTTGGGACGTACTTCTACTTTCCTCGATATTTATATTGAAAAAGATATCCGTGAAGGCAAGCTGACGGAAGAAGAAGCTCAGGAGCTGATCGATCAGTTTATTATCAAACTGCGTATCGTCCGTTTCCTTCGTACTCCGGAATATAACGACCTGTTCTCCGGTGACCCAGTTTGGGTAACCGAGTCTTTGGGCGGACAGGGTGTCGACGGCCGTTCATTGGTGACGAAGACGTCTTACCGTTATCTGCATACATTATATAACCTCGGCCCGGCACCGGAACCCAACTTAACGGTACTGTGGTTCAACAACGCTCCTGAAAACTGGAAACGTTTCTGTGCGAAGGTTTCTATCGATACTTCCGCTATCCAGTATGAGAACGACGACCTGATGCGTCCGGATTATGGAGATGATTATGGTATTGCCTGCTGCGTGTCTCCGATGAAGATCGGTAAGCAGATGCAGTATTTCGGCGCACGTGCCAACCTGGCTAAATGTTTGTTGTATGCCATCAACGGAGGGCGCGATGAAAGATCAGGTGTACAGGTGGCTCCGAGGTTTGAACCGATCACCAGCGAATACCTGGATTACAACGAAGTGATGGAGAAATACGAACAGATGATGCGCTGGCTGGCTAAAGTCTATGTGAACGCACTGAAGATCATCCATTACATGCACGATAAATATGCATATGAAGCATTCGAGATGGCTTTGCATGACGGTTCGGTAGAACGTATCCGCGCAACAGGTATTGCCGGCCTTTCTATCGTTGCCGACTCATTGGCTGCTATCCGCGATACGAAAGTAAAAGTGATCCGCGACGAACGTGGCCTGGCTGTCGGTTTCGAACGTGAAGGAGATTATGTTCCTTTCGGTAACAATGACGATCGTACAGATAGTATTGCTGTCGATATCACTGAAAAGTTCATGGAATATCTGCGTCAGCACCAGACATACCGCAACGCCACTCCGACACAGTCTATCCTGACTATTACGTCTAATGTCGTATATGGAAAGAAAACAGGTGCAACTCCCGACGGTCGCGAAGGCGGTACGCCGTTTGCTCCGGGTGCGAACCCGATGAACGGACGTGATACCAAAGGCGCTGTTGCTGCACTGGCTTCTGTTGCTAAGCTGCCGTTCCAGCATGCACACGACGGTATCTCTTATACATTCGCTGTTTCTCCTGCAACGTTAGGAAAAGAACGTGATATTCAGATCGCCAATATGGTCGGCCTGCTGGACGGTTACTTTACTCCTGACGGCGGACAGCATCTGAATGTGAACGTATTCGACAAGGAGCTGTTGCTCGATGCTATGGAGCATCCGGAAAACTATCCGCAGTTGACAATCCGCGTATCGGGTTATGCAGTAAACTTTGTGAAACTGACACGCGAACAGCAGCTGGATGTGATTTCAAGAACAATCAATCATTCTTTGTAATTGAAAGTTGGAAATTAAAGGAAACATACATTCACTAGAGAGTTTCGGGACCGTTGATGGTCCCGGAATTCGTTTTGTTATCTTTATGCAGGGGTGTCCGCTCCGTTGCCTGTATTGCCACAATCCGGATACCTGGGATAGCAAAGGGCTTGCCAAATATCAGATGACGCCTGAAGAATTATTGGCTGAGGTTTTACGATATAAGAACTTTATCGCCAAGGGTGGCGTGACTGTCACCGGGGGAGAACCTCTATTGCAAGCTGAATTTCTCAGGGAGTTTTTCTGTCTTTGCCGGGAAGCCGGTATTCATACGGCACTCGATACATCCGGCTATATCTGCACACCGAAAGCCCTGGCGGTTCTGGAATATGCCGACCTGGTCTTATTGGATATAAAAACCATCGATCCCGACCTGCATCCCCGTCTAACGGCCGTGAAACTGGATAATACGTTACGTTTCCTGGACGAACTGGAAAAATGCGGTGTCCCGGTTTGGATACGCCATGTCATTGTGCCCGGACTGACGGATAATGACGAAGCCCTGAATAAACTGGCCGAATACATCAGCCACTATATGGTTGTACAGAAGGCGGAACTCTTGCCTTATCACACGATGGGCGCTTATAAATACGAGGCACAAGGTCTCGACTACAAACTGAAAGAAGTAGAACCTTTATCGGCCGAACGCCTGGCAAATGCCAAAGAAATATTTAAGAAGCACGGTATAACCATCTGATAATTTACCTATAATCAGGTATATTTTTATTGCTCTAAAAAACATAGTTTTGTCCCATATTGTTACTCAAATAAAAGTAGGAATGAATATGGAACAACATCATCACGATCATCACCACCACGAAATAACCTCTTTGAACAAGGCTTTCATTATAGGTATCTCCCTGAACCTGGCTTTTGTCGTAGCCGAATTTACGGCTGGCTTCTGGTATAATTCATTAGGACTTCTGTCGGATGCAGGGCATAACCTGGGAGATGTGGCCAGCCTGGTACTGGCTATGCTGGCTTTCCGGCTGGCTAAGGTGCACCCGACTTGCAGCTATACCTATGGATATAAGAAAAGCACTGTACTCGTATCCCTCCTGAATGCGGTCATCCTCTTGGTGGCCGTCGGGATTATTATTGCTGAAAGTATAGGAAAACTGCTGCATCCGCGTCCGGTCGAGGGTGATGCGATCGCTTGGGTGGCAGGTATCGGAGTCGTTATAAATGCACTTACGGCATGGCTTTTCATGAAGGATAAGGATAAAGACTTGAATGTGAAAGGTGCTTACTTGCATATGGCTGCCGATGCACTGGTATCGGTCGGCGTGGTTGTCTCCGGAATTGTTATTGCCCATACCGGATGGTATATCATCGACCCGATTATCGGCCTGTTGATTGCGATCGTTATCATTGTTTCTACCTGGGGACTGCTGCGCGACAGTATCCGTCTCTCTCTGGACGGTGTGCCGGCGGGAACGGACATCGATAAGGTGGAAAAGACGATACATTCGGTCGAAGGCGTTGAAGGCGTCCATCATCTCCATATCTGGGCGATCAGTACGACCGAAACGGCACTTACCGCCCATGTTTCCGTTGCGGATATTTCAGAAATGGAACGTATCAAACAGGAGATAAAACACGACCTTCAGCATGTGGGAATCCAGCATGCTACGCTCGAATTTGAAACGTCGGGATTCAAGTGCGATGGGCACTGTTGCTCAGACTGAAACAGGTATATTATAAACCTGATTTACTGATACTCAAAGATTTTGTCTATGACTGCATAAAACCTTTCGATTGGATTTTTTGTTCTTACCTCGAATCGGCAACTTATCTTTGCACCAGTAACAAAAACAAAATAGTAATAACGATTAAAATAAAAATTCTATGGAACCTATTATCAATTCACAAGCACCCGAGTTTAAAGTTCAGGCATACCACAACGGTAGTTTCAAAACTGTAAGCAGCGACGACATCAAAGGCAAATGGGCGATTTTCTTTTTCTACCCGGCTGACTTTACATTTGTTTGTCCGACCGAGTTGGTAGATATGGCTGACAAATATGACCAGTTCCAGGCAATGGGTGTAGAAGTTTATTCTGTAAGTACAGATTCACACTTCGTACACAAAGCATGGCACGATGCTTCTGAAACGATTCGTAAGATCAAATACCCGATGTTGGCAGACCCGACAGGCGTATTGAGCCGTGCATTCGGTGTAATGATCGAAGAAGACGGTATGGCTTACCGCGGTACATTCCTGGTAAATCCGGAAGGAAAGATCAAACTGGCAGAAATCAACGATAACGGTATCGGCCGTAACGCCGACGAACTGCTTCGTAAAGTAGAAGCTGCCCAGTTCATCGCTGAACATCCGAGCGAAGTTTGCCCCGCCAAATGGAAAAAAGGTGGCGAAACATTGAAACCGAGCATCGATCTGGTCGGTAAGATCTAATAGTAAAACAGGAGGCCGGCAACATATTGTCGGCCTTTTTTATCTAAACAAATATCAGTTGTTCTATTCATAATTAAAATAAAGGATTCAACTATGTTAGATTCATCAATGAGAAATCAGTTGTCCGGTATCTTTAGCGGATTGACGAACGAATATATATTTGATATACAAGTTTCTCCTGAACATGAAAGCAGGAAGGAATTATTGGAATTGCTGAACGATGTGGCTTCCTGTTCCGATAAGATCACCGTACAGGTGGCAGACGGCGAAGGCCTGGAGTTCTCTCTGCTGAAAAACGGGGAAAAAACCGGTATTAAATTCCGGGGCGTTCCCAACGGACACGAATTTACTTCGTTGCTGCTGGCTATCCTGAACAGCGACGGCAAAGGCAAAAATATTCCCGACGAAAGTATTTGTAACCGTGTGAAGGCCCTGAATGGCCCAGTCAAACTGACTACATATGTTTCTTTGACCTGTACCAACTGTCCTGACGTTGTACAGGCTTTGAATGCCATGGCTACGCTGAACCCGGAAATCTCTCACGAAATGGTGGACGGTGCGATCAACCAGGAAGAGGTTGCTGCCATGAAAGTGCAGGGAGTTCCTTCCGTATTTGCCGATGGCAAACTGATCCATGTAGGGCGTGGAGACTTTGGCGAACTGCTTGGCAAACTCGAAGCGCAGTATGGCGTGAAAGAGGAGAACCTGCCGGTGGTAGAAAAGAACTACGATGTTATCATCGTCGGCGGAGGTCCTGCCGGAAGTGCGGCAGCTATCTATACTGCCCGTAAAGGTTTGGCGGTGGCTGTTGTGGCCGACCGTATCGGCGGACAGGTGAAGGAAACTGTCGGTATCGAGAATATGATTTCTGTTTCGCAGACGACGGGGCAGCAGCTGGCTCTCGACCTGATGTCGCATATGAAAGATTATCCGATCGATATCCTTGAACACCGCCGTATCGAGAAGGTGGAAGTCGAAGGACGCGAAAAGCTGCTGACAACCTCTACCGGCGAAAAACTGATAGCCCCGGCCGTTATCGTAGCAACCGGAGCCAGCTGGCGTAGGTTGAATGTCCCCGGAGAATCCGAATATATCGGACGCGGTGTCGCTTTCTGTCCGCATTGCGACGGTCCGTTCTATAAAGGCAAGCATGTGGCTGTTGTAGGCGGCGGAAATTCAGGCGTTGAAGCGGCTATCGACCTGGCAGGTATCTGTTCAAAAGTGACGCTTCTCGAATTTGCCGATGAGTTGAAAGCGGATCAGGTCTTGCAGGATAAGGCAAGAAGTCTTCCAAACGTGGAGATCTTTATGCATTCCCAGACGATGGAGGTACTGGGTAACGGTGAAAAAGTGACCGGTATCCGTATAAAGGACCGTAAGACAGAGGAAGTCCGCAACATCGAACTGGATGGCATCTTTGTCCAGATCGGCCTGGCAGCCAACAGCGGTCCGTTCCGTGAGGTGGTAGATACGAACCGTCAGGGTGAGATCGTGATCGATAGCCATTGTCGTACAAGCGTTCCAGGTATCTATGCGGCCGGAGACGTATCGACTGTCCCTTATAAACAGATCATTATTTCGATGGGCGAAGGGGCCAAAGCAGCCCTGACAGCTTTCGAAGACCGGATGCGGGGAATGTTATAAGCCGCAGAACTTTCCGGAAGGCATAAAAAATAAGACCCGGGTATAAATCGATTCAGAAGCGTTTCTATGTCGGTTTATATCCGGGTATTGCTATCTTTGCAAGATTCATTCTAATCTATACAATTATGTCGATGCATGAAATTGAAAGTCTGGTGGAAAGTTCTGTGATAACAGTTGCCACCGCTTCTCCTATCCCTCCTTTAGCCCGAAACATTTGTTTCAATCTTTACCAGCTCCAGAATCAACTGGATTGTGGATATACTGTCCTGCGGGTACGGGAAGAACTGGAAAAACTCGGTTATCTCTTCCTTCTGCCTCCGGAGCAATTACCCGAGCCGGAACGTAGTGCAGCCCTGAAACTCAACGAAGAAGGTGGCTTTTTGAGTGACGGAACTTATTTCGACCACCGTTCGGGTCGTTGCTGTGTCACCGCAGGATCGTTGCTGTGGACGAAACTGATCGATCTCGGCATCCTTCCGGAATCGGCAAAGACCGAACTTCGTGAACTCGATCCTTTGGAACTGGCCGAACTTATCATCCCACTGGCTTCAAAGGTGCTCGCCGGGGGAGATAAAGAAGATGATAATTATGCTAATGCCGCTGATACGCTGGGATTTTGGTATGCCTTTTTCCCCTTATTCTGTCAGATGGCGGGGATGGACGAGGAGGATGCGCCGGAACCGGAGCGAATCCGGGCGTTACTTGAAATGCTGGCTGTTCCCGAATCATTTGAAGTACTTGCGACTGATGAGATTGGCAAGGAGTTGGATGACTTTGAAGAAGAAGAAATGCCTTTTCTCTCCGGTTGGAGCGCTCCGTATAATGAATGGAAGAACAAGAACAATACAGGGGATTTATCCCTGGAGTTTTGCAAATCGATGGTCCACGATTCTATTTTGAAGAGAAAGTTTGTTGAGGCCGATCGCTATGCGTCCGCTATGGAAGAAGGACCGGAACTTAACCGGCTTTTCCATCGTTGTTTGGTTGGCATGTCTTACTATGAATGGGTGAAAATACAAGGAATAAAAATCCCGATTATAGAAAGTGTTCTCTCTCAGGAAGAGGCAAAAGAAGGTTTTGAACGTGTAGCAGACTTGTCGGTATCGTCTGATAATGTGCAGTGTGCCCGACTGGGTATTTTCAGAATCCTTGCTTTACAGGGTGAATATGCCGAATCGGTTGAGTATTTGAATGCCGTATATTTTAAGGCACTCGATGAGTGTGGTCAAAAATCGAAAGAACTACTGGGGCAATCGCAACGTGCTGTGTTAGTGGTAGTCTATTATCGGATGCTGGAAATGTCTATACCCGATAGTTTTCCTGGGAAAAAGGAACTGATGGCTCATAAAGCATTGAACGGTTCTGATCTTCGCAAATCCCGGGAAATACTCAGTTTATTGCTTATTGAAAAATCCGAACATGCCTATGCATGGCAACAGGCCTTCTCTTTTTGTGATGAGCTGATAAAAAAGTATGGATTCTGAAATCGTTAGTGCTGATGAAATATGTGTTATTTGCATCGGGGTTCGATGTAACGTTGCATCAGCTGTCAATGTAACGTTACATCAGCTGTCGATGTAACGTTGCACTGCATGTCGATGTAACGTTGCGTCGCATCCCGACGCAATTCTTTTACAGACTTTTTGGCGGATAGAGAGCTTCCCACCATTCCGGCTGCTCTTTCAGATATTTGGCGAACCAGGCATAGATGGTTTTGTTCCATTCCGCCCGTTTCTTATAATCCAGTATCTGATGATTTTGTCCGTTTACCTGTATGAAGGCTGTCGGCTTGCCGAGTAGTTTCAGGGCAGTGAACATCTGGATACTTTCTCCTACAGGTACGTTTGTATCGACGGAGCCGTGCAGGAACAGGATCGGCGTGTTGATCTTGTCGGCATGGAACAAGGGGCTTTGTTCTACATAGATATCCCGTGCATTCCAGGGGTAACTGTTGGCGGTAGCCAGTGCACTGTAAGAATATCCCCAGTAACCTTCTCCCCAATAACTGGTAATATCGCTGATACCGGCATGTGAGATGGCGGCGGCGAAGATATCGGTTTTAGTTTGCAGGTACTGTGTCATAAAGCCGCCGTAAGAGGCGCCGATGCAGCCGATCTTTTTGGCATCCACGAAACTGTGTTCTTCACAAAACTTTTTTGTTCCTTCGATGATCTCGTCTCCCGTACGTTTTCCCCAGGCATTGACGTGGCGTGCGGAAAATTCCTGTCCGAAACCGGTGGCACCGCTGGGTTGTATGATATAAACTACATATCCCAGTGCAGCATAGGTATGCGACGGATAACGGTTTTCGAGTGAGCGTTCCGTCGGACTTGTCCCGCCGTAATAATTAACGATCAGCGGATATTTCTTGCTTGGGTCGAAATGCGGCGGCAGATAGTAACGTCCGTAGATTGTATCTCCGGCAGCCGCCTGGAAATTCCAGTCATGTACTTCGCCCAGGGTAATATCTTTCAGAATGTCTTTGGACAAGTCTTTCAGGCAAACAGACTCTTTCTCTTTCTTTTTCAGATTCATGGAGTAGAGTCGTTGTGAGTTGGAGGCACTTTCGCCGAAATAAACAAGTTCGGGGGTATTTTCAGCAATTGTGAAATCCGATAATATATCTTCTTTCAGTGGAACCGGACTGATCTTTCCGTTTGCTGGGTTGAGCGTATACAGGCGGACACAGTCTTTGTCTTCTCCTTGCAGGTAGATTTGTTTATCTCCGGTATTCCATGTAAATGATTGGATAGACGGATTAAAATCCTTGCTTACGGCTGTCGCCTGCTTATTGGAGAGGTCGTAGATGAACAACTGTCCGTCAGCCAGGTTGGATGTTTGTCCCGGAGCAATATTCAAGCCAATCTTGTTAAATGCTTCTCCCGAACCGGAAACAGCCAGTTGCTTTCCGTCCGGTGAAAAACTGGCATAGTTGATGAACGGATCTTCCAGGAGTGTATCAACCTGCCTGTTCTGCAAATCCATCAGGTAAAGGATTTTTGTGCTGAACGGACGCTTCGTCAGTTCGCGCCGGCTGCTGGTGAACAGCAGATAACGGCCATCTTTCGAAATGTCGTTAAGCGAAGTGGAATTGTGGCCGTAAGTGAGGCGTTCGAGAACACCCGTTGTCAGGTCATATTTGTGGAGGAAGGAACGGTTACGCCATCCCGGCTGACGGTCGTCGGGCACGAGGATTTCTTCCATGTCTTTGTCTTTTTCCGGCCCTTTCTCGGAGATCGTGAAGATTAGGAAATCTTCTGTCGGGGCGATGCTGAACCAGCCATCGGGTAAATTTTGGGAGAGGATTGTTTCGGCTTTTGTCACCGGATCGACGGTCACCAGTTCTTTTCCCTGTAATCCTTTACGGGTATAATAAAGACGGTTGCTTTGGGGCATCCAGCTGAAATTGTTCGTACTGCTTTCTATCAGCACCTGTCCGTTGGTTTTATCGGTAATCTGCTGAAAATATGCAGTCTGTCCGCCGGGATAAGTAGTCTGATAGGAGGTAAGCAGATATTTTCCGTTGGGGGAGAGGCTGACGGAGCGGAAACGTGTTCCGTCGAACACGTCGCTGATCGTATATCTTTTTTCCGGATCGGTGGTAGCCGTGATAACAGCCTCTTTTTCCGTATCGAACGAAACTTTCAGGGTCTCGGCTTTATCGCCTTCGGCTAAATATTTGATAACGATTTCGTAACGATGAGGTTCCAGTGACAGGGAAACCTTTCCGTCGGGGGCTGTTTGTTTTTCGTTATTTACATAGACCTCGTATGTTTCCGGGCCTTTAACCTGCAAAGTCCCTTTTACATACCGGTCGCTGTTCAGATAGAAAGAGGTCAGTCCGATATAAGAAGACTGGTTGCCGGCCGGAAGTGTACTTTCTCCGTCGGCATTTGCTTCCAGCAATTGTGTACTTTGACGTACATTGCTAAACGGAACGGCTGTTTTCAATAATTCTTTTTCGGTGAATTTCTTACTGTTTACGTCGAGGCTGTCTTTCAGGAACGGCTTTTTCACTTCATACGGGCCGGCATATCTGAATTGCTTGACTATGACCTCCTCAGCGAAAAGGTTATAGCAGGAACAGATAGCCGCCAAAAGCAATAGGTTTCTTTTCATGGCGAATAAAATTTGATGTTTCCTGCAAAGGTATTTATTTTTTTGACAGGGAGACCTATGCTTTTGAAATCCTGAAATGTATTGTAAGAAATGAAAGAAGAACTTTATTCAACCTTAATAGTAAACCAGAATAAAGTCCCTACCCCTTCTTTCGACTCGACACCTATCTCTCCGCCGAGCTTTTCTACGATGGTTTTGCAGATGGAGAGGCCGAGGCCGGTCCCTTGTTGGAAGTTGTTCAGTTTGACGAAACGTCCGAAGACTGAATCTATCTTATCCGCAGGGATGCCGCATCCGGTGTCTTTTACATAGAAACGCAGCCTGTTGCCTTCCTGTCGATAACCGAAGCGGATACTTCCCCGGGTTGTAAACTTCATAGAGTTGGTCAGCAGGTTGTTTATGACCTGGGTCAGACGGTTTCGTTCCGTATGGATGATGCATTGTGGCAGACGTTCTTCGAAAGAGATTTGGATTTCCGGATGCCGGTTACGGATGCGGCTGCTTTGTTCTATCTCCGTCAGTAAAGAATTCACGTCTACGTCCGAGTAGATGAACTCCAGGGTTCCTGCCTCAATTTTGGAGAGGTCCAGTATGTCGTTGATCAGTTGGAGCAATAACTCATTGTTGTTCTCGATGATCTTGATGAATTCTTGCCTTTCTTCCAGATTTTCTTCATTGGCTAACAGGGTGGAGAAGCCGATGATCGCATTCAGCGGGGTGCGTATCTCATGGCTCATGTTTGCCAGGAAGGCTGATTTAAGGCGGTTGGCTTCTTCTGCTTTTTCGCGTTCGCGTATCTCCTGTTGTACTTGCCAGTAAAACCGGAGTCTCATCACCAGGATTATGACTATGGCACAAGCAAGTGCGATGATACAGATAATAGCCAGTTTGTTCTGTTCATAGAAACTCGGAGGACGCTGATAATAGACCGCATTGCGAGGATAGAGATTGCTGTCGGTATTATGTAGTTTCAAATGCCGGTAGTTCAGGTAGGTTTGTGGTTCACCTCCGTTGTGCGGCTGGATATCACGAGCCGGAGTGCCGTCTACTATTTGCTGTAAAGTATGAATAACCTCCTCGCTAAAGTCGGGTAGCGAGATATAATGACCTCCAGCAAAGTTCCCGTTTTCCGCTTGTAGGTCGGCAACGGTAAATACCGGATTATGGGCAAAGCCGTAAACGATTCGTTGTATGTTGTCATTCAGGTAATTATTTTCTTGAACCTGTTTAGAGAACCAGGAGTAATACAATATTCCGGTTTCTTTATTGTAACGTGATATTGTGTCCAGCAACTGTTCGGTTGAAAGCCGGGTTGTAGTGAGAATATCTAACTTCAGTGACGGATAATAGTCAGCCATTGCTTGTTCCACTTCTTTTTGTGCACACAGGCTGATATAGCGATTATCGGATATGAAAGCAATATTTTTTATCTCCGGTTGAATACGTTGCATGAGTTCAATCGTCTCTTTCATATAGAAAGGTTGATATAAGGTTGTTATATTATAGCCTTTCAACATCTGGCTGGCAGGGACAAGTTCTTTGTCCGATATATTCCGGGAAAGAAGATTTTCGATGCAACCTGGCATGGTTTTGCGTGAATAGCAGATTAAGACAGGGACCTCTTTCCATTCACTGTCGAATAAGGAACGGTATACTATCCATCCGGGATCGCCTATAAAGACAACTACTTTGGGGCGTATGGGATATTTTTCCAGTAAGGAGTTTCTTTTGGCTTCGGCTTCATCCGCGTTCGCGATGGTAGGAACCATCAGTTCTTCTGTGCGGATTGCATATTGCGAGCCATTAAAGGTGTTGTAGATAGATTGATAGACTCCGTTCGTCCAGACTTCGTCGTAATTAACGGAGTTCAGAACAAGGATGTATTCCTGCTTGCCTTGATTATTACCGTATACTAGTGTGAAATGGCAGAGGAAAAGGCTTAGCATGATGATTGCTTTTCGCATAAAGCCTGTATAATTTGAAGTAAAAAAGCCGTCTGAAAGACTTACTGTCGGAAAGAGGTAAGTCTTTTAGACGGCTTTTGTGTTGATGTTTTACCCTATTGAATAATAATTTCGTCTACGAACAGATAGGCCGGATTACCTGCGCCGCCATGCCATGCCGGCAGTTTGTCACTTTTGATGATCACTTCCACGTAACGGGCTTTTACCGGATCGAAGGTAATTTCCTGCGGATAGATGCCATCCTTATCGGTTTGTTTCAGGGACGGGATTGTTTTGGATACCACTTCCCTGAAGTTCTTACCGTCTTCGGATACCTTTACGGTAACTCCGGCAGCCCCCATGATCCAGTCGCCTTTAACCACATTGGTATTGAAAGCCACCTTGCTGATTTCAACCGGCTGTTTCAGGTCGATCGCCGCATCCAGGTCTTTTCCCTGGAAGCCCAGCCAACGGCCGGTTTTGTAGTTTGTATCACCGGTCAGGCCGTCCGTCATTTCAGGACCACCTTTGAAATCGTATCCTTTACTCGGAGCAACACGCAAAGTAACGGGTTTTGCCGTCGATTTGCTGAAATTGATTTTTTCAGAGAATACGCGGCTGTTGCCTGTCGGACGAACGACAACGGCTTTTATGGTTGCGTTTTCCTTGATCTTTACGGGAGCTTCATATTTATTGCTTGCGCTTGTCGGTTCGCTGCCGTCGAGTGTGTAGTAAATATCACCGTCACCCAGGGTAGAGAGAGTTACGACGACTTCGCTGTTCTCCGTATCGGTGGTGAATTCTGCGTGAATGTCAAAGATATTCTTGGCATAGTTGTAACCCAGGCGGTCATACAGTTTTGTCATACGGACCAGGCGGGGTAGGAAACTCTGGTATTCTTTCTTGCTCGGGTCGGTCCACTGCACTTCGGCAAGGGCTGCCATACGCGGCATAACCATGTATTCAACCTGTGAGAATGTCGGGATATATTCTGTCCAAAGGTTAGCTTGTACGCCGATTACATATTTCTTATATTCGTCAGGAATACCGGCAGTCGGTTCCAGTGAATAAACCCGTTCCAGCGGCAGGTAACCACCGATAGCCAGCGGTTCGTTTTCTGTGTCGGTAGATTGGTAATAGTCGAAATAAAGGTACGTGTTCGGTGTCATGATCACATTGTGATGTTGTTTGGCTGCCTCGATACCGCCGTCTACACCACGCCAGCTCATTACCGTCGCATTCGGAGCCAGTCCGCCTTCCAGGATTTCATCCCAGCCGATGATATGGCGTCCTTTGCTTTCCACAAATTTTTCCATGCGTGAGATCACGTAGCTTTGCAGATATTCTTCGGCGCTGTGTTTCTGGTCTCCCTTGATGCCTTCCGCTTTGATGCGTGCCTGGCATTTCGGACAGGTTTTCCAGCGTACTTTCGGACATTCATCGCCTCCGATATGGATATATTCGGACGGGAACAGGTCGATCACCTCTGACAACACATCTTCCAGGAACTGCATCGCCTTGTCGTTGCCGGCACAGATCACATCATCGGAAATGCCCCATTGTGTCCATACTTCATACGGGCCGCCAGTACACCCCAGGTCCGGATAAGCCGCCAACGCAGCTTGCTGGTGTCCGGGCAGGTCGATCTCGGGGATGATTGTGACGAAACGTTCTTTGGCGTAGGCAATGACGTCGCGGATTTCGTCCTGAGTATAGAAACCGCCGTAAGGCTTGCCGTCATATTCACCGGAGTTACGTCCGATCACTGTTTCTTTGCGTTGGGAACCGATTGTCGTCAGTTCCGGATATTTCTTGATCTCGATACGCCATCCCTGGTCGTCTGTCAGATGCCAGTGGAGAGTGTTTATATTGTGCAATGCCAATATGTCGATGTATTTCTTAATAGAATCAGCCGGGAAGAAGTGGCGCGACACATCCAGATGCATTCCGCGATAAGCGAAACGGGGATAGTCGTTGATCGTTACGGCCGGGAGTTCGATATTCATCCCTTCGGCCACTGCGGGAATCGATTTGCGTAAAGTCTGTACGCCGTAGAATACGCCGGCTTCGCTCGCACCTGCAATCTCGATACCTTCCGGAGTAACGGTCAGCCGGTAGCCCTCAGGGTTGGAGATGCTTTTATCGACCGACAGATGGATCGGCTTGGAACTCTTGTCGGTCCCCACTTTCGGAGCATAGCCGGTTGCTTCCTTAATATAAGAAGCCAGGAACTCGCCAGCCTGTTTCAGTAAGTCATTTCCTTCCGGGTAAATGATGGAAGTAGAAGGCGTTAACACAAAAGAGCTTCCATTGACCATGGAAACTTCCTGCGGAAGAGGGATGATGCCGTAATCGCCTTTCGCGATTTTACCATCGGAACATGCCATCATTCCGGCAAAAGCTGCACACAACAGCGTTAGTTTGCTTAGTTTATTCATGCGTTATTAAAAGTTATAAATGATAATGTCTTTTTCATATATCTTATGATCTGTAACAGATTGTTTCCAAAGATAGTGATTTATTTTATTTCTGAAATGAATCCGGATGGTAATCGGTAAACTTACTATATTTCTATCGTTTTATCTTTCTTGAAAAAGTCGTTGACTTTCTTTACCGTACTGCATCTGGTATAAGCATCATGACAGTAAATAAGGACTTGACCTTCCCTGGCGGCTTTTTCCAGCATGCGGACTTTTTCCTGATAAGAAGTGACCGGGAAGGTATCGTAAGCCGAAATCCACTCCGGTGAAACACTGGCTGCCAGGGGAATCACATCTCCGGCAAAGACGAAAGTTTGTTCGGGAGTATGGATATAAGGAACGATCTGTCCCGGCGTATGTCCGTCGAAGAGGCGCAGGTCGATGTCCGGACAAAGTTCCGTGTCGGTATCGATGAGGCGCAGTTGTCCGTTGTCGGCTATCGCCTTCATATTTTCTATGAAGTAAGAATCCTTTTCCAGTGCGTTCGGATGTAGGAAATTATCCCATTGTTTGCGGCTGACCCAGTATGTCGCGTTGGGAAAAGCCGGATAGATTTCTCCCGTCTCTTCATTTTTTAAGGTTGAATAACCGCAATGGTCAAAATGCAGGTGGGTGAGGACAACGTCCGTCACTTGTCCGGGTGAGATGCCGCGCTTATGTAATTCTTCCCCCAGATCGACCAGGTCGAAGAAATTATAATAGCTCAGTTGCCGGAGATGTTTCGTGCCTGCTCCGTTGTCGATAAGGATCACTTTTTCGGGAACGTTTGATACAAGCAGGCTCCTCATTGCCAGGACGCAGCCGTTGGTTTCGTTGCTGGGGTAACGCCGGCTCCAGGCAGTTTTCGGAATCGCTCCGAACATGGCGCCGCCGTCTGCATAAAAGTAGCCCGTATCGATTATCTGTATATCCATTTCACTTTTTTTGTGTCAAAGATAAGCATGTTTTTTCTATTCCTTATATGTTGATGCTTGATGAAAATGTGTACATTTGCGACAAATTCAAAGTGATGCGAAAAGTTCATTTAATCTCCGTAACCGAACCTCTTGTGCTTGACCTGGCTTTGGCTATTCATGAGAAGGGATATGATGTGAGTGTTTCCGGCAATGGTATAACAGAAGATGTGATAGCAAAGCTGCACGCTGCCGGTTGTACTTGCCATGGAAACGGTTGGTTTCCGGAGAGATTAACAAAGGATAATAATTTTGTCGTTCTGGGTGCCACTGTCAAACAGGATAATCCGGAACTGATAAGAGCTAAGGAATTAGGGTTATTAATTCTCTCTATACCTGAATTTATTTTTCAGCGGACCAAAGAGAAGACACGGGTAGTTGTTGCGGGAAGCCGCGGAAAGAAAACAATTATCTCGATGATCATTCGTGCCCTTCAACGTCAGAAGCTGGCTTTCGACTATGCATTGACCAGCGAGATTCCTTTGTTGCCGAATCGTGTACATATGAGTTATGAAGCACGCATCGCCCTGATCGAAGGAGATGAACATGTTACGTCTGCTTTGGAGAAACGTTTCCAGCTGGAGTTTTTCCGTCCCCATATCGCGATATTGACCAATCTGTCATGGACGCCGGATACCGACCATCCCACTCCGGATGCTTATTATGATACGTTCAGGAACTTCACGACCCTGATCGAACGTGAAGGCAAACTGATTTATTTTGAAGGCGACCCGGCTGTGAAGCAGCTGGCTGAGGAAGTGCGCGAGGATATTACAGCCATCTCTTACGGCGAACATCCTGTGATCGAGAAAGACGGGGCGACGTTCCTCCAGACCCGTTACGGGGATTTCCCGATACATGTCCCGGACAGTTATTTCCTGACAAACCTCAATGCTGCACGTCTGGCTTGCCGTCAGTTAGGTGTTAAAGATGCTGATTTCTATCGGGCGATATCCGAATATAGTGTATCTTTGCAACCATGATTGTAGCGAAGCAAAAAAGAAAAGAAAATATAGCCGAGTATCTGTTATACATGTGGCAGGTGGAAGACCTGATACGTGCCAACCAGTTTGACATCGATTCGATCCGTCGTACGGTGATCGCCCAATACGACCAGCCGGACAAAGTGAAGGAAGAAATAGCCGGATGGTATGAGGAACTGATTGAGATGATGCGTAGCGAAGGTGTCAAGGAAAAGGGACATATCCAGTTGAACAAGAATGTCATCATTGCCCTGACCGACCTGCATCTGCGGCTGCTTAAATCTACGAAAGAAATGGTTTACGGGGCGGCCTACTATAAAACGCTCCCTTATATAGTGCAACTCCGCGCAAAATCCGGGGGAGAGGACTTACCTGAACTGGAGACCTGTTTTAATGCAATCTATGGCTATCTGCTTCTCCGTATGCAGGGAAAAACCGTCAGTCAGGAAACGCAGGAAGCGATCAAACAGATCAGTTCTTTTCTGGCCCTCCTTGCCGAAAAGTATCGTGAAGATATGAACGGAGAATTGAAATTAGAAGATTAATGACATGAAAACAATTCTGGTAACCGGTGCCAATGGGCAACTGGGTAATTCGATTCGTTTGTTAGCCGGCAAATATTCCGGATATAATTTCCTGTTTACGGATGTCGACACGTTGGACATTACCGATCCTGCTGCTGTGCGGGCGATGGTAAAGGAAAACGGGGTGAACTATATATTGAACTGTGCCGCCTATACGGCCGTCGATAAGGCGGAAGACGACGAGGCCCTGTGCCGCCGCATCAATACTTTTGCTGTCGGTGTACTGGGTAAAGCGGCACATGAGGCGGGAGCTAAGATGATTCACGTCTCTACCGATTATGTATTTAGTGGAACAAACTGTCGTCCTTATGTGGAGACCGATGCCCCCCGGCCTGTTTCGGCTTACGGCCGGACTAAATTGGCCGGTGAAGAGATTTTACAGGAAGTTTGTCCCGATGCGGTGATTATCCGTACCGCCTGGTTATATTCGGAGTTCGGGAATAATTTCGTGAAGACCGTGCTCCGTCTGGGAAAAGAACGGGATGAGCTCGGTTTCGTATTCGACCAGATCGGGACGCCGACTTATGCAGGCGACCTGGCAGCAGCCATTCTCACGGTGGTTGACTCTGGCGAGCGGGATGCCTTTGTGCCGGGGATTTATCATTTTTCCGACGAAGGTGTTTGCAGCTGGTATGATTTTACGGTGAAAATCCTTGAGGTGGCCGGAATAGAATGCCGCGTCCGTCCGATCGAAACGAAAGATTACCCGACAAAGGCGGTCCGTCCTCCTTATAGTGTGTTGAATAAGAAGAAGATAAAAGAAACATACGGCATTATCATCCCGCATTGGGAAGAGAGTCTCCGCGTTTGCATGGAGAAACTGTAGGTTGTTGATAACCCTGTTGATATGTTGATAAGTATGTTGATAACTCTGTTCATAACCCTGTTTGAAATAAAATAAACGATATAAAAATGAGTCAGTATTCAGAAGAGATTAAAAGAAGAAGAACGTTTGCTATTGTCAGCCACCCGGATGCCGGTAAGACCACATTGACGGAAAAACTGCTGTTGTTCGGTGGCGCGATCCATGTGGCAGGAGCTGTTAAGTCCAACAAGATCAAGAAGACGGCGACCTCCGACTGGATGGAAATAGAAAAACAACGTGGAATCTCCGTTGCAACCTCTGTGATGGCTTTCGACTATGACGACCATAAAGTAAATATCCTCGATACCCCGGGCCACCAGGACTTCGCCGAAGATACTTTCCGTACGTTAACAGCCGTAGACAGTGTAATTATTGTAATCGACATTGCCAAAGGTGTGGAAGCCCAGACCCGTAAGTTGATGGAAGTCTGCCGTATGCGCAAGACACCGGTGATCGTGTTTGTCAACAAGATGGACCGTGACGGTAAAGATCCTTTCGACCTTCTGGATGAGATAGAAGAAGAATTGCAGATAAAGGTACGCCCTCTGAGCTGGCCGATCGATATGGGACAGCGTTTCAAAGGGGTATATAATATATATGAACAGAAACTCGACCTCTATACGCCGAGCAAGCAGTATGTGACGGAAAAGATCGAGTTCAACGACATCAACAACCCGGAGCTGGAAAACCATATCGGCGATACGCTGGCTGAAAAGCTGCGTGCGGACATCGAGCTGATCGAAGGCGTTTATCCGGAGTTCGATGTGGATACGTATCTGAAAGGGGATATCGCCCCTGTCTTTTTCGGCTCTGCCCTGAACAACTTCGGTGTGAAGGAGTTGCTGGATTGCTTTATCAAGATTGCCCCGTCTCCCCGTCCTATTCAGGCGGTGGAACGTGTGGTTGAACCGGAAGAGGATAGCTTCACTGGCTTTATCTTTAAGATACATGCCAATATGGACCCGAACCATCGCAGTTGTATCGCTTTCGTAAAGATCTGTTCCGGTCGTTTCGAACGTAACGCTCCTTATAAACATGTCCGTTTCGGCAAACAATTGCGTTTCAGTAGCCCGACTGCTTTTATGGCGCAGAAGAAGGAGACGGTGGACGAGGCTTTTGCCGGCGATATTATCGGTTTGCCGGATACCGGGAATTTCAAGATCGGCGATACGCTGACTTCGGGCGAGGAGCTTCATTTCAAGGGATTGCCCAGCTTCTCTCCGGAAATGTTCAAATACATTGAAAATGCCGACCCGATGAAGGCCAAGCAATTGAACAAAGGTATTGAGCAGTTGATGGACGAAGGTGTGGCACAGCTTTTCACCAATCAGTTCAACGGCCGCAAGATTATCGGTACGGTAGGGCAGTTGCAGTTTGAGGTTATCCAGTACCGCCTGCTGCATGAATACGGCGCACAATGTAAATGGGAACCGATCAGCCTGTACAAAGCCTGTTGGATCGAGAGTGACAATCCTGTTGCTTTAGAGAATTTCAAGAAACGTAAATCCCAGTATATGGCGCTCGACAAAGAAGGGCGCGACGTCTATCTGGCCGATTCCGGCTATGTGCTGACCATGGCACAGCAGGATTTCCCGGATATCAGGTTCCATTTTACGTCGGAATTCTGATAAGGAACGTGTCCGGTTTTGCCGCTTTCCATCATAAATTGGGGGATTGGGATTCATTCAAAATTTATCAGTTTTGAATGTTACTTTTCTCTTGAAAGAAAAGTAACCAAAAGTTCAAGGCTCAACCGGCTTCACTGCTCCGGTGAAAGACTCCACTCGAAAATCCGAAACTCGCTACGCTCAAACAACGGATTTTCTTAACCGTTCCGTCTTTCACCTACGCGGACGTTCACCCGCTTAGGCCTTTCCAAGGAAGCTATGCTTCCTCTTAGGATGGTCGACACCGATACTTATAAAACAAAAACTTTCGGATTTAACAGGTAGTATCAGCAATCCCAAGAGAACGCAAAGCGTTCTATGAAAGGCCTCAGCTGATGAGCGTTAAACGAAGCATCCGTAGAGAGCGCCCGGAGGCTGTGCTGTTTGAGCGCAGCGAGTTCACAGACGACAGCGAACGGAGGATGCGAAGTAGCGAAGCAGGTGTAGCCTTGATCTTTTGCCTACTTTTCCATCAAGGGAAAAGTAGGTTCAATTATTTCTATATTTGAACCTTTTTCAATAAGGTTTTTCAGCGAATCAACTATCATACTGTCATAAATGGAGGTAATGTGTTTATTATTAATCTATTAGTGTGTGATGGTTGAAAGCCACAACTATCATATCATCTATCATACCCTCATTTTATCCAGGCATATGATACATATTTAACAAAATCATCGCTCTTTTACCTCCCGAAAAATCACTGTAAAGAAGAGTATTCTGCATCTCATATTGCTCTTCCCTGCTTAATAATTTCTCAAAAACAATAGACTAATTTTCCGGGAATACTTGCTTTTTGTTTTTAAGACGCCCGTTTCGACCTGTTTTACACCCGGATGTCGACGATGCTCAGACCCGGGTGTAAAGGTTATCGAGACCCGGGTGTCAGGCAACATAAATAACTATACTGTTGAAAATAAGCAATATACTTAGCAGAAAAAGACTGTTATGTATCAGGTTTCAAGACAAGGTTATGACGGTTTATGACAGTTAAATGATAGTTGAAAATGCTAACTGTCATGGTGTAATGTGTTGATTGCATGTGCGTTAAAAGATAATATGATAGTATGATAGTTCATTTTGATAATACAATTAGATTATCTGCTCTTCCTCCCCTTTAGGTATTCTATTTACAAAAGTGTTTTTATCTCTTCCAGTCTGCTGACCGTATAGGTTGGGGTAAACTCCTGGGGTGGCAGTCCCTGCGGGTTGAACCAGAGCTGGTCGATCCGCGATTGACGGGCACCGAATATGTCGGCCTCGAAGCAGTCGCCGATCATCAGCGTCTCGTTGCGGCGGGAGTTGGTATTGATCAGGGCAAAGTCAAAGATGCCCTTGTGCGGTTTCTGGATACCTGCATCTTCCGACAGGATCATCCGCTTGAAATAAGGCGCCAGGCCGGAGTTGCGCAGTTTCTTGTCCTGTACTTCGCGGAAGCCGTTCGACAGGATATACAGGCGGTAGGAAGGGCGAAGATATTCCAGCAGTTCGATCGCGCCGGGAACCAGCCGTGTCTTGGTGGTCGTGCGCCTGAGGAAATCATTGTTGACGGCCAGTACCGCCTTTGTCTCTTCGATGCCCATCGGGCGCAGCATATAACGGAAGCGGTCGATGATAAGCGTCTGCCTGTCGATCTCTCCCGCACGGTATTGTTTCCAAAGCAGCTCGTTGTGAGGCCAATAGATAGCAAAGAAAGCCTCGAAGGAGGCATAATACCGGTCAAAGTGGTGATCGGTATAAAGCTCTTCGAGGCATTCTTTATTATTATGGTACGTATCCCAAAGGGTATCGTCCAGATCTATAAAGAGGTTTTTGTATTTCATCATCCTACTTCGATCACCAGGTATTTGCCCAGGCTCCAGAATGTTTTCGGGTCTGTGATATTCAGTGTCAGGTTGCCGTCTTCGTCTTTCACGAATTCGTAAGAACCTTCCGGATGGTTGGATTTCAGTTTTGCCTTTGCAGCAAACAAAGGGATTTCCTTTACTTCACGAACGTCGACAGAGATGAAGTAGTCCTTGTTGAAACCGCTCTGCAATACTTTTGATTTGGAGAAAAGACCGCCGCCGGAAAGGATTTTCTGGTCTTTCAGCTCTTTAGCCGTACCGAAGCAGTAGTAAGCCGTGTTGAGCGCCTTGTCCTGTTCGTTTAGTTTTTCAGATTGGGCGGCAGCTGTTGTAGCCAGGTTTTCCACATCTTCGTTCAACGAAGAGACCATTTCGTCCAGTTCCTGGATACGTACATTTTTCTTTGCGAGGTCTTCCTGCAAAGCAACGATCATCGTAGCCTTCTGGTCCAGTTCGGAAGAAAGGCGGCTGATTGTCTTCCGCAGGGCAGCCGATTGGATACCGCTCTTTTTCAGCTTCTCTTCCAGCTGGCTGATCGTTTCCTTGTTCTTTTTCAGTGTTTCGCTGATCAGTTGCATGTTCTGCTTGATCTGTTCGCGGTTGCTTTTGCTGAATTCACCGCCAGTCTGCTGCTGAAGGTTCAGATAGTTTTCCGCATCGCGGATAGACTGTATGTCTGCCTCTACATCATTTAATGTAGAAAGGATCTCATTCATTTCGCTGGTCGCTTTCGTATTCTCGATCTTCAGAGAATCGTTTTCGGCTTTCAGCTTTTTGTATTCGGCTGAGTTCTGTCCGCAGGAAACCAGCAATGTCGCGCAGGTACAAGCTAATAATAACTTCTTCATGTTCTTTTTGTTTTTTGAGTTAAACATCTTTTTCTGTCTCTTTTTCCTTTTTATCTTTTAAGCCTGCTAATACAATAACAATCTCACCTCTCGGATCGTTCACGGTAAAATGTGCTATAACCTCTTCCAGGGTTCCGCGGACGGTCTCTTCGTGCAGCTTGGATATTTCGCGCGACACGGATACTTGTCGGTCGGTTCCGAAGAATTCGGCTAGTTGGGTTAGCGTCTTTACCAGTCGGAAAGGTGATTCGTAAAAAATGATCGTCCTGTATTCGACGGCCAACTCCTTCAGGCGGGTCTGACGACCTTTCTTCTGGGGAAGGAATCCTTCGAAACAAAACTTTTCGTTCGGTAGCCCGGAGGCCACGAGGGCCGGAACAAATGCGGTTGCTCCCGGCAGACATTCCACGTCGACACCCTGCCGCACACATTCCCTGACGAGCATAAAGCCCGGGTCGGAGATGGCCGGTGTCCCGGCGTCAGATACGAGTGCGATGTTTTCGCCGCCTTTGATGCGGGAAGCGATCTGCTCCACAGTCTTATGTTCGTTGAACTTGTGGTGCGACTGCATCTTGTTCTGTATCTCAAAATGTTTCAGCAGAATACCGGTCGTGCGGGTGTCTTCGGCCAGGATCAGGTCGGCTTCCTTCAGCACACGGATGGCCCGGAAGGTCATGTCTTCCAGGTTTCCTACGGGAGTCGGTACAACTGTTAACTTTGCCATAATTTTCAATTCTTCAGAGGAATCGTTTTTCCAATAGCTTGATGAAGTCGGCTACGGCTTCATCTTCTATGTTCCATTTCAGTTCGTTATTCAGGTAGGTTACCGATTCTTCATACGAATGGATATCGTTGAGGTCGGTAATCGCCTTGTTCATTTTCTCTTCATTGCCACCGAACAGTTCGCGACGGAAACGGAAGCGGTCGTTCAGGCTGAATGCCTTGCGGAAGTCGGACAGGTTCTTCTTCTCCAGAATGTCACTCAGGAAAACACTTTGCTTTTCCGAAGTGACGGATTTATGGGGAGGTTCGGACTGCTCGGTGACGATTTCCGTCTTTTCGATGATAACTTCCTGCACAGGTTCCACCTTTGGCTCCGGGACGATCACGGGTTCTGCGACCGGCTCTTCTTTTACTTCCGGTTCTTTTACTTCCGGTTTGTATTCTTCGGGAGCGGGTGCCGCGGTGGCAACCGGGTTCGGAAGTGACTGTATCAATGCCTGATGGGCTTCCATTTGTTTACGTAACATTTCAATCTGTGCAGTCTCCAGCGAATGAAGGTCATTCAGTATTTTATGTGTCAGATTGAATGTCTGGCTAAAGAAGGATACCGGATATACTTCTGCGTCGCGCATACCGGCTATCAACGTCTCCAGTTCCTTGATATCAAGTAACAGATAATCTATTTTTTCTTTATTTGCCATTCCTTTATTTTAATTTGCAAGAGGCGTTGTGTCCCAAAAGGCACTATTTGCGACCTCTCTGTCTTATATTGCAGCAAAAATAACTATTTCTATTTATGTAACGTACTTAATATGTGAAAAAGTGTGCTGTCACTCAACAAATTCATCCGGTAAATTAACCAGATACAGCCGATGGGTGGCACGGGTGAAAGCGGTATAGAGCCACCGGTAGAAATCTTCTCCCAGCATTTCTTCCGTCATATATCCGATATCGAGGAAGACGTTCATCCATTGTCCGCCCTGTGCCTTATGGCAGGTGATGGCATAGGCATATTTTACCTGTACTACATTGTAATGCGGATCGGCTTTCATCTTCTTCATCTTTCCGGCTTTGGTGGGGATATCGTCATAATCTTCCAGGATGGTGAAGAACAGCTTGTCGTTTAGCTCTTTCGGCAGGGCAGGGGTGTCGGTCTGTAGGGTGTCGAGCAGTATCTTTATATCCAGTTCCAGGTCGTAATCCTGAAAGCGAACGGTTACATCGGCAAAGCGGAAGCCGTAAAGCTCGGTTGTCCGTCTGACACGGAGTATCTGTACGATTTCCCCGTTGGCGATGAAGTCCATTTCCTTGCAGTCGCTGGTCCAGTAATAATTGTTTTTGGCAACCATTAAGCGGTCGCCGGTCGATAATTCTTCTTCCCGGTACAGTATCCGGTTGCGGATGCCGTTATTATAGATGGTGGCTCGTTTGTTGGAGCGTGTGATGATCATTGTTTCTTCGATCCCGTCATGGCTGTAGGCCGATGATATTTCCTCGATCAGTTCATCCCCGTTGACCTTTCTGAAGTCGGCGAAACCTTTCAACTGAAGTTTAGGATAGATTTCTACGGTGTTATTCCGCAGCGCATCCCGCAAACGGGTTGCATTGAGCAGAATACCCGAATCTCCGCTTTGCCTGACGACCTGTGTCAGGGTGATTTCCTGTACCTGGAGGTTATATCCTCTGAGTATTTCCGGGTTGAGTGCCGGACTTTCGGTCTGCATGACAGGCGGTAACTGGGCTACGTCGCCCATCAGGATCAGGCGGCAGTTCTCCCCCGAATAGACGTATTGTATCAGGTCGTCGAGCAGCCGTCCCGTCCCGAAAGAAATCGAGTCGATTCCGTCATTGGAAATCATGGATGCTTCATCAACAATAAATAACGTATCTTTATGTAAATTATCAGCAGGCATGAACCCGGTCGGCTCGTTGGAGAATGCCTTCTGGCGGTAAATCTTTTTATGGATCGTATAAGCCTTTTGCCCCGAATAGTTCGAAAAAACCTTAGCAGCCCTGCCGGTTGGAGCCAACAGAAATGTTTTTTGTTGCAGTTCGTTCAGAGTCTTAACCAGGGCACCGACCAACGACGTTTTTCCGGTTCCTGCGTATCCTTTCAGCAACAAGAGTGTGTCCGATTCCACCGAAAGCAGAAAATCCGTGAGCGTTTTTAATGCAGAAAACTGGTCTTCCGTCGGATTATGTGGGAAATTTTGCGTAATTTGGCGGCTTAAATAACTATTTATCATTTTGATTGCAATAATTTTGGTGATAAAGGTAGTGTATTAAATATTCTTTTTTAAATTTGCCGAACGAAATAAATTCAAAAAAACAATACAAACCATGAAAGTTACATTAAAGATTTTATTAGCTGCTGCAGTTCTCCTGCTAGTTTACATTTGCTACAGAAGCATCATGACGCCGATCGAATTCAATGAAGCAAAAGATGCGCGTGAAAGTCTTATTAAAGCTCGTCTGATCGATATTCGTAAAGCTCAGATCGAGTACAAGAATGTGTATAAGACTCATGCTGGTAGTTTCAATGACTTGGTTAAGTTCCTGAAGGAAGATAAGCTTCCGTTCTTGATCAAGGAAGGTGTTTTGACTGACGAGCAGCTGGAAAAAGGTATGACAGAGAAAGAAGCTGTGAAGAAAGGTTTGATCCGACGTGATACTATCTGGGTCCTGGCAAAAGATACCTTGTTCGGTGCCAGCTACAATGCTGATGATCTGGCCAATGTTCCGGGAACAAGCGTTAAGTTCTCTATGGATACAGCTACACTGACTTCCGGTTCCGGTTATACTGTAAAAGTATTTGAAGCAGGCGTTAAGTATGACGATTATCTGGGTGACCTGGACAAACAGTTGGTTGTAAACCTGAAGGACAAGGCTGAAAAGCTGGAAAAATATCCGGGTTTACGTGTTGGTTCACTGACTGAAATTAATAACAACGCAGGTAACTGGGAATAATCAATTGCTTATGACTATCAGTATTCCTGATACGTTGACTGCTGATAATTCTGGAAAATACATAATGTCCATCCGGCTTAGGTCGGATGGACTTTCTTTTTCAGGATACAGCCCTTCGGAGAGCGAGACTTTCTTTTACAGAAACGTGGAGTTCGACCGGACGAAGCCTTATGTCTCTTCCCTGAAAGAGTTTTTCTTTGAGCACGAGTTTATGACTTATTCGTATAGGCGGACGAACCTGGTTTGTGTTACGCCGCAGTATACGGTGGTGCCGGAGGAAGTCTTTACGGACAAGCAGAAAACGGATCTGCTGTCGTTTACGTTTTCTGCCCCGGAGAATAAATGTCTGCATAATTTGCTGACACGTGAGGCGGCGGAGGTCGTGTTCGGCATGGATGAAGAGGTGTATGAGTTTTGTTCCCGCTCGCTGATCAATCCGTCGTTTATCCACCATATGACTCCCCAGCTGGCTTTATGGAAACAGCAGAGCCGTATGTTGATCCCCCGGCAATTGTATGTAGTGCTGCATCGGAAGATGATGGACGTGGTTTGTTTTGCGCAGGGGAAACTACTTTTTGTCAATACGTTTGAGTATGATAAGCCGGATGATATCCTGTACTATATATTATATGTATGGAAACAGGTCGGCATGGATCAGGAGAGGGACCAGCTTCATATCTATGGAGGTGTCTCCCTGCGTAACAGCATAACAACTACGTTACGTAATTATATACAATATATCAGTCCGGCCGAGATACCGTCGGATGCTTATTTGTTGGGTGCCGAGGTTGTTCAGGCCCCGTTGGATTTAATAGCTTTATCTGTATGCGAATTATAAGCGGAATATATGGCCGGAGGCGTTTTGACGTACCGTCTTCTTTCAGTGCACGGCCGACTACTGACTTTGCGAAAGAGAATCTCTTTAATGTGATCAACAACCTGACCGACCTGGAAGGTGCCGATGCGCTGGACCTGTTTGCCGGAACGGGGAGTATCTCTTTCGAACTGCTGTCGAGAGAATGCAAAAACGTGACGGCTGTCGAGAAGAACAATGCACATGCCTCTTTCATTGCAAAGGTAGCGAAAGAGTTAAAGACAGATTCGCTTCATCTGATCCGTGGCGATGTGTTCCGTTATCTTCATTCGGCACCGAAACAGGGTTTTGATTTTATCTTTGCCGATCCCCCTTATGCGCTGAAGGAACTGCCGGAGGTCCCTGCCTTGGTTTTTGAGCGTGACTTATTGCGCGACGGCGGTATCTTCGTGATGGAGCATCCGAAAACGAATGATTTCTCCCACCTGCCGTATTTTGACCAGCAACGTGTATACGGTTCGGTGAATTTCAGTATTTTCATAAAAGAGGAAAAGGCTTAAAGGAGCGGCGAGAACAGGCGCATGAACGATTCGGCGAGGCGCTGTTTGATTGGCCGTTTTAGCCAGCGTGAAGGAATCAGCCGTTCACAGCTGTGCATATCGTGCATGAACACCCGCTTCATCTGTATGGCGAAAGACGGTTGATAGACGAATGCATTTATCTCGAAATTGTGTTCGAAGCTCCGGAAGTCCATATTGGCCGATCCGATGCAGGCAAGCGCATCGTCGGTTATCATCAGTTTGGAATGGAGGAATCCCGGCTCATAGAAATATACTTTCACACCAGCCTTCACCATCTCGTCGATGAAAGAGTGTGTCGCCATATTGGCGCTGCGGGTATCCGAGCGTTTGGGTAACATAAGGCGTACATCGATACCTCCCAACGCTGCGATCAGCAGTGCCTGGTTCAATCCTTCGGTCGGAAGGAAATAAGGGGTTTGTATATAAATGTACTTTTTGGCATTAGCGATGGCAAAGATATAGGCCTGCAACAGTGTGCGCCATTGCCCGACCGGACCACTGGTGGCTATCTGCATGATATTGTCGTCATGGTATATCGGAGTCAGCGGATAATATATTTTGTCATTCAGTAATTTCTTACTGATGACATACCAGTCGATCAGGAAAGCGGACTGGAGGCCGTGTACTCCTTTTCCTATTATCCTGAAATGAGTATCGCGCCAGATACCCCATTCCGTACCTTTCTCATAGCGATCGGCAATATTCATACCGCCCATATAGCCGATCTGCCCGTCTATAACGACAATCTTCCGGTGATTCCGGTAGTTCACTTTGCTGGTGAAGACCGGGAATGCTACTTTCAGGAAGGCATATACCTCAATTCCGGCTTCCTGCATTTCGTCGAAGAAACTGTTTTTTACGTTCCAGCAGCCTACGTCATCGTATAAAACCCGCACCTGGACCCCCTCTTTTGCCTTTGCAATCAGGGCGTCTTTGAACCGTGTCCCGACTTCATCGTCACAAAAGATATAATATTGAAAGTGGATATGATGTTTTGCCTTTTGTATATCGTCCAGTAGATCCTTGAATTTGTCAGCTCCGTTCGTATAAATTTTAATCTCGCTGCCATAGAGCAGGGAAGACTGATTGTTGTTACTCAGCAATGTGACTAACGGTTGGTACGGACCGGGGACAGTACAGGCGTCCTGCGGAAGTTTGCCTTCCTGCGGTCGTTTCATAATACGTTTGTAGGTTCTTCGGGAGATGATACGCTGTTTTCGGTTGTCCTGTCCGAAGAAGAAATAGAACAGCAGGCCGATACCCGGAGCCAGCAACAATACGATGACCCAGGGAATGGTTTTTAACGGATTTCTGTTTTCCGCTATAATAACCAGAACCAGTCCCAGGATGGTGACGGAGTATAATATAATGAATATTACCCCAACGACCCATTGTATGTGTATGGCTGCCAGCATTCTTTTTATATTTTGTTACAGGTTGATAAAGGTAGTAAGGTAATTTGTAAATAACAAATCTTTACTACATTTGCCGGATATATCAAATAAAAGAAGATGATTACATATATTATTATAGGTATAACCGTTTTAGTGTCTTATCTCTGTTTCAATAATGCGGAATTGTTCCGTAAGCTGGCGTTGATCCCCTACCGCACGGTAAAGAATAATGAATGGTACCGATTGATAACGCATGGTTTCGTTCATGCGGATATGACGCACCTGTTAGTCAATATGTTTACGTTCTGGTCGTTCGGAACCTATATAGAAAAGGTTTTTGGTTACTTGGGTTTCGGAATCTGGGGATTTCTGGGACTTTATTTCGGAGGGATGATCTTTGCTTCCATTTATGACCTGGTAAAACATCATAATGATCCTTATTATGTCTCCATTGGAGCATCGGGAGCCGTATCGGCGATTCTGTTTTCCTATATATTGTTCGATCCCTGGAGTAAAATATTACTGTTTGCGATCATTCCTGTACCGGGAATTATCTTTGGAGTAATTTACCTGGCTTATTGTCAATATATGGCTAAACGTGCGGGAGACAATATTAATCACAATGCCCATTTTTACGGGGCGGTATATGGTTTTCTGTTCCCGGCTTTACTTAATCCTTCATTGATAAAAGCCTTCCTGTCTCACTTTTAAACGGAATATTTTCTATATATATTCGTGTTCAAGTGTTTGTATTTTAAGGTATTATTTATAGATTTGTGGAAATATCTCAATTTCTCTAATACCATAATGCAGACATAATGAAAAGAAGAAACTTCATCAGGAGTGGGGCACTGGCTCTTGCCGGCTTCACTATTTTACCCCGTCACATTTTAGGTGGAACGAATTTTGTCGCTCCCAGCGATCAGATAAATCTCGGGATTATCGGCTGCGGGGCACAGGGACGCTGGACGTTAGCTCCCGAGTTTGCCCGCCGTGCGAATCTGATTGCAGCATCCGACTGTGAATCCCGCCAGTTGAATGCCATGCAGGCAATTGTCGAAAAAGAAACCGAAAAGGCAAAAGGACAGGCCTATAAAGGTTTTAAATTGTATGCCGACTATCATGAATTGTTGAACCGCAGTGATATCGACGGTGTGATTATTGCCACACCGGATCACTGGCATGCGGTACAGACTATTGAAGCCTGCCGTGCCGGAAAAGACGTATATGTGGAGAAGCCCATGTCGCACAGTATCGAGGAAGGACGTGCCATGGCCGATGCCGTTAAGAAATATAACCGGGTATTGCAGGTCGGCAACATGCAACGTTCATGGCGAAACTTCCGCCATGCCTGTGAACTGGTCCGTAATGGGTATATCGGTGAGATAAAAGAAGTAAAAGTTTCCATCGGACCTCCTCCTGTTAAATATGATCTTCCTGCGCAACCGGTTCCCAAGACGCTGGACTGGGAAATGTGGATCGGGCCGGCTCCCATGAATGTATATAATGAGGAACTGGCTCCGCCTATGGAGCGGAATATGTTCCCGAACTGGCGTAATTACCGGGAATACGGTGGTGGTATGATCTGTGACTGGGGTGCCCACATGTTTGACATAGCCCAATGGGCTTTGGGCATGGACGATTCCGGTCCGATTGAGTTTACTCCTCCTGAGGAAGGAGAACTGAAACCGCTTAGCATGCGTTATGCCAACGGAACAGTAATGACACATGAGCCTTTCCGTAAGGCGGATGGAAATGCAGTCCGCTTTATCGGTTCGGACGGTGTGATCGATATCAGCCGTAGTTTCCTGGATACGATACCTGCCAAACTACAGGATGAAGTGATCGGTGATGACAAGATCAAATTGTATAAGAGCGACGATCATTACAATGATTTCCTCACAGCAATGAAGACTCGCAAACAGCCGCTTAGTACCGTTGAGATCGGACATCGTACGGCTTCGCTTTGCCATATCGTAAATCTTTGTTACGAGTTTGACCGCAAACTGGTGTGGAATCCGGAAAAAGAAGAATTTTTCTTTGACGACGAAGCTAACAGACGAAGAGGAAATCCGATACGCGAACCGTATAGCCTGAAAGTGTAGCTATATATAATAATGTATAGGAAAAACGATAGCGGCGATAAAAGTTTATGAAGACTTTTACCGCCGCTATCTCTTTTATTCAGCCCTTGTTTAGAACCGTGGAGGAGGACCGCCCGGTCCGCCATGGCCTCTGCCACCCGGTCCGCGCATATCGCTTGCAGATGCTCCCCCTTTAAAGATGCTGAACCGGTAAATGAAGTGAACCATGAAGTAACTACTCAGCGTATTATATTCCGAATATTGTGTATAGTCAGCTGTTACGCTCTGAGAGATATTACTGCGTTGTTGCAGGATATCATAAATTTTGAAACGCAATGTCGCCTGTTTTCCTTTCAGGAAAGATTTGGATGCCGATGCATTCCATAAAACTTCCTTTTGTTGGTATCCGGCTGCGTAACCGGAGTTGGCCGACCAGGTTATGTCACTTTCAATCTTGAAATCGAGTGGAAGATAAATGGTAGTAGTTCCTCCCACGCCATAATTGTAAATATTCTGGTCGTTCTGGTTTTGCAAAGAGTTCTTAGTCCCACTATAACGGAAGTTCCCGTTTACTCCCAGGTCGATATAATCCGAACGAAAATCGATACCGGCACGTTCCATGGCCGAATAATTCTTGTTCGTATTTTTCTTTTCGTTAATGAAACCGTTTGAATTGGCGAATGAAGCCATTGTCATCGAGTTAACGGAGAACTTTCTGTTCTTCAGCGGCGTGTTGAACATGACGCGGAAATTGCCGTTATAGTTCCCGTTGACATTATCATAAGTCGTCATTTTCTTTCCCGATTCCCCAACATATATAGATTTGGTAACGATGGCGTTGACAACATAGTTGGCATTCAACATCAACATGAGAGCTGTCTGCTTTTCCGGAACAAATTTCTGGTAACGGGCAGAGAAGTTATTTGAATAAGTCGGTTTCAAATCCGGATTACCGGTGATGGTGTTCAGCGGGTCGGAGATGTCGGCTACTGGTTGCAGTTGAGTCATCGACGGCTGGCTGGTACGACCGCGATAGTTAATGCGCAGGTTAGTTCGTTTATCGAACCGGTAGTTGAACCGAACCATCGGCGACAGGTTGACAACGTTGCGCGTCAGCTTTGAAAGGGTCGTGTCGCCTACAAAATTCTCACTTACACTGTGCGAAGGCTCCAGGTTCATACCGATGGTATAATCATATTTTTCCCGGACAGCCTTAAAGGCCAGGCTTGCCTGCTGGTTGATGAAGTTATTGCGGTAACTTTTGCTGTATGCAGTGTCCAGTACATTATAATCTTCGCTGTCTTCTCCTCTTACATAAGAGTTTTTCAGGGATTCCTGTTTATTCTGGCTGATACTGTAGGTTGCCTGGATGAAGTTATTATGCCCGATCGGCTCGACCCATGATAAATAAACGCGGTAGTTAAACCCTTTGTTATCATATCTGAATTGCTGGTCGATCAGTTCATCCTGGTTATTTCCCATGAAATATTCTGTGTTCGAATAATTCAGTCCTTTGTTGTAGGAATCGCTGAGCCCTCCGGTTAAAGAACCACTGAAGACGCGCCCTTCGTCATTCAGCTTACGACTGAATTCCAATCGTGCATTAAGGTTGTAACCTTCACCGTCGGATACGTAATCGGATTCTCCGAGGTTGACTGTATCGCCCAGGTTTGTCAGTGTGTTGAACGAACCGAACTCCCGGTTATGACTGTTGCTATAACTGAAACTAGGCTGGAAAATGATTTGGGTTGCCGAGTCAGGCTTCCATTCCATGCGGAAATCGGCACCGACGTTATCGCTTTTCGTGTTTTTATTATTTATTTCATTGTAAATAGTAGAACTGTCGTTCGGCAAAATATTTGTCCGGTTGATCTTACTGTTCGCTTCATTGTCGGAATGTGAATAACGGACATTACCTCCCAGGGTCATTTTAGAGTTGAATTCTTTGCTGAAGTTCAGACCTACGTTTCCGGAGGTGGTGATACCGTTTCCGGCTCCTCCCGACCGTCCGCCCCGTCGTCCTCCCATACCGGAGAACATGTTGGAGGCAATATCGGAGAATCCCATATTGTTCGTGTTATTGATACCTCCCATAAGTGTGAACTGGTCGTTGTTGATAAACCGGTTCACCATGAAATTACCTTCATACCGATCCTCGCTTCCATAGCCGGCAAAGGCATTACCGAACCATCCCTGCTTCATTCCCGGCTTGACGGTCAGGTTGATGACGGTTTCTTCATCCCCGTCATCGAATCCGGTCATCCGTGCCATATCGCTCAGGCGGTCCAACACCTGTACTTTTTCCACCATTTTAGAAGGCAGGTTTTTGGAAGCTACTTTCGGGTCGTCGGAGAAGAATTCTTTTCCGTCTATCAATACTTTCTTGACTTCTTTTCCGTTGACGGTAATCTTTCCTTCGCTGTCAACTTCCACGCCGGGCATCTTTTTCAGCAGGTCTTCCAGGACAGCACCTTCGGTTGTCTTGTAAGAGTCAGCGTTATATTCGACCGTGTCGTTGCGAACGACCACTTCCGGAGCCTTGCCGATCACGACGGCTTCACCCAGCTGGATAGCTCCGTCGCTTAATGCTAATTTACCTAATTTGACAGGATTTGTTTTTCCGGTGATACGGATGGGTTGATATAAAGGATCGAATCCCACAAAGCTGACATGCAATAAATAACTGCCGGCTTTAATACCTTTCAGTGTAAAATTACCATTACGCGAACTGGCTACACCGCCAACCATCGTGCTGTCTTTTACATTCAACAAGCGTACTGTCGCCTGTTCGATTGGCTCATTGCTTCCATCTTCTACCACCGTTCCGGTGATGTCAACTCCACCCTGCTGCGCAAATGCCGGCAAAGAAAAGAGGATAAAAAATAACCATAATAAGTACCTTCCCAATTTCATAACTAATGTATTATCTGTATCTAACAAACATTTTCCCGGACTGGTTTCCGAGTACGAGAAGATAGACACGACGAAGGTTATTAAGTTTAAAAATATATGTGATGATTTTGATTTATTAACGAAAACATTTGTCAGCAAATTGACAGATGAAAATCCCGAACTGCCGGAATATCAAAATGCTATATCAAGTGGCTGGGGAAGGAACTGTATAAGACTGATGGAGGAGATGCTGCTTTTTATACAAACCTCGAAAGGTTTGAAAATGTTATAATGTTCTTGATGGTGGAGTAATTCTGCCATAATAGGGATTTAAAAAGGATATATGAATCCTTTTTCTGAAATAAATGATGATTGTTTGATATAACGATATTTTAACTGCGCACTGTTTTTGAATCGTTCTGGAGAAAAAAACTGTTCGTAAACATACAATTCGGGGCTTGAAAAGTCCTTTTGAGATTGTTAATTAACATCTATTTGCATTGTTTTTTGCCTATAATAAATCTTCATCTCGTTTAAAATGAAAAAAAACTCGTTTTAAACGAGATGGAAATTTCTTTAAAATGAACTGGGAACTGGATGGTAGGAATGATTGTTGTTAATTATTGTAAAAACAAATCTTGTAGAAGATAAGATTTGAAGAATTCACGTGTTATGATAAAATCTATTAGTGTAACATATTGACGCAATATGGTTGTGTTTTGACTTCTTTTGTCAAATTTCTTTTCTCTTTTTTCAGGAAGGGAATCCGAATAAAAAAGAAAGCAGTGGCAGATAATCCTTTAGTCTGACACGAAGTATTTTCAACGCTTGGCTGATTCTGTATTCAACGGTTTTGACGGATACGCCGAGTTTAGTAGCTATCTGAGTATTCGTGAGTTCGCCGAATCGGCTTAGGGTGAAGGTGTCACGATAGGTATCGGGGAGTTCCCTGATAGCTTTATTAATATGTTCCGTTAGTTCATTTACGAAGTAGTAATCAGGATCTTCAAACTGATCTTTTATTTTTTCGTATATATGGTTGTGTATCCGTTCATGATACAACTGTTTCTTAATGGCATTCAGGCATCGGTGTTTGGTTGAGATGAAAAGATAAGATTTCAGCGATGTTCCGATTATTAGCATTTTTCTGGTTTCCCAGATGAATAGCATCAGATCTTGTACCAACTCTTCTGAGTCTGCATCGGAAATATAATGGGAAGCATATTCGCACAAAGGGGAATAGTATTTTAGAAATAACTGTTTATAAGCGTCTCTATCGCTCTTTTGTAGCAAGTTGAGAATTTGCTCGTCATTCATAAGCCCTGTGTTATTAAAGTTATTGTGGTAATTTTCAAGAAAAAGCGTGGAACTGTTTGCTTATCAACTCAGGAGCCCTGGTAAGCCATATAAAAAATAAGCAACAGCCCACGCCTATAGGGCGCGAGCGTTTGATGCTTATTATTCATCTTATAATTGAATTTACCAGATTCCTGAGTGTGAATAATAATAAACGCTTCTACGTTGTTTCTAAATTTCAAAAGCAAATATAGAGGGTTTCTTTTATATACAAAACTATTTATTTGCTTTTTTATACAAATAGGACTTACTTTTTTAGAAAAAAGTAGGGATTTGATTTAGGGTATTGTGTCTATGGCTTTGTCGTATATATAGAATGGTAGAAGAAAATACACATATGACTTACAGTGAACCAGATGAAATTGTTCTTTTGAAATACATCCGTGATGAAGTATCGGATGAGGAAAGGGAGTGGATTGAATGCTGGTTGAAAGAAGATGAAACCAGGAATGAAATAGTGCTACAATTGGCTAGTATAGATTATGCCCTTTATACAAAAAAACGTGTTGAATCGCGCAATTCATTGGAGGCTTACTCTAAAGTTGAGAGACACATCAGATTACAACAAACCCGAAAATGGATCCACCGTGCATGCTTTGTAGCTGCATGTTTTATAGGTGTTTTAATTCTCTCTACAGCAATTTCTTTTTGGATGCAAAAATCAGTTAGTATTGAAAAACAGGGAGTAACTATCCAGGCCAATGCTGGAATGCGCTCATCTTTTAATCTGCCTGACGGAACTGTTGTTTATTTGAATTCGGGAAGCATACTTTCATATCCGTTGCCTTATGACAAGAATGAAAGAGTGGTAACACTTACAGGAGAAGCTTATTTTAAGGTGGCACATAATCAGGAACAGCCGTTTATAGTGAGTGTCGCAAATGATAGAATGCAAGTGAAAGTTTTGGGCACGGAGTTTAATATTCAAGCTTATAGTGAAGATTATGAAGTACAAACAACTTTGGTTTCAGGTTCTATAAATATAGGAATGAAACAAAGTAATAATGTAATAAAGTATCAAACTTTATCTCCTTCGGAAAAAGCAGTTTATAATTTGCAGAATCAATCAATAAATATTACATGCGTTAATGTTGAAAGTGAGATTGCTTGGAAAGATGGCGTTCTGATTTTTAAAGATATGGCTTTGCCTCAGGTTTTGAAAGAGCTTTCATATTTCTATAATGTAAAATTCCAGGTCTTAGATCCGGTTATTAATTCATATCGATTTACAGGAACATTCAAGAATAGACAATTATCTCAAATTTTAGATTATTTGCAGATATCTTCTCATGTGGGTTATTCTATAAAGCAAATGGTTGCAGATGATAGTTTAACTGTCCAGCAGGAAAGTGTATTGCTTTATAAAAAGCAATAATACGCATAATTAATTATGATGTATAATTTAAATAGAGTGCCTATGGAAAAATAAGTGACAAAAAAGAATGGGAAAATGTTACGAGCATTTCCCCATCTAAAATTTCAATAGTCTTATAAAGATAGACTAAAGATATTTTTTAATCTTAAATCAACTATAAAAGTATGAAGAAAAATGCTTATAACCAATCGGATAAAATTTTTTATGATCCGATATCAGATTTTAGAATCTGGAAAGTTGCGAAGTTAATCTTTTTCTTAATATGTCTTTCTGCGGAAATTTCTTTTGCTTCAGGTTCTTATGCACAGGAAATATTTTTCTCTTTTAGCGTGAAGCAGCAGAGAGTTTCAGAAGTCTTGAATAACATTGAAGAAAGATCAGAATTTCATTTTTTCTATAATAGTAAATTAGTGAATGTCAGTCGTGAAGTAACATTTGATGTAAATAATAAAAATGTATTTTCAATTTTGGATATTTTGTTTAAAAATACCGATGTTACTTATAAAGTTGTGGATAAAGATATTATATTGACAACCTCGGCAGGAGAAATAGATGAGTATAATCAAGCTAATCGGAAAATTACTGGAACTGTAAAAGATCAGACCGGCGAACCTGTTATTGGAGCTAATGTTTTCGTTAAAGGTGCTAATGGTGTAGGGACCATAACGGATATAAACGGTCAATATAGTTTGGACGTTTCTCAAGATGCTATATTGATTGTTTCCTATATAGGCTATGAGTCGGTTGAAATTCCGGTAAAGAATCAATCTGTTGTAAATATATCTCTAAAAGAAGATTCACAATCAATAGAAGAAGTTGTTGTTGTGGGTTATGGTACACAGAAGAAGGTCAATTTAATAGGTGCGGTAGGCGCTGTAAATGTTGATGAAAAAATAGCGAGCCGTTCCTTGGCAAACGTATCAACAGGACTCTCAGGATTAGTACCGGGTTTGCTGGTTTCTCAGACGACTAGTATGGCTGGCAAAGATGAAGCTTCATTGATGATTCGTGGTTTGGGAACAGTTAACAATGCAAATCCTTTAATTGTTGTCGACGGTATGCCGGATGTAGATCTTAACCGTATTAATATGGCAGACGTAGAAACTATTTCTGTTTTGAAGGATGCGGCTTCAGCTTCTATTTATGGTTCGCGTGCAGCAAATGGAGTTATTCTGATCACGACGCGGACAGGTAAAAAAGGAAAAACAAGTATAAGTTTTAATGGATCTTATGCAATAGAAAAACCGTCTCGTTCTTACGACTTTATGGATGATTATCCTCGTGCATTGACATTACATCAATTCCGGGCTGCGTCAGGAACAAAGCGTGAGAGTTATAATTTTAAAGATGGAACAATTGACCAATGGATGGCATTAGGGATGATTGATCCATTGCGTTACCCGAATACCGATTGGTTTGATACATTTATGCGTACTGGTATTCTTCAGAATTACACAGTTTCGGCGACAGGCGGAAATGATAAATCTAATTTCTATATATCTATTGGTATGATGGATAAAGAAGGAATTCAGATAAATAATGATTATACGAGGTATAATACTCGTTTCAATTATGATTATAATATGTTTAAGAACGTAAAGGTTGGTGCACGTTTCGATGGAAACTGGTCGGATTTTACGTATAGCGGGTATGCAGATGGTATAACTAATAATGATACAAGCGATTCGGGTGGAGGTGATATGCAATATGCTGTTGCCGGTGTCACTCCTTACGATCCAGTAACAGGACGTTATGGCGGTGTTATGGCCTATGGGGAAGATATTCAGGCATTTAATCCATATGCCTTTTTTGATAGTCGTAAACCGAAGCAGACCCGTCAACAAGTAAATGGCAGTTTGTATATTGATTGGAATGTCTTTAAAGGTTTTACTGCCCATTTGGACTATGCTTTAAGTTATAATAATTATTTTCAGAAAAGAGCGGATATGCCTACTGGTGCAGCTTATAATTTTCAAAAGGATAGTGATATCGGACGTTATTATGTAGGATATGATGCAGGGGTTAGTAATGACAATACGACCAGTTATAAAACGCAACTTAATGCACGTCTGAACTATGATGCGACTATAGCGAAAGATCATAACATAGGTGCAATGTTTGTTTATAGTGAGGAATATTGGCATACACGTTCGACCGGTGCTTCCCGTAATGATCGTTTACATCCTTCAACAAGTGAGATAAACTCTGCTTTGACAAATGTACAGAGTACTTCAGGTAGTTCTGCATCGGAAGGACTGCGCTCTTATATAGGACGTTTGAACTATAATGCTTATAGTAAATATTTATTAGAATTTAGTTTTCGTTTGGATGGTTCTTCAAAATTTGTCAAAGGGCACCAATTTGGATTTTTCCCGACAGTTGCTGTCGGATGGAGATTTACAGAGGAGGACTTTTTGAGAAAGTATTTATCCTCTTGGCTATCTAGTGGTAAATTGCGTGCATCCTGGGGAAAAATGGGAGACAATTCAGGTGTAGGCCGATTTGAACAATTAGAAACTTTGACAGCTATGAATTACATGGGTGACGATGTTGTCAAAGGGTTTGTTAATAAAAAAATGATCAATAAAGATTTATCTTGGGAAATTTCGACTGATGTAAATGTCGGTTTGGATCTAGGTTTCTTAAATAATCGGTTACGTGCGGAAATCGATTTTTATAATCGTTTGAGAACAGGTATGAATCGTCCTTCACAAATGTCTGTTCATTTGACTGGAGCATACAGCGCACCTCGTGCCAATATCGGAGATCTCCGGAATCAAGGTGTCGAATTGAATTTGACATGGAAAGATAAAATAGGAACTGTTGATTATTCAGTTAATTTGAATGGAGCTTATAATCGGACTACTTTAAAAGAATGGAATGAATTTTTAAGTCGTGGATGGGTCTTTCTGAATATGCCATATCATTTCCTATATACGTATGAAGATGATGGCATAGCTCAGACATGGGAGGATATTTATAGTCATACTCCTCAAGGTTTGGCTCCTGGTGATGTAATCCGTAAAGATTTGAATGGTGATGGTATTATCGATGGGAAGGATAGGAAGGCTTATCCTAATATTCAGCGTGACAGTCCGACGACAACGTTTGGTCTTACATTGACTGCCGCCTGGAAAGGATTTGACATCTCAATACTTTTTAACGGGGCTATGGGACGTAAAGATTATTGGATTACCGATTTCAATAATACTGCTTTTGCGGATAGGCGTTATGCTTCTACTTGGGATCATTGGACTGAGTCTTGGTCTTTAGAAAACAGAGGTGGAGAATGGCCGCGTTTGGGGTCGAGTACTTCTCGAAGTGATAATAGTTACTGGTTGTATAATATGAGTTATCTCCGTATGAAAAATATTATGTTAGGATATAATATCCCGACAAAGATATTATCGAAAATCTCTATGTCGAATTTAAGATTTTACGCATCAGCAGAGAATTTATTTACGATCACTCAATATCCGGGACTGGATCCTGAAAAGAAAAATAGTTCCCGTGATTTGTATCCGATAAATAGATCATTCTCTCTAGGTATTAATGTTAGCTTTTAAACAACAAGAATATGGAAAAGAACAAGTTTAAAATAGCAACAATCGCTTGCATGGTCACTGGAGTCCTTTTGATGTTTTCATCGTGTATTGATAATTTATTGAACCAGACTCCAGATGGGGAGTTGGCTGCTTCCCTTTATTGGCAAACTGAAGATGATGCGGAATATGCAGTGAATGGCGTGTATAGCCAAGCAAGAGCTATGTTTAATCGTGATTATGTATTCGATGGAAATACAGAATATTTTAGATTTAGAGGAAATGTAAGTACTTCGCAGGCTACAGGCGATCGTAGTATTGCTTATCGGAATGGTTCTTATTCTAACCCTTCCTCTACTTATGGCAGTTCCTTTGATATGTACTACCAATATGCATATGCAACAATAAATAGAGCAAATTATGCGATTCAAAATATTGAAAATATGCTACCGAATGCAAAGACCGAAGCTTCTAAAATTAAATTGGAATCATTCATAGGAGAGGCTCGTATGTTACGAGGAATGGCTTATTTCCGCTTGATTTCAATGTGGGGTGATGTACCTTATTTTGATAAAATCATTGAGAGCAATGAGGAAGTTGCTAATATTTCCCGTACCACAATAACGGAAATTAAACAGCATATTTATGATGACTTTACATATGCATGGGAAAAATTGCCTGATAAACCTGTTGCTTTGGGTCGTTTTACTAAATGGGGAGCGTTAGCTTTCCGAGGAAAACTTCAGTTATATTGGGCTTGTTGGAATCGTACATCCTGGCCTTGGAATACTCCTGTCTCTCCGGAAGGTGGCTGGCCTGAATTAACGACTTTTACTCCCAGTGCTACCGAATCAGCCCAAGCTTATAAAGATGCAGCGGTCGATTTCCGCAAAGTGATAGAAGAATCGGGTCTAACTTTATATAAAAATGGTGAGCCTGGCGATTATGGTGAAATGGGTGATTGTGAAGTGTTACCGAATTATTTCTATTTATTTTTACCGGGAGCAAATGCTGATCCGGAACTGATGGTCGGATTTACGCATGGTGGAATTGGAACTAATCAGGGAGAAGAACTGATGAGAGATATGGGGACACGTGCAACAGAAGGAAGTCAGGGTTGGGGACAACCTCGTGCTGAAATAGCAAATCGCTATCAATCAATTGTTACAGGTGAATTTTGTGAAAATCTAGTCCCTATGCAACCAACGGAGGAAGGGGCTCGTACAGCTCCTAATTCAACATTGAACCCTGAATCTTATAAAGATCGTGACTACCGCATGAAATCAACACTTTTATGGGATGGTGAAACGATGGTAACCATGTTGAGCCGAAGCTTTGATCAAATACGTAAATATCAATATAAAACCTTACAAGGTAAGGTCGGTGATTTTGGGGCGATTAATGCAGATGGTGACCAAACTGGCTATATTATGCGAAAGTTTGTTCGTAATTATGCTGGTCAGGGGCGTTCGGAAGGTGATTATCATATGCCGGTGATGCGTTTGGCTGATGTTTATTTAATGTATGCTGAAGCATCTAATGAGGCTTATGGACCTACTGGTGATGGGGGATTGGCATTGGATGTTGTGAACAGAGTTCGACACCGTGGTAATTTGCCCGCATTGAAATCAGAAAAATATGTGGATAAACTTACATTTTTCTATGCGATCGAACAAGAGAGAATAGTAGAATTATTTGCAGAGGGGCAGCGTTTTTTTGATATTCGTCGCTGGCGTTCAATAGAACGGGTATTTTTGCCTCCGCAGACTTCTCCGGGTGTTAGAATGTATGATACTCATGGCGCGTTAAGAGCTACTTATTTTAACAATACCTCATTATTAAGTTATCAGCGTAATTATATATTCAGGATTCCACCTTCTGAGAGGAACAAGAATCCGAATCTGACGCAAAATACACCGTGGTTATAATTCATAAATTAGGAGGATATGAAAAAAATGAAGAATAAAATAATAGTACTGTTCTTATTCGTTTTGTCTGTTACTGCTTGTTCGGATTTTCCGGTAGATGAAGATGGCTTATTGATTACGACAAGAACAGAATGTTATGTAAGTAACTTTGATCTGATTGATACAGATCTTCAATCTGTTAAAGTTGGTAATGCCTATGTGGATACTACTGCCCAGATTGCCATTATGTATGTGAAGTTTGGAACTCCTTTGATTAATTTGTGGCCGCAGATTTCTCTTTGTGAGGATGCTAAATTGGATCCTAAAATTGTAGAGCGAATGGATTTCTCTGTATCGAAAATGAATATTGAATTTATGGAAGGTGACTGGAAATCAGGAAATGCAACAACTCAACTAAATGAGCGTATAGTTGATAACCCGTCGGCATTTCCGTCGACAGCAAAACGGTTTACTGTTATTGCTGGTAACCGTGAGATAAAAAAGGAGTATATATTCCTTATTGTAGAAAGACCTTTGCAATAATTAAAAGTAAAAAGTATGAAACTGAAATATCATTTTTTTATATTTTTATCCTTTGCTTTCGCATTGGTAGCTTGTAATGACGATCCTATTTTATTAAAAGATCCGGTATCATCATTGAGTAACGATTGTGTAAAGCGTAGTTTGCCGCTGGCTCCAAACATAATAGGAAATGAAATTGAGTTTGCTTATGCGATGGCTGTTCCTAAGAATTTAGGAAAACTTGCATCTGCTCAAGTTGTTGCTTCTATTGCGGGAGCTACAGGTACTTATTTCGATCCTAATTCTTATTATACAAATTCTTCAGGACAAGATGTAGCAGTGAGAGTTGCATCCGATTCACAGACAAATGGAACAATAACATCTGTAAATTTCACTGTCGATACTTGTGCAGCAACGCTTCGATATTATTATATAATACCGGAAGAAGCTCGTGAGAAAGAAGTTCAATTCACTTTCTCTGTGAAAGCAAGTAATGGACAAACTGCGGAATATAAATTAGGACCTTATAAAATTTCAAAAATGGACATGATAAAAGATTTGTTACTCACAAATGAGAATTGTTATCTTTCATTTTCGAATCCTGGAGAGGCAGTACATGTATATTCAGAGGCGGATATAAAAGCTGATCCGTCTTTGGCTTCTAAAATTGATATTATGTATGCTTATAGCCCTAAAGAAGATTTGTCTCACGCTTTTTATACGCCATCTTCTCCAAAGGAATATATGGATGGTGTAGTGTTACCTTCAAGCTTTGTGAATAATACAAGAATGCTTAAAATTTATGGATTACGTGATCGTCAATTGTCTGATTTGCAATATAGTAATTTTATAGACGATTTAGATTTTAAAGAACTGAACCTGAATAAAGCCGTATATTATATTTTGAGCTTGAAGGAGGAAGCTGGAGCTTGGATTGAAACGGCAGATGGCAAATATCGTGCATTCGTGTATGTTAATAAAGCTTCTAAAGGAGAGATGACAATTAGTGTCAAACGATATATGATGTAATGGATAGAATCGTAGAAATCTAAAATAGTCGGGTTAATTATTGCAGTTGCTGTCGACTAAGTCTGTTGACAGCAATTGTTTTTTAGAAAGGGGGTAGATAATGGGGCAGATAGTGAAGTGTTTTATTGTTGTTTGTTGTTTCCTTCTTAAGTTGTTTCCTGTATTTGCACAATCTTTTGTTCATCCGGGAATTGACATGAATAAGGAGGATTTGGCCTATATGAAAGCTCAGGTTTTAGCTGAGAGAAAACCATGGAAAGAATCTTTTGATTTATTAAAAAAAGAAGTTTCTTTAGATTTTCAGTTTACATCTTATGCACATGTGATAAGCGGTCCTTATTCCAAACCAGATGTAGGAGGAAAGGAACTATCAAGTTGTGCCAGAATGGCTTATAGCTGTGCTGTCTTGTGGTATATTTCGGGAGATGATCGGTATGCAAAGAAAGTATTGGATATTATTGATAAATGGTCTGTTACTTTGCGAAGCTTTGATGAGAATAATGCTAAATTGTTGGTTGCTCTTACTGGTTATGAATTATGTAATGCGGCGGAGATTCTTCGATACAATTATGTTGGGTGGACAGAAAAAAATACAGAAAGTATGACTCGTTTGATGATGTCTGTTTATTATCCGACTATCCGTTATTATTTTTCAGAAGCTAATGGCAATTGGGACGGAGCCATAATGCATACGTTAATGGCTATTGCTGTTTTTACGGATAATAGAGATTTATTTGATAATGCTGTCTATCATTATTTACATGCACGGGCAAATGGCAGTTTAATGAAATATATTTATCCGAATGGACAGTGTCAGGAAACCGGAAGGGATCAAGGGCATGTCCAAATGGGGTTGTATGAATTTTCAGGGGCTGCTCGTATTGCTTATACCCAAGGGATAGACTTATTCAGCGCTGCTGATTATCGATTAGCTTTAGGGCTGGAATATTCCGCCAAGTTTATTACCGGAGGTTCTGTTTTTGCCTATGGAGTTCCTTCTGAAAGGGAAAGATTTAAATATCGTTCTGGATTTGAATATTGCTTGGATCATTTTACAGCAAAAGGAATTAGTATGCCCAATTTGCGTGAGTTGTGCAGGCGTACAGTTTTAAATAATGCAGCAAGCGCATTATGGAAGTTGACCGCTTTTCGTGCTGAATTTTGTAACAAACCATCTGAATTACGTGCTTTACAAGTAAGCGATATTGCTTATCCTGCTGGCGCAAAAGACGATAATTTCACGATGAGATATACAGATTGGGTGGAAGTTTATAATAGCGAAGAGTTGCAACACGCATTGAATATATCTGCCGGCTTGGGTAAAACGATATTATTGCGTGCCGGAGAATATAAACTCCAGCAATCATTAACAATACCGTCAAATATCCGTTTATGTGGTGAAGGGGTAGGCACTGTCCTGATTTGTGAACCATCTGTTCGGACTGCAGCTATTTTATTGGGGGATTTGGATGCACATGATATAACAATAGAGAATTTAGTTCTGGATGGTGCCTGGAACCATACTGTTGGTTCGGATCCCAATACAGGAAGGTTTAATCGTACTGGACGTCTAAGTAATAGTTTAACTGGGATTTCTTTAAGGGGAGAAAATGGTCATAGTTTAAGAAATGTTGTGTTTAAAAATCTGACAGTCATCAATTTTTCTAGATCTGGAGTGTATGTATCTGACGTAAATGGTATAGAGATAGATGCTTGTGATTTTTCAGATAATGGTGCACAGGTTGTTCCGGGTCCTCGTTTGCAACATAATTTGTTTATTCAGCATTCAACAGGAATTCGTTTAAAAAATTCCAGGTTCGATACCTCTTTACGAGGATGTGGAGTTGTTATAGACCATTGTAGAGATATTCTTTTTGACAGATGTGAAATTGCTAGGAATGGCTGGCATGGCATTATGATGTCTGAATGCCAGAATGGATTTGTAGGAAATTGTTTGATAGAAGGGAATGACGGATGTGGTTTTATGGGAGATTATTTGTATCATGGTTCCGATTGTATATCTGTAAAAAATAATAAAATTCAATATAACAATGAATATGCAGTTAAAGGATTCTCACTGACTAATTTTATTGTAGCAGAAAATATTTACAGATGTAATGGGATCGATGAACAACAAGAGTATTTGTCATCGGAGAAAAAATTACAATTAGAACGATTAAATGAGTAATAAAATGAGAAGATTGATATATTTTATGAATTTATTACTGTTATTCAGTTGTGTAATAAAGGCTGATCAGTATCCCCATATCATTGTAAATGATAGAGATAAAAAGGCTGTTTTGCAGAAAATTGAAAATGAACCTTGGGCAAAGGCTATATTCGATCAAACAAAAGAACGATTAAGTTTCTATGTGGAGAAACATCAATCGGAGCCGGATTGGATATTAGATCGATACTTGATGAATCGTATACCAGGAAAGCGGTATACTGAATTTATTTCAGATGAATCAGGGACACAATTGATTGCTTATAGAGGAGATGCTCCTGTTCCTACAGTCCGCGTGTCTTCTCACAAACGTGTCCCGATTACACCGGAGGGTAAAGCTTATATTCTCCCTGAAATAAAAGATATTATACCCAAAGATACATCTTTGACGATGAACTTATTGAATCCTGTGACAAAGAAATATGAAAAAGTAGATCCTCAGGCTTATATTGGGACTATAAATGGAAAAATTAATGAGTTGGCTTTTGAAGCATCTGTCTTGTATTGGTTGACAGGGAATGATAAGTATGCTAAATTTGCAGCTGATATATTAGATCAATGGGTAAATGCTGTTGTTTATCAAGAACCAATAAAAGGTCCGGGCAGGACAGGTTTTTTGGATATTCAGACATTAGGTGATGAAAAAGAAAAACCATTAATTTTAGCATATGATTTTTTACAACCATATTTGAAAAAAAATCAGTATCTTTTAGTAAATTATGAAAGTGTGTTCGAGAAAATTGCATGGACTTTATCATTTCGGGGATATGCAGTTAATAATTGGTATGCAGCAGAAAGTTCTACATTGGTAGCATCTGCTTTGTCTTTAAAAAATACTCAAAAAAGGAATTATTATTTGGATTTTTATTTAAATAAAGATACTGTAGTAGATGGTTGTGGACAATTGGGACTTCCGTCGACAGTAAAAAAGTGGTTTACTCCGGATGGACATTGGAAAGAACCGGGGGGATATCACAATTACCCTGTTTCCAAATTAATAGAGGCTGCTATGATGTTGGAGAATAATGGCTACCAAATATTCAATAAATATCCGGAATTATTAAAGGCTGCTTATGTAATGTTAAAATATTCTTTTCCGAATATAACCACTTCTTCTTTTGGAGATACAGGACGTCCGAAGCAAAGTATTGAATGTTTGGAAAGTGCTATAAAAATGGCGGAAAAATATTCATTACCAATTTTGGTGGATTTGACAAAAGCAGCACATGCGCTGGAGAAAGCGGGAGAATATGATCGTAAAAACACGGGAATTATAGGTATGCTGTGTTTTTTACCCCAACTGCCTATAATACATATTCAAGGAGAAGATTTGTGGAATCGGACAGAGAAATTGGACTTCGCTTCTTGTTATCTCCAAAGAAATGGTATGGATCGGCAAAATGGGTTGATGTGTGTTGTTCAGGGAGCAACCTATAATCATAATCATTCTAATGGGATGAGTATGGAATTGTATGGAGCAGGAACCGTAATGGGAATAGATCCAGGAAATGGTCCCACTTACGAGCATCCAATGCATGTAGAATATTATACGCAATGGGCGGCACATAATACTGTTGTGGCAGCAGGATCTTCCACATCGGTATTACCTTTTAGAGGAGGTGGAGGTACTAAATTTATTGGCGCAGTAGAATTAGAGTCAATGGAGCCTTTCGTTGGAGAACAAGCCATTTCCGATGACTTTTCTTATACATTGACCAAATATTATGAAGAGGCAACTAAAACTAATCAGGAACGATTACTCTCAATTGTTCGTGTGGATGATGAACATGGGATGTATGTGGATTTTTATTGGTCGGATAATTTGGTTAGTAATGATTATTTATATCATAATATAGGCGATAAGGTAGAGTTGTATACGCAGGAGGGAAATATATTGGAATTAAAGACTGTATCTTCGTATCCGTGTGTTGGTGACGATAAACCAGGTTTACGTTATTTTAAATCTGTTCAAACAACAGGCCGATACGAAAAAGATATAGTGGCGTTATTTTCAGCCGAACATTTATCTCCTAAGTCTGGATATATGAAAATGTGGATGCCGTCAACTCCCGATATTTCTTATTTTACAGCTTTGGCTCCGGAAGCAAAGACGGCACAAACTCCTTATCAACATCGATCTTTACCTGTTGTCGCTATGCGTATGGAAAAGGCGGCTGTCAATTACCCCTTTATTGCTGTTTATGAACCGGCTACTGATGGCTTCTCGGGAGGGATTATTAAAAGTGTGGAACGAATTAAATTGGAAGGGGATATGAAAGGAGCAGCTATCGCTGTAGAAACAAAACAAGGAGATAGTTTTATCTTTGTTAATGCGCCTGAGTATTTGCAAATTCCAGTTGAAGATAAAAAATGTAGCGGTGATTGGAACATTTTTGCGAAAACGAAAGGAAAGAATGTAATTTATATAGGAAACGGGACTTTGGCAGAAGATGAGAATTTCAAAATAAAAGCGAAAACGAAAGGAAACTTCTTCCTTGAATATGATCGGAAGCATCTTTTGATCCGTTCAAATATCCCGATAGAAATAGAACCTAAAAATAAATCTATAGGTGAAAAACTGAAAGGAATAAATTATATGAATGCGGGAGAAAAGTTATTTTCACTTGAATAATTCTTTCATAAAATTAGTTGTAACCATTAAATACCATGTATATAATGAAAAAGAATCTCATCAAATCGATATGTTGGCTTATTGTGTTATTTTGCTTTCAGACGATAATAGCAAAGAATGATTCCGATATAGAAAAATTGCGGAAGCTTTTTATAGAACAGGCGATGGAACCGGTTGTAAATGTAGAAAAGGTTCAGACGTTATTGAATACTATCCATCCGGATGGAACTTGGGCAGGAATTGATTATACAGATGTTTCTCGTACAGCGTTTCAGCATAGCCGACATTTGGATAATATGATGGTTTTAGCCATCGCCTACAAAAAGAAAGGTTCCCCTTATAAAGGGAAGAAAAATGTGAAACAGGTTATTGATAGAGCTTTGGCATTTTGGTTGGAACATGATTTTATTTGTGAAAACTGGTGGTGGAACCAAATAGGAACTCCAAATACAATGGTCTCTTTATTATTATTGCTGGATAATGAACTTTCTGTATCAAAATCATATAAAATGTTGGAGATTGTGGGACGAGGAAATATGAAAGCTTCTGGTGCTCGTCCCAGTGGAGACAGAATTAAAATAGCTGGTATTCAGGCGAAAGCAGCGTTGTATAAAAGAGATAAAGCAGAAGTCGAATTGTTATTGAAAATTATAGAGGGAGAGATAAAATTTTCGAAAGAGCGGGGAATGCAACATGATTTCAGTTTTCATCATCGGGTGGATTGGGTGAATAATACACTTTCTTATGGTTCTGGTTATGCAGATGCTTTTGTTGAATGGGCTGTAAGTGTAGCAGGCACTCGCTATCATTTCTCAGAAAAATCCTTGCAGCTTTTGATCGATTATTATTTGGATGGAATTTGTAAACAAATGGTTTATGGAAAATTTCCGGATCCAGGTGTCGCAAATCGGGATATAACTCGTCCAGCAGGTGGGCGCGTGTGGAGCACAAAAACACCAGAACGTTTGTTGACTGTAACGAATTACAGACGTTCAGAATTGGAGGCAATCATAGATTTGAGAGAAGGAAATAAGAGTATTGTGCCTTCTTACGCAAAATTTTTCTGGTGTACAGATCACTTTGTCTTTCAGCGCCCCAATTTTTATACATCTGTCCGAATGTATTCTACCAGAAATGCCAATATGGAAATGCCATATAACGGAGAAGGGCTGATGAATCATTTTAGAGGTGACGGAACTAATTATTTGTCTCTGGATGGTGATGAGTATAAAGAATTAACGCCCGTTTGTGATTGGATGAAAATTCCTGGTACTACGATTGTTCAATTAGAAAGTATGCCGTCGGAAAATGATGTTCAGAAGTGGGGATTAACAGATTTTGTTGGGGCTGTAACTGATGGAAAGTATGGAGCCGTTGGATTTAATTTTAAAAGTCCTCATACTGGTTTAGCTGCAAAAAAAGCATGGTTCTTCTTTGATAAAGAATATATTTGTTTAGGTAGTGGAATCACAAATAAGATGAATCGACCAGCAGTAACAACATTAAATCAATGCCTCTTATCCGGAGATATATGGATAAAAGATGAGAGGGGAATACATCTTCAGGATAAAGGATTTTGGAAAATGAAAGATGTTCAATGGATTATTCATGATCGGGTAGGTTATGTTTTTCCTAAAAAAACTTCAGTTTCGTTATCCAATCAGGAAGTTAAAGGGAATTGGGCTTTTGCTAATAAACAAACGAGCATTTCGAAAACAGAGATAAAACAGGATGTATTTTCGCTTTGGTTGGACCATGGAGTGCATTCTTTTGATGCAAATTATGAATATGTGGTAATCCCATCTATTGATAAAAGCGCGATGGTCGAATATATGCAAAATTGCCCGATTTCAATTTTAACGAATACACCTGATTTGCAGGCGGTGAGGCATGATGAATTGCATATAGCTTATGCTGTATTTTATAAGAGTGGAACTTTCCATATTACTGAAGGGCTTTATGTAACAATGGATTCTCCTGGATTATTGATGGTGAAATATAATGATGTCGGAGATATTCTTACAATGGCAGTTTCTGATCCATCTCATTTTTTAGGGAAATTACATTTGTCTGTGAATCGGAAAATGCTTGATCCTCAGCAGAAAAATATAAAAATGAAATGGGATAATGAAAGTTCTACAACCCAAATTACAATTGATTTACCTCAGAATGAATATGCAGGAAAGAGTGTAGTATATAGTAAGTAACTTAAATTTGAGTAGTATGAAAACACGTATTGTTGTATTGTTATTGGCATTATTTTATTGCCATAGTATATCATTTGCACAGAAAGAGTTTGTGAATACATCTGTCCGTTTGTCTGGACATCCTCGTCTTTTATTGCAGAAAGGAGAAGAGAAAACTTTGAAAAAAATGATAATGAAAGATGTGATATGGAAAGATATTCATCAGTCATTGTTAAATGAAGCGGCAGAGATTGTCCAATTACCATTAAATGAGCGGATAAAGACAGGTCGGCGTTTATTAAGTGTGTCAAGAGAAAACTTACGTCGTATTTTTATTTTAAGTTATGCTTATAGGATGACAAGAAAAGGGGAGTTTTTGAAACGAGCTGAAAGCGAAATGTTGAAAGCTGCATCTTTCTCTGATTGGAATCCTTCCCATTTTTTGGATGTGGGAGAAATGACGATGGCATTAGCTATAGGGTATGATTGGCTTTATCCTCAATTATCAGCACAGACAAAGAAGGTAATAGAGGATGCAATTGTAGAGAAAGGTCTGAAACCGTCTTTCGATGAACGGTATAATTGGTTTGTTAATGCTGTTCATAATTGGAGTCAGGTTTGTCATGCCGGTGTTACGTATGGAGCCTTGGCTGTATGGGAGAAAGAACCGGCCCTCGCTTGTACAGTGGTTAATCGGGCAATAGAAAAAATTTCGATTCCTATGGGGCATTATGCTCCTGACGGTGCTTACCCGGAAGGTATCGGTTATTGGGATTATGGAACTTCTTTTAATGTAATGTTTCTTAGTGCGATAGAAAAAATTTTTGGAACTGATTATGGATTGAGTGAATTACCAGGCTTTTTGAAGACTGGTGAGTATATTCTACATATGGTTACTCCCAACCTGAAGAATTTTGCATATTCTGATAATGGTATAAATGCTTTTTTTACTCCGACAATGTTTTGGTTTTATAGTAAAACGAAAGACGCTTCGATTTTATATAATCAAATTCGGTTATATAAAAAGGATGGACAAAAACGCATTCAAAAAAATCGTTTGGCCCCGGCTATGTTAATTTGGGGAGCTTCTGCTTCATTAGTTAATCTTCAGAAACCAAAACAACTGTTATGGAAGGCTCAAGGAGATAACCCTGTTTGTCTTATGCGTTCTTCTTGGAATGACTCTTCTGCAATTTATTTGGGCATGAAAATGGGTTCACCATCTGTTAATCACGGACATATGGATATAGGTAGTTTTGTATTTGAGGCCGATGATATCTTTTGGGGAATAGATATGGGTGGAGAAGAATATAATAGATTGGAAACGAGAGGCGTTGATTTATGGAATACTCGTCAGAGTTCACAACGTTGGGATGTCTATCGCTATAATAATCTGTCACATAACACATTGTCTTTTAATAATAAATATCAGGAAGTTAAGGGTAAGACTAAAATCGATGAATATTTTGATCAGGAAAATCATAAATTTGTTATTTCTGACTTGACTCCGGTTTATAAAAATCAGGTAAGAAGTGTGAAGCGTGCAGTTTCGCTGGTAAATAAAGAATTTGCGGTAGTGGAAGATCTGATTGAGACGACAAAGAATTTTACAATGATGACATGGACTATGGTAACTCCTGCTTCGGCTAAGATTTTATCTGAGAATGTTATGTTATTAGAAAAAGATGGGAAGAAACTTTATATAAAGGTAGAGGGACCTCGAAAAATACGCTGGCATATTTTACCTGCACAGTCTGATTTTAGTTATGATTCACCTAATCCGGGGATTTCTATTATTGGATTTGATACAGATTTAGAATTATCAGCAAAACAAAGAATTAAAGTTTTTCTTTTACCGGGAGAAAATAAAAATGTAACATATAAATCAATATTATAGAGATGAAGAAAGTTCTATTTTTTATATGTTTAGGGGTGATTGTTATTTCCTGTGCAAAAAAAGAAACAGGAGATTTGGTAAGTCGTGATTTTTCTTTTGCAGAAAAACAGCTTCGTTATGCATTAACGGAAGTAGAGATTGTTCAGAATTTGTTGGGTAAGACACCTGAAGAGTTGCCGTCCCCTCGCAATATCCAGCCTGATGGCTCTTTACGTCTGGTTCGTGCTCGAGATTGGTGTAGTGGTTTTTTCCCTGGTGAGCTTTGGTATATGTATGAATATACAAAAGATAATTTCTGGAAAGAAAAAGCAAAGTTCCAAACAGAATTATTGGAGTCTTTAAAATCTTATAAAGGGACTCATGATTTAGGTTTTATGTTATATTGCAGTTATGGTAACGGCTATCGGCTGGATCCATCTGATAAATATAAACAAGTTTTATTGGAGGGAGCAAACTCATTAATCTCACGTTTCAATCCGGTAGTAGGTTGTATTCGCTCTTGGGATCATAATGGGGATAAATGGCTATATCCTGTAATTATTGATAATATGATGAATCTGGAGTATCTCTTTTGGGCAACAAAAGTTTTGGGTGATTCTACATATTATAAAATTGCGGTTACACATGCTGATAATACGATGAGAAATCATTTTAGAAAGGATTTTAGCTCTTATCATGTGATTGATTATGACACTATCTCCGGTAGTGTTAGAAATAAACATACACATCAAGGGTATACTCACGAGTCTGCGTGGGCTCGTGGACAGGCTTGGGGATTGTATGGTTATACGATGTGTTATCGGGAAACTGGTGACAAAAAATACTTGGAACAGGCTGAACATATTGTTTCTTTTATATTTAATCATCCAAATATGCCATCGGATTTAATACCTTATTGGGACTATAATGATCCGGAAATTCCAGCTTCTCCTCGAGATGTTTCGGCTGCAGCAATAGCAGCTTCCGCTTTATATGAACTTTCAATTTTTTCAGAAAAGGGAAATCTATATAAAGAATATGCTGATATTATTTTGAAGAATTTGACGGAGTCATATATGGTTCCTTTAAATCAGATGCATGGTTTCTTGTTACAATCTAGCACGGGGCATAAGCCTGGTGGGACTGAAATAGAAGTACCGATTGTTTATGCAGATTATTATTTTTTAGAGGCACTAATTAGGAAAAAGAATCTTCAAGAATAGTTAAGGCTCCGATATTATTTCAAAAAGAGGATTTTATTATAGAAAAAAAGATTTTTGTAAGGATACAAGACTGGGAATTTTTATTGAAGGAATTATCCATTTTCAACTAAAGATATAGATTTGAGAATGAATAGGAGGGGGAGGGTTCAGAAAATTTTCTGAACCCTGTTGCTTTTCTTTAGCAGTATTTTTGATATATATGTTTGTGTATTCTGTTTTTATCTTATTACTTTGTAGAGTGTTTTTTTACAATATCTTATATCTAATAAATCTAAAGTACATGAAAACAAACATTCTGACTTTTTTGTGTTTTGTCTTCCTTTGTGCCTGCCAGGCTCCACCAGTCGAAGAGTATGCAATCATCCCGCAGCCTCAGGAAATTACCTATACACCTGGGTTTTTCAAAATGGGGAATCATCCGGTTATTTCTTATTCCGGGGATTTGAATAATGAGGCTGGGTTGTTACAAAAGATTCTTTCTTCTGATTTTTCACTTAGTGCTACTGTAAAGGATACAGGTAAAGGTGATATTAACCTGGTACTTGATCCGGCAGTTTTACCGGATAAGCCGGAAGGATATCAACTGGAAGTATCTTCCGGAAAAGTGGAGATAAAAGCCGGAACTCCTGCCGGTATTTTGAATGGTGTGCAGACGTTGCGGCAGATCATCAAGGAGAAAGATGGAAAATATATGATACAGAGAGCTTCTGTTTCTGACTATCCGGCTTTTTCCTGGCGTGCTTTTATGCTGGATGAAGGACGTTACTTTAAAGGAAAAGATGTTGTCCTGAAACTTTTGGATGAAATGTCACAACTGAAAATGAACACGTTCCATTGGCATCTTACTAATGACCAGGGTTGGAGGATTGAAATTAAAAAATATCCGAAACTGACTGAAATCGGTGCTTTCCGCGATTCTTCGGAAATCAACCATTTTGGTAGTGACGTGTATGACGGGAAACGGCATGGAGGATTTTATACACAGGAAGATATAAAAGAAATTGTTGATTATGCTTCTAAACGCCATATTACTATTGTTCCGGAAGTAAGTATGCCGGGACATGCCAGTGCGGCTATCGCTTCTTATCCCTGGTTGGGCACAAGCGGAAAGCAGATCAAAGTTCCCGGAAAATTCGGAGTACATTATGAAGTGCTGAATGTTTCCGATCCTAAAGTGTTGCAATTTCTGGATGATGTAACCAATGAAGTAATAGCGTTATTCCCAAGCCCGGTATTCCATATCGGAGGGGATGAAGTGAAATACGATCAATGGAAAGCATCTCCGGCAATACGTAGTTATATGGCAAAGAAAGGTTTGAAGACTCCGGCAGAACTTCAGATCTATTTCACAAATGAAATCTCCAATATGCTGGCGGCAAAAGGTAAGCGAATGATGGGATGGAATGAGATTACCGGAGATAAACTGCATGAATATCAGTCGGAAGAGGATACAAAAGAAGCAGAACAGCAGTTGGCAAAAGGTACGATCGTTCATTTTTGGAAAGGTGATCCGGCTCTTATCAAGAAAACGATCGATAAAGGATATGATGTGGTAAATTCTTACCATGAGTATACTTATGTGGATTACAATTATGAATCGATACCTTTATCCAAGGCTTATGCTTTTAATCCGGTTCCTGAAGGGTTGTCTCCTGAAGAACAAAGCAGAGTGTTAGGACTTGGTTGTCAGATGTGGGGTGAATTTATTCCTACGGTTGAAAGCATGAACCGGTTGACTTATCCGCGTATTGCTGCTTATGCAGAAACAGGATGGAGCGGTTCGGATAAAAAAGATTACAATCGTTTCCTGAAATCTCTTGATTACTTTAAAAATAAATGGGCTGCTGAAGGAATAGTGATAGGACCGACTGAATAAAAAATATTTTTTTTGCAGAACGATTAAACTATTTCCATGTAACAAAGTCTATTATATCGAAGCGCTTCACAAACAGGAAAATATTAATTTAGTAATAAGTATTAGTTTATGAAGAAGGTAATAGGATTGTTTTTGGTTATCCTGATTAGTTCGGCAACAGTTTTTGCACAAAGTGGTAATCGTCAGGGAAAGAAGGGAGATCCCTCTCAACGTAGTGAAAAAATGATCGAGGAATTGAAACTCGACGATAAGCAAGCTGCGGAGTTTCGTAAGGTTGAGGCTGATTTCCGGGAACAAATGAATAAGGAACGTGAGGCTGTAAAAGATGACCGCGAAAAGATGCGGGAAAAAATGACAGCCATACGTACTGAAAAAGAGGCTCAAATTAAGAAGATTCTGACGGACGAACAATATAAGCAGTATCAGGAAAAACAAAAAAAAGCTCCTCGTAAAAAAGGACATGGACGTAGATGATAGAAATAAAAAATCCCCGGCAGAGCATTCCGCCGGGGATTTTTATGTGTTATTAGTTGATTATAACGTTTTCAGTTTCAGATTACGCCATAATACTTTGATGCCACCACCGTCGTGGATCTGTAAAGCGATGCGGCCCTGACCGGCACCGATTTTTTCATCATTGATGTTAACCATTTCTTCGCCATTCAACCAGGTCTGTACATTATCACCCTGCACTTTGATACGCATGGTGTTCCAGTCGCCTTCTTTCAGGATTGTTTCTTTTTCATCCGGGATCTGGATCAACCATCCGCGTCCGTATGATTCGTAGATACCGCCGGTATCGTGTCCTTTAGGAGCAACTTCAACCTGCCATCCGTTTACTTTTACGTCTTCTTCAATGAAAGAACGGATAAATACGCCAGAGTTACCGTCGGCTTCCTGTTTGAATTCTACTGTCAGGTCGAAATCATCATAGTAATCACGTGTTGCCAGATAACCATATTTTTTGTCCGGACCGCTTTCGCAAATCAGTAAACCGTCTTTTACATACCATAATTCTGTACCATATGCTTCCCAGCCTTTCAGGTCAACACCGTTGAAGAGGTTGACTTCTTTGGACTTACGGGGAAGTTCTTTGATCTTTATGTTACGGAAAGAAGCTGGATAACCATGATCCTGTAAACAGAGGACACCTTTTTTAGCTAAACCGTATTCAGGAGCGTTTGCCCATTTTCCGCTGTTTTTCTTTTCATGCCAATCGTCTGTCCAAGCTTCGAATTCTAGGATTTTTTGACCATTCAGCCAATGTTCTACATGGCCATTGTCGAATACAATCTTGGAATTGTTCCATTCGCCTTGTGGATTAACCTTCATTTTGGATTTGTCAGGCAAATGCATGGCATAATCGACACCTAGTTTCTGCCATTCTTCCAGAGGTTCCGGGAAGTTAGGCTCGTCGATCAACTGATATTCCGGACCTGTTACATAAGGTACGGCAAATTGCGGACGTTCAACAACATGATAAAGCATACCGCTGTTACCGCCTTTAGATAGTTTCCAGTCCCATGACAATTCGAAGTTTTCATACTGTTTGTCGGTTACGATATAACCGCTGGCATCGCTGCCGTCACCTTTTGCCTGGATACATCCGTCTACTACGTGCCAGGGTTGTGTCAGGGTGGTTCCGTTATAGTCTTTCCACCCGTTGAGTGTTTTTCCGTCGAAAAGAAGTTGCCATCCGTCAGCGACTTCTTCGGGAGTAAGCGTGTTTTGCTCAACACCTGCACAAGAGGTAAACAAGGCCAATGATACTGCACAAGAGGCCAATAAGCTTGTGGCTGTTACTCTTTTCACTACTGATTCCATTTTAGATTAAGTTTAAATTAATGATAATGATAAATTGCAAAGATAAAAAAGTTATTTAAAAGATTCTGCAAAAATACACGAAGAGGGTAACTGTCTTTCTGAAAATAAAGTTTTATCTTGCATGCCTTAAATCATACCTATGGATAAGTGGATACTACATTTTTCCCTTCTATTGGTTCTGCTCGGCTTTGTGTTTTTTGGTAGCAAAAAGGGTGAAGTGACTGCTTTGTTGAGAGTGGCAGAAAAATCTATTGAGAAAGAACCGGGCAAGACGTTGATATTGTTGGATAGTATTCAACAGGTGGAAAAATTATCAGAGCAGCAACAAGCTCTTTGGTGTCTGCTGTATACATCGGTGCTAGATCGAAAGCAGATAAAACATACTTCAGATTCCTTGATACAGATTGCAGTGAGTTATTATGAGAAGAATGATTTGCCCGAGCGTAAGATGCAGGCATATTATTATTATGGAATTGTTCTTCAAGATTTAAACGATGCGATTCAGGCACAGGATTACTATTTGAGAGCTTATAAATTAGGAATTGAATTGGAAAGATACGTGTTCTTAGGACGTATATGTGCTAATTTGGGTACGTTGTATACCTATCAGGAATTGTGTAGCCAGGCTTCGCATTTCCAGCAAAAAGCTGTCAGCTATTTTGAGAAAAACCGGGATACGGTTCGTTTATCGCTGGTGTTCAGGGATATGGCTCGGATTCATCTGAATGAGCATCGTTTGGATAGTGCGGTCGTTAATTATACAAAAGCATTGAAGTATACTTCGGATGTACATAAATTTTGTATGTTTAATGAATTGACTGGTGCGTATGCACGGATGGGAGATTATGAAAAAGGGGTGTCTTGCGCTCATATGGCTTATGATCGGGCAGAGACTGTTGAAGATTCCTGTTTAGTCAGCCTGGCGTTGGGGAGTCTTTATTTAAGAATGGGAAAGAAAGATTCGGCATATCATTATCTGTCTTTCTGTCGTCAAAGTACAGATCCGTATACCTTAAAAGATCTCTATCTATATTTGGCGCAATTCGAAAAGTCCCGGCATAATTGGCCGACTTATGCTTTTTATCAGGAGCAATATAACGTATTTCGTGATTCGATTGATAACCTGACCAAAATGGAGACCCTTGCCAGGTTGCAACGACTGTATGACTATCGTGAGATTGAAAAGAAAAAGGAATATTATCGGCAAGAATCGGATCGTAAGACAGGCAAGTTGTATAAACTCTCTTTGGGGGGCGTTGGCTGTCTGCTGTTCGTCGTCTGTATCATTTTTTATCTGTGGAAAGAAAGGAAAAAGAAGGAGGAGCAGCTTAACCAGTCTTTGCGTCGTAAGGAACAGCAATACTTGAACAGTCAGCAATATTTAGAAGAGCGAAATGCAGTTATGGCGCAGTTGGAACAACAGTATGAAGCGGTTGTGGCCCAATTATCCGAACAATCTTCCCGGTTTACAACGTCTGTTCAGGAGAAGATAAATTCATCGCATCCGTTCTTCACCTCTGAATTATATCGGGGAGTGTACGCAGAATGGAAAAAACTGGATGAAGTACAATGGGCGGAGGTCATTAAAATGATAGATCATATATTGTATAAAGATTTTACAGGTAAGATAAGAATGTTGTATCCCCGTATATCTGAGTTGGATTTGAATGTGTGTTATTTGGTAAAATTGGAGATTCCGGTAGGGCGTATTGCTGTTTTATTGTCAGTGAATAGTCAGGCGATATCCAATAAACGTAAGCGTTTGTATGAAAAATTGACTCAAGAGAAGGGATCCGCACAGGATTTCGATAAGTTCATCAAAACCTTTTGACACTTTTATTCCCTCTATGATGTTGTTTATTAGATGCTTAAAAATGTGACATTTTTGTGACATCAAATCCTTGGTGGTCTTTGGGGTGGTTTCTACTTTTACGAATCCAAATAAAATAGTCTATGTTTAATAACTAATATAACTGAAAACATGAAAAGTAGAAATCTTATGTTGGGAGCTATTCTATTCATATTAATGGGATGCGGAGTTGATAAATCAGACAGTCTTGTCACAGTAGATGTTACGGTAAATTATCCAAAGAAAGAACTGGTTTTGCAGGATTTTATGGATGTGGAATATATTCCGTTGGAGACGACGGATGAATTTGTTGTCAAAGGCAAGATCACGGATGTCGGTAAAGATATCTTGGTATTGACGAATGTTCGTCAGGGAGAAATTTTGATATTTGACCGGTCGACTGGCAAAGGATTGAAGAAGATTAATCGTAGAGGTCAAGGTCCGGAAGAGTATATATTGCCTTTTAATGTTCATTTGAATAAAGAAGAGGATGAGATGTTTGTGAATGACGGTCCTTCAAGTAAAATCCAGGTATATGATTTGGATGGAAATTATAAAAGGACAATCCCTTATAAACAGGGTGCACTTGTCACGAACTTGTACGATTATGATGAAAATCATTTTCTTTCTCAGAATGTTTATTCGCCTGAGAACGAGTCTTCTTCGTCTACGTTCTTTCTTTTGTCTACACAAGATGGAAGCTGGACGGATATTGAGCTTCCATACGGGAAGAGAATCTCTCCGGTAATCGTAAAGCGTGCAGCGGATGGGATTTACGCAAGTGTTCCCGGTAATAGTTTTATATCTTCTTATCAGGACGATTGGATTTTGAGTGAACCTTCAGCCGATACTATCTATGCCCATCGGCCGAACGGAGATCTTCGTCCGTTTATGGTCAGGACTCCTTCTGTACAGACAATGACGCCGGAAGTCTTTCTTTTTCCGGGAGTCTTGACGGATCGTTATTATTTTATGCAAACGGTGAAAAAGGAATGCGATTTCGAAAAGAATGACAAAATGCCAACTGTTGATTTAATATATGACAGGCAGGAAAAAAAGATTTATCATTTTATAGTTCATAATGCAGACTTTGATAATCGTGAGGAGGATTTGTCGGTATGTGCTTTAAACGAAGAGGTTGCTTTCGCCGTATCTTTGGATGCTTTGTCACTTATTGAAGGGAAAGGTAAATTGAAAGGTCAGTTAAAAGAAATAGCAACTCATTTAGGGGAAGAGGATAATCCTGTGGTTATGCTGGCTAAGATGAAAAACTTCTGATTCAAAATCATTAAGACTTGTATCGAACTCAGCCCGGTTACAGTATAAGCGATCCGTTTGATATATATCAAACGCAAAGAAGACATATATGCTTTATTCATTTGATAAT